>Ga0206116_1000028_pt1 | contig 319652 bp, 277 predicted proteins | sample 3A1Ametagenome_FD_178000 | JGI IMG/M metagenome (GOLD analysis project Ga0206116, IMG submission 178000) | Enriched microbial communities from leaf-cutter ant dump, University of Wisconsin, Madison, United States - 3A1A | ecosystem: Environmental > Terrestrial > Nest > Insects nest > Nest dump... | reverse complement strand
GGTCGATTGCGCCGAGCCGGCTGTGCTCCGCGACGTCGGGGTTGATCCGCGCCAACTGCTCGTTGCGGAAGCTGCGGTCCATCAGCAGACGGATCAGGTGCGGATAGCTGGTGAAGGGGCCGCCGTTCGGATGGTCGGTGGTCAGATAGACCCGCCAGGGATCGTCGATCAGCAGGAACAGCTCCAGCCCGATCGCCCATTGCAGGGCGTTGACGAAGGCCTTGTCGCGGTAGCGGAACGGCACCAGCCCGCAGCCGCCGTCGCATTCGATGTCGGTGCACACCCACTTGCGCGGGCTGGCGAGGCCGCTGTTGCGGAACTGCGACATGATGTCGGCCGACGCGGTGATGGTCTGGCCGAAGACGATCTGGCCGACATCGACCGAAATGTTCGGACTGCGGTTGACCGCTTCGGCGATCTCGGCGGCGGCCGAGGAGAAACGGCGGTCGCCTTCCGTCCCATAGCTGTGGAATTGCAGATGGGTCAGGTGGGCGGGCAGCCCGTCGAGCGCGGCGATGGTGTCGCGCGTCACAACTTCGTTGCCGGGGATGCCCAGATTGTTGCAGTGGATGTGCAGCGGATGCGGCACCCCGAGGTCTGACAGCGCTGTGGCAAGCGTGGTCAGGATGCGGCGCGGCGTGATGCCGTAATGGGGATGCGCCTCGTCCAGGTCCAGGCGGCGCTGGTTGAACTTGAAGGCGCTGATGCCGCCGGGGTTCACCACCTTGACGCCGACCGCCTGGGTGGCGTGCAGGGTCCAGGCGACATAGTCGTTGACCTCCGACTGCGTCGCGCCGGCGGCCAGCCGCTCCAGCAGGAAATCGTCGTTGCCGAGGACGGCGTAGCAGCCCTTGTCGATGATCGGGATGTCGGCCAGCTCCAGATGCGTGTGGCGCGCGTTGGACGGCAGCATCGCCGGCTCGAAGGCCGCCGTGTAGCCCATTTCGGCATAGCGGTAGCCGGTGACGAAGCTGGACGGGGTGAACAGGCCGCTGCCGGAGCGGCGCAGCCCGTCGGGGCCGCTGGCGTGCTCGCGATGCTCCTCCGGAAGAAGCAGGCGGGCGAGGTTGACCTTGCCGCCGCCGATGTGGCTGTGGATATCGATGGCGCCGGCCATGACGATGCGGCCGTCGAGGTCGATCACCTCGCCGATGCGGGCGTCTTCCTGAGGTGTCGCGGCGATGCGGCCGTCCTTCAGATACAGGTCACGCAACCCGCCGCCATCCGCAGTCACCGTAGGATCGCAGACGCGACCGCCGCGCAGCAGGGTGTAGGCGTCAGACATGCGCTGTCTCCCGAAGCGGAACGGGGAGAGGGGAAGAGGGGAGGCGGTCGAGCAGGGCGCTCAGCACCGACGCGGCCGACGGGAGCGTCATGGCGGTCGTTCGCAGGCGGCGCAGCGGCAGGGCGGCGACCCCATCGCCGCGGTGGATGCTGCCGGAGTGGTCCAGCCCGGGGATGGCGACCGGGATCAGCACCTCCGGGTCGCGGGGCAACGGCTGTCCGGGGCGGGCCAGCACGACCATCGGCGTGCGGGTGTCCGGCAATTCCGCGCCGTTAAGGGACGAAAGCCAGACGAGCGCATCCACCTCGCCGCCGGCCAGCAGGCTTTTCAGCCGGTGGCGCAGCGGATCGTGCTCCGGCGGGCCGGCCCCCAGGCGGGAGCGCAGCGGTACTCCATACTGCCAGGCGCACACGTAATTGGCGCCCAGCGCGTTGCCCTTGCCGCCCAGGGGCAAACCGGCGCAGCGGGTCGAGGCGTTGGCGGTCACCACCAGACGGTTGAAGGCCTCGATGGCTACATCGCCGGCCGCATGGTCCAGCGTGGCGGCGATCCAGCCGACGACGCCGAAGCGCGCCTCGCGCAACGCCGCGGCGACACGGGCGAGATCCTCCATCGCGACGCCGCCCACCCGGCCGCCGCGGGGTGTTTCGCCAGCCACCAGCTGCGACAGTGCGGCGGCGATTGCAGGAGCTTGCGCCAAATCAGCGGTCAGGCGTTCGAACCCGTCCAGGGCCGGACCGTCGTCGGGACCGATCAGGAAGCCGCGCGCAGCGCCGGCATCGCGGAACAGGGCCGTCGGCGGACGGATGATGCGGTCGAGCAGGCGGGGCGCATGGCGCTCGAACTCCGTCCCGAACAGCACGAACAGGTCGGCACGGTTGCGAATTTCGCCGAAGGTGGCCGTCATCGCGCCGGTGACCTGGAGGGCACGCAGGCCATGGAACAGGCTGTCGGACGCGGCGTGGTCCACCACCGCACCCAGACGTTCCGCCAGTGCCAGGGCCGCGGAGACCCCCTCGGTGTCGGCGGACAATCCTCCCACGGCGGGGGAAACCGCCTTCCGCAGCAGTGCCGCCGCCGCGTCCAGCGCGTCGTCGAGTGGAACGGCGCGACCCTCGATGAAGCAGTGGGCGGGCAATGCCGGAAGTGCGAACAGGGTGCGTGCCCGTGCGCAGCCGTTGGCGGTCACCCTGAGCTGTCCGGTGCCGTCGCGCGCGACTGCAAGGTCGTCGCAGGCCAGTGCGCAGAATGGACAAACGACATCGCTTATGGGTGGCTGAAGGTCGTTCCTACCGAGTTCATAGTCCATATTCCGAGCCCCGCACATGGTGTCGAGTGTTCTAAATTTGATTAAATAAACGACGCGACAAATTATTAATTCACTTCTTTAAGGAAATGAATTAATTCAATCGGATATTTTGAATTTTCGGATTATATTCAGATTTTTATCGTGCTTCTCATTGATTTTATCGCCGTCAATTTTATTATGAGCGAAAGGCGGCTGGTCGCCTTGGCTTTTGCGACAGGTAGGCCATGATTTGCGGCGAACAGCGCATGACGGTCGACACAGTGCGGGTGGAGGTGCCCGCCCGGCTGCATCTGGGATTCCTCGATATGGAGGGCGGGCTGGGCCGGCGCTTCGGCAGCCTCGGCCTGACGCTTGACGGGTTGGGGACGGACCTGCTGTTGATCCGGGGACAGCCTGGAAGCGATGCACCGGTCCGTCCGGATTGCCGGGCGACGGGATATCTCGACCGGTTGTGCGATGCCCTGGGGCTGGAAAACCGCTTTTCCCTGCGGCTGGGCCGGACCATACCGTCCCATTCCGGGCTGGGGTCCGGCACTCAACTGGCGTTGGCCGTCGGGGCTGCCCTGTCGGCGATGGCCGGCCGGCCGCTGCCTCCGCGCCGGGTCGCCAGCCTGCTCGACCGGGGTGCGCGGTCGGGCATCGGCGTCGGTGCCTTCGAGCAGGGTGGCGTCATTCTGGACGGCGGCAAGGGCGCTTTGGACGAACCGCCGCCGGTCATCAGCCGCATGGCTCTGCCGGAGGCGTGGCGGATGCTGCTGGTGTTCGACGATGCGAACCGCGGCCTGTCCGGCACGGCCGAGACAGTTGCGTTCCGCGATCTGCCGCCTTTCCCGGCGGACAAGGCCGCCTATCTGTGCCGGCTGGCGCTGATGGTCGGGCTGCCGGCGCTGGCGGAAGGGGATGCGATTCGGTTCGGCGCCGCCGTGACCGAACTCCAGAGCGTGGTTGGCGACCATTTCGCACCGGCTCAGGGCGGGCGCTTCAGCAGCCCGGATGTGGCCGAGGTTCTGCGCTGGATGCCATTGGCCGGCGCCGCCGGGGTCGGACAGAGTTCCTGGGGGCCGACCGGCTTCGCCATCTTCGGCGATGCGGGATTGGCGGAGCGGGCGGCGGAGGGAGCGCAGGCGCGCTGGCGGACGCGGCCCAACCTGCGCTTCATCGTCTGCCGGGGGCGGAATCACGGTGCGGTGGTGGAGACTTTCTCCGGTCAGAATGCAGTCGCTGCCGGATATGAAAAAGTCGCAAAAAAGACAGCTTGAATCCGTGAGGTGAAAGATATTGCCATGAAGCGAACCGAGGAATTCGTTTCATGGAAAAGCCCTATATCATGCACGCCATTACTCCGGTAAAGGCGGTCAGTCCATTCGACATCAACATGGCATGTGATGCTGGGTATGGCGTCATCGTGCCTTATGCCAATGTCGAGACTGGCGAGGTGCCGGGGCTTGTCCAGGACATGATCTTTTCCCGCGCTCCGGGGGATGCCAAGCGAACCGGCTTGTTCATCGCCGGCCGCGACATCCTGACGGCGTTGGACATGCTGGAGGCGGCGCGTGGGGCAATGGTCCCGCCGTTCGAAATCTCGGTCTTCGCCGATCCGTCGGGCGCCTACACCACCGCTGCGGCAATGATCGCGAAGGTCGAGGCACAGCTTGAGAAGGTCGGAATGGCGTTGGAAGGGTCGCGGGTCGCGGTGTTCGGCGGCAAGGGACCGGTTGGCGGTGTCGCCGCGGTGCTGGCCGCGCGTGCCGGCGCGTCCGTTCGTCTGGTGGGTCATGACGGTGCGGCGTCCGTCGCCGAGCGCGCGGCCTCCTACCGTCAGCGGTTCGGCGTGACGCTGGGCGCGGTGGATGGCTCGACCGACGCCCATAAGGCCGCCATCCTGGCGGAAACCGACGTGGTGCTGGCGGTCGCCCGCGCCGGCATCCAGGTGCTGAGCCGCGCGCAGATCGCCGACGCCCCGTCGGTGCGGGTGGTGGCCGACGTCAATGCCGTGCCGCCAGCCGGCGTGGAGGGTGTGGACGCCTTCAGCGACGGCGTGGCCATCGAGGGGACGGACGCTGTCGGCATCGGCGCGCTCGCCATCGGCAATGTGAAATTCAAGACCCAGCATGGCCTGTTCAAGGCGATGCGCGAGGCAGCGAAGCCGGTCTATCTGGCCTTTGACGACGCCTTCGCCCTGGCCCGCGCCCAATGCCGGAAAGCGGCGTGATCCTGGTCGCCGCCCTGTCGGGTCGGGCCATCGCCCAGGCGGTGGCGCGAACCGGGGCCGTCGCGGCGACGCTGGACCAGTTCGGTGATGCCGATCTGCCGGCGCCAGCCCGTTGCATCGCCGGCGATCCTGTCACCGGCTTCGACCGGGATGCGCTGATCGGTGCAGCCAGTGCTCTGGCTCCGCCGGGCAGCGGTCTGGTCGTCGGATCGGGGTTCGAACAGGCGCCCGATCTGTTGGCCGCCCTGATGCAGGCCGGTCCCTATCGGCTGCTCGGCAATGGGCCGGACGTGGTGCGGGCGGTCAAGGAGCCGGCCGCTTTCGCCACGCGGCTGGCGGCGCTGGGTTTGGATGAGTTGGGCATCGGGTTTCCGGAGACGCGGATGGCGATGCCCGACGATGAGGGTTCCGGGGATTGGCTGGTCAAGCGGGTTGGCGCGGCCGGTGGCTGGCACATCGTCCCCTGGGCCGGCGGTCAGCTGCCGGACGGTCATTACCTGCAACGGCGGGCGGCGGGACGGCCGGTCTCCGTCGCTTTCATCGCCGACCGGACCGGCCGGTGCGAAACGGTGGCGATCAGCCGGCAATGGACCGATCCGGCGCCCGGTGCGCCATTCCGCTATGGTGGGGCGGTGCTTCCGGCGGCGGTGCCGCAATCCCTCGCCGACAGGCTTGCGGAAGCGGCACGCCGCATCGCTGCCGCCTTCGGGTTGGTCGGGCTGAACAGCCTGGACCTGCTGGTCGGCGGCAAATCCGTGACGGTGATGGAGGTCAATCCGCGTCCGGGCGCCACGCTCGACCTGCTCGAACGCCACCGGCTGGGCGGCGTGATGCGTGCCCATCTCGACGCCGCCGCCGGACGCGGCTGGACGCTGGGGGAAGCGCGTCCGGGCATCATTGCCGGAGCGGTGGCCTATGCCGCCTCTGCCCTGACGGTACAGGTGGGGTTCTCTTGGCCCCCTTGGTGCGCCGACCTGCCTCACCCCGGCAGCGCGGTGGGGGTTGGGCAACCGCTTTGCAGCGTCATCGCCTGGGGCGGTGACGAGGAGGAGGCGCGGCGCCGCCTGTCCAGCCGGATCGAACGCATCGTCGCGGACTTCACGCGGCGGGCCCGTTTTGTGGAGAGAACCGCCGATGTCTTCCCTTCCCTTCAGCGTTAACCGGCTCGCCGCACCCCTGGTCCACGCGCTGGTTGCGGACGCAGCCATGCTGCGGATCGGGGTCGAGCAGCACCCCGCCGGCTGCACCGTGATTGATGCCGGCATCGACCGGCCGGGCAGCCTGGAGGCCGGGCGCCGCATCGCCGAGATATGCTTGGGCGGTGCCGGCAGCGTGCGCATCGGCATGGACTCTCCCTTCGCACATTGGCCGGCGCAGGTGACTGTGACGGCTGCCGATCCGGTGCTGGCCTGCCTCGGCAGCCAATATGCCGGCTGGAGCCTGTCGGGCGAGAAATTCTCGGCCCTGGGATCGGGGCCGGGGCGCGCCTTGGCGGTGAAGGAACCGTTGTTCGCCGAACTCGGCTATCGCGACATGGCCGACCGTGCCGTGCTGGTGCTGGAAACGGACAAACGGCCGCCGTCTTCGGTGGTGGAGAAGGTGGCGCGCGACTGCGGCGTGCCGGCGGAGCGTGTGACCCTGATCCTGACACCGACCCGCAGCCCGGCCGGCATCGTTCAGATCGTCGCCCGCGTGCTGGAGGTTGGGCTGCACAAGCTGCACGCCCTGCATTTCCCGCTGGAGCGGGTGCGCGACGGTGTGGGCTGTGCGCCGTTGCCGCCGCCGGGGCGCGACTTCGTCCAGGCGATGGGGCGGACCAACGATGCCATCCTGTTCGGCGGAACCGTCCATCTGCTGGTCGACGGTCCGGATGACGACGCGGCCGATCTGGCGGCCCGTTTGCCCAGTTCGGCCTCCGCCGACTATGGCCGGCCTTTCGCCGACCTGTTCGCGGCGAGCGGCTTCGACTTCTTCAAGATCGACCCGATGCTGTTCAGCCCGGCCCGCGTGATCGTGACCGCCTTCGAGAGCGGACGGAGCTTCAGCGCCGGGGCGCTGGCACCGGCGCTGCTCGACCGTTCGTTCGGCATCGGCGGGTAGGGGAGGCCGGGGCATGGGACGGATCCATATCGCCATCTTCGTGGACGGTGCCGATTGGCACACCCGGCGCCTGACCGCCGGCTTCGCACGCCTTGGCGCGAAGGCAGTTCCGGTGTCGCTCAGCGCCTGCGGTTTCGGTCCGGAGGGGCCGGTGATTCCGGGATTCGATGGGAGATTGCCCGACGCCTGTCTGGTCCGCACCATCTCCGCCGGCAGTTTCGAGCAGGTGACGCTTCGGCTTGGCGTGCTGCATGCACTCGCCCATGGCGGGGTGCCGGTCGCCAACAACCCCGCAGCCATCGAACGCTGTGTCGACAAGAGCGCCACCGCCTTCCGGCTGGCCGCCGCCGGGATACCGACCCCACGGACCTGGAGCGTCGCCGAACCCGTCCAGGCCTCCGCCGTTCTGGCCGCTCTCCATGCCGAGGGGCGGTCCGCGGTGCTGAAGCCGCTGTTCGGGTCGCAGGGCAAGGGGTTGCGCCGGCTGGATCCCGGCATGGCTCTGCCCGGTCCAGACGAGATCGCCGGAGTCTATCACCTGCAGGAGTATGTCGGTGCGGCGGATGGCGGCTGGACCGACTGGCGGGTCTTCGTGGTGGACGGGCGTCCGCTGGCCGCCATGGTCCGACAGGGCGATCACTGGATCACCAACGTCAAGCAGGGCGCGCGCTGCCATCCGGCCAGTCCGGGTGGCGCGCTGGGTGATCTGGCCGCCGCCGCCGCCGCCGCCGTCGGCGCCGACTATGCCGGGGTGGACGTGATCCGTGCGCCCGACGGCCGGTTCCTCGTTCTGGAGGTCAACAGCATGCCGGCATGGCGCGGCCTGCAGGCGGTGACGCCGGTGGACGTGGCGCAGGCGCTGGCCGATCTGGTCCTGGCCCGTCTGGCATCGGCCTCGCCGGTGCCGGCGGACGCGCGGAGGGCCGGATGAGCGCCCTGCTGCCGACCCCGCTCTACGACTGCCGGGCCTTGGTGGAGGAGGCGGTGTTCACCGCCTGCCGGCTGGAGTTGATGGCGCTGAAACCCGGCAACGTCCACATCCATGCCGAAGGCCACGGGATGAGCGTGGCGCAGTTCCTCGACAGCGCCGCCGCCATCGCACCGATCATGGCCACGCCTGGGCGCCGTGTGGGGGAGGCGATCCTGCGCGCGGTCGCGGCGACGCGGGAAGTTGCCGGCTGCAACACCAATCTCGGCATCGTCCTGCTGCTGGCGCCGCTCGCCGCCGCGGCGCTGTGCCGTGACAAAGGGGAGCCGCTGCGGCTGAGACTGGCGCGGGTGCTCGATGGGCTGAGCGTCGCCGATGCCGCCGACGCCTTCTCGGCCATCCGTCTGGCATTGCCGGCCGGGCTGGGGGAGGCCCAGCAGCATGACGTCACCGAGGCCCCGCGTGTCGATCTGCGTGCCGCGATGGCCGCGGCGGCCGACCGCGACCTGATCGCGCGGCAGTACACCACCGCCTTCGCCGACGTCTTCACCTTCGGCGTTGCGCGGGGACGCTCGGCCCTGCGTCGCGGCGCCAGTCCGGCGGAAGCGGCGAGCGCCATTCACCTGGGCTTCATGGCCCTGCATCCCGACACCCACATCGCCCGCAAGCATGGCGCGGCGGCGGCGGAACGGGTGCGGGCACAGGCGTTCCGGCTGGAACGGCACCTTTCCACCGGTCCTGCCTTTGGCGGACATCCGGGAACCGCCCGCCGCCTTCTCGCATTCGACCGCGCGCTGAAGCGCCGCGGCCTCAACCCGGGCACGTCCGCCGATCTGACGGTGGCCTGCCTGTTCGTGCTTCGGCTGGCCGGCGAGGTACCGGCCGGGCCGTGGCCGCCGGACGACTGCCGGCGTGATCTGATCGAACCAACCATCGCAAGGGACGCGCAATGCCTAAGATCGACAAGGTTATGGTCGGCGAAGCTCTGGTCGGGGACGGCAACGAGGTCGCTCACATCGATCTCATCATCGGCCCGCGCGGCAGCGCCGCCGAGACCGCCTTCTGCCAGACCCTGACCAACCAGAAGGAAGGGGTGAACGGATTGCTGGCCGTGCTGGCGCCGAACCTGATGGTCAAGCCCTCAACGGTCATGTTCAACAAGGTGACGATCAAGAACGCCAAGCAGGCCGTGCAGATGTTCGGCCCGGCCCAGCGCGCCGTCGCCCTGGCGGTCGCCGAATGCGTCGAGGACGGCACCATTCCGGCGGACGAGGCCGACGACCTGTTCATCTCGGTCGGCGTCTTCATCCACTGGCAGGCGGAGGACGACCGCAAAATCCAGGACTACAACCACGAGGCCACCAAGCTGGCGCTGAAGCGCGCCATCGCCGGCAGCCCGACCGCCAAGGAAATGCTCGACGGCATGGCCGCCGCGGTTCACCCCTTCGCCGCCTCCTGATCGGAGACGAAGCGGGATAGCGTTCCGGCGTTGAGGCGCCGGTCATGGAGTGCGCTGGCCACCAGCACGGCATCGGTTCCGTGCCGCGCCAGCGCGTCCAGGTCCGCAGCATCGCGCACCCCGCCGGCGCCCCACACCCGGACCCCCGGGCGTCGGGCCGCCAGCGAGGCGATGCGGTCGAGGTCCGGCCCCTCGCCCGAGCCGACCCGGTCCAGCGTCATGGCGATCACCCGCGCGGGCCAGCGGCCGGCATCCTCATGCAGCGCCGCAGGTCCCAGCGGTTCGCCCTGCCGGACATCCAGCGACAGCGCCACCCGGTCCTCGCCGGTCAGCGCCAGTGCCGCCTCCAGCGTTTTGCCATCGGTCTGGCTTTCGCTGCCGATCACCAGATGCCGGAGCCCGGCATCGAACCAGCGCTGGCAATCGTCCGTCGTCGCCAGCCCGGCATCGACCCAGAAGGCGACCTCCGGCCACCGCGCCTGGAGCGAGGCGACGGTGGGGCGGTGGTCGCCATGCCCGCGGATCGCGTCGAGGTCGGCGACATAGCAGGCGCGGAAGGGGTGCAGCGCCAGCAGTGCCGCCACGATATCCTGGGGCGCCGATCCGGCGGTCAGTGCGCTTTCGATGGGGCGGTAGCGGTCGCGCTCCCCCCGCTTGGCATGAACCACCTGCCCGCCCAGCAGGTCGATGACGGGAACGATGTCCATGGAGAACAGCCTTCGTCGGGTATTGGTCTGCGAGTATGTCACCGGCGGCGCGCTGTGCAACGGGCCGCTTCCGACCGACCTGATGGCGGAGGCCAATGCGATGGTCGCGGCCTTGGTCGGCGATCTGATCGCGCTGGATGGAATACACGTCACGCTGTGCTGGGACAACCGGCTTGCGCCGCCGTCCTTCCCGGCGGACCGGGTCGCGCTGTTCCCGGTGGCGCCGGGCGAGGAACCGGAGGCGCGCTGGCGCGCCGCTGCCGTCCTGTGCGACGTGGCCTGGCCGATTGCGCCGGAAAGCGACGGGTTGCTGGGACACGTAACGGCCCTGTTTCGCGATACCGGCCGGCCGGTGGTCGCATGTGCTCCCGATGCCATCGCTCTGGCGTCGTCGAAGACGGCGACGGCGGCCCGGCTGGCCGCCCACGGCATTGCGACCACTCCCACGGTTCCCTTCGGCGGCCTGCCGCCGCCGGCGGCCCGCCATGTGGTGAAGCCGGACGACGGCGCCGGTTGCCTCGACACCTTCATCGTCGACGACATCACCGGTTGGACGCCGCCGCACGCCGGCCGTTGGATCGTCCAGCCGCTGATCGAAGGCGAGGCATGCAGCCTGTCCATGCTGGTCGACGGTGCCGGCGGGGTGAGGCTGCTCGGCTGCAACCGCCAGAGGGTGGAGCGAGGGAACGGGAGCTTCTCCTTCCACGGCGTGGAGGTCGGGGCAATGGAACACCGCCGTGCCGCCTGGGAGCCGCTGGCGCGTGCGATTGCCGCCGCGATTCCGGGTTTGCGCGGTTATGTCGCCGTGGATCTCATCGACCGGCCCGATGACCCGGATGGAAATGCCCCGGTGGTGGTGGAGGTGAACCCGCGTCTGTCCGTCGGTTATTCCGGGCTGTCACGGGTGCTGGGCTGGAACCCGGCGGGTGACATCCTGGTTCTGTTCCACACCAGATCGGCCGATGCCGGCCGGGAGGATGCGCATGGTTGACACCCGTGGAACGGCTCACAAAGGGATGGCGGTTATCGGATGGGACATCGGCGGTGCCCATCTGAAGGCCGCCTGGGCGGAGGACGGCCGGCTGCGGGATGCCGTGCAGGTGCCCTGCCGGCTCTGGCAAGGGCTGGGTGAGCTGGACACGGCATTGACCGCGGTTCTGGACCGCCTGCCGGCCGGTGCCGACCATGTGGTGACGATGACGGGAGAACTGGTCGACCTGTTCGACGACCGCACCCAGGGCGTGCGCACGCTGATCGACCGCATCGCTTCGGCCGTTCCGCCGGGGCGGCTGCGAGTCTATGCCGGACGGCGCGGGCTGCTGTCGCCGCAGGAGGCGCGCGGACAGGTGATGGATGTGGCGTCGGCCAACTGGATGGCGACCGCCGCCGTGGTTGCCAAACGCCTGCCGGCGGCGCTGCTGGTCGACATGGGCAGCACCACCACCGACATCGTGCCGGTGCGCGACGGCGGGGTGGTGGCGCGCGGCGTTACCGATCATGACCGGATGGCGGTGGAGGAGTTGCTCTATACCGGGCTGACCCGCACGGCGGTGATGGCGATGGAGCGCACCGCCCTGGTCGCTGGCGAGCGGCTGCCGATGATGGCCGAATATTTCGCCACCAGTGCCGATCTCTACCGCGTGCTGGGCCGGCTGGACGAGGCGGCGGACCAGCATCCCGCGGCCGACAATGGAGCCAAGACGGTCGAGGCCAGCCTGCGCCGTCTGGCGCGCATGGTCGGCCATGACGCCGGCGATTACGATTCCGCGGTCTGGCGGGCGATGGCCGGCGATCTGGTCGAGCGCCAGTTGCGCCGCATCCATGATGCCGCCTCGCGGGTGCTGTCGGCCGGTGGGCCGCCGCTGCCAAACGAGGCGCCCGTGATCGGGGCCGGTGTCGGTCGTGCCTTGGCGCGAGAGGTCGCTGCCCGGCTTGGCCGCCCATACCTGGATTTCTGCGATGTGGTGGGGGCTCCCGGCCAGGGTTGGGTCGCAAGCTGTGCCCCCGCCGCCGCCATGGCGCTGCTGGGCTGAGGGAACCGGGATGAGTCGCGCCTTCGTCAAGGAAAGCGATGCCGAGACCGAGGGGCCGCTGCCCCAGGTGAACGGCCCCCTGCATGTGTCCGCCGCCACCGTCGCTGCCTGGCAGGAGGAGCTTGCCGCGGCCGACGCCGAGGTGGCGCAGCTGCGCGATTCCGATGCGCCGGAGGACCGGCAGGCGATGAGCAGCGCCAAGCGGCGCGCCGACCTGCTGCGCGCCCGGTTGGCCGCCGCCGTGGTGGTGCGCCCGTCCGGTCCGGCTGAGGAAGCCGGCTTCGGCTCCGTCGTCGTCGCCGAGGATGAGACCGGGCGGCGGTGGACCTTCACGCTCGTGGGCGGGGAAGAGGCCGACCCTGCCGCCGGCCGCATCAGCTGGCAATCCCCGTTGGGTGAGGCGCTGGTCGGTGGACGGGTTGGCGACGTGGTGGAATGGCCGCGCCGGGGCAATGCCCTGTCCCTCACCATCCGATCTGTCTCGCTGGACTGAGCGAGTAGAGATATTTCGAGGAAAACTTCCGTATAGACGACGAATTCAGGTCAATCGGCGACATAAATCAAAAATTAGATTCGGTAGACATGTGTAAATAATCTGTCATAAACTGTGCCTCTCACTCGACAAAATCTTGGACAGTTCGGGATAAACCCCAGAACGACCGGCGCCACTTCAATACAGTGGTGCCGGTTTCGAAGAATCGTGTCTTTGAACAGGGAAGAGAGGGCACAGATGAAGACGCTTTTCCGCTCCGCGCTGCTCGCGGGCATGGTCGCGATGGCTCCGATGGTCGCCATGGCGCAATCGGGCTCACCTGAACCGCTCGCCCATTGGCCGGCAGAGGCGGCGGCGAGCCTCAAGGCGCTGGTGTCCGCCAATGCCGGCAAGGGCGCCTATGCGGTGTTCGATGCCGACAACACGCTGTACCGTTACGACCTTGAGGAATCCCTGCTGCCCTATCTGGAGCGCAAGGGCGTGCTGTCGCGCGAGAGCATGGACCCGTCCTTGAAGATCATTCCGTTCAAGGACGTGAACGGACACAAGGAAAGCCTCAACAGCTACTATTACCGGCTGTGCGAGATCGACGACCAGGTGTGCTATCCGTGGGTGGCGCAGATCTTCTCCGGCTTCACCTTGACCCAGTTGAAGGGCTTCGTCGACGAGATGCTGGCCGACGGCAAGCCGATCCCCGCCACCTATTACGACGGTGACGCGGTCAAGACGGTCGAGGTCAGCCCGCCCAAATTCTACACCGGCCAGCAAGAGCTGGTGAACCAGCTGACCGCCAACGGGATCGACGTCTATGTGGTGACCGCCGCCAGCGAGGAACTGGTCCGGATGGTCGTGTCGGATCCGAAATACGGATACAACGTCAAGCCGCAGAACGTCATCGGCGTCACGATGCTGCTGAAGAACCGCTCCACCGGCGAAGTGACCACGGCGCGCAAGCTGATTGCCGAGGGGAAATACGATTGGGCGAAGACGATGGACCTGGAGCTCGGCACCTATCTGTGGGCACCGCTGACCTGGTTTGCCGGCAAGCATGCGGCGATTCTCACCTACATCGACCAGTGGAAGAAGCCGGTGCTGGTGGCGGGAGACACCCCCACCAGCGACGGCTACATGCTGCTGCATTCCACCGACGCGGCGAATGGCGGCTTGCGGGTCTGGGTCAACCGCAAGGACAAGTACATGAAGCAGATCAAGCAGATGTGGGAAACTGCCGCCGCCGGGCAGGCGGCCCAGAACCTGCCGGTCCTCGCCGACCGGAACTGGGTCGTCGTCCAGCCGACCGATATCCAGTGACATTGGCGGTCCCTGCCCGCCATCGCTCAGAACAGGAAGGCCCCGACCGTGAAACCGGCCGGGGCCTTGGCTTTTTCCCCTCATCTGCGCTGGTCGTCACCGGCTCAGCCGCCATCCAGCGCGCGCAGCAATGGGCGGATCTTCACCATCATCTCGTCATGCTCGCCGCCGGGATCGGAATCGGCGACGATCCCGCCGCCGGCCTGGGCGATGACGCGGTCGGGCGTGACGGTCAGGGTGCGGATGACGATGCTGCTGTCCATCGCCCCGTCGAAGCCGATCCAGGCCACCGATCCGCAATAGGCGCCGCGTCGAGAGCATTCCAACTCGTCGATGATCTCCATGGCGCGGATCTTCGGCGCCCCGGTGATCGAGCCCCCGGGGAAGGTGGCCCGCAGCAGGTCGACCGGCCCCAGCCCTGGTTTAAGCCGTCCTTCGATCACCGACACCAAGTGGTGGACGGAAGCGAAGCGTTCCACCCCGCACAGGACCGGCACCTTGACGCTGCCGATACGCGCCACCCGGCCGATATCGTTGCGCAGCAAGTCGGTGATCATCAGGTTCTCGGCCCGGTCCTTGATGCTGTGCTCAAGCTCGTTGGCCAAAGCCTCGTCTTCCTCCGCCGTGGCACCGCGCGGGCGGGTTCCCTTGATCGGACGGGTTTCCATGCGGCCATCGGCATCGAGCCGGATGAAGCGCTCCGGCGAGGCGCTGGCCAGACCGGTGCCGCCGGGCAGCGACAGGCAGGCCGCGAAGGGGGCGGGGCTGCGGGCCAGCAGGCGGCGGTAAAGGTCGAGCACCGACAGGCCCATCGGCCGGTCGGCCAGGAAGCGCCCGGTGAAGTTGGCCTGGAAGATGTCGCCCGCGCGGATGTACTCCAGCACCCGCTCCACCCGGCGGCAATACTCGCCGCGCTCGATCTCCGGCCGCCAGGGCGCGGTGGCGGGGTTGGGCGGCGGCAAATCGATGGGCGAAGCCGCCAGCGCATCGGCGAAGGACTGAAGGCGGCTAGCCGCGCGGAGGCGGCGATGGATCGGACTGCGTTCGGGAAAGCCGTTGGAGACTATCCAGGCGCGCCTGTCCCGCCCGTCGAAAACGATGACCGTATCGTAGAGACCGAAGGCCATGTCGGGCAGGGCGCTGTCGTCGCCGTGCCGTGCCGGCAGCCGTTCCAGCACCTGTCCCAGTTCGTAGCCGAGGAAGCCGACGGCGCCGCCGGCGAAGGGGACGGGCAGGTCGGCGGGAAGGGGCAGGCGATGGGCGTCCAGCTCCCGTTCGAGCACGGTGAACGGATCGCCGGCGACCGGTTCGCCATCCATCATGACCGAGCCGCCGCGCGCTTCGACCGTGCGGAAGGGATCGACGGCGACGATGCTCCAGCGGCCCCGGCCGCCGGCTTCCGCGGCACTGTGCAGAAGTGTGGCGAAAGGCTGGCCGGACCAGGGTGCGAAGACGGCGACCGGATCGCGGTAGGGAATTTCGCGGATCAGCAGCGGACACCCGTCGCCCGCGCTCTCCCCGGCGGGGAGGTCGAAGACAAGGCCGTCATGCGGCATGCGTCATGCTCCGGCGCTGGGGGTGAGGGACTTGACCCAGAAGCGAAGGGGTTTGGCGGTTTCCTCGCGGTCGCAGCAGTCGCACCAGGACAGGGTGCCGCCGATGTCCGGTTCCAGCCGGTAGCCCAGCCGCCGCCAGGCGGCATCCGGTGTCCGGTAGGTCTTCGGTCGGCGGGGATGGTCGGTGGAGCGCACGATCTCGCCGAAGGCGGCGGATGCGAAGCGGCCATCGGCGCGGATATGGGATTCGCCGATCTCCAGCAGGGCCGTCCCGACACCCTGCCCGCGGTGGGAGGGCAGGACCACCACCTCACCGAAATAGAAGATCGCGCCCGGGTCGCGGCCGGCATGGGTGAAGGGATCGCTCAAGGCATCGATTTCCTGGTCGAGCGGCGCACCGGTGACTGCCGCGACCATGCGATTGCGGTCGAAGGTGGCAAGGATGAGCCCGCCCGGCAGGCTGCCGAGACCCGACAGATACCGCTCCTCATACGCGGCCGCCCCGCGATAGAGATAGGGAAACTCGCCAAGCACCGCCAGCCGCAGGGCGGCCAGCTCCTCCAGCCGGTCGGCCAGGGCGACGCCCGCCAGCCGTTCGACCTGCATTCCGCCCGGCTTCGGCCCCGGCCCACCCGCCTGCGCATCGGCATGCGGCCGCAGCCCGTGAGGAGGCAGGGGCCGCGCCGGAAGAGCGGCGGCGCCCCCTTCCGGAAGAGCCCCCGGGCTCACCGTGCCGGCACCGGCAGGAACCGGCGCAGGAACGCGAAGCGTACCGGGCGCGGAGCGGCTGCGGTCTGGCCGAAGCTCTGGGTGATGCGGTCGAGGATGATCGCCAGCAGAACGACGCTGAGACCGCTTTCGAAACCGAGCGCGATGTCCAGCCGCTGGATGCCCTGCAGCACGACATTGCCCAGGCCGCCGGCGCCGATCATCGAGGCGATGACGATCATCGACAGCGCCATCATCATGGTCTGGTTCACCCCGGCCATGATCGAGGGCAGGGCGTTCGGCAGCTGCACCTTGAACAGAAGCTGGCGGTCATGGCAGCCGAAGGCCTTGCCGGCCTCGACGATCTCGGCCGGAACCTGCTGGATGCCGAGGGAGGTCAGGCGCACGGCCGGCGGCATGGCGAAGATCACGGTGGCGAGGATGCCCGGCACCCGGCCCAGACCGAAGAACATCACGGCCGGGATCAGGTAGACGAAAGCCGGCATGGTCTGCATGAAGTCCAGCGTGGTGCGGACGATGCTTTCGACCACGCGGTTGCGCGCCATCCAGACGCCGAGCGGCACGCCGATCAGCAGGCTGAGCAGGGTGGCGGTGAGGACCAGGCCCAGGGTGGAGGCGGTTTCCGTCCACAGCCCCATGCCGGCGATCAGCGTCAGGGCGGCGACCGTGAAGACGGCGAAGCCGGTGCCGACGCGCCACAGGGAGGTCGCGACGATCAGCCCGATCAGCAGCCAGGCGGGCGCCCCGACCAACACGAAGTCGATGGCGGCGCCGAAACCGTTCACCACCGTCGCGATCGCATCGAAAGTCGGTTGGAAATGGTCGAGCATGAAGGTGACCAGTTCCTCGACCCATTTGCCGATCCTGATTTCGAAATCCATCGGTCAATCCCCCCGAACCAAGGTGTGGAGCATGAGGGCGCGCGAGATGGCGCCGAGGAAGTTGTCGTCGTCGTCGACGACCGGCACCGGCCATTCGCTGTCGGCGACCAGGGCTAGCAGCGAATGGATCGGTGCCGCGGCGTTGACGGTGCGGACGCCGGGCAGGAAGGCGTTGACGAAGCGCGGCTGCGGACCGTTCAGTTCGCGTTCCAGCGTCGCCCGCGAGACGATTCCTTCGAAATGGCCTTCCGGAGTGCGGACATAGCCGAAATTGTGGTTGTTCTCGCGCAGCTGGTGCAGGGCGGGAGCCAGTTCGCCGGGAAGGCGGATGACGGTGTTGGTCGCCTCGAACCGGGCGACGTCGCCGGCCCGCAGAACCTTCGAGGCATCGACGTTGCGGAAGAACGAGCGGACGTAATCGTCGGCCGGGCGGCTGAGGATTTCGTAGGGCGTGCCGACCTGCACGATGCGCCCGCCTTCCATGATGGCGATGCGGTCGCCGATGCGCATCGCCTCGTCGAGGTCGTGGGAGATGAAGACGATGGTGCGCTGCTGCTCGCGTTGCAGGCGCAGCAGCTCGTCCTGCATCTCGGTGCGGATCAGCGGGTCCAGCGCGGAAAAGGCCTCGTCCATCAGCAGGATGGTCGGATCGTTGGCAAGCGCGCGGGCAAGGCCGACGCGCTGCTGCATGCCGCCGGACATTTCGCGCGGGTAACGGTGGGCATAGGCGCCCAGGCCCACCTGCTCTAGCGCCTGCTGTGCCGCCTTGTGGCGTTCCGCCTTGGAGGCGCCGGAGATTTCCAGTCCGAATGCGGCGTTGTCCAGCGCGGTCAGATGCGGCATCAGGGCGAAGGACTGGAAGACCATGCCCATGTTGCGGCGGCGGGCCTGGATCAGCTCGGCCTTCGACATGCTGACCAGATCCTTGCCGTCCAGCAGAATTTCGCCGCTGCTGGGCTCGATCAGCCGGTTCAGCAGGCGGATCATGGTGGATTTGCCGGACCCCGACAGCCCCATGATGACGAAGATCTCGCCGGCGCGGACCTGAAAGCTGGCGTCGAGGACACCGACATTGACGTTCAGCTTTTCCAGGACCTCCGCCTTGCTGGCGCCCTGGCGCAGCATCGACAGGGCCGGCTTCGGATCGGCGGAGAAGACCTTGTAGACGTTCCGCACCTCCAGGCGGACCGCCGCATCCTCGCCGGCGCCGCTCCTGGCGGCTGCTCGGGGAAAGCCCAGGCTGGCGGTGCCGCCGACCGAAACCGTGCTTCGCATCATCGTGTTCATCGGCATGCCTCCCCCGGGTTGGCGACAGCGTGACCTGTGGTACTGGGAGGGTCGTTTTGCATGGTTTTCATGGAAGCATTCCCTGTTCGACAAGGCTGTCGTAAATGGCCAGCGCCCCCGCTTCAGGTGTCGGGTTGACCAGCAGTTGGCCTTTTCCGCTCTTGCTCTCGGTCGCCGCCTTCAGCCGGTCCAGGGCTGAACCGCCGCGCTTCACGCGCATCAGCTTGGGCTTCGGGCGCCAAGGCCGATGCTCGCACTCCGACAGGAAGAGATCGGCGGTCGCCCGCGCCGTCACCGGCTCCGCCACCGGCTCGATGACGCCCCGTCGGGCCGGGCCGAAGGCCGAGGCGCGGGCTGGCGGGGCGGATGGATGGACGGTCGCCACGAAGCGGCCGGCGACGGTCAATGCCCTGCGCTGTCCGCGCGGCAGTGCCTGAACGAGGTCGGCCGTGTCCGCCATGGAAGACTGCCCGTCGGACGGGCCGATCCGGACGACATCGGAGACGATTGCGGCGTCGAGGCCGCGGGCGATCAGATAGGGGAGCATGCCGCTGCCCTCGCCGTCCTCCGCCTGCCTTCCGGTCAGGACCAGCGACGGCCCGAGACGGCGAAGATGGGCGATCAGCGGCTCGGCCGGATCGGCATTCTCCGGCAGGACCAGCAGCGTCAGCCGCTCCAGTCCCATGCCGAGATAGGCCCGCAGCGCGTCGGCATCGGCGGCCGGTCCGGCATGGATCGCCGTCAGCCGCTTTGGCCGCAGCGCCAGAGCCATCTCCAGGGCCTGCGCGTCGGTGGCGGCGCGGCGGGCGCGGCCGGAGACCGGGTGGCGGCCGATGGACAGCAGGACTGCGACGTCGGATATGGCGGATTCAGTCATGGCGGCGTTCCCGGACCAGCCGGATCAGGGCGGGCATGATCGCCTGCGCATCGGCGACGATGGACAGGTCCGCCCGCTTGATCATTTCGGCATGAAGGTCGGTGTTGATGGCGATCACATGCTTGACGCCGGTGATGCCCTGCAGATGCTGCGGTGCTCCGGCGATGCCGAAGGCGAGGTAGCAGCGGGCGCTGACCACCGTGCCGGAGGCGCCGACCTGCCGTTCGCGCGGCAGCTGGCCTGCATCGCAGACCACACGGCTGCCGGCGCGGGTGGCGCCCAGCGCCTCGCCCAGATCGGCGAAGCTCCGCCAGTCGGTCACGCCGTTGCCGGCGCTGAGGATGAAGTCGGTTTCCGACAGCGACAGGGCGTCGGGATCCACGGCCAGCCGGCGGGCGCCGCCCAGACGGGGCAGAACCTCCTCCACGGCCAACAGCGGGATGGCGGGGTCGAGCGGCCGGGCCTCGTGCCGCACGCCGTCAAGTGGGGCGAAGGCGTCGGCGGCCACCGTCATCAGCCGGGTGGGCCGGTGTCCGGTCTCCAGCGATCCGCCGCCCGACTGGCGGGTGGCCCGGTCGGGGGTGAGGCTCTGCACGCCGGTGAACAGCCGCTCACCCGCCGCCGCCGCAACCCGCCGGGCGATGTCGCCACCGTCCGGGCTGTCCGGGAACAGGATGTGGCGCGGCGACAGCGCCGCCATCAGTGCGGAAGCGGCGGCGGCCCGCCGTTCCGGCACGTAATCGTCGGTCCAGCCGTCGGGCAGGGCGACATGGCGGTCGGACCCGGCCTCGGCCAGCGCCTCGCCCGAACCGGTGCAGACGGTCACCACGGCACCGCCCCCCGCATCGGCCAGCAGACGGGCGGCGGCGATCACCTGCCGGTCATGCTCGCCGACCTCGCCGCCGGGTCGGTCGAGCATGGCGAGGACCAGATAGGCCGGCTCGGCGATCACCTTCAGCGGCATCACGGGTGCGGTGGCGACCGCGATGCCGACAGCCGCGGCGGTGCCGGCCGAGGTGGCGTCGCGCGTCCAGTCGTAGCGCGGACGCGGCTGGAGCTGGACCAGCGCGGCAGCCCGAAGGGCGCGCGGGTCGCGGCGGCGCTCGTTGATTGCGGCGGCGACCGGCTGACGCAGCAGGCGCGGACGCTGGCCGGCCAGGATGGTGCGGGCGGCGCGTTCGGCGCGGGGATCGACACGACGGCGATTCGGAGCGGAGTGGGTCATCGGGCGGTCTCCGTCGCGGCGAGCACCAGTTCGGCGATCTCCACCACCTCCGGCCGGGGGTCGACGACGCCTTCCAGCATCAGGGCGCAGTTGGGGCAGGCAACGGCGACCATCGAAGCACCGGTCTCGCGGGCATGCTCCATGCGGACGTCGGGGATGCGGCGTTCGCCCGACACGTCGGTCAGCGGGGCGCCCCCACCGCCACCGCAGCAGCTGGACCGCAAGCCGGAGCGCAGCATTTCCCGGCGCTCCACCCCGATGGCGTCCAGCAGGGTGCGCGGCGCCTCGATCTCGCCGTTGTAGCGGCCGAGATAGCAGGGATCGTGGAAGGTGACGCTGCGCCTCACCGGCTTGGTCACCGTCAGAGCGCCGCTGGTGATCAGTTCCAGCAGCAGGGCGGTGTGATGGACGACGGTCCAACTGCCGCCGAAGGCCGGATACTCGTTGCGCAGCGTGTGCAGCGCATGGGGATCGGCGGTGACGATGCGGGTGAAACGGCGGGCGTTCAAGGTCGTCACGTTGCGGGTCGCGAGCGACTGGAAGGTCGCCTCGTCACCCAGCCGGCGGGCGACGTCGCCGCAATCCAGTTCTTCGTCGCCCAGTACGGCGAAGTTCACCCCGGCGCGGCGCAGCAGCATGACCAGAGCCCGCAACGAACGTTGGACCCGCAGGTCGGAGGCGCCGTCTCCCACCCACAGCAGCGTGTCGCAGGATCCGCCGGCCGGCAGACGGGGCAGCGACAGATCGGCCGCCCAGTCCCAACGCCTGGCAAGTGCGCGGCCGCCCGGATTGTCGGTGGCGCGCAGTTCCTCCAGCATGACGGCGGCCTTGCCGGGAGTGGCCCCCAACTCCAGCGTCTGGAAGCGGCGCAGATCGACGACGGCGTCGACATGCTCGATCATCATCGGGCATTCCTGTACGCAGGCGCGGCAGGTGGTGCATGACCACAGCGTGTCGGGATGGATCATCGCGTCATGCCCGACCAGAGGCAGTCCCGCCCCGCCATGGGCATTGCCCACACCGCGGCCGGGGTGGGGATTGCCGGCATAGGCGGCATCGCTGGCCTGCCCGTCCATTGCGGCGACCAGATCCTGCACCAGCTTCTTCGGATTCAGCGGCAGGCCGGCGGCGAAGGCCGGGCAGGCCGTCTCGCAGCGCCCGCATTGGACGCACGCATCGAAGCCGAGCAGCCGGTTCCAGGCGAAATCGACGGGGCGTTCCACACCCAGGGCGACCGGCTCGGCGGTGCCGGCATCGCTCGCGGGGGCCAGCGGCAGCGGCTTCAGCCCGGTGTCTCGCCCCTTGCCATCATGGAAGCGGGCCGGACGTGGATGGAAGGCCAGATGCAGCGCTCCATGCACGGCATGCTTCAGCGGCCCCTTCCACACGCCCCACACCAGATCGGCCATCGCCACCCCGGCAACCGCGATCAGGACCAGAGCCAGCGCCTCGGGCATCAGGCCGCCCAGCGTCTGGTCGAGAGCCACCAGCAGCAAGCATCCGGAAAACCCCAGAAGCGACAGGGGAAGACGGGCGAAGCGCCCCTGAGACAGCTCGCGCGGGCGCAAGACCCGGCGGCGATGCCGGACCATCAGGGCGCCCGCCAGCATGACCGCCAGCACCACCGCCAGCAGTAGCCAGAGAATGCGCGATCCGCCAAAGGTGACGCCCATCGCCACCAGCAGCACCAGCGCCGCAAGGAAGCCGCCGGCGACCAGTGCGTGGAAGCGGGCGTTGAACGGCGTCCGTCCCACGACATGGTGGACATCGACCAGATAGCGGCCGGGCAGGGCGCGCAACCCGGCGACCACGCCGACCGTCGCCGGCCGGCCGGCCAACCAACGCCGCGACTGCCAGGCGGCCAACGCCGCGCCGATGGCGAGGACGGCAAGGACGACGGTGGTTAGAGCGGTGGCGATCACGTCGGACGGCTCCTGTCGCGTGGCGGGTTAGGGGTGTCAGATGTCCTTGCAGAGACGTGCCGCGTCGTAGATGGCGGCGTGGATGTTGCGGCCGGCCACCGCATCGCCGATGCGATGCAGCGTGTAGCCGCCGTGGCCGTTGGCCTGCACCGGCTGCGGCCGGCCGGCGATCAGGCTGTCCAGGTCGGTTTCACCGCGGTTCAGCGAATGGTCCTTCAGATCGAAATAGAGGCCGTCGTTGGGCAGGGTGCCCAGTTCCACCACGATCTGGTCGACCAGCCGCTCCTCTTCCTCGTGGGTGTATTCGTTGCGCAGGACGGCGACGCGGCGGTTGCCCTCCGGATAGATCTCCACCAGCTGGTGGTTGGTGGTCATCACCACGTTCAGCTTGTACAGTTCGCGCAGGTGGATCGGCTGGTTGGTGGTGCCGACCTCCTCCGCGACCATGCGGTCGGGCGTGGCGATCTCGACCAAAGCACCGCGCTTGGCCATGAATTCCGCGCAGGACGCGCCGTGATGCTGGCCGGTGCCGTCATACATCAGGACGGTCCCCGTCGGCTCCACCACGCCGGTCAGGATGTCCCAGGTCGACACCGCCAGATCGGCGCCCTTGAAGTCGCCCCGGTTGGGTCGGCCGCCGGTGGCGAGGATCACCACGTCGGGAGTCTCCGCCTCGACGGTGGCTCGGTCGGCCTCCACCCCAAGGCGCACATCGACGCCCAGCTTGGTGACCTGCTGGGACAGCCAGCGGGTGATGCCGCTCATCGCCTCGCGCCAGGTCGCCTTGGCGGCGATGCCGATCTGGCCGCCGGGGGCGGCGTTGCGTTCGAGCAGCACGACGGAATGGCCGCGCTCGGCACAGACACGGGCGGCTTCCAGCCCGCCGGGGCCGCCGCCGACCACGACGACGCGGCGTTTGCGCTCCGCCTTCGGAATCACGTGCGGCATGCTGCGCTCGCGGCCCGTCGCCGCGTTCTGGATGCACAGCGCGTCGCCGCCGACATAGATGCGGTCGATGCAATAGCCGGCGCCGACGCACTGGCGGACATCGTCCAGCCGCCCTTCCATCAGCTTGCGCACCAGATGCGGGTCGGCGATGTGGGCGCGGGTCATGGCGACCATGTCGACATGGCCTTCCTCGACTGCGCGGGCGGCGGTGGCGAGATCGGTCACCCGTTGCGCGTGGAAGACGGGAATGCCGGCTTCGCGCTTGATGCCGCTGGCCAGATGCAGGAAGGGAGCCACCGGGAAGGACATATTGGGCAGCGAGATGGCGTGCGCCAGATGATCGCGCGCCTGTCCGCCCAGCACGTTGACGAAATCGATCAGCCCGCGTTCGGCATAGGTACGGGCGATGGCGATGCAGTCCTCATGGCTGAGGCCGTCGTCGATCAGCTCGTCGCCCGACATGCGCATGCCGATGACGTAGTCGTCTCCGACCTCGGCGCGGATCGCCTCGAACACCTCGATGCCGAAGCGCATGCGGTTTTCCAGGCTGCCGCCGTATTTGTCGCTGCGCCGGTTGGCCGAGGGGCTCCAGAACTGGTCGATCAGGTGGCCGTGGGCGGCGGACAGCTCGAAACCGTCCAGGCCGCCTTCCTTGCAGCGGCGCGCTGCGGCGGCATAGCCGGCGATGATCCGCTTGAAGTCGAAATCCTCCATCTCCTTCGGCGTGTTGCGGTGCGCCGGTTCGCGGGCGGCCGAGGCGGAGACGGTGGGCAGCCAGTTTTCGGTGTCCCAGCGGGTGCGCCGGCCCATGTGGGTCAGCTGGATCATCAGAGCCGCGCCATGGCGGTGCACCCGGTCGGAGAATTCTCGGAAGAAGGGGATGACGCTGTCGTCGGCGACGGAAATCTGGTTCCAGGGCGCCGCCGGGCTGTCCACCGCGACCGAGGAGGAGCCGCCGAACATCGTCAGGCCGATGCCGCCTTTGGCCTTTTCCTCGTGGTAGAGCTGGTAGCGTTCCTTCGGCTTGCCTTCTGACCCGTAGCCCGGCGCGTGGCTCGTGCTCATCACGCGGTTACGGATCGTCAAATGCTTGATCTGCAGAGGCTTCAGAAGGGCTTCGGCGGGTGAGGACATGGCAGGAACGATCCCCAGTATTGAGCCTGCCAAGAATTCACCATCGGCGACATTGTCGCGTTGCCCCCCGCGACCGGGAATTACCTTTTTGCGACAGGAGGGAAACGGGAGGGCGCCGGCCGAACAAGCATATGAATTTTCTTGAAAATTCGCGCGTATCTGCCCCGTCAGTCGACTTGTGCCGTGTCCGGTACCATCGGTTCCGGATCTTCGAAAAGGCGACGGTCGGGCAGAAGGGAATTGGCATTGGTGCGCCGGAAGGCGGCGAGAGGCGAGACATGCGGGTCGGCCTCCGCATCCGGCACGGCGGTGCGGCGCACCTCCGACGGCGAAACGCCGAACAGCTCCCGGAACTGGCGGGAGAAATGGGCGCAGTCGGCGAAGCCGGCCTCATTCGCGATGGCGGTGACCGACCGCTTGGTGTTGCGCAGCAGCCAGTGGCCATAGCGCAGGCGCAAGGCCCGGTAATAGGTGGCCGGGCTGGTGCCCACCGCCAGTCGGAACAGCCGTTCGAACTGCCGGGTGCTGACGTTCAGCCGGTGGACGATCTCCTCGACCGACAACGGATCGCTGATGTGCTGCTCCATCAGCAGCAGGGCGCGGCGGACCCGGTCGTTGGTGATCTCCACCACCGTCGGTGGCTGGGGCTGCGACTGGCTGGCGGGACGGGCCTTGTCGATCAGCAGGATGTGCATGGTTTTCTGGGCGGTGGCGCGGCCCAGATGGCGTTCGATCAGGAAGGCGGCCAGATCGGCCACCCCGGCCCCGCCCGAACAGGTGATGCGGTCGCGGTCCACCACGTAAAGCTGGTCGGCAACCGGCACCAGATCTGGAAATTCCTCGATGAAATCGCGGTGATGATACCAGCTGACGCAACAGCGCCGGTTCTTCATCAGGCCGATGCGGCTCAGCACGAAGCTGCCGGTGCACACGCCGACCAGGGTCACGCCGTAGGACGCCGCTGCGCGCAGATAGGCCAGCGTTTCGTCGTCCAGCTGCGGGCCGCCATGCAGCAACCCGCCCACCACGACCACATAGTCGAAGCGGCGGGGGTCGGTCAGCGGCTCCCAGCGGGCGACGCCAATGCCGCAGCTGGACATCACGGGATCGGTCCGCGACCCCATGATGGTCCAGCGGCAACGGATCTGCCGAGACCGGTCGCCCTCGTCGGCCGCCAGCCGCAGGGCGTCGATGAAGGGGGCAAGCGCCGTCAGGGTGAAATTGTTGGTCAGGATGAACCCGACCGACAAGAGCGCGCGTTCCTCCTGCCGGGGTGCGGGACCGCTACCGCCGAAACGGCGATATTCCACTGTCTTCCCCACCAGGACACCCTCCCAGTCCGACGGCCCCCGTCTGGCGGCCATCTTCCATCCTTCGGAATGCTAGCGTCAGCGGCCTGCCCCCGGAAGACAATTCATCGGCGATCGGTCTAACGTTCCACCACCAGATCGCTGGTCGGGCGGCTGCAGCACAGCAAAATCAACCCTTGGTCGATTTCCCGTTTGCGGATGCCGCCGGTATGGTTCATCTCCACCGTGCCGGAAATCAACTTTGTCTTGCAGGTTCCGCACAGTCCACGCGAGCAGGATGTCGGAACCCGGATGTCGGCAGCCGATGCCGCATCGGCCACGGCCATGTCCGGCAGGCAGGTGAAGACCTTGCCGGTCTTGGCGAATTCGATGCGGAAGCCGGCCGCTTGCAGCGCGTCCTGGATCGGGGCCTCCTGGAGCGATGTATCCTGCGGCGACTCTCCGGCAGCAAGGTCGGCCACCAGCTCTTCGAAATTGAAGCTCTCCTGATGGTAGCGGCTCATGTCGAAGCCGCCGGCCTCCAGAAAGGCGCGCACCGCCTTCATGAAGGGACCGGGACCGCAGACATAGACCTCGCGCTCCAGGAAATCCGGCGCGATCATGCCCAGCATCGGCAGCGACAGGCGGCCGGTGAAGCCGGCCCAATGGGCCTCGGTGCCGAGGCCTTCGCAGACATGGGCGACGCGCAGGCGCCGGCCGGGTCCGGTCAGCGCATCCAGTTCGCGGCGGAAGACGATGTCGGCCGGGGTGCGGGCGGCGTGGACGAAGACGATGTCGTGGTCCTCGCCGAGATCGTCGAAGGTCCGGGTCATCGACATCAGGGGCGTGATGCCGCTGCCGCCGGACAGGAACAGGAACTTGCGCGGAGATCCGGAGTCCCCAGGGGTGAATTCGCCGAGCGGGCCGACCGCGCGGATGGTGTCGCCCGGCTTCAGGGTGTCGTGCAGCCAGTTCGACACCGGGCCGCCGGGCACGCGCTTGACGGTGATCGAAAGCCGGTGCGGCCGCGCGGCGGAAGAGGAGACGGTGTAGCTGCGGTGAATGGTTTCGCCGCCGATGGACAGCTCCAGCGTGATGAACTGGCCCGGCCTGAACCGGAACAGGCAGGGTTGCCGCGGTGCGAAGACGAAGGTCTTCACATCGTGCGTTTCATCCCGCACCGCCCGGCATACCAGCATGTCGTCGGTTTCGGGATCCCAGTTCCGGACCGGAGGCAGAGCCGCATCCTGCTGCATCGTCATCTCTCTTCCTGAGCCGTGGCGCCTTGGTCACAAACTGCAGAGCGTCATTCGGCGGCGACGCTCACCGCGGCCTGCTTGCCCAGCAGATGCTCGGACATGCGGCCGACGTACCACTCCGTGAACTTCTCGACGAGCGGCTCGGTGTAGGGCGAATAGGGGCCCGGTTCGTAGGCCGGGCTGATGGCACCGTTGTGCGAGATTTCGACCAGATCGGCGTCCTGCTGGTTGGTCGCCTCCCACACCTCCGTCAGGCGGTTCAAGTCGTAATCGACGCCCTCCACCGCATCCTTGTGGACCAGCCAGCGGGTGCGCAGCAGATTGCGGTCGGGACCGAGCGGGAACACCGAGAAGGTGACGATGTGGTCGCTCATGAAGTGGTTCCAGGAATTCGGCTGGGTCCAGAAGGACAAAGCCCCCAGCTTGCGCTCGGCAATCGACCCCAGCAGCTTCTTTGAGGCGCTGCGCGTGTCCTTCGTGTGGGCTTCGCCGGCACCGTCCAGCGGCAACCGCTCGGCGCGGAAGCCGGTGGTGTCGGTCAGATGTTCGATCTCGCGGCTGGGGAAGCCAGAGGCCTCCCAGCCGGTATGGCAGGATTTGACCAGAGCGTCGTACTTGGCGGCATGCTCCATCCGCTTCGGATTGGTGCCGTCGGGAGCGAAGCCGAAGCCGTACTCGAACAGCGGGATGGTCAGTTCGGGGTGATTGCCGACGCAGTGGTAGCATTCACGATTGTTCTCCATCGTGAGCTTCCAGTTGCCCTTCTCGATCAGGTCGACGGTCTTGGCGATCTTGCAGTTCTTCAGATCGTGCGGAAGGATGTAGGGCTCGATGGCCGCCGCCATGTGATCGATGTCGTCCGGAGCCTCTTCCGCCAGACAGATGAAGATCAGGCCGCCGACCGAGCGGATGTGCACCTTTTTCAGGTTCCGGCACTTGCGGTCGAAATCGTTGCCCATATGCTCGGCGAACAGCAGCTCGCCGTCCTGGCCGTAGGTCCACTGGTGATAGCTGCACACCAGATTGCCGACGGAGGTCTTCTCCTTCAGGACGATGCGCGCGCCGCGGTGGCGGCAGACATTGTGATAGGCGCGCAGTTCCATGTCGTCGTCGCGCATGACGATGACGGACGTCTTGCCGATGTCCACCACCATCACGTCGCCCGGCTCCGCCACGTCCGGTTCCACACCCACATGCAGCCAGTGGCGGCCGAAGATGATCTCCATGTCCAGCTTGAAGATTTCGTCGCTGGTGTAGAACGGGGCTTCCAGGCTGTACCCCTTTTTTCTGCGCTTCAGCAGGGCTTCTATGGAAATCTCGGACGACATGGCTGTTGACCTTCTGCGGGAGTGGGCCAGCGGGAGTTGGGCAGTGCGTTCGTGGAACCGCTTCAACCTTGACCGGGCTGTGATTTTCTCGATTCCACGGCACACAGCCTGCCGCCGGCCGAAGCGGGTCGCGTTCTGGATTGCGACATCAACTTTAAAAAGGCCGACAGGGCATCCTGTCTTTTTGCGCAGGCTGGGCTGGAGGCAATGGCCGGTTTGCGACAGGTGGCGAATATTTACGAAGGATGGGTCGTCGGCCTGACCGGGAAAGTGACCGCCCGGCCCGTGCCCGACCGTACGGCAAGAGCCGGCCGGGCTCCCTGACCTTCCATCGCCCCGGGATCCAGAAAGCGATTTCCTATTTCCATGGCAGATTTTAAAACATCCGCCGCTCAATCCGGTGGCATTTTGCCGGGTGCGCAGGTGTCATGCAGGGTTGTCGCAAATGCGATACGAAATGCCGCTGTGATGAAGGTTTTCTACTTTCAAGGCCGGCATCCTTCCTCAATCAGCACTGATGCCAGCAAAGGTTCGCATCGGTTGGAAGCAGCTTTCCGTTCCAATCCCGGAAGGCGGTCGGCCATCCGTTCCAATGGACGCCAGTCCGTGAGGCAACCGCAGTCACCGGTAGGTCGGACATGACTTGCCGGGCCGCGCGCACGCGTCCGGATCAAGCCGCGGCACGGCGGATCGGCCAATCCAAGAGGACGAGCCCAAACAAACAAAAGACACCCAAAGAAACAAACGACACGAGGAGGCTTCTTGATGAAAATCTTCGGTAAAGCCTTGGGCATGCTGTTGTCGGCGGCCATGACGGTCGGTCTGGGGACCGCTGTGACCGCCATCCCGGCGCAGGCCGCGGAGAAGTCCATCAACATCGGCTGGACCGCCTGGTCGGATGCCGAGGCGGTGACGAAACTCGCCAAAGCGGTGATCGAGGAACGGTTCGGCTACAAGGTCGAGCTGACCATGGCCGACATCGGCATCCAGTACCAAGGCGTCGCCAGCGGCAAGCTGGACGCCATGCTGATGTCGTGGCAACCGCTCACACACAAGCCCTATCTCGACAAGGTCGGCAAGGACATCGTCGATCTTGGCCCGCTCTACACCCGCGCCCGCCTGGGCTGGGTGGTGCCGGACTACATCCCCGTCGATCAGGTCAAGTCCATCGAGGATTTGAAGAAGCCGGAGGTGCAGAAGCAGCTCGGCGGCAAGATCCAGGGCATCGATCCGGGATCGGGGTTGATGCAGGCGTCGGAAAAGGCGCTGAAGACCTACGATCTGAAGGGAGTGCAACTGGTATCGGCCAGCGATGCCGCGATGCTCGCCGCTCTGGAACGCGCGATGAAGCGCAACGAGTGGATCGTCGTGACCAGCTGGAGCCCGCACTGGATGTTCGCCAACTGGAAGCTGCGCTATCTGGAGGATCCGAAGGGCGCGCTGGGCGGGCTGGAAAGCGTGAACGCCGTCGTCCGGAAGGGCTTCTACCAGGATCACCCGGAAATCTACGAATTCCTGAACCGGATGGTCCTGCCCATCGGCGATCTGGAGACGATGATGCAGGAAGCCCGCCAGACCAGTTACGAGCAGGCGGTTAACAATTACATCAAGAACAACAAGACCCGGATCGATTACTGGGTCACCGGCAAGCTCTGATCCGCAGCCGGCTCCCCTTTCCCGCGCCATCCCCGGCACCGCTCAAGGAGACGGTCCGTTCTCAACGCGCAATCGCGTAGCGGACGGCCGTCTCCAGCCATTCCCATTTCCAGTCCTTCCCAGTTCTTCCACGATCGGGAGCGCCGATGAACTCGCCAGCTCACCCGCAAGGCATGGTGCCGGCCGGCACCGGGATGTTGTCGGTCGAGGGATTGTGCAAGCTGTATGGCGGCAATGCCGCCCGCGCCTTGACCATGCTGCATGCCGGGATGGACCACGCCGGCATCCGGCGTGAAACCGGTGCGACGGTGGCGGTTGCCGATGTTTCGTTCGATCTTGCCACAGGCGAGATTCTCGCGGTGCTCGGACGGTCCAATTCCGGCAAATCCACTCTGATCCGCATGATGAATCGCCTGGTCGAACCGACGGCGGGCACGGTGGGCCTGAACGGGCGAGACATGGCGGCAATGAAGCCTGCCGAACTGGTGGCCATCCGTCGCGACGCCATGGCCATGACATTCGGCGCGGTGGCGCTGATGCCCAACCGCACCGTTGTGGAGAATGTGGCGTTCGGACTGGAGGTTGCCGGCCTGCGCCGGCGGGAACGTCAGGAGCGCGCCCTGGCCGTGCTGACGCGCATGGGGCTTTCCCATCTGGCCGGCCGGCGTCCACCTGAAATTCCGTCCGAGGCGCGGTTGCGGATCGGACTTGCGCGGTCCCTGATCGGCGATCCGCCCTTGCTGCTGATGGATGCTCCGTTCGCCGGGGTCGATCCCGTCCTGCGGCTGGAACTGGAGGCGGAATTCCTCGACTGGCAGCGGGCGCGCCGGGCGGCCGTGCTGTTCATCACGCAGGACCCGGACGAGGCGATACGGATTGCAGACCGGATTGCTTTCATGGAGAACGGCCGTTTCGCGCAGGTCGGCACACTGGACAACATCCTGGAGTTTCCTGCGAACGACCATGTGCGGTCCGCCTTCCACGACATCGCGGCGCGGCGGCGCGAGCGTCAGCGCTCGGCCCATCTGGAAGAATTGATTTCCCATTTCGAACGAACGGCGATGGAGGGGCTGGATACGGTGGATTCGTCGGCAGGGGCGCTCGACGGCACCGCAAGACAGCTGACCGGCATCATCGACCGCACCAACGAGCAGGCGGGCGAGACCGTGGTGGCGGCCGAGCAGATCGCAAGCAATGTCCAGTCCGTTGCCGCGCTGGCAGACGAGACCTTTCGCTCGTTGGGGGAAATCCGCCTCCGCATCGACGATTCCACCCGCATCGCCCTGTCGGCGGTCGAGGAGGCCCGCAAGGCCGACCGGTCGGTTCACAGCCTGCGGCAGTCGGCCGAGGGCATCGGCAATGTCGTGCGCATCATCGACGAGATCACCGGGCAGACAAATCTCCTGGCGCTGAATGCCACCATCGAAGCCGCCCGCGCCGGCGAGGCCGGCAAGGGCTTCGCCGTGGTGGCGCAGGAGGTGCGCCAGCTTGCCAGCCAGACCGCCAAGGCGACGCAGGATGTCTCGGTCCGCATCCAGGCGATGCAGGACGCGACCGGCAACGCCGCCCAGGCCCTGCAGAGCATCACCGCGGTGATCGAGGAGATCAGCACGATCTCGCTGGCCATCGCCAAGTCGATGGAAGCACAGGCCGCCGCCTCTGCCACCATTCATGCCAGCATCGACCAGGCGGCATCCGGGGCGGGCGTGGTCGCGCGCAATGCCCGGCATGTCACCGGCGGCGCCCGCGACACCGAGAGTGCCACACGGCATGTCCTGTCCGCGGCCGCCGACCTCGCCGGCCAGACCGAACGGCTGCGCAGCAGCATCGAACAGTTGCTGGACGGCATACGCACCGGATGACCGGCAACACCAACCTTTTTCAAGAGAGCAGAAATCCCATGAGCAATCCGCTGTTCCTTGTCGGCGAGGCCACCGTCTTCGCCAAGGAAGGCCAGTTCACCGACGCCATGCCGGAAATCGTGATCGGCACGGTCGACGGTCCGGCCGGCCATGCGTTTGCCACCATGATGGGGCAGACCGCCGGTCACACCCGCATGTTCGCGGTGCGGGACTGCAACCAGATGGTTCGCCCGGCCACCATGATGGTGTCCAAGGTGACGATGAAGTCGAGCGCCTATGTCGACCTGTTCGGCGGCGTCGTCCAGGCCGCCACCGCCGACGCGGTGCTGGACTGCGTCATCGACGGACTTCTGCCGCGCGACGGCATCAACGACCTGTGCATTCTGGTGATGGTCTGGATCGATCCCCGCTGCGCCACCGATGCCAACCTCGACCGTGCCGATCTCTACCGCACCAATTACGAGGCGACGAAGATCGCCATCGGGCGGGCGATGCGCAATGAACCGACCATCGACGAACTGATCGAGAACCGGCACAAGGTTCGCCACTTCATGCTGGACCCGCAGGGGTGAGCTTCAGCCCCAGGACGGCGCCCATCCGCCGGCTTTTTTGGATCAGGTCTTCGACTACCGGTCCCAATTGCGGATGATGGTGTCGATGGTGCCGTCCCTCTTGAGTTTTTCATAGGCTGCACGGAGCCGTTCAGCCTTATCCGCCCGAGCCTTCGGCACCGAGATGTAGCGCGGCACCATCGCCAGAGGCTTGGGCAGGATTTTGACCGATGCGGTGCGGCCTTCGCTGTCGGCCAGATACTTGAGCACCTGCAAGTCGCCGGCGATGGCATCGACACGGCCGAGAAGCAGGCGCCGGAACGAGACGACGCTGCTGCTGCTGGGGATCTTCTCGAAGACCTCTGACTTGTCGAACTCGGGCGTATATTCGAAGCCTTCGACGACGCCGACCCGCAGTCCACGCAGATCCTCGATTCCCGTGTAAACGATGTCCGAATTGCTGCGAACCATGAGAACGGTCGCTCCGACCCGGTAAGGACCGATCAAATGACCGCGCTCCAGACGGCGGGGCGAGGTGAAGAACTGGAACGCGACATCGACCTCGTTCTCATCATGGGCGCGCACCACCTCCGGCCAGGTCATCGGCCGGTGAACCGGATACACGCCGATTTCCTTCAGCATGGCTTCGACGATTTCAGTGTCCATTCCCGTCCGCTTGCCGCGCAACGTAAAATTATAGGGTGGAAAGAAATCCTCGGACGCGACAAGCCAGTTCTCGGCACGTGCCGGGGCCGTGCTGAAAATCAACGCGGCAACCAGCAATGTCGCGACGCATCCCAGAAAAATGCCCAGCACCCTCATGATCGGCGCCGTCCGCTTCGCGGGATGAAGAGTACTGGAAACAGGAGCCATCGATCTCGCCAACATGCCAGAGTTTTTGGGGATGCATGCTTCACGGAGGAAGAGGCATCCCGACTGTCTGGCGAGTGGTACATCGACAGTCTTCGGTTGGGGAAGAGATCTTCTTGACGGTCGCGCCACACTGAGGCCGTCAAGGCCTTGACGGTTCCGCTTCGGGCGCTGCCTCTCCGATGCCGGTTCCGGAAGCCTCCGCTCCCGGCGTCACGCCGTCCAAAGGCCCGGGAATCGGTGCCTGCGGGAGGAAGGGGAGGCGCTGGTCGAGCGGTACCGGGGGGCGGACCGTCATCCGCCAGAGCGCGAATGCCAGCGCAATTGCGGCGACCAGGGCCGTGAACAGGAACAATCCATCCTGCTCGAAGACTGCCATCACCAGGGAGGCCAGGAAGGGGCCGGCGATGGCACCGATCGAGAAGCCCAGCACCATGCCGCCGCTGGCCGGCACCATCTCGGCCGGCGTCAGGAAGTCGTTGGTGTGCGAGACGCAGATCGGGTAGATCGCAAAGATGATTCCGCCAAACAGGCAGACACCGGCGAGCAGCGGGCCGAACCGGCCCTGCGGCAGCATCGTCATGCCGGCGCTGACGACGGCCAGGGCGGCGAACAGTCCGACCAGGACCAGCCGCCGGTCGATGAGGTCGGAAAGCTTCCCGAAGGGCCATTGAAGGAGCATGCCGCCGATGATGGCGGCGCTGACGAAGGTCGCGGATTGGCCCAGATCGTAGCCGAGATGCCGGACATAGACCGGACCCAGCCCATAGAAGGCGCCGACGACCAGCCCGCTGATCACCGTTCCGGCGAACCCCAGCGGACTGGCGCGATAGAGATGGCCGATCCTGATGGACTCCAGCTTCTGCAACAGGGGCGGGGCCTTGCGGCTCAGCGCGACCGGGACTAGGGCAAGCGAGACCAGGATCGACACGATGACGAACTGCTTGAAGCCGTGCGGATCGTCGATGACCATCAGGTACTGGCCGACCCCTTGCGCGCCATAGAGGGCGATCATGTAGAGGGCCAGGATCTGCCCGCGCGTGGCCGACGTGGCGCTCTGGTTCAGCCAGCTTTCGATGCAGACGAACAGGCCGGCCATGCAGCAGCCTTCCACGAGGCGAAGGGCAATCCAGGCCGCGGGATCCGACCCCAGCGTGTGGCCCAGGGTCGCCGCGACCAGGACCGTCGCAGAGGCGCTGAAGGCGCGGATGTGGCCGACCTGCGCGACCAGCCGGAAAGCCTGCGTCGATCCGACCGTTACTCCCAGGTAATAGGCGGCGGTCAGGGCGCCGAGCAGGATGGGCGATGCGCCGGCGGCGTCCAGGCGCACGCTGACGATGGTCGTCAGCGCTCCCGTACCCCCCATCATCAGGAACACCGCGACAAGCAGCGGGACGATCGGTTGGATGAGGGACATCGCTTGATCCGCCGGAGGGGAAAACGCCCGTATGTCGGGGCCGACAGTCCCGCCAGGGCGGGAACGTCGACCTTATAGCCGGGTGTCGCCGTTGTGGACACTGGCAAGAAACGCCTCGACGGTGGCGAGCGCCATGCGTTCATCCTCGATCACGACATGCCGGCGCAATTCCTGCACCGCCGCGGCGAGGCCGCCCGATGCGAATGCGCGGCGGACCGCCTGGGTGGCTTGTTCGTCGATGAGCTGCAAGATCGGTGGACTCCTTTTGTTACCGCAGGACGATTGCCCGGTGGTCGTGGAGCATGACGCGCGCCTCGATGTGCAGACGGATGGCGCGGGCGAGGACGACGCTTTCGACATCGCGGCCGATGGCGACCAGATCGTCGGGCGACATCGAGTGATCGACGCGCGCCACCTCCTGCTCGATGATCGGTCCTTCGTCGAGGTCGTCGGTGACGTAATGCGCCGTGGCGCCGATCAGCTTCACGCCGCGCTTGTAGGCCTGATGATAGGGTTTGGCCCCTTTGAAGCTGGGCAGGAAGCTGTGGTGGATGTTGATGATCCGCCCGGCCATCCGCGTGCAGAGATCCTGCGAGAGCACCTGCATGTAGCGGGCGAGGACGACGAGTTCGACAGCGCTCGACTCCACGATCTTCATCAGGCGGAGTTCCTGCTCCCGCTTGTTGCCGGGGGAAACCGGGAGATGGTGGTAGGGGATGCCATGCGATTCGACCTGGGACCGGAAGGCATCGTGGTTGGAGACGACGCCCACGATGTCGACGGGCAGCGCCCCGATGCTGTGGCGGTAAAGCAGGTCGTTCAGGCAATGGCCGAATTTCGACACCATGATCAGGATCTTCGGCCGCCGCCGGGCGTCCCGCAGCGTCAGGATCATCCCGAAGCGCCTGACGATGGACTGCATGTCTTCGATGAGGATGGCTTCGTTGCGGATCGCTTCCGGAGCGTCGAAGGCCATCCTCAGGAAGAAATGCTCGCCATCGTGATCGACGAATTGCGCGCTTTCGATGATGTCGCAGTCGCGGTCCGATAGGTGGGTGGAGATGGCAGAGATGATCCCCGGCCGGCTCAGGCAACTGACGTTCATGTAGAAGTGGTTGTGATTGGAACGCATCGCAGCTCTCGCGCCTAAGGATTTGGCCGGGGATGGGTGGTCAGGCGATGTCGACGATGATCGGCTCGTAGCCGAGCCGTCCCAGGAAGGCCGAGAGATCGTCGGGGTGCATCGACAGCGTCGCGCGGTTCGTCATCGGGTGGAAGTTGACGGTGTCGCCGGCAAGGACGCGGCGCTCCAGCACCAGGCGGACCCGGCGCTCCTTGTCCGCCACCAGGGCCAGCGGGCTGACCCCGCCCGGCTCGATGGACAGGACCTGCTCCAGCGTGACCGGCGAGGCGAAGGACAGCTTGGCTGAGCCGATCACCGGCGCCAGTTCCTTCATGTTCACCGACTGGTCGTGCGGCAGCACCACCAGCCACAGCACGCCCTTGGCATCCTTCAGAAGCAGGTTCTTGGTGTGCACGCCGGGAACGCTGCGCCAATGCTCCTCGGCATCGGCGACGGTCCGCACCGGCGGATGGGCGTGCAGGCGCATCGGCGTCGATGCCAGGGCGAGTTCCCGGCACAGCTCTTCGGGAATGCCGGCCTCACGCCAGTGCAACTGCATGGTGTCGTTGTCGTCGAGCATGGTCGCCATCCTTGTTGTGCCCGGCAAGCCGCGGAAAGCGGATTGCCGCAGTGCGGGTCTAGGGCGCCGTGGATGGTTGCGCCCCCGACCGTTCCGTTGGACGCAGCATGGCGAAAGGATCCACCCGCCGATTGTACGGGTGCGTCACCGGCGTTGAATGGAATGGCCGTGGCAAAGTCCTTGACGGAGTCTCAGCCCTTGCGGAAGACGGACGGCGTCATGCCGCGCCGTTCCTTGAAGGCACGGACGAAGTGCGAAGAATCGCAGAAGCCGACCGCGGCGGCCACCTCCGTTACCGACTGCTCGGTGTTGCGCAGCAGGAATTCGGCATGCTCCAGCCGCATGATCCGGTAGGCCTCGGTCGGCGTCATGCCCAGCGCGTTCTGGAAATGCCGCTCCATCTGCCGCCGGGCGGCGCCCAGGCGGCGGGCCATCTCCGCCACCGACAAGGGTACGTCGATGTTCTGCTGCATCAGCAGCAGCGCCTTCCGCACAACCTCGTCGTTGGTGGAGAAGTCGAGCGGGATGCCCGGCTGCGGCTTCTCCCCGCGCAGCGCGTCGTCGATGATCATGATATGGAGGCTTTTGCGTGCCTGCGCCCGCCCGACATGCTTTTCGACCAGATGGGCTGCGAGATGGGCCGAACTGGTGCCGCCCGAGCAGGTCAGCCGGTCGCGGTCGACGATGAAGATCTGGTCGGAGACCGGCGTGATGCCGTCGAACTGTTCCAGGAAGTCGGCATGGTGGAACCAGCTGATGCAGCAGCGGTAGCCGTCCATCAGCCCGGCCCGCTGGAGGATGAAGGCGCCGGTGCAGACGCCCACCAGCGGGATCCTCGCCGCCGCCGCCTGACGCAGATAGCGGATGTAGTCGGGGCTGAGGTTGGAGATCTCGTCGATCAGTCCGCCGATCACGACGATGTAGTCGAACTTGGCCGGGTCGCCCAGCCGTTCGGTCGGCTGGACCAGCATGCCGCAGCTGGAAGCCACCGGCCGCATCTGGTCGGACAGTACCGACCACTCGCACAGGATCGGCCGGCTGCGGTCGCCCTCGTCGGCTGCGAGCCGCAACACGTCGACGAAGTTGGCGAAGGCACACAGCGTGAAGCGGTGGGCGAGGATGAAGCCGACGGACAGGCGCGGTGCAGAGGGGCGATCCGGAAACCGGCTCGGCTTGGTGGCGTTTGTCCTGGCAATGACTGTCATGTGACCTCCATCGGACGCACCGTCGCACAGGTGACATTAAACTGACGCATCCATTCTGTCCAACGAAGGGTCGCCTCCCGATACTGTCAGCACATTGAACTTCGCGGTGCTGCCATGACCCGCTTCTCATTCTCCTCGCTGCTGACCAACGCGCTGACCGGCAACAAGAACTGGCAGCCCCAATGGCCCGATGCGGAACCGAAATCCGAATATGACGTCGTGATCGTCGGCGCGGGCGGGCATGGTCTGGGTGCGGCCTATTATCTCGCCAAGGAACACGGCATCACCAACGTCGCGGTGGTGGAGAAGGGGTGGCTCGGCGGCGGCAACACCGGCCGCAACACCACCATCATCCGCTCCAACTACCTCTATGACGAAAGCGCCCGGCTCTACGAGCATGCGGTGAAGCTGTGGGAAGGGCTGAGCCAGGAACTGAACTACAACGTCATGTTCTCGCAGCGCGGCGTGATGATGCTGGCGCACACGGTTCATGACATCCAGAGCTTCAAGCGCCACATCCACTCCAACCGCCTGAACGGCATCGACAACGAGTGGCTGACGCCGGAGCAGGCCAAGGACTACTGCCCGCCGCTGAACATCGCCGCCAACGCCCGCTATCCCGTGATGGGCGCCGCGTTGCAGCGGCGCGGCGGCACCGCCCGCCACGATGCGGTCGCCTGGGGCTATGCGCGGGCCGCGTCGGCATGCGGGGTGGACATCATCCAGAACTGCCCGGTGACCGCCATCCGCCGCGACGCCTCCGGCCGCGTCACCGGCGTCGAGACGGCGCGCGGCTTCATCAAGGCCAAGAAGGTCGCGGTGTCGGCCGCCGGCAACACCTCGGTGGTGATGGACACGGCGGGCGTCCGGCTGCCGCTGGAAAGCTATCCGCTGCAGGCGCTGGTGTCGGAGCCGATCAAGCCCGCCTTCCCCTGCGTGGTGATGTCCAACACGGTGCACGCCTATATCAGCCAGTCCGACAAGGGGGAGCTGGTCATCGGGTCCGGCACCGACCAGTACACCTCCTACAGCCAGCGCGGCGGCCTGCCGCTGATCGAACACACCGTCGCTGCCATCTGCGAGGTTTTCCCGATCTTCAACCGCATGCGCATGCTGCGTAAATGGGGCGGCATCGTCGACGTCACGCCCGACCGCTCGCCGATCATCGCCAAGACGCCGGTGCCGGGGCTCTACGTCAATTGCGGCTGGGGAACCGGCGGCTTCAAGGCGACGCCGGGGTCGGCCAACGTCTTCGCCCACACCATCGCCCGCGACGAGCCGCACCCGATCAACGCGCCCTTCACGCTGGAACGCTTCAAGACCGGCCGGCTGATCGACGAGGCCGCCGCCGCCGCCGTCGCGCATTGAGGAGACGACCATGCTGCTCATCCGCTGCCCCTACTGCGAAGCAGAGCGCCCGGAGGTGGAGTTCACCTATGCCGGTGAGGCGCACATCGCGCGACCGGCGGATCCCTCCGCCCTGTCCGACGATGAATGGCGCGACTTCCTGTTCATCCGCACTAACCCGCGCGGCCGGCATTTCGAGCGCTGGCGCCACATGCACGGTTGCGGCCGCTTCTTCAACGCGGTGCGCGACACCGTGACCGACAAATTCTCCATGACCTACAAGGCCGGGGCTCCGCGTCCGAGCGACGAGGAGATCGCACTCGCCTCCAGCGTCAAGGATGCACGTCCATGAGCAATTTCCGCATTGCCGGCAAGGGCAGGGTCAACCGCAGCCGTCAGGTTCGCTTCACCTTCGACGGTGTGGACTACGGCGGTTATGAGGGCGATACGCTGGCGTCCGCGCTCCTGGCGAACGGCGTCCATCTCGTCGGTCGCTCCTTCAAGTATCACCGCCCGCGCGGCATCCTGACCGCCGGGTCGGAGGAGCCGAACGCGCTGGTCGGCAGCAACCGCGGCAACGGCCGGTTCGAGCCGAACACGCGGGCGACCGTGCTGGAGGTCTTCGAAGGGCTGAAGACCGAGAGCCAGAACCGCTGGCCGTCGCTGACCCGCGACATCGGCGCGGTCAACGACGCGCTGTACATGCTGTTCTCGGCCGGCTTCTACTACAAGACCTTCATGTGGCCGAAGAGCTTCTGGGACAAGGTCTATGAGCCGGTCATCCGCAAAGCCGCCGGCCTGGGCAAGGCGCCGACCGCCCCCGATCCCGATAGCTATGCCAGCCGTTTCGCCCATTGCGACGTGCTGGTGGTCGGTGGCGGTGCGGCCGGTCTGGCCGCCGCGCTGGAAGCCGGCCGCAGCGGCGCCTCGGTCATCCTGTGCGACGAGCAGTCGGAGATCGGCGGCTCGCTGCTGTCGGAGCCGACGGCCGAGATCAACGGGCAACTGGCCTGGGACTGGCTGGAGGACACCAACGCCGCGCTGGCGGCGATGCCGAACGTCACCGTGCTGCCGCGCACCACGGCCATCGGCTACTACCACCAGAATTTCGTCGGCCTCTGCCAGCGGCTGACCGACCATCTGCGCATCGTGCCGGACGGCGCCCCGCGTGAGCGGATGTGGAAGGTCCGGGCCAAGCAGGTGGTGCTGGCCCAGGGCGCCATCGAGAAGCCGCTGGTGTTCGCCGGCAACGACCGGCCGGGCGTGATGCTGGCCGGGGCCGCGCGCACCTATCTGAACCGCTATGGCGTCAAGGTCGGCAACCGGGTCGTCGTCGTCACCAGCCATGACAGCGCCTGGCATGCCGCCTTCGACCTCGCCAACGCGGGGGTGGAAGTCGCGGCCATCGTCGATGTCCGCGGGACCGTCCCGACCCAGCTGGTGGCGGCGGCGGAGGCATTGCGCATCAGGACGCTGATCGGCTGGACCGTCACCGGCACCAAGGGCCGGCTGCGCGTCTCCTCGGTGCGGGTCAACCCGGTCGGTGCCGGCGGCAAGGTCGGCGGTGCCGAGACCATCGCCTGCGACGCCCTGCTGATGTCGGGCGGCTGGACCCCCAGCATCCATCTGTTCTCGCACACCCAGGGGTCGCTCACCTGGAACGAGGACGGCCAGATGTTCCTGCCCGGCCGCGGCAAGGAGGAGTGCCGTCTGGCCGGCGCCGGCAAGGGCCGCTTCGGGCTGAAGACCGCCTTCGAGGACGGTGCCGCCGCCGGTGCCGCCGCGGCCACGGACGCCGGGTTCGGTGTTGAGCCGGCCGCCTACCATGTGGAGGGCGAGCTGTCCTTCACCGGCGTGACCGGCCGCGAGCTGCCGACCGACCGCGATCCGGGCCATGCCAAGGCGTTCGTCGATTTCCAGAACGACGTGATGGCCAAGGACATCCGGCTGGCCGTGCGCGAGGGCTTCAAATCCATCGAGCATATCAAGCGCTACACCACCAACGGCATGGCGACGGACCAGGGCAAGCTGTCCAACATCAACGGTCTGGCCGTCGCATCGGATGCCCTGAAGCGGCCGATCCCGGCGGTGGGCCTGACCACCTTCCGCCCGCCTTACACCCCGACCAGCTTCGGCACCTTCGCCGGCTACAACAAGGGCGCGCTGTTCGAGGTGACGCGCAAGACGCCGATCGACGGCTGGGCCGAGGAAAACGGCGCGGTGTACGAGCCGGTGTCGCTGTGGCGGCGCGCCTGGTACTTCCCGCAGGTCGGCGAGGACATGCACGCGGCGGTGGCGCGCGAATGCAAGGCGGTGCGCTCGTCGCTCGGCATCTTCGACGCCTCCACGCTCGGCAAGATCGAGATCGTCGGTCCCGATGCCGCCGAGTTCATGAACCGGATGTACACCAACGCCTGGACCAAGCTGGCGCCCGGCCGCTGCCGCTACGGCCTGCTGCTGGGCGAGGACGGCTTCATCCGCGACGACGGCGTGATCGGGCGTCTGGCCCATGACCGTTTCCACGTCACCACCACCACCGGCGGTGCGGCGCGCGTGCTGGGCATGATGGAGGATTACCTCCAGACCGAATGGCCCGATCTTAAGGTCTGGCTGACCTCGACCACTGAGCAATGGTCGGTGATCGCGCTGCAAGGTCCGAACGCCCGCAAGCTGATCGAGCCGTTCGTCGAGGGTATCGACCTGTCGGAAGGCGCCTTCCCGCACATGGCGGTGGCGACCGGGAAAATCTTCGGCGTGCCGACCCGGCTGTTCCGCGTCTCCTTCACCGGTGAACTCGGCTTCGAGATCAACGTGCCGGCCCGCTACGGCCGCGCGGTGTGGGAAAAGCTGTTCGAAGCTGGCCAGCGCTTCGGCATCACCCCCTACGGCACCGAGACGATGCACGTCCTGCGCGCCGAGAAGGGCTATATCATCGTCGGCCAGGATACGGACGGCACGCTGACGCCGGACGATGCCGGCCTGTCCTGGGCCGTCGGCAAGACCAAGCCGGACTTCGTCGGCAAGCGCTCGCTGTCCCGCCCGGACATGCTGGCGGCGAACCGCAAGCAGCTGGTCGGCCTGTTGACCAGCGATCCGAAGACCGTGCTGGAGGAGGGGGCGCAGATCGTCCTCGATCCGAACCAGCCGGTGCCGATGGACATGGTCGGCCATGTGACCTCGTCCTACTGGAGCGCCGAGCTGGGACGGTCCATCGCCCTGGCGGTGATCCAGGGCGGCCGGTCCCTGCAAGGCAAGACCGTGCATGTGCCGATGCCGGACAAGGTCCATGCCGCGACGATCACCGGCATGGTGTTCGTCGATCCCGAGAACAAGCGTCTCAGCGCCTAGGAGGTCTCCCCATGCTTCTGGCCAATCACCCGTTGCTGGGCAAGACCATCCCCGGCGACACCGCAAGCCGGCTGAGCATCCGCGCCGCCGATGACGTCGCCCGCTTCAGCCTGCGCATCGATCCGGCATCCGCGCAGTCGGCAGGGTCCGCCTTCGGCATGCCGCTCCCCACCCGCATCGGCGGGATGGTGGAGGCCGGCGGGCGCACAGCTCTGCAACTCGGCCCCGACGAGTGGGTGCTGACCGCACCGGTCGCCGAAAGCGACGGCATCGCCGACTCCTTCGCTGCCCTCGGGGAAACGCACAGCCTGGTCGATATCGGCCATCGCGAGGTCGGCATCCTGGTGGAGGGCGAGGCCGCAGCACTCGCCCTGCGCTCCGCCATCGTCTTCGACGTCGAGGCGATGGCGGTCGGCTCCGGCTGCCGCACCCTGTTCGACAAGGCGCAGATCGTCCTGATCCGCGAGGATAAGAACCGCTTCCGGATCGAGGTCTGGCGCTCCTTCGCCGACCATGTCTGGGGAATCCTGCACGCCGTCAGCCGCGAAATCGCGCTCGGCCTCTGATCGAGAGAACCGCACATGACCCGTCATCAGTCCCTGCCGAAATCCGATCTCACCGATTCCGCGATTGCGGCGGCCATCGGGCGTGAACTGAACCGCCAGAAGTACGAGATCGAGCTGATCGCCTCGGAAAACATCGTCTCTGCGGACGTGCTGGCCGCCCAGGGCTCGATCCTCACCAACAAATACGCCGAAGGCTATCCGGGCCGCCGCTATTACGGCGGGTGCGAGTTCGTGGACGAGGTGGAGACCATCGCCATCGACCGGGCCAAGCAGCTGTTCGGCGCCGGCTTCGTCAATGTCCAGCCGCATTCGGGCGCCCAGGCCAACCAGGCGGTGTTCCTGGCCCTGCTCCAGCCGGGCGACCGGGTGATGGGCATGTCGCTGGCCCATGGCGGCCACCTGACCCACGGTTCGCCAGTGACGATGTCGGGCAAGTGGTTCGACATCGTCAGCTACGAGGTGCGCGAGAGCGACCAGCTGATCGACTATGACGCCCTGCGGGCCAAGGCGATGGAGACGAAGCCGAAGCTGATCGTCGCCGGTGCATCGGCCTATCCGCGGGTGATCGACTTCGCCGCGTTCCGCCGCATCGCCGACGAGATCGGCGCCTATCTGATGGTGGACATGGCCCATTACGCCGGGCTGGTCGCCACCGGCCAGTATCCGGACCCGCTGCCGCATGCCCATGTGGTGACCACCACCACGCACAAGACCCTGCGCGGTCCGCGCGGCGGCATGATCCTGACCAATGATGAGGCGTTGGCCAAGAAGTTCAATTCGGCGGTGTTCCCGGGCAACCAGGGCGGCCCGCTGATGCATGTCATCGCCGCCAAGGCGGTCGCCTTCGGCGAGGCGCTGACCCCAGAGTTCAAGGCCTATGCCGCGCAGGTGGTGACGAATGCCAAGGTGCTGTCCGACACGCTGGTGAAGGGCGGACTGGACATCGTGTCCGGCGGCACCGACTGCCACATGGTGTTGGTCGATCTGCGGCCGAAGGGGGTGAAGGGCCGCGACGCCGAACGCGCCCTGGAGCGGGCCGGGCTGACCTGCAACAAGAACGCCATCCCGTTCGATCCGGAAAAACCGGCGGTGACCTCCGGCGTGCGTCTCGGCACGGCGGCGGGCACCACTCGCGGCTTCGGCGAGGCGGAGTTCGCCCGCATCGGCGAGCTGATCCTGACCGTCGTCGACGCTCTTGCCGCCGCCGGACCGGAGGGCAATGCCGAGGTCGAGAAGCGCGTGCATGGCGAGGTCCGCGAATTGTGCGAGCGCTTCCCGATCTACGGGTGACCGGGACTCGTGCCGCTGGGAAATCCTGCTTAAGGCCAACTGTATTGACCTGACGAGGCGCCCGATGTTTCTCAGCGTTTTCGATGTGTTCAAGATCGGCATCGGCCCGTCGTCGTCGCACACGATGGGACCGATGACCGCGGCGGTGCGGTTCCTCGACATGCTGCGGGCGTCGACGGATGCCGCACCCGCGGCGATCAGGGTCCGGCTGCACGGCTCGCTCGCCTTCACCGGCAAGGGCCATGCGACGGACCGGGCGGTGCTGCTCGGGCTTCTCGACTATCGGCCTGACAACCTCGACGTCGACGAAGCCGAGGAGCGGATCGCCGAACTTTGGCGGACGCGGCGGCTGCACCCCGCCGGTCTGCCGGCACTGGACTTCGATCCGGAAGCCGATCTGGTCTTCGACTTCGGGCCGCCGTTGCCGGGCCATGCCAACGGGCTGGTTTTCCAGGCGTTGGACCGGGCAGGCAAGGTGACGCTGTCGGAGATCTTCTATTCCATCGGCGGCGGCTTCGTCGTCACGGCGGCGGAACGGGAAGCGCCGCCGTCAACGTTCGAGACCGAGTGCGTCGGCTGGCCCTATCCCTTCCACAACGCCGCGGCGATGCTGCGGATGGCGCGGGAGAGCGGCGCGTCCATCGCCGAGATGAAGCGCGCCAACGAGATCGTCGTCCGCTCCCCCGCCGAGGTGGATGAGAAGCTCGGCGCCGTCTGGGCGGCGATGAACGGCTGCATCGAGCGCGGCCTCAGCCTGGACGGCCAACTGCCCGGCAGCCTCAAGGTCAAGCGTCGGGCCAAGGCCATCCATCAGCAGCTTCTGCGCGAGCGCGGGGCGAACTCCAGTCTCCCGCATGTGGCGTCCGACTGGCTCGCCATCTATGCGATGGCGGTCAACGAGGAGAATGCGGCCGGCGGCAGGGTGGTGACCGCGCCGACCAACGGGGCGGCCGGCGTCGTGCCGGCGTTGATCCGCTATTATCTCGACCATTGCGCCGGGGCGGAGCCGGCCAAGGTTGCCGATTTCCTGCTGACCGCCGCAGCCATCGGCGGGCTGATCAAGCACAACGCGTCGATCTCCGGGGCGGAGGCCGGGTGCCAGGGCGAGGTCGGGTCGGCCGCCGCCATGGCCGCGGCGGGGCTGTGCGCCGTGCTGGGCGGAACACCGGAACAGGTGGAGAATGCGGCGGAGATTGCACTGGAGCATCACCTCGGCATGACCTGCGACCCGGTCGCCGGTCTGGTCCAGGTGCCCTGCATCGAGCGCAACGCCATCGGCGCCACCAAGGCGGTCGCCGCAGCGTCCCTGGCACTGCGCGGCGACGGCCAGCATTTCATGCCGCTCGACAACTGCATCCAGGCGATGCGGCAGACCGGCGAGGAAATGAGCACCAAGTTCAAGGAGACGAGCCTGGGCGGGCTGGCGGTCAATCTGCCGGAGTGCTGACGCTCTCCGCCGTCCTGCCGCCAGCCTCTCAGTCTTCGTCCGGGGGCGATCCCATGGGCAACGGCGTCCGGATATTCGCCGCATTGGATGGTGGGTTGGAGCCGGTGCTGGCCTGCGGCTGGCTGCTGTCGATGAACTGCGGCGTCACCGTCACGGCCGGCCCTCCGGACCGTGGACAGGGTGGCGGACCGTGCGCACGCGGTTTCATGGATTTACATGTCCTCAAGCCGAACCACGACAGTGCCGCGCTGTTGCGGGCCGCCGTAATCCAGGCTCGTCGCCTTGCTGCCCTGCTCCCCGGTGACGGAGTGCTCGACCTGAGCCATAACCCGCCGGCCGGAGCGTTCGATCTGCTGTTGGTCGGCAGGCCTCAGTCCAGCAAGTCACCCTGTTGGAAGGCCGATGCGCGCCAGTTCAGGGCGGTTCTGGTGGCGCCACGCGAGACGCCATACCGCCTGGGCGAAAGGATCACCATCCTGGCGGACGGACCGCCCCGCGATCTGAAATCATTCGGCATCGCGCGACGGCTGTTCCCGAACGTCGCGTCGGTTCATCTGATCCTCGACGAGTGCGCCGACCCCGCTCGGACGGACGAATGGCTGCGATGGTTGGACTGCCGGTGTCCGGTCCGTCTTTCGACCGTGCGGCGGACCACCGACGCACGGAGCGCCGCCATTCTCGATGCCGGTGGCGACCTTCTGGTGGTGGAGCGTCCGGCACGCTTGTGGGGGTCGATCGGCTTCGAGTGGCGGCTCGCCGCTCTTCTCGACCGCATGCCTGGGGCAGTGCTGTTCACTCTTTGAGAGTGAACCTTCAATCCAGCCGCTCGCCCAGCTTCATCCGCATCAACGCCAGTTCGGGGGCGTTGCGGGCTTCCATCTTTTCCAGAACGCGGGCGCGGTGGGTTTCGACCGTGCGGATGCCGATGGCGAGGCGGGTGGCGATGGTCTTGTTGGGCAGGCCCTGGGCGACCATCTCCATGACCTCCAGTTCGCGCGGGCTGAGCAGGGCGAGGCGGCGGCGGATTTCACCGACCTCCGCATCGGCGCTGCGCGCGGCGAGGTCGCGCGCGAACGCCTCCTGCACCCGCTCGATCAGCAGATCCTCGTCGAAGGGCTTTTGCAGGAAATCCACCGCCCCGGCCCGGAAGGCCCGCACCGCGGCGGTGACATCGCCATGGCCGGTGATGACGATCACCGGCAGGGTCAGTCCGCGCCGGACCATCTCCTGCTGCAAATCCAGACCGTCCATGCCCGGCATGCGGATGTCGAGAATGGCGCAACCCGGCTGGTCGCGGGATGCCGCCTCCAGGAACTCGGCGGCCGACGCGCAGCAGCGTACGGTCAGGCCGGCCAGATCGAGGTGGAGCGCCAGGGCATCGCGCACGGCCTCGTCGTCGTCCACCACGAAGGCCACCGGTGTGGCTCCGGAGCCCGCGGCGGGCGTCTCGGTCGTCATGCAGGCTCTCCGTCTTTGCCCGTGCCATGGGCGGGAATGGTGAACTGGAACACGGTACCGCCGATGGGGCCGCCATCCGCTCCGCTTCTTGCGGTCAGGGTGCCGCCATGGTTCTCGACGATGGTGCGGACGATGGACAGCCCAAGCCCCATGCCGGTCGGCTTGGTGGTGACGAAGGGAGCGAACAGGTTGCGCTCTACCACTTCGGCAAGACCAGGACCGGTGTCTCGCACACCGATGGCGACGAAGCCGGGCTGGGCGGCGCGGCAAGCGAAGAGCACGATGCGGCGCTGGGCCGGAGATGTCCGGGTGGATGCAGAGCCGTCGGCTCCTTCGCCCATCGCTTCCGCGGCATTGCGGACGAGGTTGAGAATCGCCTGCTGCAGTTGGACCGCGTCGCCACCGATGGCCGGGAGCGCAGGGTCGACTTCGGCGACGATCTCCACCGCATGGCGGCTGGCCAGCGGACCGGCCAATGTCAGGCAGTCGGCGATCAATGTTGCGACCGGCAGCGGGCCGCGGTCGCTGGCGCCTTTTCGCACGAAATCGCGCAGGCTGCGGATGACCCGGTCAGCCCGCTCCGCCTGGGTGACGGTCTTGTCGAGGATCTCGGTCAGGCGGGGGGAGGCCCCTTCGAGCCGCGCGACCTTGCGGGCGGCGCGGGCGTAGCCCATCGTCGCCGCCAGCGGCTGGTTCAGTTCATGGGCCAGCGCTGCGGTCATTTCACCGGCTTCGATCAGGCGGGAGGCGTGGGCGAGGTCGGACTGCCGCACCCGCAGCCTGTCCTCCGCCCTGCGGCGTTCACTGACCACGGCGCCCAGCAGCAGGATGGTGGCGGCCAGCGTCAGCATCAGCAGCTGGAAATGCGCCATGCGCGCGGTATCGACGCCGGTCGCCTGGATGGCGGCGATCAGTCCGGTCTGCGTGGCGACCGAGGCAATCACCGCGCCGACCAGCCCATGCCGCACGGCGATGGCGATGGCCGGCAGGAACAGCAGATAGAAATGCTCGTACTGCGAGGAGGCGAGCGGGCCGAAATCGAGCCACAGGGTGAAGGCGATCAGCGCGCCCTGGGCCAGGGTCTCCGCCGCACCGCTCCAGGACCAGCGCAGGGCCGGCATCCGCCGGCCGATCAGCACCAGGGGCGTCAGAACGGCGATGCCGATGACTTCGCCCGTCCAATAGCGCAGCAGCACCTCCGGAAGGTTCGTCCACTCGAACAGCCCGGCTACGGTGTGGATGGCGATGAAACACAGTCCGATGGCCAGAACCGCCGCGGCGCTGCCGCCCAGCAGCAGGACGATGTCGCGCAGCCGGGACAGCCCCGGATCGATTGCACGGCGCAGCAGCCAGCCTGCGATCCCATAGCCCACGGCGACGACGCCGTTCGCCAGGAACGGGGTCCACAGCGGCATGGGCTGAAGCGTTATGGGCAGATCGCGGACGACGAGGTCGGCGGCCGTCAGGGCCAGCCAGACCAGGGGCACGGCGCGGACGCCGAACAGCACCGACACTCCCATCATCAGCCCGGCCGGCGGGTTCCACGGTGTGATGTTGATGGGCGAGACCGCATGGATGAAGCTGATCCAATCCAGGAACAGGTGGACGGCCAGATAGGCCGGAACGAACATCCATTTGTGGCGGACAATCTGCGACATGGAGCGATGGTAACGCCAACCAGCTCCGACTGCATCAGATGAAATCGTCCGCCCCGTATTACTACGGACATCCTGCGGCATTGGGCGCGGTCCCTTCGGGTCCGTATTTCCCGGCATGGACAGACTGCCCCCGACTTCCGATCATTGAGGTGTATCCTGCGGAGCGATTTCCGGCAGGCAACGGACCCCACCGGAACAGTAAGCCGGAGACCACACGCAACCGGAACCGTCGCAATGGCAAGCCTCAGGCGCATTCTTTTGGCTACCGACCTGGAACCGAAATCGGACCGCGCCCTGGAGCGCGCCGTTCAGCTCGCACGCCGGTTCGATGCGGAGCTGACGGCGCTGCATGTGGTCGACGGCAACGGCGGCCGCTACGGCTTCCTGCCGCTGCACCATGTGGAAGGCGAGTTGCAGCGCCACATCCTTGCGGCAAGCGGCGGAGCCGGCATCCGGGCGCAGGCGGTCGCGGTGCGCGGCGACGCGGTGGAACACCGGGTCGCCGGCTATGCCGGGCTGTGGCGTCCCGACCTTCTGGTTGTCGGCCTGCACCAGCGCGACCGGGTGGCGGACCTGTTCCTGGCCTCCACCGTCGAGCGCATCGCGATTGCCGACGGAACGCCGATGCTGATCGTGCGCGACAAGCCTCTCCAGCCCTATCTGCGGGCGCTGGTTCCTGTCGATTTCTCCGAACGGTCGCGGTCTTCGGTGGAGTCGGCGCGCATGCTGATGGAGGACGGATGCATCCACCTGCTCCACGTCGCCGACCTGCCGGACGCGTCGGCACTGGACAAGGCACAGGTCGAGCACGATTTCCGGAACGTGCTCGGCACCCAGGCCGATGGGCCGCCGGATGGGTTGGAGGTGGAGACGATCCTGTTGACCGGTTCTCCCGGACAGCGAATCGTCGGTCTGGCCCGGCAGGGGCGGTACGATCTGGTTGCGATGGGCTCGGCCCGGCGCAGCGGCGTTTGCCGCGCCCTGTTGGGCAGCACGGCGTCCGAGGTGATCGACGCGCTGCCCTGCGACGTGCTGATCGGTGGCGTGGGTACGGGAATGGGCTCCGGCTGGTCCCCGGTGCCCGCACCCACACTGTGCCCCTGATGGCCTGAATGGAGAACCGGATGACCATCACTGACCATTTTTCCGCGTCCAACGTGATCCTCGATGCCGCGCCCGGCAACAAGGCCGCGCTGCTCGGCCAGTTGGCGGCGGAGGCTGCCGGCCGCAGCGGGCGGCCGGCGCCCGAGATTCTGGAGGCATTGCAGGCGCGGGAGAAGATCGGCTCCACCGCGCTCGGCAGGGGCGTGGCGCTTCCCCACACGGAGCTTGCCGATCTGGCGGCCCCGGTCGTCCTGTTCGCCCGTCTTCAGCGTGCGGTCGATTTCGATGCGCGCGACGACGAGCCGGTCGATCTCGTCTTTCTGGCGCTCTGGCCGGCATCGAACCGCAAGGGGCTGCTGGCGGCCATGGCGGAAATCTGCGGGGCTCTGCGCGATCCGCAGTCGCTGCGCCGGCTGCGCGGCGCGAAGACCGCCGACGACGCGGCCCAGATCGTCGTCCAGGCCGTGGCCCAGGATGAGGACGACGGGGACTGCAACGACGCACCCTCCGGCTTCTGACGCCGTCAATCGCCGCCCCACCAGTCTGTCGCCAGTCTGCCGTAGGATTTCATGCCCGACGCACTCCCGCTCCTGATCGCCATCGCCTTGCCCTTCGCCGGCGCTGTCGCCGCCGGACTGCTGCCCACCCATGCGCGCAACGCCGCGGCGTGGCTGGCCGGCGGGGTGGCGCTGATCGGGCTGGCGATGGTGTGGGCGGCCTACCCGACGGTTTCGGCCGGCGGCGTGCTCCGCCTCACCGCCGGATGGATGCCATCGCTGGGCCTCGACTTCTCCTTGCGGATGGACGGCTTCGCCTGGCTTTTCGCCGGGCTGGTGTTCGGGGTCGGCGTGCTGGTGGTGGTCTATGCCCGCTACTACATGGCGGCCGAGGATCCGGTGCCGCGCTTCTTCGCCTTCCTGCTCGCCTTCATGGGGTCGATGACGGGCGTGGTGCTGTCGGGCAACCTGATCCAGCTCGCCTTCTTCTGGGAACTGACCAGCCTCTTCTCCTTCCTGCTGATCGGCTATTGGCATCACACCGCCGCCGCGCGCGACGGTGCCCGCATGGCGCTGACGGTCACGGCGACCGGCGGCCTCTGCCTGTTCGCGGGTGTGCTGATCCTCGGCCACATCGTCGGCAGCTATGACCTCGATGCCGTGCTGGCGTCCGGCGACCTCATCCGCGCCCATCCGCTCTACCTGCCGGCCCTGGTGCTGATCCTGCTCGGCGCCCTGACCAAGAGCGCGCAGTTCCCCTTCCATTTCTGGCTGCCGCACGCCATGGCGGCGCCGACCCCGGTGTCGGCCTATCTGCATTCGGCGACGCTGGTGAAGGCGGGCATCTTCCTGATGGCGCGGCTGTGGCCGGTGCTGGCGGGGACCGAGGCGTGGTTCTGGATCGTCGGGTCTGCCGGTCTCGCCACCCTGCTGCTCGGCGCCTACATCGCCATCTTCCAGCATGATCTGAAGGGTCTGCTGGCCTATTCGACGATCAGCCATCTCGGCCTTATCACGCTGCTGCTCGGCCTGAACAGCGAACTGGCGATGGTGGCGGCGATCTTCCACGTCATCAACCACGCGACCTTCAAGGCCTCGCTGTTCATGGCCGCCGGCATCATCGATCACGAGACCGGGACGCGCGACATCCGGCGGCTGTCGGGGCTGAACCGCTTCATGCCCTTCACCGCCCGCCTCGCCCTGATCGCCGCCGGCGCCATGGCGGGCGTGCCGCTGCTGAACGGCTTCCTGTCGAAGGAGATGTTCTTCGCCGAGGCGCTCTCCGCCAAGGACCCGCTGCCGGTCTTCTTCGACGTGCTGCCGGTCGCGGCGATGGTGGCCAGCGCCTTCAGCGTCGCCTATTCGCTGCGCTTCATCCACGGCACCTTCTTCGGGCCGGACCCGGTGGACCTGCCGCACAAGCCGCACGAGCCGCCGGCCTGGATGCGTTTCCCGGTCGAGGTGCTGGTGCTGGCCTGCATCGTCATCGGCATCCTGCCGGCCGCCACCGTCGGCCCCTATCTCGACATGGCCGCCCGCGCCGCGCTGGGTGCGGCGACGCCGGAATACAGCCTCGCGGTCTGGCACGGCTTCAACCTGCCGCTGGTGATGAGCATGGCCGCCTTCGCCGCCGGGCTGATCCTCTACCGGCTGCTGCAGAGCCATCTCGCCAAGGGAATCGAGGGGCCGCCGCTGATCCGCAGCCTGGAAGGGCGGCGCATGTTCGAGCGGACGATGGTCTTCCTGTCCTGGCGGCTGGCCCGCACTGCCGAAGGCGTGCTCGGCACCCGCCGCCTGCAGCCGCAGCTGCGGCTGGTGGTGACCGCCGCGGTGCTGGCCGCCGGCTGGACCGTATGGACGCGCGGGGTGGGGCCGGGCAATCTGGTGCCGTCGGGCATCGACCCGGTGCTCGCGCTGATCTGGCTGCTGGGGGCCGCCTGCGCGCTGGGTGCGGCTTGGCAGGCGAAGTTCCACCGGCTGGCGGCGCTGATCCTGCTCGGCGGCACCGGGCTGGTCGTCTGCGTCACCTTCGTCTGGTTCTCCGCCCCCGATCTCGCGCTGACCCAACTGCTGGTCGAGGTGGTCACCACCATCCTGCTGCTGCTGGGCCTGCGCTGGCTGCCGAAGCGGATGGACATCGCCGGCAGCCGCGGGTCGGAGGCGGTCACTCTGACCCGCCGCCTGCGCGACCTCGGCATCGCCACCGCCGCCGGGGCCGGCATGGCCGGGCTGGCCTTCGGGGTGATGACGCGCTTTCCACCCGAGCTGCTGGCCCGCCATTTCCTGGAGCTGGCTTACAGCGAGGGAGGCGGCACCAACGTCGTCAACGTCATCCTGGTCGATTTCCGCGGCTTCGACACCATGGGCGAGATCGCCGTTCTGGGGGTGGTGGCGATGACCGCCTACGCGCTGCTGCGCCGCTTCCGCCCGGCGTCGGACAGCGTCGACGTTCCCGAGCAGCAGCGCGACCAGAGCGCCTTCGACGCCTCGCGGCCCGACCGCAAGGACGGCGACACCGTGGCCGACTGGCTGTTCATCCCGTCGCTGATCGCCCGCCTGCTGTTCCCGGTGATCCTGCTGGTGGCGCTGTTCCTTCTGCTGCGCGGCCACGACCTGCCGGGCGGCGGTTTCGCCGCGGGCCTGACCGTCGCCATCGCCATGATCCTGCAATACATGTTCGGCGGCACCCAGTGGGTCGAGGCGAGGCTGCGCGTTCTGCCGATGCGCTGGATGGGCATCGGCCTGCTGCTGGCCGCCGGCACCGGGCTGGGCGCCTGGATGTTCGACCGGCCGTTCCTGACCAGCTATTTCGCCTATTCGCAGATTCCGGTGCTGGGGAAGGTCCCGGTGGCGAGCGCCCTGCTGTTCGACATCGGCGTCTTCGCCCTGGTGGTTGGCGCCACCATCCTGATCCTGATCGCGCTGGCCCGCCAATCGCTGCGTGGCCACCGCGCCGCCGCCCCCCGCCCGCCGGAGGTTCCGGCGGTGCCCGAACCGGTTGCGCCCCGCGTGGGAGAGACTGCCGTGGGAGACGACTGATGGAACTGATCCTTTCGCTCGGCATCGGCGTGCTGACCGGCTCCGGCGTATGGCTGCTGCTGCGGCCCCGCACCTTCCAGGTGATCGTCGGCCTGTCGCTGCTCTCCTATGCCGTCAACCTGTTCATCTTCTCCACCGGCGGCCTGCGCACGGGTGCTGCGCCGATCCTTGAAGGCGGCCGCGCCGGAACGCTCGCCATGCATGCCGATCCGGTACCGCAGGCGCTGGTGCTGACCGCCATCGTCATCGGCTTCGCCACCACCGCCCTGTTCCTCGTCCTGCTGCTGGCCGCTCGCGGCCTGACCGGAACGGACCATGTCGACGGAAAGGAGAGCGGCCGGTGAGCGGTTGGATGGACCATCTGACGATCGCCCCCATCGTCGTGCCGCTGCTGGCCGGGGCGGTGACGATGCTGATCGACGAGCGGCAGCGCACGCTGAAGGCGGCGATCGGCATGGCGTCGGCGCTGACGCTGCTGGGGCTGGCGATCCTGGCCCTGACCGTCGCCGATTCGGGCACCGGCGTCGTCCGCGTCTACCGGCTGGGCGACTGGCCGGCGAATTTCGGCATCGTGCTGGTGCTGGACCGCTTCGCCGCCCTGATGCTGGTGCTGACCGGGATTCTGGGCGTCGCCGCCCTGACCTTCTCGCTGCCGCGCTGGCAGAAGGCGGGGGCGCATTTCCAGTCGCTGTTCCAGTTCCAGCTGATGGGGCTGAACGGCGCCTTCCTGACCGGCGACCTGTTCAACCTGTTCGTCTTCTTCGAGATCATGCTGGCGGCCTCCTACGGCCTTGCCCTGCATGGCTCCGGACTGGCGCGGGTGCGGGCCGGGCTGCACTACATCGCGATCAACCTGTCGGCGTCGCTGCTGTTCCTGATCGGCGTCAGCATGATCTACGGCGTTTCCGGCACCCTCAACATGGCCGATCTCGCCGGCCGCGTCGCCAGCCTGGCCGCCGAGGATCGCGGGCTGCTGGAAGCCGGCGCGGCGATCCTGGGCCTTGCCTTCCTGATCAAGGCGGGGATGTGGCCGCTGGGCTTCTGGCTGCCCAACACCTATTCCACCCTGGGCTCGGCGTCCGCCGCCATCGTCTCGATCCTCAGCAAGGTCGGCATCTATGCCGTGCTGCGGCTGTGGCTGCTGGTGTTCGGCGAGGGAGCGGGGGCATCGAGCGGCTTCGGCGGCACGGTCCTGCTGATCGGCGGGTTGCTGACCATCGGCTTCGGCTCCATCGCCGTGCTGGCGACGCAGAACATGGCGCGGCTTGCCGGCGCCACCGTGCTGGTGTCCTCCGGCACCCTGCTGGCGGCCATCGGCGCCGGCCAGGTCGCGGTAACCGGCGGGGTTCTGTTCTATATGACCAGCTCCGTGATGGCGGTTGCCGGCCTCTTCCTCCTGATCGAACTGGTGGAGCGCGGCCGGGGCGTCGGTGCCGATGTCCTGGCGGTGACCCGCGAGGCCTTCGGCGAGGGCGACGACGAGGATACCGACGACGGCGGGGGCGGGGCCGGCGTGCCCATTCCGGCGACGATGGCGATCCTCGGCATCGGCTTCATGTCCAGCGCGCTTCTGCTGGCCGGCCTGCCGCCGCTCTCCGGCTTCCTTGCCAAGTTCGCCATCCTGTCGCCGCTGCTGGCGGCGGAGCCGGTGGTTCCCGTCACCACCTGGATCCTGCTGGCGGCGCTGGTGCTGTCGGGGCTGGCGACGGTGGTGGCGATGACGCGGGTGGGCATCGATGCCTTCTGGGCCTCGCCGGCCGCCGAGGTGCCGCGGGTGCGGGTGGCCGAGATCGCACCCGTCCTTCTGCTGCTCACCCTGAATCTGGCGCTGACCGTCCAGGCAGGACCGGCCATGCGCTACATGGAGGATACCGCGCGCGCACTCCATGCGCCGCAAGGCTACAACGGTGCCGTGCTGTCCGGCATTCCGACGGCGGGCCCGACGGCGGGAGGTGCCCGATGAGACGGCTGATGAGGCTGCTGCTGCCCTATCCCATGATGACGGCGACGCTGCTGGGGGTGTGGCTGCTGCTGAACGAGAGCGTGGCCCCCGGCACCATCATCCTGGGCGGCGTTCTTGCGCTGGGGACGGCCGCGACGCTGGGGGTGCTCGACCTGCCGGGCGGACGCTTCCGCCGTCCGCAGGCCGCGCTGTCGCTGCTGGGTGTGGTGCTGGTGGATATCCTGCGTTCCAACTGGGCGGTCGCCAAGATCATCCTGCGGCCGGGCGGCGGCGGCCGGGTGTCGGGTTTCCTGCGCATCCCGCTCGACCTGAGGGCGCCCTACGGTCTGGCGACGCTTGCCTGCATCGTCACCGCCACCCCCGGCACGGTGTGGGTCGCCTATGACCGGCGGCGGAACACCATCCTCCTGCACATCCTCGATCTCGTGGACGAGCAGGAGTGGATCGACACCATCAAGGGCCGCTACGAGACACGGTTGATGGAGCTGTTCGAATGACCCTGACCCTGCTGATGGGGACGATCTTCCTCACCCAGATCATGCTGGTGGTCGCCATGGCCTTCGCGACCTTCCGGGTGCTGCGGGGGCCGCGGGCGCAGGACCGGGTGCTGGGCCTGGACACCCTCTACGTCACGGCGACCATGCTGCTGCTGACCTTCGGCATCCGCAACGGCAGCATCCTGTATTTCGAGGCGGCTCTGATCATCGCCCTGCTCGGCTTCGTGTCGACGGCGGCGCTGGCGAAGTTCCTGATGCGCGGCGAGGTCATCGAATGAACAACCATCTGGCCGATCTCCCCGCCTGGGCCGCCATTCCCGCCGCCCTGCTGCTGCTGGCCGGCGCCGTGCTGACCCTGATCGGGACCGTCGGGCTGCTGAGGTTCGGCAGCTTCTACCAGCGGGTCCACGCGCCGACGCTCGGCTCGACGCTGGGCATCGGCTGCATCCTGCTCGCCTCGATGCTGGTCTTCTCGGTTCTTGAATCCCGAGCGATCCTGCATGAGGTGCTGATCACCGCCCTGATGGTGGTCACCACCCCGATCACCCTGATGCTGCTGGCGCGGGCAGCCCTCTACCGCGACCGCAGCGAAGGAAGCGACGAGGTGCCGCCGCCGCCCTCGGGCCAGGACACGCGCGCTGCCGGAACTGCGCCGCAGCCTCAGCAGGATCCGGGCAGCGGACAGGCTGTGTGATGGGCGCTACAGGAAACGCACTACACTGTATCGGTCTGCAGTTCTGAACCGCAGCCGTTCAGCGCGGCGAGGACCGCATCGGCGGTTTGGCGGCTGTGGGCGGCCAGGAGACCGCCGGCCGCCGCCGCGTCGCGCTTCCGGAACGCGGTCATGAAGCCCTCATGTTCGCTCAGCGAGTCCCGCCAGCGTTCCTCATCGTAATTTGCCAGCGACCGTGCCCGGAGAATCTTGGAGGCGAAGCCGGCATAGGTGGCGTCCAGGGACGGGTTCCGCGCCATCGCGACGATCCGCGCGTGAATCCGGCGGTTGGTCAGGAAATAGGCCGGCCGGTCGCCAGCAGCGAACTGGGCGTGAAGCTGGTCGTGGAGCCGGTCGAGTTCGGCGAACTCCTCAACCGTGCCCCTTCGGCAGGCAAGGTCGCCCGCCAGCGCTTCCAGCGCCTCCATCACTTCGAAGACGGCCGCAATCTCCCTCGGGTCGATCGGCGTCACCACCGCGCCGCGATGCGGGCGAAGTTCCACCAGCCCCTCCGCCGCCAGGACGCGCAGCGCTTCCCGCAAAGGCGTCCGGGAGACCCCAAGCTGTTCGCACAGCTGGACCTCCGGCACGCGGCTGCCCGGCCGCAATTCGCCGGACAGGATCATCGCCCGCAGCTCCGCAACGGCGCCGTGGTGCAGCGTTTCACGGCGGATCGGCCCGGCGGAGGGCTTGACGGTCTTCACGGTGTCCATGGTCGATCCGGCGATGTTCATAATGCTGAATGATTGTGCAGCTATGCGCAAACGATGCCATACGCTTAAAAACAAGGCAAGAGAGTTACGGTGCATGTCTCATTTTAGAAAACAATTATGTCATTGATATAAAAAGATAAATCTCAAAACACCATATTGTATACAATCTGGCACACGGCTTGCGACTGATGGGATATCGCAATCGCATCAGGGAATCCTGCCCATGTCGCTTCGATCCTTCACCCTTGGCGCCGTCACCAGCGCGGTCCTCGCCCTGTCCGCGGCCGCTGCGACCGCCCAGGCCGCCGATATGGAGGCGGTGAAGCTGGGCTTCGCCAAATGCGCCCACTGCCTGCCGATGGCGCTGACGCCCGATCTGGCGAAGGGCGTGAAGATCGAGGCCATCAACTTCAATTCCGGCAACGACGTGCTGACGGCTTTGGTGTCCAAGAGCATCGACGTGGCGCAGGTCACCTACCTCCATTACATCACCGCCCTCGACAAGGGCTTCGACGTGGTGGCGATTTCCGGTCAGGTGAATGGCGGATCGGAGATCCTGACCGCCAAGGGGATCGAGCTGAAGCCGGACGACTGGGCCGGGCTGAAGGCGCTGATCGCCGACCGCAAGGCGAAGGGCGAGCCGCTGCGCGTCGCCGCCTCGCGCGGGAATGCGCAGGACATCCACATGCGCGGCGCCTTCCTGAAGAACGGGATCGACGCCAACAAGGACGTGCAGTTCGTCAACATTCCGAACCCGTCCGACCATGCCGCCGCCCTCCAGCGCGGCGAGGTGGACGTGATCTGCACGGTGGAGCCTTTCGCCTCGCAGATCCGCAGCAGCGGGGCCGGCCGGCACTTCACGCTTCCCTACGATCAGGCCGCCGGCAACCTGACCAACCTGATCGTCACCCGCTCCGACGTGATCAAGGAGCATCCCAAGGCGGTCGAGGCCACCGTCGGGTCCGTCGTGGCGCTGGTCGACAAGCTGAAGGCGGATAGGGGCGCCTGGGTCGACACCATCAACAAATACACCGGCATGGACAAGACGGTCGCCGCCGAGGCGTTGAAGAACGCGTCGCCCGACTATGCCATGCACAAGGACAGCACGCTCGCCATCGCCGCGATGATGCGTGACCTGAAATACATCAGCCACGATGTCTCCGCCGCGGCCGAGAAGAACCTCGACTACAGCTTTCTGGAGACCGTAACGGCCAAGCCGAAGACCGAGTTGGGCTTCTGATCGGCTGCCGGCTTCATCCGGCCAGATGTTTCATGGGACAGGAGTCCGGTTCATGACGGCGATAGGAAAATTCCGGGAGCGGTTCGCCTGGGAAAGGGCGGTCGTTCCCCTCGTCATCCTCGTGGCCTGGGAGGCCGTGTCGCGGTCCGGCCTTCTGCCCGCAGCGCTGCTGCCGCCGCCGACGGTGGTCCTGCATGCCTGGGGCGACTGGGTGTTCGGCTTCGACGAGACCGCCCAGGCCAACAGCGGGCGCTGGTTCGCCGATGCGCTGTCCAGCGCCATGCGGGTTGCCGCAGGCTATGCCATCGCGGCGGCGAGCGGCATCCTGCTGGGCATCGCCATCGGCTGGTGGCGCTGGGTCGAGCGGACGGTGGAGCCGACGATCCAGATGCTGCGCCCTGTTCCGCCGGTGTCCTGGATTCCGGTGGCGATCATCTGGTTCGGCATCGCCAACAAGCCCGCCATCTTCCTGGTCTTCCTCGGCGCCTTCTTCCCTATCCTGATGAACACCATCCACGGGGTGAAGACGGCCGACCGCAACCTGATCCGCGCTGCCGCGATGATGGGCGCGACCGAGCAGCAGCTTTTGCGGCATGTGGTGTTCCCGGCGGCCTTGCCCAGCATCTTCGCCGGCCTGCGCATCGGCATCGGCGCCGCCTGGATGCTGACGGTCACCGCCGAGATGGTCGCGGTCAAGAGCGGGCTCGGGTACGTGCTGTGGGACAGCTACTATTTCCTGCGCTACGACCTCGTGCTCGCCGCCATGGCCAGCATCGGCCTGCTTGGCTATGCGACCGACGGCCTCATCAAGCTTCTGATGTCCGTGGCGCTGCACTGGCAGCACGGATCCACCCTGCAAAGCCGGGAGGGCTGACGCCATGGCCTCCATCGAGCTGAAGAACATCACCAAGATCTTCCGCGATGCCAAGCGCAAGCGCGACCTGCTGGCCATCGACGATGTCAGCCTGTCGGTGGAACCCAACCAGTTCCTGTGCCTGCTGGGCTCCTCGGGCTGCGGCAAGTCCACCCTGCTCAACATGATCGCCGGTTTCGAGAAGCCGACCGGCGGCAGCGTGACGGTCGGCGGCAAGCCGGTGGACGGGCCGGGTGCCGACCGCGGCATGGTCTTCCAGCAGGCCAACCTGATGCCCTGGCTGCCGGTGTGGGAGAATGTCGCCTTCCATCTGCGGCTGAAGGGCTGGCGCAAGGCCGACCGCCGGGCCGCGGCACAGGAATACATCGACATGGTGGGCTTGCGCGGCTTCGAGAACCATTTCCCGGCGGAGCTGTCGGGCGGCATGAGCCAGCGCGTCGGCATCGCCCGCGCCCTGCTGCTGAACCCGCAGGTCATCCTGATGGACGAGCCGTTCGCGGCGCTGGACGCCCAGACCAAGATGGACATGCAGGAGGAGCTGGTCGCCATCTGGCAGAAGCAGCGCTGCACCATCGTCTTCGTCACCCACAGCGTTGACGAGGCGCTGGTGCTGGGCACCCAGGTCGCCGTCCTGACCAGCCGGCCGGGCCGGGTGCGCGAACTGATCGACCTCGACCTGCCGCGCCCGCGCGACATCACCAGCCAGCAGTTCAACGACCACAAGCGCCACATCCTGAACCTGATCCGCGAGGAGGGGATGCAGCAGCGCAGGGAGGCGAAGCCGGAGCCGGAGCCGGAGCCGGACGCGGCTGCTGCCGGTCGCCGGGGCGCTGCGGCATGACCACGGCCCAACACCCTTTGGACCTGCTCCTGACCGGCGTCACCGCCATCACCGGCGACCCGGAAACCGGGATCGTGGAGGACGCCGCCATCGGCATCCGCGACGGCCGGATCGCCCATCTGGCACCGGTCGCGGCCGGACTGCCGGCGGCGGAGCGCACGCTGCACCGTCCCGGCCGGCTGGTGACGCCGGGCTTCGTCAACGCCCATCTGCACGCGGTGCTGGTGATGGTGCGCGGTGTCGCCGCCGACCTCGGTTTCGCCCCGTCCTACACCCCCGGCGTTCCCAAGGGCACCGACGCCACGCCGGAGGAGGCGCGGGCGCTCGCCCGGCTCGGCGTGGCGGAGGCGCTGCTGTCCGGCTCGACCCTGGTCTGCGACCATTTCGTCCATGCCGAGGCGACGCTGGAGGCCGTGGCCGAGCTGGGGCTTCGCGTCCATGCCGGCTGGCGGGTGCACGACGTCGATTTCGCCCGCGTGCCGCAGGGGGAATGGCGCTTCGATGCCGGCATCGGCGAGGATCTGCTGCGCAGGACGCTCGACCTGCATGACCGCTGGCACGGGGCGCTGGACGGGCGCATCGCGGTGCAGATGGCCGCCCATGCGCCGGACACCTGTTCCCCCGGCTTCCTGCGGACGCTCGCCGCCGAGGCGTCGGCCCGTGGCATGCGCGTCAACACCCATCTGGCGCAGAGCCGGGTCGAGGTGGAGCGTGTCCGCGCCTCCACCGGCCTCTCACCCGCTGCCCTGCTGGAGGAGACCGGGATGCTGAACGACCGGCTTCTCGCCACCCACTGCCTCTATGTCGATGACGACGACATCGCGCGGCTGGCCCGTGCCGGCGCCCATGCGGTTCATGTGCCCAAATGCAACGCCGCCTCGGGCAGGCTGGCGCCGACCCCGGCCCTGAAGGCGGCGGGGGTCAATCTGGCGCTGTGCACCGACACCCAGCATGGCGACATGGTGGAGACGATGCGCTGGGCTCTCGCCACCGCCCGCATCGGCCAAGGCGGCGTCACTGCCGACTGGCAGCCCGCCGACGTTTTCCGCATGGCGACGCTGGGCGGGGCGGAAGCGGTCGGCATGGCCGACAGCATCGGTACGCTCGCCATCGGCAAATGCGCCGATCTGGTTGTGCTCGACAGCCGCCGCCCGCATCTGCGCCCGCAGACCAACCCGCTCGGCACGCTGGTCCACACCGGCCAGGGCCGCGACGTGGAGATGGTGATGGTCGATGGCGAGGTTCTGGTCGAGGACAGCCGCCTGCTGCGCGCCGATCTCGAGCGGATCTGCATCGAAGCCGACGAGGCCGCCCGCGCGCTGTGGGCGCGGGCCTGAATCCGACAAACCCCTGAAAACAAGAAACGCCTGAAGCGATAAGGACCGAACATGAGCACGCCCGACCTGACCAAGCGCGTCCTTCTGGGGATGCTGACCCCCTCGTCCAACACGGTCCTTGAGCCGATGACCTCCGCCATGCTGAGCGGGCTGCCGGAGGTGTCGGCCCATTTCGGCCGCTTCACCGTCAAGGAGATATCCCTGCGCGCCGCCGCACTCGACCAGTTCACCGACGCGCCCTTCCTCGACGCCGCCCGGCTGCTGGCCGACGCCAAGCTGAACGTGATCGGCTGGAACGGCACTTCGGCAGGCTGGCTCGGCTTCGATGCCGACGAACGGCTGTGCAGCACCATCGCGGCGGAGACCGGCATCCCGGCCTGCACCTCCATGCTGGCGTTGAACGAGATCCTGGAGACGACGGAACGCAAGCGTTTCGCCATCGTCAGCCCCTATCTGGACGAAATCCAGGAGCGGATGGTCGCCAACTACAACGCCGCCGGCTTCGAGGTGGTGGCGGAGCGTCATCTGAACGACCGTGGCAACTTCTCCTTCTCCGAGATCACCGAGGAGCGGATCGAGCGCATGTGCGCCGAGGTGGCGGAAGCCAAGCCCGACGCAATCGCCATCATCTGCACCAACATGCGCGGCGCCCCGGTGGCGGAGCGGGTGGAGAAGGCGCTGGGCATCCCCGTCTACGACACCGTGTCCACCGTGGTGTGGAAGGCGCTGCGCATGACCGGCGTCGACACCCGCCGGGTCGAGGGCTGGGGCAGCCTGTTCCGCGAATTGCACGGCTGAATGCATAATCCGGGGGAGGGAAGCATGGAATTCGATCTGGTCATCCGCAACGGCACGGTCGCCACCGCGTCGGATGTGTTCAAGGCCGATGTCGGCGTGCGTGGCGGGACCATCGCGGCGCTGGGCGCCGGCCTCGCCCCCGGAGCCGAGGAGATCGACGCCGCCGGGCTGCTGGTCCTGCCGGGCGGCGTCGACGGGCATGTCCATTTCGACCAGCCGACCGGCGACGGATCGGTGATGGCCGACGATTTCCTGACCGGCACCCGCTCCGCCGCCTTCGGCGGCACCACCACGGTGCTGCCCTTCGCCTGCCAGGAAAAGGGACGGTCGCTGCGCGAGGCGGTGGACGACTATCACCGGCGGGCCGCCGGAAAGCCGGTGATCGACTACGCCTTCCACCTGATCGTCACCGATCCGACGGAGCAGGTGCTGGGCCAGGAACTGCCGGCGCTGATCCGCGAGGGCTACACGTCCTTCAAGATCTACATGACCTACGATGCGCTGAAGCTGAACGACCGCCAGATCCTGGAGGTTCTGGATATCGCCCGCAGCGAGGGCGCCATGGTGATGATGCATGCGGAGAACGCCGACTGCATCGCCTGGCTGACCGAGAAGCTGGAACGCGCCGGACAGACGGCGCCCTTCTTCCACGGCGTCTCCCGCCCGCGCGTGGCGGAGCGCGAGGCCACCCACCGGGCCATCTCGCTCGCCGAGCTGGTCGATGTGCCGATCCTAATCGTGCATGTCTCCGGCGCCGACGCGGTGGAGCAGATCCGTTGGGCGCAGGGGCGCGGCCTGCGGATCTATGCCGAGACCTGTCCGCAATATCTGTTCCTGACGGCCGACGATCTGGGCGGCGACGGGTTCGAGGGGGCGAAGTGCATCTGCTCCCCGCCGCCGCGCGACGCCGCCAATCAGGCCGTCATCTGGGACGGGCTGACCGGCGGGACCTTTCAGGTCTTTTCGTCGGACCATGCGCCGTTCCATTTCGACGGACTGGGCGGCAAGAAGGTCCATGGCGAACAGGCGCCCTTCCGCTGCGTGCCCAACGGCATTCCGGGCGTGGAGACCCGCCTGCCGCTGCTGTTCTCCGCCGGCGTGATGACCGGACGGATGGAGCTGACCAAGTTCGTGGAGCTGACCGCCACCAACCCCGCCCGCATGTACGGGCTGCATCCACGCAAGGGCACCATCGCGGTGGGGGCCGACGCCGACATCGCCCTGTGGGATCCGAACCGGCGGGTGACCGTCACCAACTCCCTGCTGCATCACAATGTTGACTACACCCCCTATGAGGGGATGGAGGTCACGGGCTGGCCGGTGGCGACGATCTCGCGCGGGGCGGTGGTGTGCCGCGACGGCGCGCTTCTGGCTGAGCCCGGCCGTGGCGAGTTCCTGCCCTGCGGCCTGCCTGCCCCCGCTCGCCCCAAGAGCGCTCCGGCGCCGGTTCTACCGTTCTGAGGGTTCCGGCGGGCGGTGGTCGTTACACCGCCCGACGTGCCCTGGGCGAGGCGCAGGCTGCGGCCACCACCTCGCCGGTGCGGCCGACATGGTGCATGAACAGGCGCTGGGCGGTCTCGCCGTCGCGGGCCTCCATCGCCGCCAGGATCTCGCGGTGCTCCAGCACCGATTCCTTCCAGCGGCCCTGGGCGCCCAGCGCGAAATAACGCGCCCGCGCCAACCGGCCGAGCAGCCGGTCGTGCGCGTCCACCAGCGCCGGATTCTTGGCGCCCGACACGATCAGACGGTGGATCTTCTGGTTGATCGAGAAATACTCCTCCAGCGCGCCGGCACCCTGCAAAGCCTCGATCCTGTCCTGGAAGCCGCGCAGGCGGCGCAGATCGGCGGCGGTCATCCGTTCGGCGGCAAGCTTGGCCGCGAAGCTCTCGATGCAGCCTTCGGCTTCGAACAAATGGATCAGCTCGTCGGCATCGAGCGGGGCGACGATGGCGTTGCGGTTGGGCCGCAGCATCACCAGCCCGTCGGCCGCCAGCAGCTTCAGCGCCTCGCGCAGCGGAGTGCGGGAAATGCCGAGCTTTTCGCTCAGCTCTGGCTCGATCAGCCGGGCAGAGGGCGGCAGTTCGCCGTAGATGATCATGGAGCGCAGGCGCTCCACCGCCATCTCCGCTAGCGGCGGCGGCGGCACCGTCCGGCGTCGCCGGGGGGCGGCTTCGGGGATATCACCGGGAACGTCGCCGGAAACATCGTTGTCCATGCTCATCCGGGTCGTCCTTGCCCGCCGGCGGCGAGCAGCGTTTCGATGAAGGCGGCGAAGCGCAGCACCCGCCGGTCCTGCCCGCGCGGGGCGACGACCTGCAACCCGACCGGCAGACCGTCACGGCCGGTGCCGCAGGGCAGGCTGAGGGCGGGCACCTTGGCGTGGTTGAACAGCGGGGTGAAGACGGCATGCGCGCGTGGCGGCACCGCCTGACCGCCGACGGTCTCCGGACCCAGCCGGTCAAGCGGCCAGGAGACACAAGGCGTGGTCGGGCCGATCAGCAGGTTGGTGTCGGCGAAGAAGGCCGCGAGTGCGCGTGCGACCTCGACCCCCAGCAACTGCGCCGCTGCAACCTCCGCTCCAGTCAGGGCCAGACCCCGCTCGATCTGCACCGCGATGTCGGGATCGAATTGGGCCGGATCGCGTCGGAAGGCATCGCCGTAGAGGGCGGCCAGCCCGGCATGCTGCAAGGGCATCAGCGCCGTTTCCGTCACCCCTGCCGGCCAGGGCGGATCGCGCCGGACGACGCGGACTCCTGCCCGTTGCAGCGCCTCGACCGCGCTTTCCACCGCCTGCCGCACATCCTCGTCGATTGGGACATCCAGGCCGAAGCGGGGGCTGTAGGCGACGGTCAGGCTGTCGGGCTGCCGGCTGTCCGCCGGGACGATGGCGACACATTCGGGATCGCGCGGGTCGGACCCGCACAGCGCCTCGAACATCAGCGTCGCGTCGGCCACATCGGCGGCGATGGGGGCCATCACGGCGATGCCGGTGAAGGGCTCGGCGAAGCCCGGTCCATAGGGAATGGCGCCGAAGGACGGCTTGAACCCGACCGCGCCGACATGGGCGGGCGGACGACGGCTCGACCCGCCCGCATCGGTGCCGAGCGCCAGCGGCACCAGCCCGGCGGCCACCGCCACGGCCGGCCCGCCGCTCGACCCGCCGGGGGTCAGGTTCGGGTCCTGCGGGTGTCGTGTCGGTCCGAACAGCGGGTTGGTGGTGACGCCCTTGCAGGCGAATTCGGAGCTGTTGGCCATGCCGACGATGACGGCGCCGGCAGCGCGCAGCCGCTCCACCGCGATGGCGTCGGCCGGAGCATGGAAGTCGGCGAACAGGCGCGATCCCTGGGTGACGCGACGGTCGGCGACCCAGATGGTGTCCTTGACCGCGACCGGCACCCCGGCCAGCAATGGCGTTTCCCCAGCGCCCAGCCTGCGGTCGATCGCATCGGCCTCGGCCAGCGCATCGGCTTCGTCGACGGAGACGAAGGCATTCAGCGCCGGGTTGCCGGCGGCGATGCGGGCCAGCGCCGCTTCCGTTTCGGCGCGGGCGCTGCTGCGGCCTGTGCGCACGGCTTCGGCAATCGCGGCAGCGCGTAGGGGATTGGTCATCGCTTGTCCTTCAGAAGGCTGAGGCCGGCCAGCGCCGCCAGCAGGCCGACGGCGATGTAGCCGGTGGCGAGGTCGCTCACCGCGGCGGCGGCGACCAGCAGGATCGGCCCGGCGATCAGCCCGGCGAAACCGCCGACCATCACCGCCCCTGTCGCCTCGCCGATGCGGCCGGCGGGCGCCAGCCGTGCGACCTCGGCCACGAAGACACCGTTCCAGCCGCTGGCGGTCAGTCCGAACAGGAAGGTCGCCAGTGTCAGCACCGGGAAGGGCAGGGACGCTCCGGCCCATCCCATCAGGATCGATGCCGCGGCCATGCCCAGTCCCAGCAGTCCGACCAGCCGGCGCGGCGCCATCCAGCGAGACGCCACCACGCCCCAGCCGAGCCGTCCCACCAGCCCGCCGGCCTGACCGGCAGCCAGCGCCACCCCGGCATAAACATGCGCCAGCCCCAGCTCCGTCACCGCGAAGACCACGAAAAAGCCGTTCAATGTCAGCTGGCTGGCGGAATAGGGCAGGGCTGCCAGCGCCATGCGCCGCAGCGCCGGGTCACCGCGCAGCAACTGCACCGCCGTGCCCAATCCGAAACCTGCGGCGGCATTGCGGGTCAACGGGTCATAGACGGGCCGCAGCCTCTCGAAGACCGGAATGCAGGCCAGCGCCAGCATGGCGATGACCGCATAGCCGGCACGGGGATCCAGGGCGACGGCCAGAAGCGGCAAGGCCAGCGACCCGGCGATGGCGCCGATCTGGTTGCCGGTCTGGCGGACGGAGAACACCATCGGCCGGTCGGCTTCCCGAACCAGCCGGCCGAGGATCGCAGCGCTGGCCGGCGTCTCGGGTCCGCAGGCAAGGCCGATGGCGACACCGGCGGCCAGCAACCCGGCGGCGCTCCCGCCCGTCATCGCGCACAGCATGGCGGCTGCGACCGCCACCGCGCAGAGGCTCGCGATCCGGAACGGCCCGAGACGCCCGGCCAGAACGCCGCCATACAGCGACGCCGCCATCCCGACCGCGAAGCCGGTGGTGGTGAACAGGCCGAGCCCCGCCGGGTCGATCCCCAGACGCGGCGCCAGCACCCCCGGTGCGAACAGGGCCAGCGCGACCAGCGCCTGCAAACCGGTCATGCCGACCAGCGCCGGCAGGAGCGGGGGGAGCAGCGGTGCTGGCGTTGCCGTTGCCGTCTCGGCTACCATTTCGGAGAACCGAAAACGGAGGCTGCATGCTTGGCGGAATTTCGATCCATGGCGTGGATGTGGCGCGCGGCGTCGCCGCCGATGGCATGCGGGTGGAGCTTTACGCGCTGACGGCGGAACGCCGGCTGCTGGCGGCGGGCGAGCTTGGCGCCAACGGCCAGCTCGACCATCCGACCGTGCGCGGCGACGGCATCGAAGCCGGCCCGCACGAGGTTCTGTTCCATGTTGGCGACTGGCTGCGGGCGGCGGGCTACGCCGAGGAGCAGGCCCGCTTCCTCGACATCGTTCCGTTCCGCTTCGTCGTCACCGACCTCGACCGCCATCTGCATCTACCCTTCAAGTTCACCCCCTATGGGGTTTCCCTCTTTCTCGGTGTGTGACGGGGGTCAGGTCAACCTTTTGGAGAGACCGGCGACACGTTCCATCACCAGCATCAGCCCGATGGTGACGACGATCAGCACGCCGGACAGCGCCGCGACGGTGACGTCCAGCCGGCCTTCCAGATCCTGCCACATGCGGATCGGCAACATGTCGGTGGCGGCGTCGCGCAGGAACAGCGAGACCGGGACGTTGTCGAAGGACGCCATGAAGGCGATGAAGCCGCCCGCCATGATGCCGGGCCGGATCAGCGGCAGGGTGACCCGGCGGAAGCCGTACCAGCGCCCGGCGCCCAGGCTGGAGGAGGCCTCCAGCAGCGACGGGTTCATCTGGGCGAGCGACGCAACCGTGTTTCGGACCACGAAGGGCACCGAGACGACGGTGTGGCCGATGATGAGCGTCAGCGGCGACACCGGAACCCCGATCATCGAGAAGAACATCAGCGACGACAGGCCGAAGGCCAGTGCCGGCAGCACCAGCGGCGACAGGAACAGGCTGTCCAGCACCTTCGCCGTCAGCGTCGGCGAACGGGCGATGCCGAGCGATGCGGAAACGCCCAGCAGGATCGAGAGGCCGGTCGCCCAGGCCGCCACCGTCAGGCTGTTCATCATCGCGAATTGCAGCTGCCACGCGTTCCACAGCTCGGCATACCAGCGCAGCGAATAGCCGGGCGGCGGAAACTTCAGGGAATAGCCGCTGGTGAAGGACACCCAGATCACCACAACCGTGGGGGCGACCAGCAGGACCAGCGCCATCAGCGCGATGCCGGTCATGACGATGCGGAAGCTGAGCGCATCGAAATCGATGCGGCGGCTGCCGGAAACCGGCTTGGCGTAATCGGACATCGCTGCCTCCCCGGCTCAGGCGTTGGCATAGCCGCGCGACAGGCGGCCCAATGCGTTGAAGATCGACACCACCACCAGCACCGACACCAGGAAGACGATGGAGATCGCCGCTGCGAAGGGCCAGTTCTGCAGGGTCGAGGCCTGCTGGTAGATGTACATCGGCATGAACAGCATCTGTCCACCGCCGATCAGGCTCTGCGTGATGAAGGCGGTGATCGCCGCGGCATAGGTCAGCAGGCAGCCGGCGACGATGCCCGGCAGCGACAGCGGCAGGATCACCTTGCGGAAGGTCCGCCAGTGCCCGGCCCCCAGCACCGACGAGGCGTCGGCGAAGTTGGGGTCGATGCGGCTCAGCGCCGTGATGATCGGCAGCACCATCAGCGGCATCTGAACCTGCGCCAGCGCCACGACCACCCCGCCTTCGGTGTAGAGCAGCTTCAGCGGCGTGTCGATCAGCCCGATCCAAGCCAGCGTGGCGTTGACGATGCCTTGGCGCCCCAGGATGACCACCCAGGCGAAGGTGCGCACCACCACGCTGGTCAGCAGCGGCAGCAGCACCAGCAGCATGATGAGGCCCCTGGCCCAGCCGGGGGAACGCTGGTGCAGCCAAGCCACCGGATAGCCCAGCAGCAGGGTCAGCACCGTCACCTTCACACCCAGCCACAGGGTGGAGCCGAGAACCCCCAGGCTGAAACTGTCGCCCAGGAAATTGACATATTGGGTCAGTCCGTAATGGCCGCCCTGCGGGTCGGTCTGGAAACTCAGCGCCAGCAGGATCACCAGCGGCGTGACGAAGAACAGGACGAAGCCCGCCGCCAGCGGAGCCGCGAGCTTCAGGTCGTAGGTGGTGACGTCGCGCAACGTCGCGGCCATGGGGCGCCTCCTCCGGCTGGCGGGCTATGGGTGGTCAGACGCGGATTTCGCGGTTGAACCGCTCGATCCAGGCGGCGCGCTGCTCGTTGATCTTGCCCCAGTCCTGGAACACGAACTTCTTCGCGATCTCCGCATGGTCCTTGGCCAGCGTCTTGGCCAGTTCGCCCTTGATCGCGACCTTGGTGTTGGTCGGCACGATCAGGTAGGGCTCCTCCATCAGCGTGGCCTGCACCTCCGGCGACAGGGCGGCTTCGATCAGCTTGAAGGCCAGCTCCTTGTTGGGCGAGTTCTTGACGATGTGGATGGTCGTCTTGAAGGCGATGGCGCCTTCCTTGGGGATGACGAACTCCACCGGGACGCCGCGCGCCTTCAGGATCTGGATGGCGTTGAAGTTGCCGGGGGAGATGTCGATCTGGCCCTGCTGGAACAGGGTGGCGAGCTGGCCGGGATTGGCGGCGACGGCGGCGAGGCTGGGGCGTAGCGCCTCGATGGCCTTGAAGGCCGGGTCGATGTTGGCCTCCGATCCACCATGCATCTTGGCGAGTTCCACCATGAAGCCGGTGCCGAGCGTCGAGTTCAGGTTGGTGATGCCGACGCGGCCCTTGAATTCCGGCTTCCACAGGTCGGCCCAGGAGGTCGGCGGCGTCTTCACCGTCTCCGGGTTGTAGGTGATGCCGACCACCTGGAAGAAGGGCGCCGGACCCATCGGCTCCTGTGCCGCCGGGATCAGGTCCTTGTAATAAGCGCTCTTTTCGACCGGATAGGGTTCGACCAGATCCTGCGCGATGGCCTGGAGCGCGGGACCGGGATCGTGCAGCATGACGTCGATAGGCGGGTTGGACCTGGCGGCGTTGACCTTGGCGATCTGGTCGACCGACAGCATCGGGTCAAGCACGATGTTGGCATTGCCCGCCGCCTTGCGGAAGGCGGGGACGAGTACCGCCTTGTGGGCTTCCTCCCAGCTGCCGGTGAAGGTCGCGAAGACCAGCGGGCGCGCCTGCGCCCAGGTCAGGCCGGGGAAAGCGTGCATGGCACCCAGCGTCAGCGCCGTCTGCATCAGATTGCGGCGGGTCAGCAGCATCGTTCACTCCTGAAGGTGAGAGGGGCCTGAAGGTAAGGGGAGGTGGGCGAAGAGGAGGGTCAGGCCGCGGCGAAGACCGAGGCGAGGCGGGGGGCCACAGGCGCCAGCCGCACCGGGGTGCCGGGCGCCAGCAGGTCGGTGCGCTGGATGCGCGGTTCGGACACCTTGACGGCGGTGCCGTCGCCGACGCGGATCTCGTGGACGACGGTGGCGCCCAGCGGCAGCCCCATTTCCACCACGCCGTTCAGCGTCTCGGCGTCGCCCCCGGCGGGATCGACGCTCAGATGTTCGGGGCGCAGGCAGACGGTGACGCGGGAGCCCGGCCGCAAATCGCCCTTGGGCGCGCGGGTCTCGATCAGGCCGCCGGCGTCCAGCCGCACCCGGCCGGCGCTGCGGTCGCTGTCGACCAGCACGCCGCCCAGCAGGTTGGCGGAGCCGACGAAGGTGTTGACGAACAGGCTGTCGGGCGCGTCGTAGATCTCGGTCGGGGGGGAGAATTGTTCGAGCCGGCCCTGGCTCAGCACCGCGACGCGGTCGGCCATCGACAGCGCCTCCTCCTGGTCGTGGGTGACGAGGATTGTGGTGATGCCGGACAGGCGCTGGATGCGCTTGACCTCGATCTGCATATCCAGGCGCAGATTCTTGTCCAGCGCGGCGAAGGGTTCGTCCAGCAGCAGGATCGACGGGTTGACCGCCAGCGCGCGGGCCAGTGCGACGCGCTGCTGCTGGCCGCCGGACAGCTGGCGCGGGGTGCGGTCGCCCAGATGGCCGAGCTTGACCAGATCGAGCATGCGTTGCGCCTCGTTGCGCTGGGTGGCGCGGTCGACGCCGCGTGCATCCAGGCCGTAGGCGACATTCTCCGCGACCGTCATGTGCGGGAACAGCGCATAGTTCTGGAAGACGATGCCGACCGAGCGGCGGTTGGGTGGCAGTCCGTCCACGCTCTGTCCGCCGACCATCACATGCCCCTTCGTCTGGGCCAGGAAACCGGCGATGATCCGCAGCAGGGTGGTCTTTCCGCAGCCCGACGGGCCGAGCAGGGCCACGAGTTCGCCGCCGCGGATGTCGAGCGTGACCTCGTTCACGGCAAGCGACGTGCCGTAGCGTTGGGTGATCCCGTCGAGAAGAAGCGTCTGCCCGCGCGGGGAAGCCGGGCCGTTGGGCGAAGCGCTGACCATGGCTGCACCATCCCTTTCGCGTTGCCGTTCGATTGACTTCCTCATTAGCAAACGGCATGCCGTTTTTGTTTTTTACAATATACGGCAATATGTTAGCGTTGTTTTGGATTTGCCGGCCGGCTCGGCGGGAATCGGATTGCCGCCATCTTGTGCGCAGGCCGGATGCATATGCCGCTTTTAACGCCATTGTTGGGAGATTGATCGATGTCTGTGCAGAGCGATGTCTTGTGGCAGGACAGTGCGGCAGCCCTGGCGGCGCGTCTTGCCAGCGGCGAGCTTTCGGCCTGTGCGGTGACGGAGGCGCATCTGGACCGGATCGCGGTTGCCGATCCCGCGCTCTGCGCCTTACTCACGGTCGCCGCGGACAAGGCGCTGGCGCGGGCCGGGGCGCTCGATGCCGCCTTTGCGAAGACCGGCCGTCCGGTTGGGCCTCTGCATGGCGTGCCAGTGGCCATCAAGGATCTGACAGACACCGCCGGTATCCGTACGACCTATGGGTCGGAGCTTTATGCCGACCATGTGCCGGCGGCGAGCGATGTCGCGGTTGAGCGGATCGAAGCGGCCGGCGGCATCGTCATCGGCAAGACCAACACGCCGGAATTCGGCTTCGGCGCCATCTGTGGCAACCGTCTGGCCGGACCGACGCGCAACCCGTTCGACCCACGGCTGACGTCGGGCGGATCGAGCGGCGGCGCTGCGGTCGCCGTGGCCGCCGGCATGACGCCGCTGGCCCACGGCACCGATTTCGGCGGGTCGGTGCGGGTGCCGGCGGGCTTCTGCGGCGTCGCTTCCATCCGGCCGACGCCCGGCCTGATCCCGGCGCCGAAACGGCCGCTGGGCTGGGATACGCTGGCGACGCATGGGGTGATCGCGCGCAACACTGCGGACTGCGCGTTGCTGCTCGGTGCGATGGCCGGAATGGATCCCGACGATCCGACATCGCTTCTGGTGCCGTTCCGCGACGGTGCCGGCGAAGGTGTGGGCTCACGGCTGAGTGCCACGGTCGATTTCGGTGCCGCAACCGTGTCGCATGCGGTGAGGGAGCGCTTCGCCGTTGCCGTCGCCCGGCTGGAGGAGGTGGCGGGGCCGGTCCTCCGCCGTCATCCGGAGTGTGGCGATGCCATGGGGACCTTCCGTACCCTGCGCGCCGCACAAATCCGTCACGCCTACGGCCCGCTGCTGGACAGGCATGGCGACCGGCTGACCGACACCGTGCGGTGGAACATCGAAGCCGGCAACGGCATCACCGCCCAGGCCTATCTGGAGGCACAGGCGGCGCGCACCGCGCTGTACCGCCGCTTCATGGCATTGTTCCGCGACATCGATATCCTGGTGGCCCCGGCTTGCGGTGTGATGCCCTGGCCGAACGAGGATGGCGAGGTGACCGTCATCGACGGCAGTCCGGCGGAGACGATCCTGGACTATCTCGGAGTCACCGCCATCGTGACGCTGATCGGCTTTCCGGTGCTGACCCTGCCGGCCGGCGATGCCGACGGCTTGCCCGTCGGCATTCAGCTCATCGCGCGTCCGGGCGAGGAACACCGGTTGATCAATCTGGGCCGCCGGCTGGAGCGAGCTGCCGGCTTCGTCCACCGCTGGCCGCCGGCTTCGGCGTCGCCGGACTGAAAGATCGGCGTTGCGGTCATTCGCGATGTCGCAAAGCCTCGGCCAGAGCGATGAATGCCCGCGAGGATTGGCGCCGGCTTGGGTAGTACAGGTAATAGCTTTCCCAGTAGGGCGACCAGTCTTCCAGGACGCGCCGCAGCCGCCCCTGCGCGATGTAGGGGCTGGCGATGTCCTCCGGAACATAGGCAAGCCCGAAGCCGTCCAGAGCCGCCTCCAGAACATTGTGGATGTTGTTGAATGCCACCTGTCCATCGACGCGGATGTTGATCGCCTGTCCCTCGCGCTCGAACTCCCATGCCCACAGGCCGCCGTAGGTCGGCAGGCGCAGATTGATGCAGTTGTGGTGGACGAGGTCCTGCGGGCTGACGGGGATCGGAGTGCCATCGAAGTAGGCGGGGGTGCCGATCACGGCGAAGCGGACCGGCGGGCTGATCCGGGCCGAGATCATGTCCTTGGCGAGCAGTTCGCCCATCCTGACGCCGGCATCGCACCGCGTGGCGACGATGTCGACCAGCGCGTTGTCGAGAACCAGCTCGACCTTGATGTCGGGGTATTTCGGCAGGATGTCGCGCAGCTTTGGCCAGAGCACATGGGCGACCGCATGGTCCGATGCGCTTATGCGGATGTTGCCGGCTGGTTTGTCGCGAAGCTCGCTGAGCGCGTCGATCTGCGCGCCGATCTCCTCGAAATGCGGACGGATTCCGTTGAACAGGCGTTCGCCGGCGTCGGTCAGCGACACCGCCCGCGTCGTGCGGGTCAGAAGCCGGATGCCGAGCCGGGCTTCGAGCTGGCGGATGGTGTGGCTGAGGGCCGACTGCGACAGGCCGAACTGCGCCGCTGCCCTGGTGAAGCTCCGCTCACGGGCCACAGCGATGAAGGCCAGCAGATCGTCGACGCTCTCACGCGGCATTCATGAATCTCCGTCATGTCGTTCCGCACATTATAGCGCCGGAGTAGGACTCAGGAATCGGCTTGCTCGACGCTCAGACACTGTCGGGGGCGGCGAACCCCCGTCCGGCGGGCCGCTGGGGGCGCGTCGGTTCGGGGGTGCTCATGTTTTTTAATTGGGAGACGAGAGCCGGATCAGGCGGACAGGGAGGCGTTGTCGATGACGAAGCGGTATTTGACGTCGCCCTTCAGCATCCGTTCATAGGCCGCGTTGATATCCCCGGCTCGGATCAGCTCGATGTCGGCGGTGATGCCATGTTCGGCACAGAAATCCAGCATCTCCTGCGTTTCCGGAATGCCGCCGATCATCGAGCCGGCGATGGACCGCCGCTTGGTGATCAGGTTGAAAACGTTGGGCGAGGGATGCGGCGTGGCCGGCGCACCGACCAGCGTCATTGTTCCGTCGCGCTTCAGCAGCACGAGAAAGGCGTCCAGATCGTGCGGAGCCGCCACGGTGTTCAGGATCAGGTCGAAGCTCTTGGCATGGGCGGCCATCTCGTCCTCGTTGCGGGAAACGACGACCTCGTCCGCGCCGAGCGCCTTCGCATCCTCCCGCTTGGATTCGGACGTGGTGAAGGCCACCACATGGGCGCCCATCGCGTGGGCCAGTTTGATGCCCATATGGCCGAGACCGCCGATCCCGACGATGCCGACCTTCTTGCCCGGCCCCGCCTGCCAGTGGCGCAGGGGCGAATAGGTGGTGATGCCGGCGCACAGCAGCGGCGCCACCGCCGCGAGTTGTTCCTCGGGGTGCCCGATGCGCAGCACATAGCGTTCGTGGACGACGATCCGCTGCGAATAGCCGCCCAGCGTGTGGCCGGGCGGGTCGTCGGTCGGTCCGTTGTAGGTGCCGACCATGCCGTCGCAGTAATTCTCCAGCCCGGCCTCGCAGTCGTCGCAATGCCGGCAGCTGTCGACCATGCAGCCGACGCCGACCAGATCGCCTTCGCGGAAGCCTTTCACATGGCCGCCGACAGCGGAAACCCGGCCGACGATCTCGTGGCCGGGAACGCAAGGCCACTGCGTGCCGGCCCATTCAGCCCGCACCTGATGCAGGTCCGAATGACAGACGCCGCAATAGGCGATCTCGATCTGCACATCATGCGCACCGGGAGCCCGGCGGGCGATGTCCATCGGCTCCAGAGGTTTGTCGGCGGCATGGGCGCCATAGGCTTTCACAGTCATGGGGAAACTCCTCGTTCTCTCGGCTTCTTTTGCGCGACGGGTTTCGTCAGGCGCCGTATTGCTCGTCCGTCACCTTGTCCATCCAATCGACCGCCTTGCCGTCCAGCTGTTCCTGGATGGCGATGTGCGTCATCGCCGTGGTGGGCGAGGCGCCGTGCCAGTGCCGTTCGCCCGGCGCGAACCAGACGACGTCACCGGGGCGGATCTCCTCGATCGGGCCGCCCTCGCGCTGGACACGGCCGCAGCCTGCGGTGACGATCAGCGTCTGCCCCAGCGGATGGGTGTGCCATGCGGTGCGGGCCCCGGGCTCGAAGGTGACGCTGGCGGCCGTCGTGCGGGCCGGCGGGTGCGGCTGGAACAGCGGGTCGATGCGGACCGTTCCGGTGAACCAGTCCGCCGGTCCCCTGGTGGATGGCTGCGAGCCGACGCGTGCGATGTCCATGGCCTCGATCCTCCGGTATTTGCCCCGCCGCGATGGGGCGGCGGGGACGGCAGAGAAGCTAGGCCACGAACCTGTCTGCGATTAGTCCCCCAATGATGAATGGACTTATGAGCAAGGCTCATCAATCCGGCGCCGGACGCCGCTTCTTGCGCCTCAGCCGACCTGCTCGATGGCGATGGCCGTGGCCTCTCCGCCGCCGATGCAGAGGGAGGCAACGCCCCGCGTCAGTCCGCGCGCTGCCAGCGCATGCAGCAGCGTCACGATCAGCCGTGCCCCGGTGGCGCCGATGGGGTGGCCGAGCGCGCAGGCACCCCCGTTTACGTTCAACCGCTCGGGATCGATCCCCAGGTCGCGCTGTGCCGCCATGGCGACGACGGCGAAGGCCTCGTTGATCTCGAACAGATCGACGTCATCCATCGACCAGCCGACCCTGTCCAGCAGCTTGCGGATCGCCGGGATCGGAGCGGTGGTGAACCAGGCCGGATCCTGGCTGTGGGTGGCGTGGCCCCGGATCTCCGCCAGGATCGGCAAGCCGGCGGCCTCCGCCACCGAACGCCGGGTCAGCACCAGTGCCGCGGCGCCGTCCGCATTGGCGGACGAACTGGCGGCGGTGATCGTCCCATCGTGGCGGAAGGCGGGTTTCAGTGCCGGGATCTTGTCGGGGGAGACCTTCAGCGGGTTCTCGTCCTGCGCGACCACCCGCTCGCCCCCCTTGGCGGGAACCGTGACCGGCACGATCTCCGCCGCGAAGGCACCGTTCTCGACCGCCGCGCGGGCGCGGGTCAGAGTCCGGGCGGCGTAGGCATCCTGCTCGGCCCGGGTGAAGCCGTAGGCCTCGGCCGTCGCCTCGCCGAAATCGCCCATTGCGCGGCCACCCTCATAGGCATCCTCCAACCCGTCCAGCATCATGTGGTCGAGCAGCCGGTCATGGCCGATGCGGTATCCGCCGCGGGCCTTCGCCAGCAGGTAGGGGGCGTTCGTCATCGACTCCATGCCGCCGGCCACCACGACGTCGGCCGACCCGGCGCGGATCAGGTCATGGGCCAGCATGGTCGCCTTCATGCCCGACCCGCAGACCTTGTTGATTGTGGTCGCTCCGGTCGCATCGGGCAGCCCGGCGCCACGGGCGGCCTGCCGGGCCGGCGCCTGGCCCTGTCCGGCGGGCAGGACGCAACCGAACAGCACATCGTCAATGCTGGCGGGCGGCAGGCCGGCACGCTCCACCGCCGCGGCGATGGCACGAGCGCCGAGAGCGGGGGCCGGCAGCGCCGCCAGCTCCCCCTGAAAGCGGCCCAGCGGCGTGCGGACTGCTGACACGATGACGACGGGATCCTGGGTCGAGGCGGTGTTCATGGTGTGGTCTCCGGATCGGTGGCCCGGCTGGGGCAAAATTAAATTATGATCGTCATGTTTGCATAATTGATGATGAACGTCATATAATTTGTCAACAGGTCTTCAGCTGCTTTTCGAGGAAGGTGCATCGTGCGGGTGAGCAAGGAGCAGGCGGCGGAGAACCGGCGCCGAGTCGTCGAGGTGGCAAGCGCGCTGTTCCGCGAGCGCGGATTCAACGGGATCGGCGTTGCCGACCTGATGAAGGAGGCCGGCCTGACCCATGGCGGCTTCTACGGGCAGTTCGCCTCGAAGGAGGATCTGGCTGCTGAGGCCTGCGCCCACGCGATGGAAGTGGCGGCGGAGCGCTGGCGCGTGACGGCGGAGACCAAGGGCGACGATGCCCTGCCGGCGCTGCTGGACAGTTACCTGTCTCCCCGGCACTGCAACCACAGCGCCGCCGGTTGCCCCATCGCGGCACTCGGCATCGATGTGGCCCGTCAGGGCGGGGTGGCGCGCAGCGCCTTCACCCGCGGACTGCGGCCCTTTCTCGACGGCTTGAGCCGCCTCGTTCCGGGACGCTCGGCGGAGGCGAAGCGGAAAGCGGCGCTGACCACCCTATCGGGGATGGTCGGCGCCTTGATCCTCGCGCGTGCCGTCGACGATCCAGCCCTGTCGGAAGAGATCCTGGAGGCGGCACGCGCAAGTCTCGGCCGGCCTCTCGGCAAGCCGGAGGCAGGCGACGTCTGACGACCGGTGGGTCGATCAGGCGATGCGGCGGAGCAGGTCGATCCGCAGCGGCTCGCCCAGCAGCGTATCGAACTGTGCGGCAAGGCCGGTGAAGGCCGCAGCCTTCGCATGGGTGTCGAGTGCCGCCTGATCCTGCCAGATCTCGTACATCACGACGGTGCCCTTTTTTTCACGGCTGACATGGGCGGAGTAGGCGAGGCAGCCCGGCTCCTTCAGCACGTCCGGAACGATGGCGGTGATGGCGTCGGCCAGGGCCTGCTCCCGGCCGGGCTTTGCGACCAGATAGGCGACGAGTTGCACCTGCTCGCTCGGCGGAATGGTCATGACGGTCTTCCCCTTGATGGACGGTTGGGACTCAGATTTCAAACTTGGGCTTTTCAGAGCCGGAATCCGGCCGATCCTCGCCCGAGGGGTGGCGGCTGGCAACCCGGCCCCTTGGCCTGTGACCAAGGGATAGACCCGGCAGATCGAAATCGGAAATGCGGAGTCGCGATTTCAACCAGAAGCAAATCCCATTGATCCCAAGCCGCTTGCCTATGGGGTATGCCATTCCAGACGGGACGGGAAGCGTGACATTCGGCTTCGCTGTCCTGTTGTCGGCGGATTGCCCATTCAACGCTCCTGGAGCCTATGGTTTTTGCCGAATGCAGCGCGCGAGTGCCAGTCGACCGCCGCCGGACGGGGCGCCATGCCTCTATCATCCTGCTCTGCCTCCTCTCCGTCGGCATTTCCATCCTCGCGTCGGCCGGTTCCGCCTTCGCGCAATCGCCGCTGACGATGCAGGCTCCGGCCGCCGCCTCTGCCCCGGATCCGAAGGAGATCGGCCGCCTCGTCGATTCGCTGGAGAATCCGGCCAAGCGCGAGGAGCTGTTGGACCAGCTGAAGGCTTTGCAGCAGGTCGAACAGGCTGCAAAGCCCGAGCGGGAGACGGAGCGCCTCGGCACGCGCCTGCTGACCGTGCTGTCGGCGCGGCTGGACAATCTGGGCGAGGAGGTCCGGACGACCGGCGAGGTGGTGCTGGCAGCACCGCAGGGGATGCGCTGGCTGCAGCGGCAGGCGCTGGATCCGGCGAAGCGGGCGACCTGGGCGTGGCTGTTCGCCGAACTCGCCCTGGTTCTTGTCGCCGGGCACAGCATCAGGCTGGTCACCATCCGCCTGTTGAGCCGGCCGCGGTCGATCCTGGCGGCACGGCCATTCAATTCGGCCATCGCCAAGATCCCGTTGCTGCTGGTCCGCGCCTTGATGGATCTGGCGCCCGTCGCCGCCTTCGCCTTTGCCGGCTTCGGCATTCTCGTGCTGATCGACCCGCCGGCGACGGTGCGGCTGCTCGGGATCGCCTTCCTGAATGCCAGCCTGTTCGTGCAGGTCGTGCTTCTGGTGATGCGCGGCCTGCTGTCGCCGCGCTCCACCAACCTGCGGCTGGTCCCGATGAGCGATGCGTCGGCGCGGCGTCTGTTGTTGTGGAGCCGGGCCATCGCCGCCACCACCGTCTACGGCCTGTTCGCCGCCGGCACCGTGCGCACGCTGGGCTTGCCGGAGCAGTCCTATGACACCTTGGTGAAGCTGGTCGGGCTTGCCGACGCCGTCATGCTGACCGCGCTGGTCCTGCAAAGCCGCGTCGCCGTCGCGTCCTGGCTGCGCGGGGAGATTTCGGCCGCCCCCTCGGTTCCGGATCAAGAACATGGGTCGGCACCCGCTGCCGGCACCACACGCCCCGGCCGCCTGCTCCGCGCAGCCGGCCGGCGCCTTGCCAATGTCTGGCATGCCGTCGCCATCCTCTACATCGTCGCGTTGTTCGGCATCTGGGCGCTGGAGGTCGAAGGCGGGCTGCTGTTCGTCCTTCGCGCGACCGCCGTCTCGATGGTGGTGATCGTCATCGCCCGGATCGCCGGGCGCGGGATCGCCCAGGGTTCCGCGGCATTGCGACGGCGGCTGGACCGCCAGCGCTCGACCTGGGGCGAACAGCGGATAAAGCGCTATGTCGGGCCGGGTACCCGGCTCCTGCACTGGTCGGTCGCGGTGCTGACCGCGCTGGTGGTGCTGGATGCATGGGGTCTGGACATCCGGGGTGCGGTGGAAACCGCCTTGGGTTGGCGGTTCGTCGCCTCCAGCCTCGCAATCCTGCTGGTCGCCGGCATCGCCCTCGCGGTGTGGGAACTGACGAACGCCGTCATCGAGCGCAATCTCGCCACCACCGACCGCAATGGCCACACCATCCAGCGCAGTGCCCGCATCCGCACGCTGCTGCCGCTGCTGCGTAACGCGCTGATGGTTCTGCTGACCACCTTCGTGACGCTGATCGCTCTGTCTGAGCTGGGACTGGACATCGGGCCGCTGCTGGCCGGCGCCGGCGTCGTGGGCCTTGCCGTAGGCTTCGGTGCCCAGACGCTGGTGAAGGACGTCATCACCGGCCTGTTCATCCTGTTCGAGGACACCATTTCGGTCGGCGACGTGGTCAATGTCGGCGGAAAGGGCGGCCTGGTGGAGGGCATCACCATCCGCACCATCCGGCTGCGCGATTTCGACGGGACGGTGCACACGGTGCCGTTCAGCGCGGTGACCAGCATTTCCAACATGACCAAGGATTTCAGCTATTATGTCTTCGACGTCGCCGTCTCGTATCGCGAGGACGTCGACCGCGTCGTGTCGGTCCTGCACGAGATCGGGGCGGGGCTGCGGGCCGATCCCCGCTTCGCGCCTCTGATACTGGAGTCGCTGGAAGTGCTGGGGATCGACGCATTCCAGGAATCCACGGTTGTGGTCAAGGCGCGGATCAAGACCCTGCCGATCCAGCAATGGAACGTCGGCCGCGAGTTCAACGGCCGCATGAAGAAGCGCTTTGGCGAACTGGGCGTCGCCATCCCGTTTCCGCAGCGCATCCTGCACATGGCCCCGAACGAGGTGTCCAAGGCAAAGGCCTACGGCGAAGCGGCGGAATGACCGCCGCGCGGCAACGCGCTTACCCCGCTAATCCATTGAACGGACCCAGGGAGGCCTGCCTGGGTCCGGGTCGCGATGGTTTGCGCCCCCAACAACGCTGTTGACCAAAGCTGTATTATCCATCATACAGGTTCCTGTCTGGTGAATGGACAGCATTGGTTCCCGGTTGGGCGGTTTCCGGTGGATGGGGAGGCGGAGTGCTGTGAAGTCGGCGGTCGAACCCCTCAAGGCTCGCAGGATCTATCTGCTGCTGCGCGACCGCATCGTCGCCGGCGAGCTGCCGCCGGGTGCGCGCCTGCCGGGCGAGCCGGCGCTGGCCGCCGAACATGCCGTCTCCCGGGTCACCGTGCGCCGGGCGCTGGACCTTCTGGACAAGGAAGGGCTGGTGCAGCGCAAGGCCGGTTCCGGCACGTTCGTGCATGACACGCGCGCCGTCCGGCCGATCGTCGCCGACCTGTCGAACGTGCTGTCGCACCTGATCGACATGGGCCGCAGCACCGACGTGAGGCTGCTGTCCTTCGGCTATGGCGTGCCGCCCGAGCCGATTGCCGAAAGCCTCGGGTTGAAGCCCGGCGAGCGGGCGCAGCGGTCGGTGCGCGTGCGCCTGATCGACGGGGAGCCCTTCTCCTATCTGACCACCTATGTGCCGGAATGGATCGGCCTGACCTATTCGGAAGCGGAACTGGCGGCGCGTCCGCTGCTGGAACTGATCGAACGGTCGGGCGTGACGACGGAACGCGCCACCCAGGCGATCAACGCCACGTTGGCCGGTCCGGAAGCGGCGGCGGCGCTGGATCTGGAGATCGGGTCGCCGCTGCTGACCCTGACCCGCATCGTCTACGAGCCGTCGGGCCGCGGCGTGGAACATCTCCACGCGCTCTACCGGCCCGACCGCTACAGCTTCCACATGGATCTCGTGCGCACCGGCAACGACGGTGAGAGGCGGTGGAGCCCGGCGCTCGGCTGGCCGCGCACCACGGACAAAAGCAAATCCGAGAAAAGCAAAGCGGGCGAAAAGCCCACCCGCACCCCGCGGGTCACCAAACAGAGGAGTTGAGCGTTATGGGACGTTCGGTTCAGGACTCCATCCTCATCGGCATTTCCCGCCGTACGGTTCTGAAGGCCGGTGCGGCGGCTGCCGCCGTCACCGCCCTGCCGTTTGCCGCCCCGTCGGTCCTGCGGGCGCAGACCCCGGTGGTGAAGATCGGCATCCTCCAGCCGGTGACCGGCGCGCTGGCCCATGACGGCGACCTTGGCCGGGCCGGTGCGGAGATGGCGATCAACGAGATCAACGCGGCCGGCGGCATCAAATCGCTGGGCGGCGCCAAGCTGGAAATGCTGTTCGGCGACGCCCGCTCGACCCCGGAGGCCGGCACGCAGGAGGTGGAGCGGATGCAGGCCGAAGGCGTGTCGGCCATCGTCGGCGGCTTCGCCAGCCCGATCTGTCTCGCCGCCTCGCAGGCGGCGGCGCGCTACGATCTGCCCTATCTGGTCGATGTCGGCGTGTCGGACCAGATCATGGCGCGCGGCCTGACCAACACCTTCCGCTTCAGCCCCGGCTTCGGCAAGGTCACGCAGGTGGCGCTCGACAATTTGACCGCCATCAACGACAAGGCGGGCAAGCCGGCCAAGACCGTCGTACTGGTGCACGAGGACGGGCTGTTCGGCTCCGGACTCGCCAAGCTTCTGCAGACCGAACTGCCCAAGCGTGGCTTCGAGATTCTGGAAACCATCGCCCACCCGACGCCGGCTCGCGACATGTCCAATGTGGCGCTGCGCATCCGCTCGCTGAATCCCGATCTTGTGATCCCGTCCAACTACTATGGCGAGTTCGTGCTGCTTGCCCGCACCATGCAGCAGCAGCGCATCAAGCCGAAGGGCGTCTATGCGATCCTCGGCGGGGCGGCGTCGAACGGCCGCTTCGTCAAGGAATTCCCGCAGGCGGCCCAGAACGTCATCGACTGCAACCACTGGCACGATCCGAAGAACCCGAAGGCGCTGGCGCTCCGCAAGGCGGTGGAAGGACAGGGCAAGTCCTTCGCCTACAATGTCTCGCTGAACTATTCCAACGTCCTGCTGCTGGCGGACGCCATCGAGCGCGCGGCCTCGACCGACCGCAAGAAGATCATCGAGGCGCTGAACGCCTCCACCTTCGCCGGCCACATCATGCCCTATGGCCCGACGAAGTTCGTGAATGGCCAGAACGAGGGCGCCACCCCGATCAACACCCAGATTCAGGGTGAGGACATCAAGGTGATCTTCCCCGACGCGTTCGCCGAGGCGAAGGCCAACTTCCCGGCGGCCTGATCCTTTTTCCGCCGTCGCATCTCCGCATTCCCCCATCCGTACGGGTCGCCGCGAGCCGGCCGACCCGGCGCGGGTGAGTGACCGTTCCCCTCATGCGCGGGCTGCCATGTATTCACCTCAGATCATTCTGGAAGCGGCGCTGAACGGTTTGATGACCGGAGCGGTCTATGCGCTGATCGCGCTCGGCCTGACGCTGATCTACGGCGTGCTCCACATCATCAACTTCGCCCATGGCGCGCTTTTGACCTGCGCGATGTTCGCGGTCTGGATCGCCTGGGCGTGGCTGGGCATGGACCCCTATCTCGCCATCCTGCCGCTGGTGCCGCTGATGTTCGTGCTCGGCTATGGCCTGCAGCGCTTCGTCATCGGGCCGGCCAGCCATGGCGATGACGGCAACATCCTGCTGGTCACGCTGGGCCTGTCCATCGTTCTGGAGAATGTGCTGCTGGCCGTGTTCCAGTCCGACACCCGCACGCTCGACACCGACTATTCCTTCCAGGTGGTGGCCTTGGGGCCGCTGCTGCTCAGCTACCCGAGGCTGATCGGGCTGGGTGTCGCGGTGGTGGTCACCGGCCTCTTGTGGCTGGTGCTGAACCGCACCGACACCGGCAAGGCCATCCGCGCGGTCGCCAAGGAGAAACTTGGCGCCAATCTGGTCGGCATCGACGTGCCGCATGTCTATGCCGTCACCTTCGGGCTGGGCTGCGCCTGTCTTGCCGTCGCGGCGGGGCTGCTGATGCCGACCTTCTACGTCAACCCGCGCATCGGCGGCGCCTTCGTGCTGGTCGCCTTCACCGTGGTGGTGCTGGGCGGCATGGGCTCGCTGCCCGGCGCGCTGCTGGGCGGTTTGTTCATCGGCGTGGTGGAGAGCCTGTGCGGCCTGTTCCTGGGCGACAGCCTGGGCCAGATCGGCATCTTCCTGATCTTCATCGCCGTGCTGCTGGTGCGGCCGACCGGACTGTTCGGAGCCAAGGCATGACCGCGCGCGACCTGATCCCGATCGCCGGCCTCACCCTCCTGGCGGCCCTGCTGCCGCTGGTGGTGACCTCCAGCCCGGTGCTGAACTTCCTGGTCTTCATGCTGATCGTGGCGCTGGGGGCGCAGGGCTGGAACATCCTCGGCGGCTTCGGCGGCCAGTTCAGCTTCGGCCATGCCGCCTTCTTCGGCACCGGCGCCTATGTGACGGCGATCCTGCAACTGCGCTTCGGCGTCAATGCCTGGGCCGGGCTGGTGCTGGCGACGGCGGCCGGGGCGGCGGTCGGCTGGTTGATCGGCTTCCTCAGCTTCCGCTCGGGCCTGCGCGGATCCTATTTCGCACTGGTGACGCTGGCCTTCGCCGAGGTGTTCCGCATCCTCGCCAACGCCGCCTCCTTCACCGGCGGTGCGGCGGGCCTGCTGATCAAGCTGGATGTCCGCGCCGCCAACCTGCAATTCGATGACCGCGCGGTCTTCTACTGGCTGGTGCTGGCCTTCGTCGCCGCGGTGCTGCTGCTGACGCGCTGGATCCAGCGGTCCCGTTTCGGGGCGCAGCTGGTGGCGGTGCGCGAGAACGAGGACGCGGCCAAGGCGCTGGGCGTCAATTCCCTGACGGTGAAGCTGCGCGCCATTGCTTTGTCGGGTGGGGTGACGGCGTTGTCCGGCTGCCTCTATGCCCAGTATTTCCTCTATATCGACGCCAACATCGCCTATGGCAGCTGGATTTCGGTGGAGCTTCTGCTTGCCCCGATCATCGGCGGTGTCGGCACCGTCTTCGGCCCTGTGGTGGGGGCGCTCACCCTGCACGGGCTGGGCGAGGTCGCCAAGCAGTTCGCCGGCCGCATCCCCGGCATCGACCTGATCGTCTTCGGCGGCGTGCTGGTGCTGGCCGTAGCCTTTGCCCGCGGCGGCATCCTGGGCCTGCTGGAGCGGCTGCGCGACCGTGGCCGCGGGATGATGGCGCGCGGACCCAAGGAGGTTTCCCATGCTGGCCGTTGACGGCGTTTCCAAGCGGTTCGGCGGGCTGATGGCGGTGGACAGCGCGACGCTGTCGCTGCAACCCGGCGGCATCGTCGGGCTGATCGGCCCGAACGGTGCCGGCAAGACCACCCTGTTCTCGATGATCTCCGGCTTCGTTGCCCCCACCGATGGGCGCATCCGCTTCGAGGGCACCGACATCACCGCCGAGGAACCGCACCGCCGGGCGGAGCGCGGCATCGGCCGCACCTTCCAGATCGTCCAGCCCTTCGCCGGTTTGACGGTGTGCGAGAACATCGCGGTCGGCGCCTATCTGCGCCACGCCAAGCGCGCCGATGCAACGGCCAAGGCGCGCGACGTGGCGCGCCGCGTCGGGCTGGGGAGCGAGCTGGACCGGCCGGCCGGCGGGCTGACGGTGGCCGGGCGCAAGCGGCTGGAACTGGCCCGCGCGCTCGCCACCGAGCCGAAACTGCTGCTGCTGGACGAGGTGCTGGCCGGGCTCAACCCGTCGGAGATCCGCGACATCATCCCGGTGATCCGCGGCATTCGCGACGAAGGGGTGACGATCCTGATGATCGAACACGTCATGCAGGCGGTGATGAACCTGTGCGAGCGGGTCTATGTGCTGGCCCAGGGCCGCATGATTGCCGAGGGGCCGCCCGCCGTCGTCTGCGCCGACGCCCGCGTGATCGAGGCCTATCTCGGCCACGGCGCCGCCGCCCGCCTGAAGGCGGAGGGGGCGGCCCATGGCTGAGCAGCTTCTGGAAATCCGCGGGCTGAAGACCGGCTACGGCGCCACCGAGGTATTGCGCGGCATCGACATGGCCGTCCATTCCGGCGAGATCGTCACGGTGCTGGGCTCCAACGGCGTCGGCAAGACGACGCTGAACAAGGTGCTGTCGGGCGTGCTGCCGGCCTGGACCGGAGAAATCCGCTTCGGCGGCACTCGCATCGACGGCAAGTCCGCCGCCCGCATCGTCGAGCAGGGGCTGATCCAGGTGCCGGAAGGCCGCAAGATCTTCCCCAACCTGTCGATCCGCGAGAATCTGGAACTCGGCAGCTACCGCCGCGGCAAGCCGAACCGGGCACGGAATCTGGAGCGCATCTTCGCCACCTTCCCCCGTTTGAAGGAACGCGAGGGCCAGTTCGCCGGCACGCTCTCCGGCGGTGAGCAGCAGATGCTGGCCATCGGCCGCGGCATGATGGCGGAACCGCTGCTGCTGATCCTCGACGAACCGTCGCTCGGCCTCTCCCCGCTGGTGGTGGAGGAGATGTTCGGGCTGATCCGCAAGCTGAATGAGGACGGGCTGGCGATCCTGCTGGTGGAGCAGAACGTCGTCCAGTCGCTGGAGGTCGCTCGCCGGGCCTGCATCCTTGAAAACGGCGTCTTTGCGCTGTCGGGACCGTCCGACGAGATCGCGCGCGACCCCGAACTGAAACGCACCTATCTCGGCCTCTGAGGGGCCGTCCGCCTGGGAGCGGTGACATGACAAGCCTGTCCTTCGACGTGAAGCCGGCGAGCGAGCTGCTCGCCGCCGCCCGCCCGTCCTGGCTCGACCGCTGGGGCGCCTTCGCCGCCGGCCTGACCTTCGCCGACCTGCCGGCCCCGGTGGTGGAGAGGTCCAAGCTGGTGCTGCTCGACTGCATCGGCGTGATCGCCGCCGGCATGCAGGAGCCGGAATGCCGCGCGCTGGTCGGCCGGATGGCCCGGACCGCCGGTGCCGGGGATTGCCCGGCCATCGGTTCTGGCCATTGCATTCCCGCCGGCTCGGCCGCCTTCCTCAACGGCCTCGCCGGGACCATGCTGGAGCTGGACGAGGGCAACCAGTATGCCCGCGGCCATCCGGGGATCCATGTGCTGCCGGCGGCGCTGGCCGCCGGGCCGCGGCTGACCTCCTCCGGCGCCGATCTGCTGACCGCGCTGGCGCTGGGTTACGAGATCGGCTCGCGCATCGGCATCGCCGCCAAGCTGCTGGTCACCACGCACCCGCACGGCACCTGGGGCACGGCGGGCGCGGCGCTGGCGGTGGCGCACCTGAACCGGGCCGACGCGGCGGCAATGATCGAGACGATCAACATCGCCTCAACCCTCGGTCTTGCCACCAGCCGGCGGACGATGCTGGAGGGCGGCACCGTGCGCAACGCCTATGCCGGCGTGTCGAACCAGCTGGGCCTGACTGCCTGGGATCTGGCGGCCAGCGGCATCATCGGCGAGACTGACGGGGTCGGCAGCGTGTTCGGCGGCGTCATCGCCCGCGATTTCCGTCCGGAGCTGATGGTGGACGAGCTGGGCGAGCGCTGGGAGATTGCCCGCAACTACTTCAAGCGCCACGCCGCCTGCCGTTACACCCACGGCGCGCTCGATGCGTTGGGGGACATCGTGGCGCAGGCCGGCGGGCGGATCGCGTCGGAGCAGGTCGCTTCCATCGAAGTCGATACCTATGTCTGGGCCGCCCAGCTGAATGGCCCTGAACCGAAGAACATGCTGGCGGCGAAATTCTCACTGCCCTTCGCGCTGGCTACCTTCCTCGCCAACGGAGCGGCGACGCCCGACGCCTTCCGCGACGAGGCCCGGCAGGCCCAGGCCACCCGCGATCTCACCCGTCGGGTGACGGTGCGCGAGGATGCCGGCCTGACCGCCCGCCTTCCCGGACTGCGCCCGGCCCGTGTCCGCCTGACGCTTGCCGACGGCCGCAGCTTCGCGGCGGAGGCGCTGACCAACAAGGGCGACACCGAGGATCCCTACAGCCCCGACGAGGTGCGGGCGAAGTTCGCCGAACTCGCCGGCCCGGTCTGGGGCGCTTCGCACGCTGCCGCCATCGCCGACTGCGTCGAGACCATCGACCGCGCGGCCGATCTTTCAACCCTGACCCGGCTTCTGTCGGCGCCTGCCGCCGCCGGGGGGAGCGTCTGAGATGACCATGCCCGACCTCAGCTTCAAACAGCGGCTTTCCGAAGACCGCGTCGTGCTGGCTCCCGGCGTCTATGACGCCTTCACCGCGTCGATGGCCACCGCCGCCGGGTTCGAGGCGCTATATTTGTCCGGTGCGGCCATCGCCTACACCCGGCTGGGCCGGCCCGACATCGGGCTTGTCTCGGTCACCGAGGTGGCGGACACCATCGCCCTGGTGCGCGACCGGGTGCCGACGCCGCTGATCGTCGATGCCGACACCGGCTATGGCAACGCACTGAACGTGCAGCGCACCGTGCGCATGTTCGAGCGTGCCGGCGCCACCGCCTTGCAGCTTGAGGACCAGAGCTTTCCCAAGCGCTGCGGCCACCTGACCGACAAGGCGGTGATCCCGGCCGGCGAGATGGCCGGCAAGATCAAGGCGGCGGTCGATGCCCGCACCAGCCAGAACACCCTGATCGTCGCCCGCACCGATGCGGTCGCGGTGGAAGGCGTTTCGGCGGCGCTGGACCGCGCCCGCCTTTATGTCGAGGCGGGGGCCGACGTGCTGTTTGTCGAGGCGCCGAAAAGCCGCGAGCAGTTGGCCGCCATCGCCACCGACCTGGGTGGGATCCGTCCACTGCTGGCGAACATGGTTGAGGGTGGGCAGACACCGATCAGCTCCGCCGCCGATCTGGCCGAGTTGGGCTACCGGCTGGTGATCTTCCCCGGCGGAATCGTGCGAGCGCTCGCTCGGCAAGCGCAGGACTATTACGGCTCGCTGGCGCAGCACGGCACCACCCAGCCTTTCCGTGACCGCATGTTCGACTTCAATGCGCTGAACGACCTGATCGGCACGCCGGAGATGCTGGCGCTCGGCGAGACTTACAAGGACTTCGGCAAGGACTCTGGTCCCGCGAAGCGGGAGGACGCAGCATGACTATGAAGACCGCAATCGACCCCGTCACGCTGGCCGTCCTGAAGGGCCGGCTGGAGCAGATCGCCGATGAGATGGACGCGACGCTCTACCGCTCCGCCTTCAACCCGATCATCGCCGAGGCGCGCGACGCCTGCCACGGCCTCTATCACGCAGAGACCGGCGCCACGCTGGTGCAGGGCACCAACGGCCTGCCGATCTTCGTCGGCGCCATGGCCTTCGCCGTCAAGGCGGTGATCGACAAGGTGGCGCGCGAAGGCGACCTGCATCCCGACGACATCTTCCTGTTCAACGATCCCTATGATGGCGGCACCCACCTGAACGATTTCCGTCTGGTGCGGCCGATCTTCCGTCAGGGCCAGCTGTTCTGCTGGATGGCGTCGGTCGGCCACTGGCTCGACATCGGCGGCAACGTGCCGGGCAATTTCAACGCCCGCGCCACCGACAGCTTCCAGGAGGGCGTGCGCATCCCGCCGGTGAAGCTGGTCAAGGCCGGCACGATGAACCACGACCTGCTGGCGATCCTCGCCGCCAATTCCCGTGTGCCCGTGTCGAACTACGGCGACCTGAACGGGCAGCTGAACGCGCTTGATCTGGGCGTGCGCCGCCTGACCGAGCTGCTGGACGAACATGGCGAGGAGACGGTCGCGGCAGCTTTCGACGCCTTCACCGCGCGGGCCGACGCGCTGATGCGCAGCGCCGTGTCGAAGCTGCCGGACGGCACCTACAGCTTCGAGGATTATCTCGACAATGACGGCATCACGGCCGACCGGTTGCGCATCGCGCTCGACCTGACGATTGCCGGCGACCGGATGATTCTGGACTTCTCGCGCTCGTCGGCTCCCTGCGCCGGGCCGCTGAACATCGCCTATTCCACCGCGGTGGCCTGCTGCTACGTCGCGCTGAAGCATGTCTTCACCGACGTGCCGGCGAATGCCGGCTGCCTCAACCCGATCACCTTCGTCATTCCGGAAAGCACGCTGCTGGCGGTGAAGCCGCCGAAGCCGGTCGGCGGCTATACCGAGACCATCCTGCGCGTCATCGGCGTGGTCTTCGGCGCGCTGGCGCTCGCGGATCCGGTCCGCGCCACCGCCGCGCCCTTCGGCACCATCAACGCGCTGTCGCTGGCCGGCCACCGCAAGGACGGCTCGCGCTGGGTGATGTTCTCCTTCTTCGGCGGCGGGCTGGGCGGCAATCCGGAAACGGACGGGCTGAACCACGCCAACAACCCGATCTCCACCGCCACCATCCCGCCGGTGGAAATCCTCGAAGCCGCCTATCCGGTGATGTTCACCCAATGGGCGCTGCGCCCGGACTCAGCCGGGGCCGGCCTGCATCGCGGCGGGCTGGGTGCGGTCTATGAGATCGAGGCGTTGACCGACGCCGATGTCTTCCTGCTGGGCGAGCGCGGCGTTTTCGCGCCCTTCGGCGTGGCGGGCGGCGAGCCTGCGGCACTGAACCGTTTCAGCTGGCAGAGCGACGAGGGCGAGAAGTCGCCGCCGCTCGCCTCCAAGGTCACCGACGTGAAGATCAGTGACGGCCAGCGGGTGCGGTTGGAGACGCCGGGCGGCGGCGGCTGGGGCGACCCGAAGCGGCGCGATGCGGAGGCGGTCGCCCGCGACGTGCGGCTGGGTTATCTCGGCATTGAGGCCGCGCGCAACGCCTATGGCGTCGCGCTGACAGAGGACGGCGCGCTCGATATCGCCGCGACCGCGACCCTGCGCGAAACCCCCGCCGCCTGACGAATTTGGGATCCAAGACCATGAGCAACGGTATTTCCAAGGGCGCCATCGTCGGCGTCGATGTCGGCGGCACCTTCACCGACCTGTTCCATTACGACGAGGCGCGCGGCAGCTTCCGCACCGCCAAGGTTCCCTCCAACCGCGGCGACGAGGCGGTCGGCTTCCTTGCCGGTTTACAGAGCTTCGGCCCGGTCGCTGAGCTGGGCTCCATCGTCCACGGTACCACCGTCGGCACCAACGCTTTGCTGGAGCGCAAGGGCGCCAAGGTCGGCCTGATCACCACCGCCGGCTTTCGCGACGTGCTGGAGATGCGCCGTCGCGACCGCCGTCAAACCTGGGGCCTGTGGGGCGATTTCGTCCCCGTGGTCGACCGCGACATGCGGCTGGAGGTGGTGGAGCGCACGCTGGCCGACGGCACCATCCGCACCGCCATCGACCCGGAAGAGGTCCGCGCCGCCGCCCGCAAGCTTGTCGACCAGGGGGCGGAGGCGCTCGCCATCGTCTTCATCAACGCTTACGCCAACCCGGCCAACGAGCTGGCGGCGCTGGAGGCGGCGCGCGAGGTCTGGCCGAACGCCAACCTCGAATGCTCGTCGCGCATCCTGCCGGAAATCCGCGAGTTCGAACGCACCTCCACCACCGCGCTGAACGCCTATCTCCAGCCGGTGGTCGGCAGTTATCTCGCCAAGCTCGACAACGCGCTGGCTGGCGAAGGGTTCGGCGGGCGCTTCCACATCGTGCAGTCGAACGGCGGCGTCATGTCCACCGACACGGCCCGTCGGCTGCCGGTGCGCACCGCCCTGTCGGGTCCGGCGGCCGGCGTCATCGCTGCGGCGGCCATCTCGAAGGCGGCGGGCTTCCCCAACGTCATCACCGGCGACCTCGGCGGCACCAGCTTCGACGTGTCGCTCGTGGTGGAGGGGCAGACCATGCTGGCCGCCCAGACCACCATCGATTTCGGTCTGGTCGTCCGCACCCCGATGATCGAGATCACGACCATCGGCGCCGGTGGCGGCTCCATCGCCGGGGTCGATCCCGGCGGGATGCTCCAGGTCGGGCCGGAGAGCGCCGGCTCGCGGCCGGGACCGGTCTGCTACGGCCAGGGCAACACCCGCCCGACCCTGACCGACGCCAACGTCCTGCTCGGTCGCATCAATGCCGAACGCCCCATCGGCGGCAAGCTGGCGCGGCTGGACGTCGATGCCGCCCGCAGGGCCATCGCCACCCATGTCGCCGAGCCGCTCGGCCTTGATGTCATGGCGGCGGCGGAAGCCGTGGTGCGCATCGCCAACAGCAAGATGGCCGGCGCCATCCGCCTCGTCTCCATCGAGCGTGGCCACGATCCGGCCAAGTTCGCCGCCGTGCCCTTCGGCGGCGGCGGCGCGCTGCATGTCGGTGCCCTCATCAAGGAGGTCGGCTTGAAGGCGGCTCTGGTGCCGCGCTTCCCCGGTGTGACCTCGGCCCTCGGCTGCGTCATCGCCGACATCCGCCACGACCAGGTGCAGACGGTCAACCTGCCGCTGGCGGGCATCGACGCCGGCTCGCTCGACCGCCGCATGGTCGAGGAGGCCACCGCCGCCCGTGCCGTGGTGGAGTCCGCGGGTCTCAGCGTCGAGCGCATCGACCTCGTCTTCGAACTCGACATGCATTACATCGGCCAGACTCATACGGTCGCCGTGCCGCTGCCGGTGTCGGTGGGGAACGGCACCACCGGAGTGGATGAGGCGACCATCCGCGCCGCCTTCGAGCGGGCCTATCAGGCGTCCTTCAGCCGGCTGCTGCCGGGTGTCGGCGCCAAGATCGTCAATCTGCGCACCGCCGCCATCGGCCGCCGTCCGCATTTCGATCTCTCCGGATTGGCTCCGGTCGCCGGAACGACGGTGGAGGGGGCCTATGCCGGCTCGCGGCCGGTGTGGTTCGACGGGGCCTGGCACGAGACCGCCGTCTACAACCGCCTGGATCTGCCGGTCGGCGCGGTGATCCAGGGGCCGGCGATCCTGGAGCAGCCGGATGCCACCACCGTCATCGACCCCGATCTCAGCGCCCGTGTCGATGGCTTCGGCAACGTCATCGTGGAAAGGAGCGCCCGATGAGCGCCGCCGCCATTCCTGTCGAGCGCACCGCCCTGCTGGTCTGCGATCTTCAGAACGACTTCCTCCATCCCGAAGGCGCCTATGGTCGGGCCGGGCAGACGGCGCCGGAGATCCTGGCGCTGCCGGAGCGGGTGAAGCCGTTGGCCGACCTGCTGCGGTCACGCGGTGGCTGGGTGATCTCCACCAACTTCACACTGGTGCCGGGCCGCGGCGGCGAGCCGATGATTTCTCCGCATCTGAAATCACTGCGTCCCTTCCTGGCCAAGGGCGATTTCCAGCCCGGCGGCTGGGGGCACCGCACGGTCGATGCGCTCCAGCCGGTCGATGTGGAGGTGGAGAAAATTGCCTATTCCGCCTTCTATATGTCGCGGCTGGAATGGGTGCTGTCGAAATGCGGGGTCGAGCGGCTGCTGGTCTGCGGCATCGTCACCAATGGCGGCGTCGCCTCGACCGTGCGCGACGCTCATGTCCGCGATTTCGAGACCATCCTGCTGGAGGACGGCTGCGCCGCCTTCAGCCCGGAGGTGCATGAGGTTTCCGTCGCAGCACTGCGCCCGGTCTGCCGGGTGGCGACGGTCGCGACCATGCTGGAGGAGGTGGCGAACTCATGAGCCGCATCCTGCCCACCGATGGCATCGAGTTTGAGTTCACCGTCCCCGTCGTCGTGATCGGCGGCGGGGCGGCCGGCATGGTCGCGGCGCTCGCCGCCCATGAACAAGGAGCCGGCGTGCTGGTGCTGGAGCGCGATGCGTTGCCCCAGGGGTCCACCGCCCTGTCGGCCGGGCTGATTCCGGCGCCAAGCACCCGCTGGCAGCGTGACGCGGGGATCGAGGACAGCCCGGAGCGCTTCGCCGCCGACATCGTTGCCAAGGCGAAGGGCGAACCCGACCCGGCTGCCGTCGCCCGCGTGGCGCAGGCGGTGGGGCCGGCGCTGGAATGGTTGGCCGACCGCTATGGCCTGCCCTTCTCGGTGGTGGACAATTTCAGCTACCCCGGCCACAGCGCCCGGCGCATGCATGGGCTGCCCAGCCGGTCGGGCACCGAACTGATCGACCGGCTGCGGGGAGCCGTGGAAGCCGCCGGCATCGACGTGCTGTGCGAGGCGCATGTCACAGCGCTCCATGCCGATGGCGCATGGATTCGCGGTGTCGAGATCACACGGCCCGACGGAAGTGTCGAGCGGGTCGGCTGCGGTGCGCTGATCCTGGCCTGCAACGGCTATGGCGGCAACAGGGCGCTGGTCGGGAAGCATGTCCCGGAACTGGCCGACGCGCTCTATTTCGGTCATCCCGGCAACCAGGGGGATGCGCTGCTGTGGGGTGAGGCGCTGGGCGCCGCCACCCGGTATCTGTCGGGACACCAGGGCCATGGCTCCGTGGCACACCCTGCGGGGATCCTCGTTACCTGGGCGACCATCACCGAGGGCGGCGTGCAGGTGAATGTGGAGGGGCGGCGTTTCTCCAACGAGGCCCAGGGCTATTCGGAGCAGGCGGCGGTGGTGCTGCGCCAGCCGGACGGTATCGCCTGGACCGTCTTCGACGAGCGCATCGCCGGCATCGCCCGCCAGTTCGAGGATTTCCGGCAGGCCGAGGCGATGGGCGCGGTTCTGAGCGCCGATACGCCTGCCGAGCTGGCACGTCTGATGAAAATCGACGCAAATGCCCTCGCCGCCACGCTGGTCGACATCGACCGGCTGAAGGCGGAGGGTGGAACCGATGGGTTCGGCCGCGACTTCGCCGGCTCGGTGCCGCTTGCGGCTCCCTACCGTGCCGTCCGTGTCACCGGCGCCCTGTTCCACACCCAGGGCGGGCTGGTCGTCGATGCCGAGGCCCGCGTTCTGAACGGGCAGGGGACACCGCTGCCCAACCTCTATGCCGCCGGCGGGGCCGCCTGCGGAGTGTCGGGATCCAAGGCGTCCGGCTACCTGTCCGGCAATGGCCTGCTGACCGCGGTGGCGCTGGGGCGCATCGCCGGGATGGGCGCCGCGGGCGCCGTAAGGAAGGAAACCAGCCAATGACATCGCAGCCACGCAGCCTGTTCGAAAAGGTCTGGGATGCCCATGTCGTGGCGACCCGGCCGGACGGCCAGTCTCTGCTCGCCATCGACCGTCATTTCCTGCACGAGGGCTCCTTCCATGCCTTCGGCATGATCGACCATGCCGGCCGCAAGGTCCGCCGTCCGGAACTGACCTTCGCGGTCGCGGATCATTATGTGCCCTCGCACAGCCGGGCCAAGCCGATTTCCGATCCCGAGATCGCCAACATGGTAACGATGCTGGAGGCGAATGCCGGCCGCCACGGCCTGCGCCATTTCGGCATGCACGATCCGGCGCAGGGCATCGTCCATGTGCTGGCGCCGGAACAGGGGCTGACCTTGCCCGGCCTGACCATCGTCTGCGGCGACAGCCACACCTCTACCCACGGGGCTTTCGGTGCGCTGGCCTTCGGCATCGGCGCCACCGAGGTGTCGCATGTGCTGGCGACCCAGACACTGTGGCAGCGCCGGCCCAAGACGATGCGCATCACTGTGGACGGCATGCTGGGGCCGCATGTCACGGCCAAGGACCTGATCCTGGCGGTGATCGCCGCCATCGGTGCCGACGGGGCGGCCGGCCATGTCATCGAGTATGCGGGCAGCGCCATCCGCGCCCTGTCGATGGAGGGCCGCCTGACCGTCTGCAACATGTCGATCGAGGCCGGGGCGCGGGCTGGCATGATCGCCCCCGACGACACCACCTTCTCCTGGATCGAGGGCCGGCCTTATGCCCCCAAGGGGGATGTGTTCGACCGAGCGGTGGAACATTGGCAAACCCTGCCCAGCGACGTGAGCGCCGTTTTCGACCGCGAAGTGACCTTGGACGCCGCCGACATCGCTCCGGCGGTGACCTGGGGCACCAGCCCGGAAACCGCGGTTCCGGTAACGGCTGTCGTTCCCGATCCCGCTGCCGAGGCCGATCCGGTGCGTGCCGGCCAGATGCGCAAGATGCTGGACTACATGGGCCTCGCACCCGGCATGGCGCTGGAGGAGGTGGCCGTCGACCGCGTCTTCATCGGTTCCTGCACCAATGCCCGGCTGGAGGATCTGCGCGCCGCCGCCGCGGTGCTGCGTGGCCGCCGCGCGTTGGTGCCGGGGCTGGTGGTTCCGGGCTCGGTCCCGGTGCGCCGGCAGGCAGAGGCGGAGGGGCTGGACCGCGTGTTCATCGACGCCGGACTGGAATGGGGTGAGCCCGGCTGCTCGATGTGCGTCGGCATCAACGGCGACCTCGTTCCGGCGGGGGAGCGCTGCGCCTCCACCACCAACCGCAATTTCCCCGGCCGCCAGGGGCCGAACGCCCGCACCCATCTGATGAGCCCGGCGATGGCCGCCGCCGCCGCCGCGACCGGCAGGCTAACCGATGTCCGCAAGCTGGGAGTTTCCTGAGGATGGAACCCTTCGTCACGCTGACCGCGCCGGCGGTGCCGCTCGACATCGCCAACATCGACACCGACCAGCTGCTGCCCGCGCGCTTCCTGAAGAAGCCGCGCAGCGCCGGCTACGGCAACTTCCTGTTCCATGACGAGCGCAAGCCGGGCTTCCCGCTGGACGACCCGGCCTATGCCGGCGCCCGCATTCTGGTGAGCGACCGAAATTTCGGCTGCGGATCCTCGCGCGAGGGGGCGGTCTATGCGCTGGTGGACGGCGGCTTCCGCTGCGTCGTCGCCCCCAGCTTCGGCGACATCTTTGCCGCCAACGCCGCCAAGAACGGCCTGCTGACGGTCACCCTGCCGGAGGATGTGGTGGCATCGCTGCGCCGTCAGTTGCAGGCGACGCCCGGTGCCACCGTCACCGTGGATCTGCCGGCCCAGAGCCTGACCGGTCCGGACGGCCGGGCGCTGTCCTTCGCCATCGATCCCTTCAAGAAGGATTGTCTGGTCGAAGGGTTGGACGACGTGGCGCTGACCCTGCGCCACCAGGACGCCATCGACGCCTTCGACCGGACGGATGCGGAACGGCGGCCCTGGGTGGTGCCGGGCAGGCGGTAATTTATTCCGCCTCTATGCCCAGAACCTCGGCGGCGATTCTCGCGACGTTGCCATTGATGGGGGGCGGGGCGATGTTCACGCCCTCCTTCAAGGCGGCGGTGACGAGTTCCAGCACCTTGATGCGGGCATGCCATTTGGAGTTCGCCTCCACCGCATGCCAGGGCGCGTTGGCGGTGGAGGTGCGGTCGAACATCGTCTCCGCCGCCTTGACGTAATCGTCCCATTTGGCGCGGTTGCGCAGATCCTCTTCGGTCAGCTTCCAGCGCTTGTAGGGGTTCTTCATCCGCTCGCGGAAGCGCTCCAGCTGCTCTTCCGGGGTGATGTGCAGGAACAGCTTGACGATGCGCACGCCGTCGTCGGTCAGCAGCCGTTCGAACTCGTTGATTTCGTCATAGGCGCGCTTCCACTGGTCCTTGGTGGCGAACTTCTCCACCCGCTCCACCATGACGCGGCCGTACCAGGACCGGTCGAAGATGGCGAAGGTGCCGGGCGCCGGCAGCTTGGTCCAGAAGCGGTACAGGTAATGCTTTCCCTGTTCCTCCGCGGTGGGGGCGGAGATCGGCCAGACATGGAAGCCGCGGGGGTCGAGCGGCTCGGTCATGCGACGAATGGCCCCGCCCTTGCCGGCCGCGTCCCAGCCCTCGAACACCACGATGGCGCGGCGTTTCTCATGCCAGTAGGTCTGCTGGATGTGCAGCAGCTCCTTCTGCAGCTTGCCGAGTCGGCGGTCGTATTCCTCCGCCGTGTCGATCCGCGCCTGCTCCTGGTCCAGTTTACCGAGGCGGATTTTCGAGACCTTGCCGGGCTTCTCGGCCATGCGTTGTATCCTGTGCTGGTGAGGGCGGTTGCGGCTTGCCGACAGGGCGGGCGGAACCTTCACCGCCCCCGTGGGTTTTCCGGCGGGGGCACGGTGTCGGCATCTGCGTCGGCGCCGGCACACCCGTGAGGGGAAAAGCACCGATGCCGCCTGGTCGATCCCACAACGGGGAGCCGCAGGCTGTCAACGGAGAAGCAGGGCCAAGGAAGGGGGTTCCATGAGCATCGTCGGACCGCGCATCTACAACCTGTTTCCGACCCTGGTCGGTCCCGTGCGCGATTGGGCCGGGCACCTGCCGCGGATCCAGGGGATGGGTTTCGACTGGATATTCCTGAACCCGATCCACCAGCCCGGTTTTTCCGGCAGCCTGTATGCCATCAAGGACCCCTACCGGCTGCACGACGCGCTCCGCGGCGGGTCGCTCGAGAGCGACGACGAGCTGCTGCGCCGCTTCACCGCGGAGGCCGCGGCACACGGACAGTCGGTGATGATGGACTTCGTCATCAACCACACCTCGCGCGATGCGCTGCTGGTCGAGCGCCATCCCGACTGGTACAAACGCGGTGCCGATGGCGACCTGCACCGTCCGGGCGCCGTCGATCCCAACAACACCACCCATGTCACGGTATGGGGCGACCTCGCCTCGCTCGATTATGACCGGGCGGACTCGCGCGCCGGGCTGATCGGCTACTGGTCCGACTATCTGCGCCATTACATCGGCCTGGGCGTCCGGGGGTTCCGCTGCGACGCCGCCTATCAGGTGCCGGCGGAGGTGTGGAAGAGCCTGATCGACGCCGCCCATGCCGTGAACCCGGAGGTGAAATTCTTCGCCGAGACGCTGGGCTGCACGGTGGAGCAGGTGCGCGAGCTGTGCGGCGCCGGCTTCGACTTTCTGTTCAACAGCGCCAAATGGTGGGATTTCAAGGCCGACTGGCTGCTGGAGCAGTATGAGGAGTTCCGCTGGATCGCGCCGTCCATCGCCTTCCCGGAAAGCCACGACACCGACCGGCTGGCGGCGGAGGTCGGCAGCCAGGACGCGGTGCGGCTCGCCGCCCAGCTGAAGATGCACTACCTGTTCGCCGCCAGCTTCTCAACCGGCGTGATGATGCCGGTCGGTTTCGAATACGGTTTCACCCGCAAACTGGATGTGGTGCGCGCCAGCCCCGCCGACTGGGAACAGCCGAAGCTCGACCTGACCGGCTTCATCGGCGCCGTCAATGCCATGAAGGCCGCCACCCCGGCCCTGAATGTCGAGGGGCCGCAGCGCCGCGTGACCTCCCCGCACAGCCCGGTGCTGGGGCTGATCCGGCAGGTGGACGGCGCAGCGCTCGACCAGCCCGACGGCTGCGCCATCCTGGTGCTGAACCCGGACGAGAACCGGTCCCATACGCTCGACGTCGGTCCGATCCTGGCAGCAACCGGCGGCACCTATGAAGCATTCGAGGATGTGACGCCGGAAGCCGAGCCGCTGCCGGTGGAGCCCGGCGCGCCGATGACTCTGCGCCCGATGGAACTGCGCGTCTTCCGCGCCCGCGCCGCCCGCAGCCACGCCATCGAACTGCACGATGTGGAGGAGCGGGAATGGATGGATTCCATCGCCGCCGGCCGCATGACCATCGAGAATGTCTATCCGGAGCTTGACGGCGGCCGTTTCGCCATCAAGCGCGCGGTCGGCGATGTGATGGAGGTGTGGGCGGACATCTACACCGACGGCACCTTCGTGCTTGCGGCGTCGGTCATGTACAAGGCGGACGGCGACGACGGGTGGAGCGAAGCGCCGATGCGCTTCCACGAGAACGACCGCTGGGTCGGCCGCGTCCCGCTGACCCGCAATGCCCGCTACACCTACAGCATCGAAGCCTGGCGCGACGTGTGGGAAAGCTGGCGTGCCGACTTCAAGAAGAAGGTCGATGCCGGCATGGTCGTCGATCTGGAACTGGTGGAGGGCCGCCGCTTCGTCGAGCAGGCGCTGGAGCTGAACCATGGCGACGGGCGCGCGGCGCTCCAGGCGGTGATCGAGCGGATGCAGGCGCTGTCGGGTCGCGAGGCCATCGACTACGCCCTGTCGGACGAACCGCGCCGCGTCATGACGCAGTATGGCGAGCGCCAGTACAAGTCGCGCTATGTCCGCGAGCTGGAGGTCTATGTCGACCGTACCGCCGGCGCTTATTCGGCGTGGTTCGAGATCTTCCCGCGTTCGGCCTCGCCCGACCCGTCGCGGCCGGGCACTTTCGACGATGTGGTGAATTTGCTGCCCATGGTCCGCGACATGGGCTTCGACGTGCTGTATTTCCCGCCGATCCACCCCATCGGCCGCGCCTTCCGCAAGGGCAAGAACAACACGCTGAACCCCGGTCCGGACGATCCCGGCGTGCCCTATGCCATCGGCGCGGAGGAGGGCGGGCACGACGCCATCGACCCGATGATCGGCGATTTCGACAGCTTCCGCCGGCTGGTGCGCGAAGCCAAGCGCCACGGCATCGAGATCGCACTGGACTTCGCCGTCCAGTGCTCGCCCGATCATCCGTGGGTGAAGGAACACCCGCACTGGTTCTACTGGCGGCCCGACGGAACCATCCGCTACGCCGAGAACCCGCCGAAGAAGTACCAGGATATCGTCAATGTCAGCTTTTACCGCCAGTCCTATCCGGACCTGTGGTACGCGCTGCGCGACGTGGTGCTGATGTGGTGCAAGGAGGGGGTCCGCATCTTCCGCGTCGACAACCCGCACACCAAGCCCTTCCCCTTCTGGGAGTGGATGATCCGCGAGGTGCAGGACCGCTACCCCGACGCCCTGTTCCTGGCCGAGGCCTTCACCCGGCCGAAGCTGATGAAGCGTCTGGCCAAGGTCGGCTTCACCCAGTCCTACAGCTATTTCACCTGGCGCAACACCAAGGCGGAGCTGACCGAATATCTCACCGAGCTGACGCAGGGTGAATCTCGCGAGTTTATGCGGCCGAACTTCTTCGCCAGCACGCCGGACATCCTGCCGCCGATCCTGACCGAAGGTGGCCGGCCGGCCCACATGATGCGGGCGGTTCTGTCGGCGACGCTGGCCGGCGTGTATGGGCTCTACGGCCCCTATCTGCTGTGCGAGGCGGAAGCCTATCCCGGCAAGCAGGAATACAATCACTCAGAGAAGTACGAGGTCCGGCACTGGGACTGGAACAGACCCGGCAACATCCGCGACTACGTCACCGCGATCAACCGCATCCGTGCCGAGAATCCGGCGCTGCAGCAATTCACCAACCTGAAGTTCTACAACGCCTTCGACGACAACATCCTGCTGTACGGTAAGATGACTGCGGCGAAGGACAATGTGATCCTGATCGCGGTCAACCTGGATCCGCACAACGGTCATGGCGGGACCATCGAAGTGCCGTTGTGGGAACTGGGATTGTCGGACGGCGCCCATGTCCAGGTGGAGGATCTGTTCAGCGGCCACCGCTTCACCTGGATCGGCAAGTTCCAGCATGTCTGGCTCGATCCTCACCGCAACCCGGCGGCGATCTGGCGGATCGTGCCGCCCGGGGTATGACAAAGCCGCTTCGGCGACCGTTATCCCTCACCACCATTCCGTATGGTGGTGGGGGAAACGCGGCGGACAATATTTACCAACAAAAAAGCGGCCCTTCCGAGGGCCGCTTTTTTCCAAGTCTCGTGATGGCCCGCTCAGCGCCGACGGATCATCGTCACGCCACCGACGGTCTTGTCGAGGAAATCGATCATGTCATCCGGCTTCTGGCCGACGGAACAAGCGGCAAAGGACATCCACCAGCGCGCCATCGGGGTCGTCCACCCGTAGCGGTCGGCGATCACCTGGACATCCATGGTGGAGGGCGTGGCAGAGGACATGGTCGTCTTTGCGGCCGTCGCGGCGCGGACGGCGCCGGACGGAGTAACCTGGGATTCGACGCTGTGCATGGTTCCTCCCAACGGGGACAGCCAATGGGGACTGGCGGTGTCCGCTTATGCGGTACCTTAGCTCTCAACCGCTGGAAGGGGCAGAGTGGCTTTGGTGCTAACGGGTACTATACCTTTGGCTGCAAAGGTCCCATGCCCTGGGCCGCCCCTTTCAGGCAGGTGGATGCGGCAATCCGCTGGCCCAGCCCAGGAAAGCCACCAGCGCCGCGCGGTTGGCCGGGCGCAGAAGCAGGGCCAGCCGCACCCACAGGGGAGAAAGCTTGTATTCGGCGGCCATCTCCCGGACTTCCTCCGGCGACAGACGCAAATCGGGAGCGGGGTTATTGCCCACCACGCAATCCTCCACCATTGCCAGTAACGATGGATGAAGAACAATCCGTCGGACCGGCAATCGCGCAGGCGCCTGTGACAAAAATACGGCCGGTTTTTACTTGGCCGCCAGCAGGGCCCTGGGTGCCCGGTCAGCTCCGCTGGCCAGCGGCACCTTGGGGTTTCCGATCCAGGCGATGACGTCGTCCACCACCAGCTTGCCCTTCAGGTCGCGCAGCAGCATGTGGTAGCCGTCGGGATAGACGGCGACGACATGCCGCCCGCCGGCTTCGAAATCCTTCAGGGCGCGCTCGACCGGGCGGGGTGGCAGGACCTCTTCATGGGCGCCGTAAAGCACCAGAGAAGGTGTCTGCAGATGCTGGCAGGCATCGAGCGCCGATCCCATCAGGTCGGTCAGCCCTTCCAACGCATCGACGCGCGAGCCCTTTATGACCAGCGGGTCGCGGCCGAGAGCCCGCAGCATCTCGATGTTGTCGGAGGGATGGATGTCGAGATCCTTCGGCGGATGCACCACCATTCCCGGAACCAGAGTGTAGGTGATCCACAGCGCGGCGCGCGGGAAGAAGCCCATCGCCTGCCGCCCCCAGACCGCGGGTGCGACCAGGATGGTGCCGTCGACCTTGGGCGGGTTGGGTCCGGTCATCGCGGTCAGCACGACCGCACCGCCCATGCTTTCGCCCATCAGATAGACCGGCACGCCGGGATGGCGCTTGTGCACCATCTCGACCGCCGTGCGGGCGTCGCTGACAAGGGTGGGGGTCCCGGCCCAGACGCCGCGTTCGCGGGTGGCGCCGAAACCGCGCTGGTCATAGGCATAGGTGGCGATGCCGGCCTTCGCGAAGTCGCGGCCGGCGCCGTCGAAGGCATTGGAGTAGTCGTTGTAGCCGTGCAGGGCCACCACCGCGGCCCGCACCTTGCCGTCGGCCGGCAGCCAGGAGCGCATGGGCAGCTCGAAGCCGTCGGCGGCGATCAGCACCTTGTCGTTCAGCTGCGGCTGGACGACGGCCATCCCCATCGGTTGGAAATCCGCGGCACAGCCGCCAAGCAGAAGCCCCAACCCGAGAACAGCCGCCATTCCGCTATGCCGCATGGATTACCCCTGTGTCGCTGTGCGCACCACCCGTCAGTTGGAGGAATATATCTTCAAGATCCGACTCTTCGGTCGTGACATCGACGATCCCGATCCCGGATGCCGCCAGAGCGGACAGGATGGCGCCGGCGCGCTGGCGGCTCGGCTGATAGCGGACCACCATCCGCCGCGGTTCCGGCAGCTCCACCGTGTAGCCATCCAGCGAGGGCGGGGCGGCGCTCAGGTCGCGGTCCAGGGTCAGGCACAGCGCCTTGTTGTCCACCCGGCGCAGCAGGGTCGTCTTCGGTTCGCACGCCACCACCTGTCCGTGGTTGATGATGGCGATGGTGTCGCACAGTTCCTCCGCCTCCTGGAGGTAGTGGGTGGTCAGGAGGACGGTTGTGCCGGACTTGTTCAGCGTGCGCACATAGTCCCACAGCTGGCGGCGCAGCTCGACATCGACGCCGGCGGTCGGCTCGTCCAGGATCAGCACCGGCGGGGTGTGGACCATCGCCTTCGCCACCATCAGCCGGCGCTTCATGCCACCCGACAGCGAACGGGCGTGGGCGTCGGCCTTGTCGGCCAGCCCGACGGCGTCCAGCAATTCCTCCGTCCGGCGCTCCTTCTTCGGCACGCCGTAGAGGCCGGCCTGAAGCTCCAGCATCTCGCGCGGGGTGAAGAAGGGGTCCATGTTGAGTTCCTGCGGCACGACGCCGATGGAGGCGCGGGCGCGGCGCGGATGGTCGGCCACCTCATGTCCCCAGATGGTGGCGGTGCCGCCGGTCTTGTTCACCAGTCCGGCGAGGATGTTGATCATCGTCGATTTGCCGGCGCCGTTGGGGCCGAGCAGTCCGAACACCGACCCGCGCGGAATGGCGAGGTCGATGCCCTTCAGCGCGTGCTTCGGCCCGGCCTTGCCGGTCGGCTGGTAGATCTTGGTCAGGCCGCGCAACTCGACCGCGTTGGCCGGGAGCGAGACGGGCGTGGGGGTATCGGTGGGCGCGGCCATTGATCCTGAACCATGATGTTTGCGGTTTGCGAAAAAGCCCCGGCGTCCAGTGGTTTCCCCCGTTGATCCGCGGCGCGCGATGGGTATCATCCGGCCCGCGCGCGCGGAACCCTGATCGGGGGCCCGGACAGCGGGCGTGTCCACGATGGCGTGAACCGGCGCGCCTGTCAAAACAGAGGATGACTGCTATGCAGCCGACCGAGACGATCCTTGTTGAAACCTCGACCGTCGGGTGCGACGGCGGCGGCGGCGCGCTGGGCCATCCGCTGGTCTATCTGACGCTCGATCAGGAAGGGCAGGTCGAATGCCCCTACTGCTCGCGCCTGTTCAAGCTGAAGGAGGGTGCCAAGGTCGCCCACGGGCACTGACGGCCCGTTCTTCCTGCTGGCGGGCCGATCAGACCCGGCCGGCCAGCAGGACCAGCAAGGCCAATGCCAGCAGCGCCGACAGTCCCTGCCAGAAGGCCAGCGGGTTGCGGTCGATCAGCGGCCGGCGCCGCATGCTGGCCGCCTGTTTGCGCGGATGGCGCAGGTCGTACAGGAACTCCGACAATTCCTGGTAGCGCTTGGTCGGGTCCGGGTGGACCGCCTTGCGCAACACCCCGTCGATCCAGGCGGGAAGGTCGCTCTGGTCGTTCAGCGCCGTGCGGTAGACCAGCTTGCGCTGGCGCGCCCGCGTGGTGGCCGTCGCAGCGTCGGCGCCATAGGGCAGGCGGCCGGTCAGCATCTGATAGGCGATGACCCCCAGCGCGTAGAGATCCGATGCCGGCGTTCCGCCCTCCCCCAGCAGATATTCCGGGGCGGTGTATTGTAGCGTGCCCAGAATCTCGCCGCGGTCGGCGTCGGGCATGGTCTCAAGGATGCCTGGGACCAGAACCGATCCGAAATCGACGATCTTCACTGTTCCCGTGCCGTCGATCATCACATTGTCGGGCCGCAGATCCTGATGCAGCATCTCCAGCCGGTGAAAGGACTGCAAACCCTTGCCGATCTGCTCGACGATGGCGCGCATGGCGGGCAGGTCGGGGTCGGGGTGGTCGCGCATCCATTGGGTAAGCGTCTGACCCTCGACATACTCGGTGACGACATAAAGGTGACGGCGCGGCCGGCTCTGCGGTGGCGGCTTCAGCACATGGGGGCTGTTGAGCCGGCGGGCGATCCACTCCTCCATCAGGAAGCGGCGGAGGTGGGCGCGGTCGTCGCGCCGGTCGATGGACGGGACCTTCAGCGCCACCGCTGGGCCGTCAGCTCCGTCCTGGGCCAGATAGACATGGCTGCGGCTGCTGGCATGCAACTCCCGGAGGACGCGGTAGCCTTCGAACTCCGTCCTCGGCTCCAGCAGGGGAGGCAAAGGCAGGTCGGACAGCCGGTGGAACAGGTCGCCGGCATCGGCGTCGGGAACCGCATCGATTCGGACGATCTGGAGGGTCAGGTTGTCGGTGCTGCCCCGCCGCAACGCCTCTTCCACTGCGAGTCGGGCCGCGCGGTCGAGGTCTTCCGGATGCCTGCCGATCGTGCTGATTAAAAACTCGGCATCGACATGCTCATAGACGCCGTCGGTCGCCAGCATAAAGACATCGCCGGGTTCCACCGGCAACTCTCGGCAATCGATCTCGAGATACGGCACCACGCCCATCGCCCGGCCGAGATAGCTGACTTCCGACGACACCATCACACGGTGGTCGTCGGTCAGCTGTTCCAGCGACCGGCCGGCGATTCGGTAGATTCGGGAATCGCCGACATGGAACAGGTGCGCGGTGGCCGATTTCAGCACCAGCGCGCTCAGCGTGCAGGCATAGCCGCGGTCCTGGTCGTAGCGGTATTCGCTGCGCCGGTTCTGGGCGTGCAGCCAGCTGTTGGTCGCCGCCAGCACCCGCTGTGCCGCTGTCCTGACCGACCAGCTTTCCGGCGTGCAGTAATAGTCGGTCAGGAAACTCTTCACCACGGATTCGCTGGCGATGTGGCTGACCCGGCTGGTGCTGATCCCGTCGGCCAGCGCCACCGCGATGCCCTTCATTCCCAGCAGCGGCGCTACGGGAATCACCGCCCCATGGAAGTCCTGATTGGTCTCCTTGCGCCCCTTGTCGGACCATTGGCCGATGGAGATCCGCAGCTCTGTCACGATACCGGCCCCGCTCAGGGAAAACACCGCTCCGGGCCCCGGTCCTGGGCGAACCGGGGAGCGGACGGATGGGCAGGGCGGTTTATTCGGCCGGCTGCAGATGGGGCTGCTGCAGGCGGCGCTTTGGCGCCGTGCGGACATGGGTGGCGTACAGCGTCAGGCCGGTGAAGGCGAGGCCGCCGATAAGGTTGCCCAGCACCGTCGGCAGCTCGTTCCAGATCATATAGTCCATGACCGAGAAGTTGCCGCCCATCAGCATCGCCGATGGAAACAGGAACATGTTGACGACCGAATGTTCGAAGGTCATGCCGAAGAACAGCATGATCGGCATCCACATCGCGATCACCTTGCCGCTGACCGAGGTGGAGATCATGGCGCCGACGACACCGGTGGAGACCATCCAGTTGCACAGCATGCCGCGCAGGAAGATGGTCAGCATTCCTGCCGCTCCGTACTGGGCATAGCCCAGTGTCCGGTTCTCGCCGATGTGGGAAATGACGGTGCCGACCTTGTCCGGCGGGGTGGAGAAGCCATAGGTGAAGACCACGGCCATCATCACCGCGACCGTCAGCGCGCCCAGGAAATTGCCGACGAACACCAGCCCCCAGTTGCGCAGGACGCCGCCAATGGTGACGCCCGGCCGCTTGTCGATCAGCGCCAGCGGGGTAAGCACGAACACTCCGGTCAGAAGGTCGAAGCCCAGCAGGTACAGCATGCAGAAGCCGACGGGGAACAGGATGGCGCCGATGATCGGGAACCCTGTCTGAACCGTGACCGTGACGGCGAAGACCGCCGCCAGCGCCAGGATCGCCCCGGCCATGTAAGCGCGAATGACCGTGTCGCGGGTGGACATGAAAATCTTTGATTCGCCGGCATCCACCATTTTGGTGACGAACTCGGAGGGCACGAGATACGACATGACAAGTCCCTTTTGAACAAGCGCTGAATAAACGGCACGGCAGCGTCCGGTGCGATCCGCGCGGCACCGGTCCGGTGCGGGGCGGAGGGAGGAAGGACGTGTCGCGTGTGATTTGGGTGCGGGCCGCAGTCTTTGGGTCCGCGCTGGTCAAACCGCCGTTGGCTTGAACGGGAAGCCACTCTGCACGGGATGTGCCAAACGCTGGAATGCAGCAAATCAGCGACATTGCGACCGCCGGGTCGAAGCTGAAACTCAAAGAGGAACCGGTGTTGCTTAAAGACCGGGCAGTGTTGAATAAAAATCAGTCATTTGTGCAAGAACGACTGTCGCTCCTGACAAGCGAACGGGCGTTGCCATGAGGGCCGTAACGGAGAAATCTTTCAGAATTTTAACCGTAGCTCGCAATACTATCGTTGCGAATCAATGCTCTGAGCAATGGTCCGGGTCGGATGTGCCGGTAATGGTCAGGATCGGTTACCTTTTTGTTATATTTTCCCTTCGTACTATGAGACAGTACAGGCGATGTCGCTTGACGGGCTTCATCGAACCGGCGTCTACTTTGCCGCATTGCGGAAAGATGGCAGTTCCACAATCGTTGTTTGAGTTGCAGGCCTATGTTGTTTCCAGGCGGTTCGGGATCGGCGTCGGATGAGGCGCGTACCATGAGGCACGACACTGAAGAGCAGTATCGCAGCATCTTCGAGAATGCTGTGGAAGGCATCTATCAGACCACCGTCGACGGTCGTTACCTGCGGGTCAATCCGGCGCTTGCCGATATCTACGGCTATGCTTCGCCTGAGGATTTGATCGCCAACCTCACCGACATCGCCTGCCAGCTTTATGTCGATCCCGGTAAGCGCGAGGCCTTCGCCGACCTTATGGCCCGCCAGGACCGCGTCCTCAGCTTCGAGGCACGCGTTTTCCGCCGCGACGGCTCCATCATCTGGATTTCGGAAAGTGCGCGCTGCGTGCGCGATGCCGCCGGCCGCATCCGCTATTACGAAGGCACCGTCCAGGACATCACCGAGCGCAAGCAGCATGAGGAGAAGATCCGGCTGCTCGCCACCGTGTTCGACAGCGTCGCCGACGGCATCCTGATCGTCGATCCCGAACTGACCGTCCAGGCGATCAACCCGGCCTACGAGATCATGACCGGCTTCCAGCGCGAGGAGCTGCTCCGCAAGCCTTTGGTCCTCTTCGCCCCCGGCTCGCACGAACGGGAATTCGTCGACGCCATCTGGACCACGGCGCGCCAGGCCGGACGCTGGCAGGGGGAGGTCACCAGCTTCCGCCATTCCGGCGACGCTTTCGCCGCCGCCCTGTCGGTGACCTCGGTGCGCGCACCGAACGGCGTTCTGGAACATTACGTCCTGACCATCGCCGACATCAGCCAGCGAAAGTCGCAGGAACACCAGATCCGCTATCAGGCCAGCTTCGACCGGTTGACCGACCTGCCCAACCGCTGGCTGGTCTGCGAAAGGCTGGAGGAGGCCATCGTCCGCGCCCAGAGGACGAAGAGCAAGGTCGCCGTCGCCTTCCTCGACCTCAACCGCTTCAAGCAGGTGAATGACACCCTGGGCCACCATGCCGGCGATGAACTGCTGAAGCTAGTGGCCCGGCGCCTGCGCAACTGCACCCGCATGACCGACACCGTCGGCCGGTTGGGCGGCGACGAGTTCCTGATCGTGGCGCCCGACGCCGCCGACCGCTCCGCCGGAGCCCGATTGGTGGAAAAAGTGCTCTATTCGATGTCGGAGCCGTTCAGCGTCCACAACCAGGAGCTTTTCTGCGGCGCGTCCATCGGCATCGCCTTCTATCCCGACGACGGCGAGACGGCGGACCAGCTTCTGCGCAACGCCGATCTGGCGATGTACCATGCCAAGCGCAATCCCGAGCACAAATACGTCTTCTACGACAGCGGGATGCGCGAGCGGTCGGGATTCACGCTGGGGCTGGAGAGCGACCTGCGCCGGGCCAGCGGCGGCGACGAGTTCGAACTGCATTTCCAGCCCAAGATCGATCTCGTCGGCAACCGCACCATCGGGGCGGAGGCGCTGATCCGCTGGCGTCACCCGGTCCGCGGCATGGTCAGCCCGGCGGAGTTCATCCCGCTCGCCGAGGAAACCGGACTGATCTGGGAAATCGGCGCCTGGACGCTGATCGAATCCTGCCGCCGGCTGGCCGACTGGATCCGGCGCGACCTGCCGATCCCGTCGGTGTCGGTGAACCTGTCGCCGCGCCAGTTCCAGGACGCCCGCCTCGTCGGTTTCGTGCGCAGCGTGGTGGAATCGGCCGGCATCCCGGCCGACCGGCTGGAACTCGAGCTGACCGAAGGTGCGATGATCGGCGACATCGAGAAGGCGGTGACGATCCTCAACGGGCTGAAGGACATCGGCGTCCGCCTGTCCATCGACGATTTCGGCACCGGCTATTCCTCGCTGGCCTATCTGAAACGCTTCCCCATCGACACGCTGAAGATCGACCGCAGCTTCGTCCGCGACATCGTGAAGTCCACCACCGACCCGGCCATCGTCGGCACCATCGTCAATCTTGCCGAAAGCCTGGGCTTCGACACCATCGCCGAGGGGGTGGAGACGCAGGAGCAGGCCGACATGCTGCGCCAACAGCGCTGCACCCGCATCCAGGGCTATCTGATCAGCCGGCCTCTGCCGATCGACCAGTTCGAAGCCTTCCTCGGCAAGAGCGTGGTTCCGGCCTGACGACGGAAGTCCCCCTCGCCATCCGGGTGGGTAGGGGGGTGTTCCGGTTTACGGCGCCGTCCGCTCCAGGAAATATTCCATTTCCTGGATGATGCCGCTCTGGGCGGCCCACAGGGCGGCCTGGGTGCGGTTGCGGACGTTGATGGTCTGCATGATGTGCCGCACGTGCAGCTTGACCAGATCTTCGGTCATCAACATCTCCCGCGCGATTTCCTTGTTGCTGCATCCGTCCATGATCAGCTTCAGGATGCGGGCGTGACGCGGGTAGAGCCCGGGATAACCCAGCAGTTCGGTTTCATGCTGGGCCATCGTCCCATCCTCGCCACCGCGGCGCAGTGCGGTGGGAGAGAAGTAATCGAAGCACTCCTCCGGCACCACCGGCTCGCCGGCATGGATCAGGCGCAGGGACAGCACGAAGGCGGTCGGCGCCATCCGGTTCAGAAGATAGCCGCGCACGCCGAACCGCAGGGCCATCCGCATGTGGTGGGCGGAAAATTCGTCGGCGATCATCGCAAGCCTGGCCTGCTCGCCGTACCAGCTGCGGAAGTTCCAGGCGTCGGTCTTCAGCGAGGCGAGGTCGAACAGCACGATGTCGGCGGATCGGTCGGCATTGCCGTTTCCGGAGCCGCTTCCAGGCGGCGCCTCCAGCGTGGCCACAGCCCCCCTGGCGGACATGCCGTCGGAAAAGCGGTCGGCGGCGCCGTTCGTTCTGCCGTTCCACATCGTCTTGGGTGAAAGTCCAGTTGCCAGCCGGCTTTGCGGGTCGATGACCTCGAAGCAGTCATCCAGAATGTTCAGGATGGATTCGCGCAGCAATCGGCTTTGGTTGTGAACAATCACACGAATGCGATCGGACATGTCCGTCTCCCCCAGGAATAGACGAATTGGCGGACGGCATTGCGCGGCCGGAAGGCAGGCTTTCCCCCCTGGACGCTGTGCTTGGACGACGGCAGGACCGGTACGTGGCAAGTCAGGTTTGCCGGATTCTGATGCCCGGCGTCCAACCTTCGGCCCCCGTTCGGACCGTTGCCTCCGCAATCTCCGATGCTGCCGCGCTTGGCCGCGCAATGCCGCAATTCCGATGGACGATACACGTTGTATCGCTGGTGTCGTGCTCGTCCGTTCGAATTTAGATCAAACTATGATCCGGCACTCACGGCATTGTCTTCATCACTTTTGGAATTGTTCCAGGCTCAGTGGGGGAGAGAATCACCCTGCCAGGGTGGAGCCGCTCGTCAGAAGGAGAGCAGTAATAAACCGTCCTCGTGTGACGGTATAGATATGATTACCCGATAAAGACAAGGTGATCTCCAAGGGATGTCAACGATCGTGACGAGTCCAAAGAGAAAGGAGCCGAACGATTTTGCCATATCAAGAAGAAAAACACCTCAGCAAAGCAACTTATATTAGATTGATTGACTTGTCATCTGTCTGATCGGCGGCAGTTCACCATCGATAATATAGACTCTTAAACAGCGGTTGCCAGGAGAATCTTCGTTGACCATGGAAACGAAAATGGAGCCCCGTCTGGACGGGGCTCCATTTTCGTTCCGGCTAGCGGTGTCTTGGCCGCTGCCTCATGCCGCCACGTCGTGGGTGATGGCGTAGACCCCGGTGTCCCAGCGGGCGATGGTGGTGTCGAATCCGCCGACGCCATTCACCACGTCGAAACCCTGGGTGGTGTTGTGCATCAGGTCCTGGACCGTGTAATGGCCGTTGGCGAGCTGAAGCTCCACATGGGTGGCCACCGCCTTGCGCGCCGCGGTGTCGTTGAAATCGACGCGGTCGGAGGCGACGACGATCAGCCGGTCCTTCTGGTCGTAGAAGCCGTAGCCGGTGATCTGGGCATCCGGGTCCTTGTCGGTGAAGGTCAGAGGGTGGTGGTAGTTCAGTGCCTCGTCCCCGATCAGGACCGGGGCCTTGGCCTTCAGGGCCGCGATCTCGGCGTCGCTGAACAGGTTGTGCCCTTCATATGTGGCCTGGGGGATGATGAAGGCGCTGGGCGCGCTGGCCTTGGTCATCGATTGCAAGGCGGCGTCGCTGACGTAATAGCCGAACGGTACGCCGGCATCGTGCAGCTTGGTGATCGGCTCCAGCAATTCGCCCAGATAGGCGTTGCCGATGGAGTTGCCGGCCGGCTCCAGCGCATTCATCGCCTTCTCGGCCTTGGCGCTGTAGTAGAGCGCCGGGCCGAAGGGGCGGGTCGGCACGATGTCGCGCAGCATGTCCAGCCAGGGCTGCTTGACCTCGCCCCAATCGTGATAGCTGCGCGACCACTGCTCCGCCGCCCGGCGGACGCCGCCCTGATCGTCGGCGATCATGGTCCAGCCGCTCTGCAGCCAGGTCTGCTCCAGCCGGCCCCAGCCCAGTTCGTCGCGAACCGTGCCGGTGACGCCGGTGTAGAGGCTGTTCACCGCGCCCCAGTAATCGTCCTCCGACGAAGACATCATGTGGCCGAAATGGGCGTCCGGTGCGCGGGCGGCGTGGATGCCCAGCATCGCCTGCTCATAGGAGGCCGGGGCCTGCTTGTGTTGCATCTCGAAGCGTTCGAGGGTCTGCACGTTGAACAGGATGTCCTTCTCGTTCATCGTGTCGGCGATGACGCGGGCATCGACGCCGGCGAATTCGCGCATCGCCGCCGGGGTGAAGGACACCTGGGTGGTCAGCCAGGCCGCCTTGCCCGTGTTCTTCACGATGGCGTCGTCCAGCGCCTTCCAGCCATAGGCCCAGCCGTCGACGAAGTAATCCAGCCACTGGGTCGGGTGGTTGTCGACGATGTCCTGTGCCTGCTGCGCCAGCGTGCTGCCGGCCACCTTGATGCCGGTCTTGGCACTGAACTCCGCGATCATGCGCGAATTGAAGAAGTCCATTACGCCGGAATGCGGGCTGCCGTCGAAGAAGTCGGCCAGCTCGTACCCACGGGTGCCGGTCAGGGCGGACAGGCGGCCCAGCTTGTCGGCCATCCAGTCGGCGTAATGGGCGGTGCCGCCGGTCCAGCCGGCCGGCGCATCCTTGGCGTCCAGCGGCATCAGCGGGCTGACGTAACCCCAGCCATAGGGATTGCTGCTGTCGGAGTTCAGGACATTGCCGTCGCCGTCTCGGCCCAGATACTGCGGATGGGCCTTGACCCATGACACCCAGGCCTTGTGGCCGCCCAGATTGGCGAACTCGCCGCCGTTCTGCGAGAACTCGAAGGTGTCCTCCCACAGCTGCATGCCGATCAGCGGCATCACCCCATCGGCCAGATGGCCGGCGGCGACGTCGCGGGTTTCCTTCAGATGGGCGGCGTTGGCGTAATCGGGCACCGATTCCCAGAACAGGTGCTGCGGAGCCAGTCCACGGTCGGCACCCCAGGAGATGGTCGACACGTCCGACATCAGCGGCGGACGCTCGCTGCTGACCCCGGCGCTGGCGCTGTGGTCGTTCTTCGGCAGCGTGGCGGTCGGCGCCGTCGGAGTGGTGGGGGCGGTCGGCGCCGTGGGGGTGGTGGTCGTACCGCTGGCCAGCATGTCCTTGCTGACGGGAATGCTGAGCGTGCCGTTCCACCACAGGCCCTGCTGGCCGGCAACCACGTCCTTGCCGTCCAGCGCGCCGCGGTCATAGGTGACGCCGGCGGCGGTGGAGGCGACGCTGTGGCCGTTCACCACGACGGAGCCGACATAGAGGCTACGGTCCTGGCCGTTGACGACGGCGTCGTTGTCGTACTGGACCTGGACCTTGTGCGCCAGGGCCGGATCGAGATCGACCGTGAATTTGTAGGCGGTCTGGCTGGTGGCGGCCACCTTGGCGTCACCCACCATCTTGCCGTCGACCAGAAGCTTGAAATGCGGCGGCACGCCGCCGGCACTGGTGCCCCAGGCATTTACGACCACGCTGAAGGATTTGGTCGCCGCCGGGGTCGCGACCACCGCCTCGGCAGCATCGGTCGCCGTGGGGACGGGGACCAGCGAGGCGGGCAGCGGCATGTTCAGGGCGCCGCCCCAATAGAGCCCCTCCTGCCCCTTCACCACGTCCTTCCCGTCGACCGCGCCCTTGTCATAGGTGACCGACGGGTCGGTGACGGCAATCGAGGTGCCGTTCACCGCCACGGCGCGGACGAACAGGTTGCGGTCGGCGCCGCCGACCACTCCGTCATTGTCATAGACGAGCTGAAGGTTGTGCGCGCTGTCGGCGGCGACCTTGGCGGTGATCGTGTACCGGTTCGCGGTGCTGCTGTTCACCGTCGCCTGACCGATGGTCGCACCATCGAGTTTGAGCGCCAGATGCGGCCAGATGCCGCCGGCAGCCTGTCCCCAAGCGTCTATCGCAAAGGTGACATCGATGAGATTGGTCCCGGTGGACGACATCGGCACGACTCCTATTAATCGGATATTAAGATATTCCAAAACGGGATTACCCGTATCGGTCGGATTACCCTTCTCGTTGGGAGTAGTCGCACGAAAGTTTATGTAATTGAGAGAGTCAATCTTGAGACATGACTCTGACTCATCTTTGACTCTTCCATAAAAATCGATTTTGAGTCCGCGAATGCTTTAGACGCTGAAAGACTGAATCCAACATCGGCAGTCTTAAGCCTGTTGTGTGGAGATCGTATCTTTCGTTTGTTTGGTGTCCGCTCCGCCTCCATGGTCCACTGCGGCACGAACCGCCGCCGATACCGCAGATCAGGCAGGGCAGGAGACCTCCCCATGCGCACCGAATCCCTGCGCGTCGCCGTCGTCACGCAGAAGATCGTCCGCCATGACGGCCAGGGCCGCGTGAACGCGGTCGTGGTCGACGAACTGCTTCGCCGGGGGCACGAGGTCGTCGCCATCGCGTCGGAACTGGCGGACGAACTGGCGCGTCATCCGCGCCTGCGCTGGGTCCGTGTCGACGGGGGAGGGGTGCCGACGCAGCTGGCGAAGGACCAGCTGTTCGCATGGCGGGCCAGCCGGGCGCTGTCACGGGAAAGGCGGCGGGGGAAAGACCAGCCGGGACTGGACAGGGTGGTGGTGAACGGCTTCGTCAGCTGGGTGCGGTCGGACGTGAATGCGGTGCATTTCGTCCATTCCGCCTGGATGCGCTCCCCCACCCATCCGATCCGCAAGGGCGTCTCGGCCCTGTCGCTCTACCGGGCGCTCTACACGCTGCTGAATGTCGGGTTCGAGCGCTGGAGCTTCCGTCGTGCCGGCCGGCTGGTGGCGGTGTCGCGTACCGTGGCGGACGAGTTGCGCCGGGACGGCTTTGCGCCCGGGCGGCTGAGCGTGATCGACAACGGCGTCGATGTCGAAGAGTTCCGTCCGGGAACGCCGGACCCGGCGCTGTTCGGCCTGCCTGCCTGCCGGCCGGTGGCTCTGTTCGTCGGCGATGCCCGCAGCGACCGCAAGAATCTGGACGGCGTGCTGCGCGCGCTGGCCGAGGTGCCGGATCTGGCGCTGGCGGTGGTCGGCGACGAGCGGGGCGGTCCATTCCCGGCGCTGGCGCAGGCGTTGGGGGTGGAGGAGCGGGTCCGCTTCCTCGGCCACCGCCGCGACGTGGCGGCGCTGATGCGGGCGGCCGACCTGTTCGTTTTCCCGACCCGCTACGAGCCCTTTGGCCTCGTCCTGCTGGAAGCGGCGGCGAGCGGCCTGCCGGTCGTCACCACGCGTCTGGCCGGTGCCGGCCGGCTGCTGGAAGACGGCGCGGCCATTCTGCTCGACAGCCCGGATGCGCATGACGAGCTGGTGCGGGCGATGCGCGGTCTGGCGGCCGACCCGGCGCTCCGCCGCCGCATGGGCGAGGCCGGGCGCCGCATCGCCGAGAGCCAGGACTGGTCGGTGACGGCCGGGCAATATGCCGACCTTCTGGAGGAGCCGGGATGTTCGGGTAGGGCGGTCGAGAGTCGGGGGCTGTTGGCCGGATCGGCCTCCTGACCGGGTGCCGTCAGCGCGCTCCCAGCCGCAAATCCATCATCACGCTGTCGCTTCCCGCCGGGGCGTCCGCCACGGCCACACCCACCGCAGCCGCGGGGCCGGCAGCGGAATCGACCCGCTGCGGCACTCCGTTGGCCGGGCGCAGGAGGCTGCCCATGCGGATGGCGGCACGGGTCTTGCCGACCGGCGCGCTGCCGCTGGTGGCGACCGGCACGACGCCGCCGGCGGTGGCGGAGGTCAGGGCGACGCCGTCGGCCGGGCGGTCCTGCTCCAACCGGCGCACCCGGTCGTAATCGCGCTGCACCAGATTGCCGGCATCGACGCCGCCGGCCCCGGCCTTGCGGAACTCGCCGGCACAGTCCACCGCCTCGAACCGGTTGGCGCGGCAGGTGCCGGAGATGCTGAGCGCCGGAGCGAACCCGTCGCGGCCAAGGCGGATCAGCCGTTCCGCATCCTCGAACCGGTTGCCGACGGCCGAGGATGCGACCACCGCCGCGGTCTCGATGTCGGCGGCGCGGTCGTTGGTGCCGTCGCCGAAGCTGGCGCTGCCGCCGGTGAACCGGTTGCGCTCCAGCGACCGCACCACGATCAATCCGGTGACCGGACGACCGGCCAGACGATAGTCGGGCAGCAGCGAGCCGCTGCTGCCGATCAGGACATTGCCATACATCTCCGCCATCGGCCCCTGGATCCAGCCGTTGCCGCAGGCCTCGAAGGCGCAGTCGAGGAATTTGTTGTTGGACAGGAATGTCCGCTTCGGCGCCCCATCCTCCGCCAGGATTGCGTAGGGCGAGAAGCCGAAATGGCAGGAGAGGAAGCTGGCATGGTCGATGCCGTTCTCCGGCGCCACGGCGATGGACGCCAGCGTGTTGCCGGCGAGATCGGTGTCGAGCAACAGATGATCGCCGAAGCTGTCGGTTCCCGCCGACCAGTAGGCACCGATGTGGTTCTTGGTGAGCTGACAGGAGATCAGCGAGGAATGGTCGCGCCAGACATCAACCCCGGCGCGGAAGCCGTAAATCCCGACCCGTTCCAGCAGGAAGCGGGAGGTCAGGGCCACCCCGCCCATGCCCGGCGGCGCATCGCCCGGCCGGTTGCCGGGCTTCGGTCCACGCAGGCTGAGATGCGCGATGCGGCTGCGCTGATAGCCCTTGTTGTCATCGCGGGCGGCCTGCCGGCTGGCGGCACGGATGGCGAATCGGCCCGGTCCCAGATCCTCCGGCCAGGACAGCAGCGAGGCCCGCATGCCGGCGCCGACGATCTCGACCTCGTTGAAGGCATCGTCGTAGCGGTCGAGGTTGGGCAGGACGATCTCGCCGTCCAGCCGGTACTGGCCCGGCGGCACCAGCACCGTCCCGCCCTGGCCGGTGCGCGACAGTTCCAGGACAGCGCCTTGCAGGGCGGCCCAATCGCATTCCTGGTCCAGGGAACGCGCATGCGGATGGACGCGCCGCGCCGCCTCCAGGCTCTTGTAACGTTCGGACAGGGGGTGGCTGCGCCCGTCGCCGATGGCGCCGCGGTCCCGGATCGACAGGCCCGGACCGTTCCGTGGCGGCAGGTCGGGGGATGGACGTGATGGCTTGTCCGGAGCCGCCTCGGCTATGACGGCGGCGGACCCGGCTGTCGGCAGTGCCAGGGCTGCGGCCAGCAGCGCACGCCTGCCGATGCGGCTGCCGGTTCGGTCGTTCATGGTATACGAGCCCGCGCCGGTCGCTGGAGCCCGCCGCCGAGGGCGGTGCGATAGACCTCCTCCACCCGGTCGAGATGGCGATCCAGGGTGAAGGGAGCTTGCCAATAGCGGTCGTAGGCGTTGCGACCCATCCGCGTCACCTCCGCATCGTGGGAGAACAGCTTCAGGCAGCGGGCGAGGTCGGCGGCATCGCCGCTGCGGAACAGGAAGCCGTTCTCGCCGGGCAGGACCGCCTCCGCCGCCGCGCAATTGTCGCTGACGATGACGGGGACACCATTCGCAAGCGCTTCATAGGCGGCGAGGCCGAAAGTCTCGTACCACAGCGACGGGACCACCAGGGCGCGCGCACGCCGCACCTCCTCCAGCACCTCTTCGGGCGGAAGCCAGCCGGCAAGCTCCGCGTCGGGGTTCAGCCGGCGGACCGTCTCCCTCTCGTCGCCGTCGCCGATGAAGCGCACCGGGCAGCCGGCCTCCGCCGCAGCCTCCGCCAGCAGGGCCGCGCCCTTCTCGCGCGACAGGCGGCCGACGAACAGCATGTGGCGGTTGGCGGCGACCGGAGCCGGACCGCGATTTCTGATCTCGTCCGGCACCTCGACCGGGTTCGGGATCGGCAAGGTCATGGTACCGGGCGGCAGGTGAGGGGCGATCACCGCGCGCTGACGGTCGCTCAGCGTCACCAGAGCCATGCCCCCGGTGAAACCGCCGGCCAGCGCGCCCGCCGCATGGCGGGCCGCCCGCCACCATTTGTGATGCAGGGCGCGGGCGTCGCAGTCGGTGGCGAGGCAGCCGGCGGACAGCGCCCGGTGTGGACAGTTGATGCCTTCGGGAAAGATGAAGAAGGCGCCGTTGGGGCAGAGCGGGAAATAATCGTGCAGCGTCAGAAGCGCCGGCAGGCCGGATTTCCGACAGACCGGGAAGACGCTGGGCGACAGCGCCTTGGCCCAGCCATGGATGTGGATCACCGTGTCGTTGGCCGGGCAGCCGGCAAGCAGGCTTTCCAGGGCACGCGCCGCTTCGCGGTTCCAGATCCCCCGCAGCGCCGCCTGCACACGGTCGGCATTGCCCTTGAGGTCTGCCTGTTCCAGGCAATGAACGGTGATGCCGTCGGTCAGCAGGGCCGGATCGATGGGTGGCACGGCGGTGAAGAAGTGGACCCGGTGGCCGCGCCCTGCCAAGCCGACGGCGCTCGCGATGGCGACCTTCGCCAGCCCGCCGCCGGGGTGGGCATGGTCGCAGAGGATGACCACCGTGCTCATGACAGGATACTCATTGCAGGGCGCCGCGGTAGACCGCAGCGGTGCGGGCGGCGATCACCGGCCAGTCGAAGCGGCTGCGGACCAGGGCTCGGCAGGCGTCAGCCCCCGGCAGGCGGCGGACGCCGGTCAGCGCTTCGGCAAGGCCGATGCCGATGGATCTTGCGTCGGTCCCGGCGAGGACGAGGTCGCCGTCCAGCCCTTCCACAACCTCCGGCAGCCCGCCGACCGGAGTGACCATCACCGGCGTGCCGGCCGCTAGCGATTCCAGCGCGGTCAGGCCGAAGCCCTCCAGCGCCTGGGACGGCATCACGCACAGGTCGGCGGCCCGATAGGCCAGCGGAAGCTGCGCATCGGGTACGAAGCCCAGCAACCGCACATGCTCCTCCAGCCCCAGCGCGCCGATGCGGTCCTGCAGGGCTGCCGCTTCCGGCCCGCGCCCGGCGACGACCAGCAGCACGTCCGGCAACCGGCGGCGCAGCTCCACCATGGCATCGACCAGCGCGGTCAACCCCATGCGCTTCACCAGCCGCCGCACCGTCAGCACGGTGGGTCGTCCCGGTGGCCAGCCGAGGCGGGCGCGGGCCTGCTGCCGGCTATCGGAAAGGTCGTAGCGGTCGGCATCGACGCCGCCCGGCACCCGGTGGATGCGCTCCGGAAGCACGCCATAACGCTCGGCCAGAACGGTTGCGAAGGACCGGGACAGCACGACGAAGCGGGTGGCGCGGTGATAGACCAGCCGCTCCACCATGAATTTCAGCCGCACCGCCAGCGGGCCCGCTCCCTCCGCAGCACTTTCCAGCGCCCATGGGCCATGGAAATGGACGACCATCGGATGGTTGCGCAGGGCCGGCAGGGCGCCCACCGTGTTCAGCGCGAAATGCGAGGCGACGAGGTCCGGTGCCTGCCGGCGCAGTGTCTCCGCGATGGCGGTCCGCGCCGCCACCATCCGGCGCGGCAGGGAGGCTGAAGGCGGCGCGAAGCTGGCGATCCGGGCGCCATTGTCCAGCGTTTCGGTAACGGTGCCCAGCACCAGCCCGGAGAATGCGATGCCCTGCTGCGGCAGATGGCGGGCGAGGTTGTAGAACATGTTCTCCGCCCCGCCATGGGTTTCCGGAAACCAGCCCAGCCCAAGCTGAAGCACGCGGGCCTCCCGCATCTCCTCCGGCAGGGTGCCGGGCAGGATCAGGCCTCCATCCATTGCTCGTCCTCTTGGAGTTGGCGTGCGGTGGCTGCCGCAAGCATGGTCTGCTGGGTGGCGAGCCCATGGTTCTTGGCAGCCATCGCCATGCCGAGGAAGAACCAGAAGCCGACGCCCGTGACCTTCACGAGCGTGTGCTCGAACACCATGCAGATGAGGATCGTCAACGCCGCCGTCTCGGCGCAGCGGGCGAATGGGTCGGGCGGCGCCCCGCCACGGCGCAGCATGCCCACCGTCAGAGCTATGATTCCGGCGACATAGCCCAGCGTGCCGGGCCAGCCGAGTTCATAGGGCACGCGCAGGATGCCGCTGTCGAAAAAGGCCATCGCGCCCAGCTGACCATCCTCGTTGGTCAACTTGGTCGCGGTGTCGATGGTGCCGAGTCCTGCCCCGCGCACCTCGGTCAGCGCCTGGATCAGGAATCGGCCGTAGAACTCCTGCCGCTCCTGATAGCTGCGGTCGTTCTCCATCGAATTCAGCGTGTCGAAGCGGGAGACGATGGCTTGGTTGACCATCGGCACGCTCAGCAGCGGCAGGGAGCAGAGCACCAGCCCGACGCCGACCGCGACCAGCCTCAGCCGATGCCGGCCGGGCATGGTCAGCAGCAGCCAGGCGAAGGTGAACAGCCCGGCCAGCCACGCCGCCCGCACCAGACTGAGCAGCAGCGACCCAAGCGCCAGCGCTCCGGCAATCGGCACAAGGATGCCGCGGGCCGCCGGCAGCACCGCCAGCCCGGTCACCAGCAGAAAAGCCAGCGGGCCGGAGGAGTTCAACGTGCTGAACACCCGTACCTGCATCGGCAGCGGCATGCCCTGGTTGGTCATGCCGACATTGATCAGCCAGCGCGCATCCCAGGCCGGCATGAAGAAATACTGGATCAGCCCATAGCCGCCGACCAGCGCCAGCCCCAGCACGAAGGCGCGCAGCACCGCGTCGCGAATCTGTGGGTAGAGCGGCCAATGCAGGGCGACATAGAGCCCCAGCGTCACCGGCACCAGCCAGTTCAGCAGCGCAAAAGTCGCCGCGGCCACACCGGCCTGGGTGATGCCGTTTAGGTAGGCGTAGAAGATGCCCAGCATCACCGGAACGAAGCCGAAATAGGCACGGTAGCGCAGCATCGGCAGATACTGCGCGATCACGGCCCAAGTCATGGCGCCTACGGCGAAGGGCGTCACCATGACTGGGCTGATGACGCTCCATCCCGCCTGATAATCGACCAGCCGGCGCACCTCCGGCGTCAGGAACCACAGCCACCAGGTGAAGGCGGCGAAGCGGGCCGGGTCGCGCGTCACCAGCAGCGCGCCGACGGCCAGCGCCCCCACCGGGAAGATGATTTCCAGCAGGCCGGCCTTGCCGACCAGCACCGGCATCAGAACCAGGAACCAGAAGACCGGTGCGGCCAGCTTGCCCAGGGACGGCAGACCGCCCGCGCCGTGACGGGTATGCACCAGATGGCTTTGGTCCTGGCCGGCGGTGGCGAAGGTCATGCCGCCGTCTCCCGCCAGTCACGCATTCCAGCCAGCCGGCCGCGCAGCGTGGCGCGCAGCTTCGCCCCGGCGTGGCGGTCACCGCGCAGCCGCAACCTTGCCCATTGCGCCAGCCCGGGAAACTCGCAGGTTCCCATCAGCATGGCCCAGGCGGCGAAGGCGGCGCGGTTGGCCGGGCCGAAATGGGCCATCAGCGCCAGCGTGTCGTTGAAGGTCGCGTTCTCCTGCGCCAGCGGGTGGAAATGATCGGCGCCACGCTGGTCGATGTCGAAACGGACGGCCGGATAATGGTCGACCGCCACCAGCGGATCATAGACCAGCCGCCAGCCCAGGCGGGACAGGCGCAGGCAGAAATCCACCTCGTTGCGGACCTGGGCGCCGCTGCCGCGCAGCCGGGTGTTCAGCCGCTGGCCGGCGATCGCTGCCCGGCGGAAGCTCCAGTTGGCGCCCTTCAGAACGTCCACGTCCTGCGCCGGGCCAACTCCCAGATGGTGGTTGCCGACGACGCGGCCGAACCATTGCAGCCGGCCAACGATTTCCGCCTCTCCGGTCTCCGGCACATCGCCGTGAAAGACATGGTCGCGGCCGCCGACTCCGCCGATGCGGGGATCGGTGCGATACCATGACTCGATCCGCTCCACCCAGTCAGGATGCGGAACAGCGTCGTCATCGGTGATGGCGACGATGTCGCCGCCGGCATGGTCCATGCCGCGGTTGATGGCGGCGACCTGTCCCGGCACGTCGATGCCGACGACCAGAACGGGCAGGGCAGGGTGGTAGCGGCGGGCCACCTCGGCGGACTCCGGATCGCTGTCGCGCACGGTGACGATCACCTGGACCGGTGCCAGGGTCTGCCGGACCAGTCCGTCCAGGCAACCGGCCAACCGGTCCGGCCGTCGGTAGGTGGGGACGATCACGGTGACGCCCAGCCGCTCGGTGGTGGTGGGATCTATCGGCACCAGCGATATCGGACGGCTCGCCGTGGAGGGGGTCATGCCGCCGCTCATGCCGGTGCCAGCTCCCGTCCGCGGTGGCTGATCGCCGTGGAGCGTTCGGGAGCCAGGGAGGCTTCCTCGCCGTTCATCCAGCTGTCGATGGTCTCGCGCAGGCGCGCCTTGAACACGTCGCGGTCGAAGCGCGCCGCATGGGCGCGGATGGCGGCTGGGTTGAAGCGCGCCTCCTGCGCCTCGAACCGCTCCACCGCCTCGATCAGGCCCTCCGGCGTCTGCTGGTCGAAGAACAGGCCGGACAGGCCGTCGCGCACCGTCTCGGTGGCGCCGCCGCGGTTCAGCGCGATCACCGGCCGTCCGGCGGCCATCGCCTCCACCGGAACGATCCCGAAATCCTCGTTGGCGGTAAAGATCAGCGCCCGGCAGGACGCATAGTGGCGGTCTAGGTCGGCCGGGGAACAATGGCCGACCAGTTCCACCGTTGGACCGGCCATCTGCTTCAGCCGCCGGAACTCCTCCCCCTCGCCGACGACGACCAGCTTGCGGCCCATGCGGTTGAACGCCTCGATGGCGACGTCGGCGCGCTTGTAGGAAACGAGTTGGCTGACGAACAGGTAATGGCCGCTCCCGTCGCCGCCGCCGGGGGTGGTGACGCGAGAGGTGACGGTGGCGAAGCGCTGTGTTTCCACCGGCGGGTGGATGACGGTGGCGTCGCGGCGATAGACCCGCCAGATGCGTTGGGCCACCGTGTGCGAATTGGCGATGAAGCGGTCGACCCGCGCCGCCGTCGCCAGATCCCATTGCCGCAGACGGTGGATGGCATAGGGCATCAGCGGCCGGACGATCGGGCCGGCCGAGTGCAGATAGTCGTGATAGCCGCTCCACACATAGCGCATCGGCGTGTGGCAGTAGCAGACATGCAGCGCGTCGGGCCGCGTCAGCACGCCCTTGGCCGGTCCGGATTCACTGCTGATGACCAGATCGTAGGCGCTGAGGTCCAGCTGCTCCAGCGCCAGCGGCATCAGCGGCAGGTATTTCTGGTACATCCGGTGGGCCATCGGCAGCCGGTCGATGAAGGTCGTGGTGACCCGGTGGCTGCGGATGACCGGTGACATGCGTTCCGGCCGGTAGACATGGGTGAAGATGTCTGCCTCCGGATACAGCTCGCACAGGGCTTCGACGACCTTCTCGCCCCCGCGCATCCCGACGAGCCAGTAATGGACGATCGCGACTTTCATGGTGGGTTCTCCAGAAAGGGACCGGCGCTTGCCTGAGCCCAAGGGGTCGGTCTCAGGCGATGCGGCGCAGGCGATAGGAGCGGCCGCTGGGCGGGCGGGCGCCATATTCGAGGTTCGCGTGTTCGCGGGCGTTGACCATCGACAGCACCGCCCCGCCGATCCGCCCGCCGACCTGCCGCACCTGCTTGATGCCGGCGCTGGCGAGGCTGGAGGCGGTGCGCGCCCAGCGCACGACGTAGAGGACGCGGTCGGCCAGCGGCGCCAGGATCACCGCGTCCGACACCGACAGCACCGGCGGCGTGTCGAGGACGACGACGTCGTATCGTTCGGCCAGTTCGACCAGCAGCGACAGCATGGCCTTGGAGCCGAGCAGGATCTGCGGACGGTCTACGGGCCGGCCGGCGGCGATCACGGACACCCGGCGGCGGTCGTCGATGTGCAGCACCTGATCGAGCGTCGCGTCGCCTTCCAGCAGGTCGGTCAGACCCTTGGGCGGGCGGACGCCGCCGAGAAGCCGGTGCACGGCCGGACGGCGGGTGTCGCAATCGACGATGACGACACGCCGGCCGGTGTCGGCAAGGAAGGCGGAGAGTGCCACGGCCAATGTCGTCTTGCCCTCTCCCGCGACCGACGATGTCAGCATCACCACCTCGCCGCCCTTGACGCTGGCGGGCTCGGCCCCGGTGCGGACCAGATGCAGCCGGGCGCACAGGCGCCAGACCGCCTCGGCGAAATCACCGCCGCCGGTGTTGGAGTAGGGGTCGTCGTTGGCACCGCCCCTCCGCTGGGCGGACCGCTTGGCCCGGCCCAGCAGCGGCACGATGCCGACCGCGGGCAGGCCCAGCAGCGCCTCCACCTGATGGGAGCTGTAGACGCCGCGCTGCCGCATGGTCCGCACCAGGGCAACGCCGGTGGCGATGGCGCCGCAGACGACCGCAGCCAGCCCGGCGAGCACCGTCTTGCCCGGCCCGACCGGGCCGCCCGGAACGGCGGCGGCCGACACGATGCGCACGTCCGGCGTCATCTCCAGCGCCTGGAGCACCTGCGTCTCCTTCAGGCGGGTGACGGCGCGGCGGTAATTGTCGTCCGACGCGTCGGCCTGCCGCTGAAGGTCGCGCAGCTTCACGTCGGCCTGGAGCGTGTCGAAAGACTCCGCCCGCAGGCCCTCCAGCCGGCGTGACAGATCCTGGATCTTGGCGACCTGCTGTTCCACCTCGCCCCGCAAGCTGCGGACGACGCGGTCGATTTCGGTGGCGAGGGTGGCGTTCAGCTCGCGCAGTTCCGCGGTCGGCCGGTTCAGCGCCGGGTGGCGGTCGCCGTACTGGGCACGCAATTCCGCGAGCTGGGCATTCAGCGCCGCCTGACGCTGACGCAGGGTGGTGATCAGCGGATCGCCGCCGATATCGGTGCCGGTCAGCGATTCCGGGTTGCCGGGCCGGACCGACTGCAACTGGCGCAGCCGGGACTGGGCGTTGGCGTGAGCGGTGCGCGCCTCCGCCAGCTGCGCGTTCAGGGCGGACATCTCCTCGTTCACCAGGGGAGCGTCGCGGCCCTTCACCATGCCGGTCTCGGACCGCATGGCCTCGACCGCGGCGCGGCCGGTGGCGGTCATGTCTTGGCGCAGTTCGTCCAGGCGGCTTTGCAGCCATTCGCTGGCGTTCTGGGTGGCCTTGCGCTTCGCCTCCACCTGGATGGCGAGATAGGCGTCGGCGACGGCTGTGGCGGCGCGGGCGGCAAGCTGGGGATCCTTCGCCTCCACCGTGATGCGGATCGCACGGGACTGCACGCCGGGGCTGATGCGCAGATTCTTCTGGAACGCCTCGGTCAGGCGGTCGGCCTCCCTGTCCTGCGCGTTTCCGGTCGGGGCAGCCGGCCGCGGCGGCGGCGTCAGCAGCACGGCCAGGGAATCTGGCAGCATCGCCGTCACGTCCATCAAAAGGGTGCGGCCTTCCTCCATCAGCGGGCTGAACAGGCCCGGCTTGTTGGTGGGGGCGGCATATTCCGGCTCCTGCCCCAGGTTCAGCGCCTCGACCACGCGGGCGGCGAGATCGCGGGAGCGCAGGATTTCCACCTCGGTGTTGACGGTGTCGAGATAGATCCCCATCGGCTCGGAGACGGAGGGGATGTTGATAACGCGGTTCGGGTGCGGGTCGATCACCACGACGGTGGAGGAACTGTAGAGCGGGGTCATGGCGTTGATCAGCAACACCGCCGGCAGCCACAGCACAGCGGTCAGCCCGAGGATCAGCCATTTCTGGCGCCACAGCATCTGCACCAGCCGGCTGACGTCGACCTTGTCGGCGCCCGTTCCGACCGGCGGTGCGACAAAGCCGGCGGCGAGACCGGACGTGCCTGACGGCAATCGGTGTTCCGGTGCGTCCATGGGCTCAACTCCTTCATAGCGGGCGAACGGTGCGCGGTGTTGCAAGACGACTGCGGTGTCTCAGGCGACCTCTGCCGGGTCGCGGCTGGGCTGGCGGGTTTCCGGCACTTCATCCTGTGCCCGCGTCCCGCCGGCCGCCGGCGGGATCGCGGGGCACGCGGGGGTGCCGTGTCCGGCCTTGGCCTCGGCCAGGATGCGGGCATAGCGGGCGACGGTGTTGGGGGTGACGTTGACCAGCATTCCGGTCCCGCCGCCATTGGCGACGAGCTGGGCGACCTGGAACAGCGCGCGTCCCTTTTCCAGAACCTCTCCAGGCAGCATCCACAGAATGGAATCGATGTTGGAGGCCAGCCATCCCGGCTTTCCGCTGCGTGTCAGGCGACGTTCGGCCGACCGGACCTGCGCGGTGTTGCGGATGGTGTAGAAGGGCGACCAGCCGTCCCAATCGCCGGCGGTGAAGGGCAGTGCGACGAATCCGCTGTCGGTCACCACCGCCTCGGCGCCGCCGAAACCGGACTTGGTCCACATGTAATCGAAACCGGCGGAGCGGACGGCGGCGGCGACCTCCGGCCGCAACGGGCCGGGACGGGCGCTGTCGTAGGGTCGCCACGCCTCGTAGAAGCGGTCGAGCCGGTAGCGGCGCAAAGCGTTTCCGATCAGGCGCCTGGCATCCATCGCCGGCGCGCCGGTCCGTGCCGTCTGGCCTTCCGGTGCGGCTTCGACGCTGGCTGCCGGGATCTCCGCTGGGCGTGCGCGCGGAGAGATGCGCAGGACGGGGCGGCCGTCCTCCCAATGCAGGCGCGGGGTGTGTCCGGGCACCAGGGGCGAGTCGACCAGCGGCCACCAGCCGCGCGGCATCAGCCCGGGCGGCAGCATGGTGGCGATCTCCGCACGGGCATCGGCCAGCAGGCGGGTCAGCTCGTTGCCCTGATTTTCAAGGCCAGGCATCTCTCCCTCGGCGCAGACGCCGCGGCCGGTGCTGCCCAGCAGAAGCTCCACCCGGCCCAGCACGCCGCCCCGCTCTTCCGGTACCGACAGCAGGGCGAGGTCGGCTGGGCTGGACTGGGTAAGGCTGTCGACGGTGACCACCAGCCCGCAGCGCAGGCCGGTCGCCGCCACCAGATCGAGAATGCGCGGGATGCAGTGCAGCTCGCGGATCATGCCGGACCACAGGACCAGCGTGGTCAGCACCCGTCCCTCCGCCGCCCAGCGGCGCAAGGTAGCGTCGTCGGGCTCGAAGTCGGTGAAGGGGCGTGGCGGCTCGGCGATGCGCAGCGGTACCGCGGCGGTGCTGGCGAAGGGTGGATCGGGATCGACGATCTGCAAGCCGCGGCCGAGACGGCCGAGGGCGAAGAAGTCGTGATCGTCGAACTGCCGGCCATAGACCGGGTCCGCCCCGGCCTGGATCAGGTCGGCGGCACGCTCGATCACGTCGGTCTGCGGCCGGCCATAGAGCGGCAGAAGCCTTTTGCTCGCCGCCAGCGGCAGTTGCGCCGCGATCAGATCGGGGTCGCCCAGCAGGCTGCCGCGGCCCCAACCGGCATGGCGGCGGGCCAGCGCCACGCTGAAGCTGGCGTAGCTTTCCCCCGCCACCTTGCCCTCGACCGCGTCGAGGCCGCCGGGAAAGGAGCGGGCGCGCACCGGGTCTACGCAGTGGCCGGTGAAGCGGCGGACGCCCAGCGCCTCCAGCCGTTCCCGCAGCCCGGCATCGGCACTGGCGTCGATGCCGAGGCAGGGGGCCGCCATCAGACGCGGATAGAGGAACGGCGCTGCAACGATGCCGAGCGGGGTCTGCGGCGCCATGTCCAGCACCGCGACCTCTTGCGGGAGCGGCTGGCCCAGCAGGCGGAAGGCGGCGTCATACAGGGCGGCCGGATCGGTGCTGCGCAGGGCGCATTCGCCGCCCGCCTCCACCACCGGCCAAAGCGGGGAGGCCGGATCGCCCAGCGCCACGACGCGGAAGCAGGTCGTCAGCCACAACGCATGGTCCAGGTGCCGGCCGCCGGCCATCAGGCTGCCGGTGCCCGTCGCCTCGGTGCGGTTGCCCTCCTCCCAGCCGCCGAAATGGCGGCCGCTGCGGCGGCCGTCATAATAGAGGTCGAAGGTCCATCCGGCGCGTTCCGCCGCGGCGGCCAGCACCGGCGCCATGGCGACGCGGTGCGGATCGCCGCCATGGGCGAGAAAAAGGAGAAGGGGCGGTTTGGTCACGATGCGTGGCCCTCCGTCCCGCCGCCGCCGCGCCGGCACCACCACAAATGCCATTTCGCCACCCCCGGAGGGCCGAAACGATCGGTCTTCTGCAGGGTCAGGCCGGTGGCCGCGATGGCCTTGCGCATCTCCGGCGCCCAATGGTGGCGGACCAGCGCCTTCCATTCCGGCAGCACGCCATGGCAGCGCATGGTCGCCAGCAGCCTGTCGGGCCGCCAGCGGTAATAGCGGGGATAGGCAATCACCCAGAGCGGGTTGGCGTTGGTGGTGTCGCAGACGATCCGGCCGCCGGGCTTGACCACCCGCTGCAACTCGCGCACACCTGCCTCCAGATCCGGCAGGTGGCAGAGCAGGTCCATGGCGATGACAAGGTCGAAGCTGTCGTCGGGGAAGGGCAGCTTGCGGGCGTCGGCCTGCTGGACGGTCAGGGCGGGGAAGCGCTCCTTCGCCTCCGCCAGCATCTCGTGCGAGATGTCGACCAGCGTCACGTCGTGACGGCCGGCGAAGGGGCCGGTGATACGGCCGTATCCGCCACCGACGTCGAGGATGCGCATCCGCGGCAGCCGTTCCAGCTCCGCCGCCACCGCGCGCCGCTTCTCGTCATAGATGCGGTAGAAGGGCGTGGTCGGGTGGTCGGGGCGGAAGTGGCGACGGTAGCCGTTGTTGTAGATGCCGGAGCCGGCGGCCTGCGTGCGTTCCGCCTTGGCATTTTCCAGCAGGGCGGCGACCTGGGCGGCGACGGTATCGACGTCGAAACTCCTGGCATGCTCCAGACTGGCCGCGGCGACCGCCTTCAGCCCCTCGCGGTCGGCCAGCCGGGCGATCAGCATGTCGCGCAGCGGTTCGGCTTCGCCGGGCGGGACCAGCCAGCCGGTGCGGCCATGCTCGATGATTTCCGGGAAGCCGCCGCAGTCGCTGGCGACCACCGGCACGCCCAGAGCCGTGGCCTCCACCACCACGAAGCCGAAGCTTTCCCACAGGGAGGGAACGACCGCCATCTCGGCCCGCGCCACCACGGCCAGCGCGTCGTTGCGCGGCAGGGCGCCGGTGAAATGGACGCGGTCGGCGACCGGGGCGACGTCGCGGCGGAACTGGTCGATGACGGCGGCGCTCGCCGAATCCTCGCCGCCGATCATCATCAGGTGCAGGTCGGGGTTGGCGGCGAGCACGCCCGGAATGGCGCGGCCCAGCGTGGCGATGCCCTTGCGCCCCTCCAGCCTGCCGAAGAAGGCGATGAAGCGCTTCGGCAGTTCCATCGGCGGTTCGGCCGTCCGGTTGGCCGCCACCGCGGCGACGTCGATGCTGTTGGGGATGACCTGAATCAGTTCCGGCGCGATGCGCCAGTAATCCGCCACCCGCCGGGCGATGGCGCGGGTGGAGGCGTAGATCGCGGCACTGCGCCGGGTCTGGTCGCGCTCCAGCGCGTTCAACAGATGGGTGTGCGGAACCCAGGGCTGGTTGTTGGTGTCCATCACCAGCCCGGTCGGGGTCGCGAGCCGCGTCACCACCGGAATGGTGCTGAACCGGGTCAGCCACCAGGCGTCGGCATCGAATTCCGCCGCATGGACAACGTCGGGATGAAAGGCGCGAACGGCGTCGGCCAGCCGGCGGTTGGTCCGGAAACGGTCGACCACCGCATGCAGGTGCGGCCCCGGATCGACGCGCTGCACCGTCACGCCGTCTTCGATGTTGGTGCCGGCCGGCAAGCCGCCGGCCTTCCATGGGGTCACCACCTGGACGGTATGGCCCAGCCGCGTCAGCGCACGGGCCATCGTATGGGTGTGCGTGGCGATACCGCCGAGCTTTTCGCCGGGTGGGTATTCGGGCGTCAAGAGCGACAGTCGCATTGCGGTCTCCTCGATTCCTAAAGGGTGTCCGATGGGTCCGGTCACTTGCCTGCGGGGCCGGCCGGGGTGGCGACCGGGGCCGGCTTGTCGAACAGGCGCCGCGGCAAGGCTGCGAGCATCGCCGGGTCTGGAAGGAAGACGCGCCAGGGCAGTCCGGTCGCGTGGCGGTAGAGCGTCGCCGCGGTCGCGAACACCAGCGTATAGGCGACGGTGGAAACGATGGCCGCCGCAAGGATGCCGCCGCTGCGCAGGAACAGCAGCAACCCGCCCAGCGTGACCACCATGCCCAGCAGATTGGCCAGGGTGGCGGTGAAGGGCCGGTTTTCCGCATAGAGCCCGTTCAGCAGGATCGACGCGGCGGCATAGAGGACGGCGCCCGGCAGCAGCAGCCGCAGCGGCAGCGCGCTGTCGGCGAAGGACGGGCCATAGACCAGCCCGATGGCGATGTCGGCGAAGACGAACAGCCCGCCGCCCAGGAGGCCGCCGATGGCGAAGGTCGCCTGGAGACTGTTCAGCACCAGCTCGCGCCCCGACTGTCCCCGCCGGGTGGCGGCGGGCATGACGACGGTGGCGAGCGCGCCGGACAGGCTGACGATCAGCCAGGACAGGCTGGTCGCCAGCGCATAGAGCCCGACCTGCGCCGCCGACAGGAAGGCCGGGATGATGAGCAGGTCCAGCCGTTGGGTGACGACGCCGCCCACCACGTCGCCGTGGGTGCGCAGGGCATACCAGAGTGTCTGCCTGCCGAGCGCCGGGTCGGGCCGGCCGATGCCGTGGCGGCGGATCAGCAGAGCGGTCGCCACCACCAGCACCAGCGTGCTCATCGCCGCCTGGACGATGACGGCGGCCTCCACCGTGAAGCGGCCGGTGGCCCACAGCGCGGCATAGACGATGGCGACGCCGGCGGGCTGAACGAAATTCAGTGCGTTGAAGCTGCGGAAATCCTGATCGCCGAGGATCAGGCCCAGCATCAGTTCGGACAGCAGGGCCATGGCGATCATCGGCAGATAGAGCCGCGCCAGCGCTAGCGTCTCCGCCGGCTGCGCCGCCAGCAGCGTCGGCAGCAGCAGATAGCCGACGCCGACCGCCACCGCTGCAACCGGCAGCAGGATCAGGGTCCAAGTGCTGAGCAGTCGGCCACCGGCGGCATGGTCCCTCGACAGCGCGTAGGTGACCGCCTTGCCGCAACCCATGCCGAACAGCCAGCCCAGCAGCTGCACGGTGGTCAGCACCGCGGTCAGCGCTCCCCGGCCGTCCGGACCGATGGTGCGGGCGACCAGGATTCCAGTCAGCAGCCCCAGCGCCATCGTCGCGGCGGTGACGAGCACCGTCGCCACGCCATGCCGGGCGAAACCAGTTCGCGCCGCCGCCGCTTTCCGTCCGGTCAGACCTTTCAGCATCGCGCCGTTACCCCCGTTGATGCCCCGATATCCGTGCGCTGCGCAACCTGCCGCCTTTGAACTCCTGTTTCGATTGCAGGCCCGTTCCCGTTTTGAAGCAGCCTTCACTTGCCTAATTTTGCCGGCGAAAAATAGTTGGCATCACCAACATTGTCCGATGAATTCAAAAGTTATCGGGAAGAGGAACAATCGTAAAATGCGGCCGTTATTTGATCCGACGCGCATTTTTGTTGTGCGTTGCAAACAGGACGGTAGTGGGGTGTTGGTCCAGGGTCAACGCCGCTTTCGGAACTGTTCTTCCCACACACCAGGGGAGTATTTTTCTTCGAACATCCGTTGGCGAGGATTGCGAGTCCTAGCGTATCTTTCGGGCAGCGGTTATCGGCAACGCCCATTTTCCGGCATCGGGATTAGCCCGTTGCCGGGCCGTCCGCACACGGGAGGGGAGGGGGAGGCGCCGTTGCGCCCCACCGCATGGCGTCGCCGGACCTCCGCCTGACGCCATTGATGGGTGTCTTCAGTCGGCTGCGGCCATCCGCGCGGCGGTGGAGCCGCGCACGATGCAGGTGCCGCCCAGCACGAGACGGCGGCTGGGACGGTCCGGCGCCTCCAGCCGTTCGAACAGCAGGGCCATGGCGGACTGGCCGATGTCCTGCACCGGCTGTTCGATGACGGTCAGGCCGGGGCCGACCAGTTCCGTCCAGGGCTCGTTGTCGAAGCCGGCGACCGCCAACCCGTCCGGGATCGGCAGGCGCAGGCGGCGGGCGGCCTTGACCACCCCCATCAGGAACAGGCTGTTGCTGACGATGAAGGCCTCCGGCCGGTCACGCTCCGCCATCCACGCCACCACCGCCTCTTCCGCCGCATCGGCATGGGGGGCGAGAAAGCGGGCCGCTGGGGCAAGGCCGCGGGCTGTCATGGCGGCGCGGTATCCCTCATGGCGCTCCTGGCCGGTGGTGCTGGTGTTGCCGAACAGGCCGGCGATGCGGCGATAGCCCTGACCATGGAGATGCTCCACCAGCATCGCCGCGGCACGCGGGTTGTCGAGGACCACGGCATCGTGACGGCCGGTCGGCGCGTTGCGGTCGATCAGCACGACGGGGAAATCGAGATCCAGCCCGTCCAGCCGGTCGAGCGTCGCCCGGGTGGGGGCGAAGATCAGGCCGGTGATCCGCTCCTCCTGCATCAGGCGCAGGTACAGCTCCTCGCGTTCGGGATTCTCGTCGCTGTTGCACAGGATCACGCGCATGCCGGCGCGGTAGGCCGCATCCTCCACCGCGCGGCTGACGGCGGTGAAGAAGGGGTTGCGGATGTCGGACACCACCAGCCCGACGGTCTGCGAATGCTGCGAGCGCAGCCGCCTCGCCGACAGGTTGGGACGGTAGCCGGTGGCGCGCACCGCATCCTCAACCCGCTTGCGCAGGGTGTCGCTGACCGGACCGTTGCTCAGCACGCGTGACACGGTGGCGACCGACACGCCGGCGGCCAGGGCCACGTCCTTGATGCCAGCGTTTTTTCCCGAGACGCTCATGTCCAGACCGATCGTGTGGAAGGATGCCCCGATTGGGGAAGGGACCTTAGCCGCATGGGCCGAAGATGACCAGGGCGGGGTGTTTTCTGAAAACGTTTCCAGCAGATACCGCAAACCATCCTTTATTTTCGTCCGCCTGACAAGCCGTTCATCCAGGAAAGTCCATATGCTGCAACGCAACAAGCGTTGACAGGCGGACTGTAATCGTTTTCACTCGGTTCAACAGCACAAACAAAAGCCCGCGGAGGAGACGGTCGCCATGCTCACCGACACGCACCCCTTGAGCCTTCCCCCCGATCTGATCCGCCTCGGCGCCGCCCCGGCGGGCAAGGAGGCTGCGATCCGCGAGGCGGCACAGCTGCTGATCGCGGCGGGCTGCATCGATCCCGCCTATGCCGACAGCATGATCCGGCGCGAAACGGTGGCGAACACCTTCCTCGGCCATGGCGTCGCCATCCCGCACGGCATGGTGGACGACCGCAATCTGGTCCGCCGCAACGGCATCGCGATTCTGCAGGTGCCCGACGGCGTGGTGTGGAACGACGGGCAGACCGCCCGGCTCGTCGTCGCAATTGCCGCCCAGTCAGACGCCCACATCGCCATCCTGCGCCGCCTGACCCGGCTGATGCAGGACGAGGCACGGCTGACCGCCCTGTTCACCACCGGCAACCCCGCCGATCTCGTTGCTGCCCTGTCCGACGAGACCGCCGCGCCGGCGGCTTCCACCGCCGATGCCGGCGACCTTGCCGAGAGCTTCGAGTGGGTGGTCGACTACCCGACAGGCCTGCATGCCCGCCCCGCCGCCGCCTGGGTCGAGAGCGCCCGTGCCGCCTCCGGCCGGGTCCGCGTCCGTCATGGCGATGAGAGCGCCGACGGCAAGACGCTGGTGGCGCTGCTGCAACTCGGTCTCCGTCCAGGCGACCGCATCACCGTGTCCACCGACGGACCCGATGCCCGCGCGGTGCTGAACCGGCTGCGCGCCACCATCACCGGCCTCAGCGCGCGGGAAAAGGCGGATGCCGCCGCCGCAGCACGCAAGGCGAAGACCGTGGTGCAAGGCTGGACTCCGCCGGTCTCGACAGGTCGCGAGATGCCCGTGGTTGCCGGCATCGGCGCCAGCCCTGGCCTTGCCATCGGTCCGGTCCATGTGATGCCCAAGACCGACCTGACCGTTCCCGACCGTCCGGCCCCGCTGCTGGAGGGCGGCAACCGCCTGCATGAGGCGCTGAACCTGACGCGCCAGCAGCTGAAGGCGTTGGCCGACGACACCGCCCGCCGGCTGGGACCGGCCGAGGCCGAAATCTTCGCCGCCCAGGCGGAGCTGCTGAACGACACCGACGTCATCACGCTGGCCTGCCAGCTGATGGTCGAGGGACATGGTCCCGGCTGGTCGTGGAACGAGGCGGTGGAGCGCAGCGCCGCCAGGCTCGCCGCCAACCCGAACCCGGTGCTGGCCGGCCGTGCCGCCGACCTGCGCGATGTCGGCCGCCGGGTGCTGACCCGCATCGATCCGGACCTGCGCGGCGGCTCCATCCGCGACCTGCCGGACACCCCCTGCATCCTGGTCGCCGACGACCTGTCCCCGTCCGATACCGCCGCCCTCGACATGGGCCGCGTCATCGGTCTGGCGACGGCACAGGGTGGCCCGACTTCGCACACCGCCATCCTGGCGCGCACGCTGGGCCTGCCGGCGATGGTGGCGGGCGGAGCCGCGCTGACCGGGCTTGCCAACGGCACCACCGCCATTCTCGACGGCCAGTCCGGCCGCCTTTATCTGGACCCCTCCGACACCGACCTCGCCGCCGCCCATGGCTGGATCGAGGAGCAGCGCGTCAGGAAGGCCCAGCAGGAGGAACGGCGCAGCCTGCCCGCCCGCACCCGCGACGGCCACATGGTGGAGATTGGCGCCAACGTCAACCGTCCCGATCAGGTGGCGATGGCCCTGTCGCAGGGCGGCGAGGGCGTCGGGCTGATGCGCACCGAATTCCTGTTTCTGGAGCGCGGCGACGCGCCAAGCGAAGAGGAACAGTACGAGACCTACCGCGCCATGCTGGAGGCGCTGGACGGCCGTCCGCTGATCGTCCGCGCGCTCGACATCGGCGGCGACAAGCAGGTGCCGCACCTTCAGCTGCCGCATGAGGAGAATCCCTTCCTCGGCGTGCGCGGCGCCCGCCTGCTGCTGCGCCATCCCGAACTGCTTGAACCGCAGCTGCGCGCCCTCTACCGCGCCGCCAAGGGGGCGAAGCCGGGCGCCCTGCTGATCATGTTCCCGATGATCACCACGCTGCGTGAGATCGAGACGCTGCGCGCCGTCTGCGACCGCATCCAGGCCGAGCTGGACGCACCGGCGGTGCCGCTGGGCATCATGGTCGAGGTACCGGCCGCCGCCATCCAGGCCGACGTGCTGGCCCGCCATGTCGATTTCTTCTCCATCGGCACCAACGACCTGACGCAATACGCGCTGGCCATCGACCGCCAGCATCCCGAACTGGCGGCGGAGGCCGACAGCCTGCATCCGTCGGTGTTGCGCCTGATCCGCCTGACGGTGGAAGGCGCGGAAAAGCACGGCCGCTGGGTCGGTGTCTGCGGCGGCATCGCCGGCGACCCGTTCGGCGCCGCGTTGCTGGCCGGTCTCGGCGTGCGCGAGCTGTCGATGACCCCGCGCGACATCCCCGGCGTCAAGGACAAGCTGCGCGACAGCGACCTTGCCGGCCTGCGGGCGCTGGCCCAGCGCGCGCTGGATTGCGAGTCCTCCGACGAGGTGCGGGCGCTGGAGGGGGAAGCGTCATGACGAAATCAGGCTTGAAGTCCATCGTCACCGTCACGCTGAACCCCGCCATCGATCAGACCATCACGGTCGAGGCGCTGAAGCCCGGCAGCGTCCATCGTGCCAAGGCGGTTCGTCACAATGCCGGCGGCAAGGGCGTGAACGTCGCCAGCTGCCTCGCCGACTGGGGCACGCCGGTGACCGCCGCTGGCCTGCTCGGCACCGGCAACGCCGCTCCGTTCGAAGCGCTGTTCCAGGCCAAGGGCATCGCCGATGCCTTCATCCGGCTGCCGGGCGAGACGCGCGTCAACATCAAGATCGCCGACCTTGCGGCCAACGACACGACCGACATCAACCTGCCGGGACTGAGCGCCGATGCGGGTGCTGTCGACCGCGTGAGGGAGAGCGTGCTGGGGCTGGTGGCGCCGGGAACGCCGGTGCTTCTGGCCGGCAGCCTGCCGGAGGGCGTGCCCACCGACTCCTACGCCGTCCTCACCGCCGATCTGGCGGCGGCCGGTGCGCGGGTCGTGCTGGACAGCAGCGGGGCACCGCTGGCGGCGGCACTGGCCTCCGCCGGTGCGCTGCCCCACTGCATCAAGCCCAACCGGCACGAACTGGAGGATTGGGCCGGCCGGCCGCTGCCGACGGACGCCGACCTGCTGGGTGCGGCCCGCGATCTGCATCGCCGCGGCGTGTCGGTGGTGGTGGTGTCGCTGGGGGCGGACGGCGCGCTGTTCGTCGGTAGCGATGGGGATGGCGCCCGAGCCCTGCACGGCCGGCTGCCGCCGGTCCAGGCGCTCAGCACCGTCGGGGCGGGCGACGCCATGGTCGCCGGGTTGATCGCCGCCTTCCAGCAGGACGGCGGGTTGGAGGATGTCGCCCGGCTGTCGGTGGCCTTCGCCGCCGCCAAGCTCGGCTGCTTCGGCCCCAACCTGCCCGATCCGGCGACGGTGCGGTCGCTCGCGGCACAGGTTGCCCTGACCCCGATCGACTGAGATTTCCGACGCTATCGGACTGAAATCAACGCAGTGACAGGCGCGGGCTCGAACCCGCCAGGAGGAAACAATGGCGACCCTGTTGGCCGTGATCGCGGCGGGCGATCTTACAACCCAGGCCGTTCTGGCGGCCGAGGCCCTGCGCAAGGCGGCGGCGAAGGCCGGCCACCGCATCCAGGTGGAGATCCGCACCAGCCTCGGCATCCAGTCTCCGCTCGACGCCGCCGCATTGTCCGCGGCTGACGGACTGATCCTGGTCGGCAGCGGCGACTTCGACGACGGGCGCTTCGCCGCGTTGAAACGCAGCACCGCCTCGCTCGACGAGGTGCTGGGCAATTCCGCCGCCGTGCTGGAAAAGGCGTTGTCCTCCTCTGCTGCAGCCGCCTCCGCAACTGCGCCTGCGGCTGCCGGTCCGCGCCGGATCGTCGCCATCACCTCTTGCCCGACGGGCATCGCCCACACCTTCATGGCGGCCGAGGGCATCCAGCAGGCGGCGACCTCGCTGGGCCACAAGGTCCGGGTGGAGACCCAGGGCTCCGTCGGGGCGCGCGACACCCTGACCGACGAGGAGATCCGCGAGGCGGACGTCGTGCTGATCGCCGCCGACACCCAGATCGACCTGTCCCGCTTCACCGGCAAGCGCGTGTTCCTCAGCGGCACCAAGCCCGCCATCAATGACGGCAAGGCGCTGGTCAACCGTGCCCTGGCCGAGGCGAAAACGCATGGCGCCGCCGGTGGCGCGGTTCCGCTGGCCGACGCCGTCGCCGCCGGCAAGGCCGAGCGCTCGGCCCAGCGCACCGGCCCCTACAAGCATCTGATGACCGGCGTGTCCTTCATGCTGCCCTTCGTGGTGACGGGCGGCCTGCTGATCGCGCTGGCCTTCGCGCTGGGCGGCATCTACGTCTACGAGGAATCCAACGCCGGCACGCTGGGCTATGCCCTGTTCCAGATCGGCGCCAAGGGTGCCTTCGCCCTGATGGTGCCGGCGCTGGCCGGCTACATCGCCTATTCCATCGCCGACCGTCCCGGCATCGCCCCCGGCATGGTCGGCGGCATGCTGGCCGGCAGCATCGGTGCCGGCTTCCTGGGCGGCATCGTCGCCGGCTTCATCGCCGGTTACGGCACCGCTTTCCTCAACCGCCACATCAAGCTGCACCGCAACCTGGAAGGGCTGAAGCCGGTATTGATCCTGCCGTTGCTGGGATCGCTGCTGACCGGCCTGCTGATGATCTATGTCGTCGGCACGCCCGTAGCCGAGGCGCTGGCCTGGATGAGCGCCTGGCTGAAGGGCATGCAGGGCAGCAGTGCCATCCTGCTCGGTCTGCTGATCGGGGCGATGATGGCCTTCGACATGGGCGGCCCGGTCAACAAGGCGGCCTACGCCTTCTCCACCGGCCTGATCGCGTCCCAGGTCTACACCCCGATGGCCGCCGCCATGGCCGCCGGCATGGTGCCGCCGCTGGGTCTGGCGCTCGCCACCAAGCTGTTCGCCGACCGCTTCACCGCGGAAGAGCGCGAGGCCGGCAACGCCGCCGCGGTCCTGGGCATCGCCTTCATCACCGAAGGCGCCATTCCCTTCGCCGCCCGCGATCCGCTGCGCGTCATCCCGGCGCTGATGATCGGCGGCGCGCTGACCGGCGCGATGTCGATGGCGGTGGGTGCGGAGCTGAAGGTGCCGCATGGCGGCGTCTTCGTCCTGCCGATCCCCAACGCCGTCACGCATCTGCTCGGCTATGTCGTGGCTCTGGTGGTCGGCACGGCGGTGACCGCCGTCGCCCTGCGCATCCTGAAGAAGCCGGTTGCCGCCGCAGCGGCGGCGCCGAAGCCGGCGGTCCAGCGGGCCGGCGCGCACGCCTGACCGTCATTCCTTTCCTCTCGGGCGTCCTCCCGAAACTGGCCCCTCTCCGCATCAGCGGGGAGGGGCTTTCTTTTTTGTCCGAAGAATCCGCGCCAGCTTTCGCCACGCGGTCCGTGGGATCGGTCAAGACATCGCCCGGAGTGACCGATCCATGCTCGACGAAAAGCCCGACGTGATGCTGGGCAACATGCTGCTGCATGTGAACCTGCTGGCCCTTGGCACGCTGATGACCAAGATGATGGCGGAGATGTTCCGCAAGGACGAGCATCCGGCCGGGAAGGCGGATGAGTGGTTGCGCCTGTTCGAGGCGACCGCCGCGCAGATGACCTTCGCCAACGAGACGCCGGAATGGAGCGACCTGACGGCGCAGGAATTCCGCGACGTGCTGATGCAGCACATCCACCGCGCCCGCGCCATGGCGATAGGGGAGGAGTGCGACCCGCGCGCCTATCTGCGCCATCACGGCTGACGGGCGTCCGTTATCGTCACCGGTACTCCTGCCGCCGGGCCAGCCCGTCCTTCAGGTGGCGGATCGCCGCATGCACCTTCGCCGGCACGTGGCGCTTTTGCGGATAGACCGCCCACACCGCCGTGTTGGGCGGCCGGTGGCGATCCAGCAAGGACACAAGCCGCCCTTCGGCCACAGGCGCGCGCACATAATAGTCCGGCAGCTGGCACAGCCCGAACCCGCGCAGTGCGGCGTCCAGCACCGAGAAGCCGCTGTTGCAGCGCCAGCGGCCCCGCGGCCGGAACAGCCAGTCCTGGCCGTTGTCGTCGAACAGCCAATGGTCCGACGTGCCGATCAGGCACTGGTGAGCGGCAAGGCTGGTCAGGCTGTCGGGACTGCCGTGGCGCTCCAGATAGGACGGGGCTGCGCACAGATGCATCACGCGTGGGGCAATGCGCGTCGCCACCAGGCTCGATTCGCTGAGACGGCCGAGCCGGATCGCCAGATCGTACCCTTCCTGCACAAGGTCGAGCTGCCTGTTGGTCAGTTCCACCTCGATGCTCAGCTGCGGATGGCGCTCCATCAGGTCGTTGATCAGCGGCATGACGAACTGCTCGCCATAGGCGGTGGCACAGGTCATGCGCAGCACTCCCTTCACATCGCTGTCGCCGCCCTGCAACGCGCCCACCGCCAGGAAAGCGTCGTCGCGCTGCTCCGCCAGACGACGGCAGCGGGCGAGGAAGGCTCTCCCGCTCTCGGTCAGGCTGACCTTGCGGGTGGTGCGGTAGAACAGGCGGGCCTGCAGCCGGTCCTCCAGCCGTGCCACGCTGCGGCTGACATGGGAGGAGGAGACGCGCAGCCGCTCCGCCGCGCGTGAAAAGCTTCCGGTTTCCGCCACCGCCACGAATTCGTCGATGCCGTCCCAGCCGCTCACGGTACATTCTCCCAGGGCCATCCGGCCATTATCCCCATGCGGCAAAAATCTATTCCCGAAATCGCCGTTCTGGCAATGACCGGTCGCGGTCTACACTGCGGAAATCAAATGCCAATCCTCATTGGCAAACCCGGTTTCGGGGCAAACCCGTTCTCGGGACCAATCCGACTTGGGGAAGGAAACCCACATGGTTCTGTCACGCGCCGCCGTCGCCTGGGAAGCCAACCGTCCGCTGGAGATCGAGGAAGTCGAGGTCGCGGCTCCCAAGGCCGGCGAGGTGATGGTCCGCATCGTCGCCACCGGTGTCTGCCACACCGACGCCTACACGCTGTCCGGCAAGGATTCCGAAGGCGTCTTCCCCTGCATCCTCGGACATGAGGGCGGCGGCGTGGTGGTGGAGGTCGGGCCGGGCGTCACGTCCGTGGCGGTCGGCGACCATGTCATCCCGCTCTACACGCCGGAATGCGGCAAGTGCAAATTCTGCCTGTCCGGCAAGACCAACCTGTGCCAGGCGATCCGCGCCACCCAGGGTAAGGGCCTGATGCCGGACGGCACCAGCCGCTTCTCGCTGAAGGGCAAGGAGATCGCCCACTATATGGGCACCTCGACCTTCTCCGAATACACGGTGCTGCCGGAGATCGCCCTCGCCAAGATCAACAAGGCGGCACCGCTCGAGAAGGTCTGCCTTCTGGGCTGCGGTGTCACCACCGGCATGGGTGCCGTGATGAACACCGCGAAGGTGGAGCCGGGCTCGACCGTCGCCATTTTCGGCCTGGGCGGCATCGGCCTGTCCGCCATCATCGGCGCCACCATGGCGAAGGCAAGCCGCATCATCGGCATCGACGTCAACCCGTCGAAGTTTGAGATCGCCAAGCAGCTCGGCGCCACCGACGTCGTCAACCCGATGGACTTCGACCGCCCGATCCAGGAGGTGCTGGTCGAGATGACCGACGGCGGCGTCGACTACAGCTTCGAGTGCATCGGCAACGTCAAGGTGATGCGGGCCGCCCTGGAATGCTGCCACAAGGGCTGGGGCGAGTCGGTCATCATCGGCGTCGCCGGCGCCGGCGAGGAGATCGCCACCCGTCCGTTCCAGCTGGTCACCGGCCGCGTCTGGCGCGGTTCGGCCTTCGGCGGCGTCAAGGGCCGCTCGGAGCTGCCGGAGTATGTGGAGCGTTACCTGCGCGGCGAGTTCGAGCTGGACACCTTCATCACCCACACCATGGGTCTGGAGGACATCAACCACGCCTTCGACCTGATGCATGAGGGCAAGAGCATCCGCTCGGTCATCCTGTACAATCAGTGAGACGTTGGGCTCTCCCTCCTCCGGCCGCCGGGGGAGGGAGCCTTCCTGCGATCGTTATTCAAAAGGCGTTTCCATGACCGATCCTCTCACCACCCTGTCGGAAACCCGCGTCTTCGGCGGCCGGTTGAAGCGGGTGCGGCACCGGTCCGCGGCGGTGGATTGCGAGATGACCTTCGCGATCTTCCTGCCGCCGCAGGTGGAAGCCGGTGCGAAGGTGCCGGTGTTCTACTGGCTGTCGGGACTGACCTGCACCGACGAGAACTTCACCCAGAAGGCCGGCGCCTTCCGCGTCGCGGCGGAGCTTGGCCTCGCCATCGTCGCCCCCGACACCAGCCCGCGCGGGGAGGGGGTGCCCGGCGACCCCGACAATTCCTGGGACTTCGGGCTCGGCGCCGGATTCTACGTCGATGCGACCGAACAGCCCTGGGCGCGCCATTACCGGATGCACGACTATGTGACGCGGGAATTGCCGGCGCTGATCGAGGCGAATTACCCGGTCACCGACAGGCGGTCGGTCGCCGGCCATTCGATGGGCGGACATGGCGCGCTTGTCTGCGCGCTGAAACAGCCGGGCTTCTACAAGGCGGTGTCGGCCTTCGCCCCCATCGTCAACCCGGCGGCGGTGCCGTGGGGTGAGAAGGCCTTCGGCCGCTACCTGGGCCCCGACCGCGACCGCTGGCTTGAGTGGGATGCCTGTGCGCTGATCGCGACTGCGCCTGAGCGGCTGCCGATCCTGATCGACCAGGGCGACCGCGACGGTTTTCTGGAGGCGCAGTTGAAGCCGGAGACGCTGGTCGCCGCGGCGGAGGCGGTGGGCCACCCGGTGACACTGCGGATGCAGCCGGGCTACGACCACAGCTACTTCTTCATCAGCACCTTCATCGAGGACCATCTGCGCCACCATGCGGCGGCGCTGCTGGGGTGAGGCCGAGCGGGCAGAGGGCACAAGTCGCCCCCTGCTTCGACGCCTTTCCCTCAGGCCACCCGCCGCGTCAGGTGGTTGTCCCACCGGAAGGCCGGCGCCTTGCGTTCCGGCCCGGCTTCTGCGCTCGCCGAGACTGGCTCGATGACGCCGAGACCGCTGGTCGCCAGATAGCCATCGCCGTTCGGTGCCAGACCGCAGCCGTCGGCAAGCGCAGTGGAGCCCAGCCATGACCCGCTCGCCGCATCCCACAGACCTATGATCCCGCCCATCGGCGAGCTGGCCGCGACCGTCCTGCCATCCGACGCCACGCTCCCGATATAGCCTTGCATGCGCGACAGCACATCCTCCGGCGTGTCGAACAGGCGAATCGTGCCGCCACCGGGACGGTGGGCGCCGGTCAGCGGCTGAAGCATGCCGATGGGCCGCTCGTCCTGCACGCCGAAGGCGATTCCGCCATCGTCGAGCAGGGCGATGTGGCGCATGCCGAGGTTGGCGTGCTCTTCCGGCAGCCGCACCTTGTCGAGCAGCTTGCCGGTCGCAGCCTCGACATAGGTCAGCGAGCTGTCCATGCTGTCGAGATTCAGCTTGGCCCGACCGGTATCGGGGTGGGTGATGACGCCTCCGTTGGCGACCGCCAGCGTCGTGCCGTCGCGCATCAGGATCAGCTCGTGCGGGCCCAGCCCATGGGTCGGGATGGCGCCGATGCGGCGGTAATTGTCGGTGGCGTCATAGACGCCGATGGCACCCTCTTCGCGCGGCACGTCGTCCTCGGCGACGAAGAGGGTGCGTCCGTCGGCGGAATAGTCGCCATGGCCGGTGAAGCGGCGGTCGTCCGGCGCGCGCACCACCGGGCCGGGGGTGCCGTCCACCAGCGACAGCGTCTGGAACCAGCGGCCGGGCCGGCGGGCGAAGACGGCGGCCTCCGCCATGCCGGGCCGGGGCATGATGCCATGGGCGCGGCCGGGGGTGGCGGTGGTGAACAGCACCTTGCCGGTGCGGTCGAGCGCCGCGACGCCGAAGCTCGGCTCCGCCCCGGCGGTGGCGTAGGCGTTGAGGTAGAGCGTGCCGGCATTGGCGGCATGGGCCTTGCCCGTCAGCACGGCCAGCAGCCCGCCCGACAGGCCGGCGCCCGACAGCACACGTCCCCCGAAGATCCGCCCAGCCAGCAGGCTCAGGATATTCCTACGGTCGACCGCCATCGTCAGTCTCCGTCCAGTTCGTTGAAGCCCAGCGTGATGTCCAGCAGCGGCGCCAGCGTGCCCAGCATCTCCACCCTCGCCGCCTTGACCAGCCGCAGCGCGCTCTCGGTCTTCTTGCGGGCGGCAGGGTCGGTGACGGCCTTGTTGAGCGGGCCGGGGATAGCCTCCACCGCGCTGATCGCGGCGGCGAAACTTTCATCGATGGCCTGCTTGGCGGTGGCGCCATCATCGTTGGCGGGCAGCAGCGTGACGAAGCCCGGACCGCCATGCTCGCCCATCAGCAGGGCGCGAAGCCCCTCCAGGTTCAGCACGACATTGCGCAGCGACCGGCCGCTGCGCAGCGCCTCCACCACCGTCGGCTTGGCATCCTCGATGCTCGTGCCGAGCGGGGCCATCAGCTTCTGGTCGATCACCACCTGCATCGCGGTAATGGCGGAGGAATAGAGCGTGTTCACCGCCTCCGACGCGTTGGGGCCGAGAACGGTCGACTGTCCGGCGGCGAGCGGCGCCTCCAGCTCCTTCCAGCCGTCGCGCGCATCGGTGGCGATGGCGGCGATGTTGCGGGCGGCTGCGGCGGCGAGCTTGGCGCGGTACTGCTTGGCGTCGCTTCCGGTGAAGCTTTCGGCGGTGACGCCGTCGTCGAACAGCAGACGCTCCAGCACGGTCAGTCCTTGGACGGCCGCGCTCTGGCGGGCGAGCGCGCCGGGCTCCAGCAGCTTGGGGTCATGGTCGCGCAGGATCTGGCCGATCTGGCGCTGAACCACGCCCGGCCGTTCCGGCCAGAACGACATGCGGTCGGCCCGCAGATTCAGGGTCAGCGGACCGGGACGCAGATGCTGCACGGCGGCCCAACCGTCGGTGACCTTGACATGGGCGGCGCGCGCCTCCTCAAGTCCGCCGGCGGTGGGACCGGCGGCGAAGCGGTCGAGCGTATCGACATAGGCGGCCGCTGCCGTCATCAGCGCGTCGAAGCGGGGCAGGGCATGGGTGCGGACCATGCCGCCGAGGAAGGCGGCGTCCTTGTCCGACTGGCGGGCGGCGAAGGCCGGCGCCCGCGGCAGCAGAGCAGCCACGGCGGCGGCGGCCGACATAAGTCCCAGCACTATGCGGCGTCGCATACAATCAAATCCCTTCTGCCTTTGACGTGGAACGAACCCCCCGCCCTTCCTTTACAAACCCAGCACGTAACGCACCAGACGTTTCCGGTCCTCGACCGGGAGAGACTTGAAGCGGTCCTTCGCCGCTTCCGCCTCGCCGCCATGCCAGAGGATCGCTTCGGTGACGCTGCGGGCGCGCCCGTCATGCAGAAGCGACAGCTGTCCATCCTTGGCCGCGAGCCGGTTCAGGCCCCACAGCGGCGTGGTGCGCCAGTCCGATCCGTTCGCCTCGCCCATCGGCAGCCGGTCGCCCAGTCCGGGGCCGAGATCGTGGAGAAGCATGTCGCTGTGCGGGAAGATGTCGCGGTTGGACAGCGACGGATGCTCGGCATCCTCCCCCGTGCGCCAGGACGGGCGGTGGCAGGCAGCGCAGCCGGTGTCGGCGAACAGCGCGGTGCCGGCCTTGTCCTTCGGTGCCTCCAGGCTGCCGTCGGGCGGCAGGTCACGCAGATAGCCGTCGATCAGGCCGATGACGGTGCTGGGAATCTCAAGCCCCTCGAACTGCTTGGAATCGCCGTGGGGGGCGTTGCGGCAGGCGGACTGTGCCGGGGTGCAGTCGCCCCAGGGCTCCGGGAAAGCCGGGGTCGACATGCCGATGTCGAGGCTGAAGGCCTCCGCATCCTGGTGGTCAAGGGTGGGATGCATCGCCTTCCAGCCGAAGCGGCCGACCTGCCGCTTGCCGTCCACCGTCACATAATTCACCCGGCCGGCGACCGGACCCCCGGAGGCGGCCTGTCTGGCGGCTTCGGCTTCGATGGCGTCGGCCGGGATGCGGTCGAGCAGGCCCATGCCGTGGACGCGCGGCGGCACGCGGGCGGACATCACCGTTGCTTCCGCCAGCGGGCCATAACCGAGATCCTCGATCACCGGCGTCGGGTGGCGCAGGCGGACGGTCTCGCCGTCGGGAAAGCGGACGGCTTCTTCACGGTAGGTGACGCGGGGGCGACCTTCGATCACCTGTCCAAGGATGGCATTGGATTGGATTTGCCGGCCATAGACCGGATCGCCGTTCAGCTTGATCGCATAGCCGCCCCCCTGGTCGCCCTTCACCGCCGGGTCGGGGGGGCGCCCGCCGGCGCCGCGCGGATGGCAGGTGGCGCAGGAGCGTGCGTTGTAGAGCGGGCCAAGACCATCCGCCGCCTGCGTAGCGGTGGGAGCGGCCACCCACATGCGGCGGAACAGCGCCTCGCCGATGCGGTTGTCGAGGCTGTCGCCAGCCTGGGCGGCAGAGGGGGCGGCCTGAGCGGCGAGGAGCAGTGCAGCGGCCAGAGCGATGCGGAAATCGATGAAATCAAGCAACGCGGATGTATCCCATCATGCCGGTATCCTGATGTTCGATGATGTGGCAGTGGAACATCCAGTCGCCGGGATTGTCGGCCTTGATGGCGACGCGCAGCCGCTCCTTCGGCTCCAGCAACACCGTGTCGGCATGGTGGGGCACCACCTTGCGGGAATCGGAGGACAGCACCGTGAAGGTGTAGCCGTGGATGTGGATCGGATGCAGGTGCGGCGTCAGGTTGGCCAGTTCGAAGATGTAGCTCCGGCCCTTCTCCAGCGTGACCAGCGGCGGAGGCAGGCGTTCATGCCCGCCCTCCGGCCAGCTCTGCTGGTTGATCGCCCAGAAGGTCTTCGCCGACAGGCACAGCGCGTCGGCATAGGGCAGGCCGGGCAGGGTGGCGGCATCGAAGCTCTGCGCCACCGCGGTGGCGGAAAAGGCCATCGGAATGATCGGCGCGTCCTTCAAATCCGGCTCCGGAATGGCGGAGGCGGGCAGGGCGCGCGGTTTGAAGCGCTTGTTGGGCCGCGCGGGTCCGACGGCGCGGAAGGTGGCGAGCGGCCGGGGCTCGGCCGAATAGACGTTGGTCAGCCGCAGGGTCTGGCCGGCCTTGGCGGGGGCGCGGAACAGCACGTCGATGCGCATCGCCGGTCCCATCGGCCACCCGTCCAGCGGACGGGGCGGCAGCGGGTTGCCATCGACGGCAACGATCCAGGCGTCGGCCCCCTCGACCCGCAGATCGACGACGCGGGTGCTGTCGATGTTGTAGAGGCGGGCACGGATGTCGCCGTTGGCAGGAACCTCGATCACCGGCTCGATGGTGCCATTGACGGTCGACACGCTGCCGAAGGTGCCGGCGCGCGCAGCGCCGCGGTCGGTCATGAAGGTGCCGAACGCCCCGGTCTTGTCCAGCTGCCAATCCTTGACCAGGCAGACGACGTCGGCATCGACCTTCGGCGCGTCCGGCTCCTCGACGATCAGAACGCCGGCAAGACCGCGGCCCAGCAGTTCCACCGTGTTGCAATGGGGATGGAAGAAGAAGGAGCCGGCATCGGGCGGGGTAAATTCATAGACGTGGCGCTCGCCCGGCTTCGTCGGCGGCTGGGTCAGGTAGGGCACGCCGTCTTCCAGGTTCGGCAGGCGGATGCCGTGCCAGTGGATCGAGGTGTGCTCGTCCAACCCGTTCACCAGGGTGGCGCGCAGCCGCTGGCCCTTGCGCATGCGGATGATCGGGCCGGGAAAACTGTCGGCATAGGTGATCAGCGGCGATGGACCAGCCGGTTCCGGCAGGATGCGCAGCATCCGCTGCCTGGCGACCAACTCGACCTCGACCAGATCGCCTGCGGCCGTGACCGGCGTCGGCCCGGCGAGACCGGCCTTCAGCGCACCGGCATCGGGGGCGGCAAGGCCGGTTCCGCCGAGCGCCGTCGCCGCGAAGGCGGCGCCCCCGGCGCGCAGAAGGGTGCGACGGGACAGGGCGGAGGCGGGTCGATGCAGCATGACGGCGGTCCAGAAAACTTCAGGCAAAATAAAGGCCGGTTCCGGTCCCTTCGCCATCCCCCGCCGGGTCGGCCCGGAAGGGAAGCTCTGGGAAAACGGTCAGGCGCGGGAGGGCGCGGGACCGGAGCCGGGGAGGCAGTGCTTACTTGCCGACCTTCGACGGGTCGTCGAGGCTGTCGGAGCCCTTGACGTCGACCGAGACGCCCAGCGCGGCGACGGCGCCTTCCAGCGCCTTCTTCTGGGCAACGAGGCCTTCGATGCCGGCGGACACCAGCTTGTTGCCCTCGTCGTTGTCGGCGGCGATCATCTGGTCATAGGCCATCTTACCGCTGTCGGCGGTGTCCTTGATCGCCTGCATCGCCTTCATGGTGTTGGCCATGGCGGCCTTGACCGTGGCGTCGGCGTCGGCGGACTTGGCGGCGACCAGCTGCGACAGCGAAGCACCCGAGACGGTCTTGCCGTCAGTGCGCTTGTAGCTGCCGTTGTAGACGTTCACCATGCCGACTTCGTCGTAATAGTGCGAGTTGTGGGTGTTGTCGGAGAAGCAGTCATGCTCCTCTTCCGGATCGTGCAGCATGAGGCCGAGCTTCATGCGCTCGCCAGCCAACTCACCATAGCTCAGCGATCCCAGGCCGGTCAGCATGCGGGCGACGCCTTCGCCCTCCGGCGCCTTGGCGATGGACGCGCGGGCCTTGCCCTTCGCAGCCCAATCGGCGGTCATTTCCGACAGGTCGTCGACCAGCATCTGGGTGGCAACCTTCAGATACTGGATACGGCGGTCGCAATGGCCGTTGGTGCAGTCCTTGCCCTTGCCATAGTCGGTGGCCTTGCGCTCCCCGGCGCCCGGACCGGTGCCGTGCAGATCCTGGCCCCACAGCAGGAATTCGATGGCGTGGTAGCCGGTGGCGACGTTCGCCTCCACCTTGCCGGCTTCGTGCAGTTTGTCGGCCAGCAACTCCTTGGTGATCTTGGAAGCGTCGATGGTCTTGCCGCCGGCCGTGATCTTCGGGTTGGCGATGACGTTCGCCTTGGCGTAGGGGTTGCTCTCGCCGCCGGCATAGCCCTCGTCGACATAGTCGATCAGGCCCTCGTCCAGCGGCCAGGCATTCACCTTGCCTTCCCATTCGTCGACGATCGGGTTGCCGAAGCGGAAGGCTTCCGTCTGCATGTACGGAACGCGGGCGGCCTTCCACGCATCGCGCGCCTTCGCCAGATTTTCCTCGGTCGGCTTGGCCACCAGGGCGTCCACCGCCTTCTTCAGCGCCTTGGCGCCGTTGGTGGCGTCCTCATAGGCGGCATGGGCGATGTCGGCGTAGTTCTTCGCCACGTCCTTGTAGGCCGGACCGGCAGCCTGGGCACCGTACGGCAGCAGGGCAACGACGGCTACGGCGGCAAAGCCGGCAGCGCGCTTCGACATGGAGGTCTCCTCGAACGTCGGTGGTCGGTAATAACAGCAAGTGCGACTTATTCTCAGCGAATAACGTCGCGAATCATTCTCACTGTCAAGCCCTATCCGCGTTGAGGGTACTCGGAAACGCGCAGGCGCCGCCGTGCCGCGTCGATATGTCCCGCCGCCCTCGCCTGCGAGCGGCGGAATGTGAAAACTCCTCAACCCTGTCCGAGCGCCTGCGACAGATCCTCATGGAGATCGTCAGGCGACTCCAGCCCGACCGACAGGCGCAGCAGATCTCCCGGCACCGGGGAACTCGGCCCCTCGATGCTGGCGCGATGTTCGATCAGGCTTTCCACCCCGCCGAGCGATGTGGCACGGCGCCAGATCTGGACACGAGCGGCGGCGTCGATGGCGGCCTGGGTGCCGCCCTTCACGCGGATGGACAGCATGCCGCCATAGCCGCCGCTCATCTGGCGCGACGCGATGCCGTGGCCGGGGAAGCCGGGCAGGCCGGGATAGAGCACCTCGGCGACCTGCGGATGGGCGGACAGCCGCTCCGCCAGGGCCATGGCGGCGTCGCTCTGCCAGCGGACACGGGCGAACAGGGTGCGCAGGCCGCGCTGCAGCAGCCACGCCTCGAAACTGCCGAGAATGCCGCCCTGCTGGCTCTGCACCGCTTTGATCCGGGCCCAGAACTCGTCCTTGCGGGCGGCGGTCAGGGTGCCGGCGACGACGTCGGAATGGCCGTTGAGATATTTGGTCGCCGAATGCATGACGATGTCGGCGCCCAGTTCCAGCGGGCGGGTCAGCACCGGGGTGGCGACCGTGCTGTCCACCGCCAGCCAGGCCCCCGCCTCATGCGCCAGTTCGGCCACCGCCGCGATGTCGGTGACTGTCCACAGCGGATTGGCCGGGGTCTCCACCCAAACCAGCCGGGTCTGGCCGGGACGGAGTGCCGCGCGGACCGCATCGGTGTCGCTGGTGTCGACCCCTTCGACCTTCAGCCCCCAGCGGGTGGCGGGGCCGTGCACCCAGTTGCGGAAGGCCCAGTACATCACGTCGGGCACCAGCACATGGTCGCCGGGGTCCAGCGCCTGGAACACCGCGGTCGCCGCCGCCATGCCGGAGGCGAACAGCAGCGTATCGACACCCTTTTCCAGTTCGGTGATGGTCCTTGCCGGAATATCGAAGGTGGGGTTGTCGGCGCGGGCATAGACCCGACCACGGCCATAGCCGTTGTCGGCATCCCGGACAAAGGTGGTGGACGGGTGGATTGGCGGGATGACCGCGCCGCTGGCCGCATCCTCAAAGCCCAGGGCGCCGGCGGCGATGGTTTCGGGACGGTGGGGACGGTCGGTCATTGCCGGTGTACTCCGCGATCGGTCATGAAAGGGGGGCGTCAAGGATACGTCCGCCCGACGCCGGGGCGCAATGGCACCGCGAAGAGGTCAGGCGTAGCGTGCGATCAGGCGGGCCAGCGGCGGACCCGACAGCACCACCACGAAAAGCCGAAGGGTTTGCAGGGCCAGCACCAACGGCAAATCCACCCCGCTGCCCAGCGCGATCACCACCACGGAATCGAGCCCGCCCGGGCTAGTGGCGAGGAAGGCGGTCAGCGGGTCGGTCGGGAGCAGCGTGACCAGCACCCAGGCCGACAGGCTGCACAGGGCGATCATCAGACCGGTCGACAGCAGCATCTGCGGCACCGCGCGGAGGGCGTGGCTCAACACCTCACGGGTGAAGCGCAGGCCGATGCTCCAGCCGATGACGGTGTAGGTGACGGTCAGCAGCGCATGCGGCAGTTGCAGGGTCACGCCGGCACCGGTCTGGACCAGCGCCCCCAGCACCATCGGCACCAGAAGGGCACCGGAGGGAATGCGGAAGCGGTGGCCGATCCAGCCGCCCGCTGCGGCAACCAGCAGCGTCGCCGCCAGCCCGCGCAGGTCCAGCGCCTCCACCGGGGCCACCGGGATGGCGGAGCCCTGCGGTCCGGCGGTCAGTGCATGCGTCACCAGCGAGGCGCTGAGCACCACCAGCACGACACGCAGATACTGCATCACCGCGACCAGCCGGACGTCCGCGCCATAGTCGCCGGCCATGGCGACCATGGCGGACGCAGCCCCCGGCGACACGCCCCAGGCGGCGGTTGTGCCGGGCAGGCTGCCGTAGCGGACGAACAGCCAACCGACAATGCCGCTGACAACCACCGTCAGCCCGACGGTGCCCAGCATGAGAGGCCAGTTTTGCGCAATGGAGAGCAGGATCGACGAGGTTACGGCATGGGCGACGAGGCAGCCGATGATTGCCTGCGCCATGGTGAAGCCCGAGGGCGGAACGCGGATGGTGGCGCCGCCGACACCGAGTGCGATGGCACCGATCATCGGTCCGATCAGCCACGCAGCCGGCAATCCAACCGCATCGAGCCCCAGCGTCGCCGCCGCGGACAGCGCGAGAAGCCCCGCCCACTGCGCGGCCGACCGCAGGCGGAGCCGCCACCGGCTGCCGTTTCCGCCACCATCCCTTGCGCTGACCACGAACCCATACCTGCACGAATGATTTTCGACCGGCTCATGCTGCCCGCCGCCCCCCTGTCCGTCCAGCAGGCGAAGGGGCGCGGCAGCCATGCGCGGCGGATCAGCGGGCCGTGCGGATCCGCGTCAGGAAATCGTCGACGCCCTGGTTAAGGTCGTCCGCCTGCCGATGCAGCAGACCGGCCGCAGTCAGCACCTCCTGCGCGATGCCGCCGGTCTCCGACGAGGATTGCGTCACCTCGCCGATGGAGTCGGTAACACGGCGGGCGCCGACCGCGACCTCCTGCACGTTCCGGGTGATTTCCTGCGTCGCGGCGGTCTGCTGTTCCACCGTCGCGGCGACTGTGGTGACGATCTCGTTGATGTGCGTGATGGTGCGGCCCACTCCATGGATCGCGTCGGCGGCCTTGCCGGCGGCATCCTGCATGCCGGCGATCTGGCTGGAGATGTCCTCCGTCGCCTTGGCAGTCTGGTTGGCGAGGTTCTTCACCTCGCTGGCGACGACGGCGAAACCCTTGCCGGCCTCTCCCGCCCGTGCCGCCTCGATGGTGGCATTCAACGCCAGCAGGTTGGTCTGGCTGGCGATGTTGTTGATCAGGTTGACGACATCGCCGATGCGCTGGGCCGCGTCCACCAGGCCGCTGACGGTTCCCTTGGTCCGTTCGGCTTCATCGACGGCGGAGGTGGAGATGCGGGAGGATTCGTTGACGTGCCGGCTGATGTCGGAGATCGAACTGGCGAGCTGCTCGGTCGCCGCAGCCACCGTCTGCATGCTGGACGAGGCGAATTGCGTCTCGGTCGCCACGTCGGCGGAGCGGCGGCTGGTGCTGGTGGCGATCTGCGACATGCGCTGGGCGTGGGCCTGCATCTGGTTGGAGGCGGCGACCGTGCCCTCCACGATGCTTTTCACGCTGTCTTCGAACGTGCCGGCGAGCCGGTCGAGGGTGGCGCGCTTGCTCTCCTCTTCCGCCACCCGATAGGTCTCCAGCAGCAGTTCGATATCGAACCACGCAACCTTGTTCAGCGTCTCCAGCTGCGTCATCCGGTTGCGGCGGGCGGCGGCGCCGAACAGTCCGGCCCTCAGCCCCTCGTCGCCGCCGGTGAGCCCGAGCTCGCGGGCGATGTTGGAACTGACGATGTAATGGCAGATCGATACCGCGTAAGCCGGGACGCCGTTCTTGTAGAACAGGGTCGCAAGACGTTTGGCGGACTCGGTGAAGCCCTCGTCGATCCGACCGGATACCGCCCTCGTCCAATGATCCAGCCGTGCGGCATGCACGTCCGGCAATTGCAGCGCCGCCTGTATTTCCGGCCAAGCATCGAAATGCCGGTGCCATTCATTCAGCAAGACGGGAAGACGCTGCTCCGCGAACTCCCGATTGTTCCTGAGGCGGGTCAGATCGTCGTGGGTGATGGAGAAGGTGGAAAGTCGCTTTGCCTGCACATCTGTCAGTTCGACGGTCATCTTCTGGACGATCCTCAGTTCCGGGGCCTCGCATGGATCGTTCTACGCCAAGAAGAGTCGTCTGGATTGCCTGTCGACGGCAATTCACCACCGCATTTTTATCATACCCACATATGTATAATCAGGAGAGCAGTGGTGGGTCGTACAATGCGGAAGGCTGATCGACTGCCGCACTTTAGGCCTATGGTCGACAGTTGTCCGACGGCCGGTGCGGGAATCGCGGACTCAGGCCGTTCAGCAGCAGGGCGATGGACTGGCGTGAGATCTCCGCCGGGTCCAGGCCGCCGTCCGGGCGGTACCAGCGGGCAACCCAGCTGAGCGCACCGGACAGCGTGAAGGCGGCGATCTTCGGATCGCAGGGGACGATGCTGCCCTCCGCGATGCCGCGTTCGATCAGGTTGCGGAATTTCAGGTCGATGCGGCGCTTCAGACCGCGCAGGGTACGGCGGCTTTCCTCGGTCAGCGGTTCCTCGCCGACCCGGATCACGCACATGCCGAAATCCATGGTGACGATGCCGACATAGGTGGTCATCACCGCCACCAGCTCGTCATAGGCGCTGCCGCCATGGCCGATCACTTCGTTCGACGCGCTGTCGAGCATTTCCAACCCGATCCTCACGCATTCGAACAGGATCTCCTCCTTGTTCTTCACATAATAATAGATCGTCGGCTTGGTCACGTTCAGCCGCCGGGCGATGTCGTCCAGCGAGGTGGCGTGATAGCCAAGCTCGTTGAAGGCCTGCGCCGCGGTCCGCAGCACGGCAATCCGCTTTTCCTCCCGTTCGCTGCGGCGGTCGGCGGCGGTCTTCCATGGCGACTCCGACATGCGGTGCTGGCTCCCTTCGGTCATTCTCCCGGCCTATCGCTTTCCCATTTGGCCATGCCCATGTCCAGGCCGGCGAACAATCAGTTCGACAAGCAAACTTGTTTCCATGTCTACTTTCAAGTAACTTAAATTCCACGAAGTAAAGAAAATGCCGGCCGCGCCGGTGACCAGGGTGTGCGGTGACGGCGCCAGAACCTTGCAGAACCGGGAGGACACACATGCCTATGGACGTTGCCAAGGACGCCATCGCCGCAGCGCGCGGCACCAGCATCGGCGGGGCTCTGGCACGGGCGGCGCGGCGCTATGGCGACCGCATCGCTTTGCACTACGACGGGCGGGACTGGAGCTTCGCCGGCCTGCATGTCGCTGCGAAGCGGGTGGCCCGGCGGTTTCACGACATGGGTCTGCGGCCGGGCGACCGGGTGGCGGCCTTCGGACGCAATTCCGACGCCTATGTCGTGGCCTGGCTCGGCTGCGCGGTCGGCGGCTTCATCCATGTGCCGGTCAATTACGCCCTGACGGGGGAGGAACTGTCCTACATCCTGACGCAATCGGGCGCGCGGATGGTGCTTCACGACGCCGATCTGGCCGGGTTCCTCGCCGATATCCGGACCACGGTGCCAATGGAATGGGTCGGGACCCTCGCCGCCGGCTCCGGCGAACTGGACGTGCTGGCCATCGCACAGGATCGGGCCGCCTCTGCAGACATCGACGTGGCGGTGGATGCCGACACGGTGGTGCAGCTTCTCTACACCTCCGGCACCACCGCGGCGCCGAAGGGCGCGATGATGACCCATGGCGGCCTGCTGGCGGAGTATGAGAGCGCCATCCACGATTGCCGCTTCGCGGAGAGCGACCGGGCCTTGGCGGCGCTGCCGCTTTATCATTCGGCGCAGATGCATGTCTTCCTGATGCCGCAGCTGATGGTCGGCGCCACGACGCTGCTGATCCAGGCTCCGGCCCTGGGGCAATGCCTGGAGTTGATCGAGGCGCACCGCATCACCTCCTTCTTCGCGCCGCCCACGGTGTGGGTCGGGCTGCTGCGCCATCCGGATTTCGACGCGCACGATCTGGGGTCGCTGGAGAAGCTCTATTACGGCACCTCGATCATGCCGGTTCCGGTGCTGCAGGAGCTTCGCCAGCGTCTGCCCAACGCCAAGCCCTTCAACTGCTACGGCCAGAGCGAGATCGGCCCGCTCGCCACCGTGCTGGCCCCGGAAGAGCATGAGGAGCGCCCCGCATCCGCCGGCCGCCCGGTGCTGAATGTCGAGACGCGGGTCGTCGATCTGGAAATGAACGATCTGCCTCCGGGCAGCCATGGCGAGATCGTACACCGCTCCCCGCAGCTGATGGTCGGCTATTGGGACAAGCAACGAGAGACGGAAGAGGCCTTCCAGGGCGGCTGGTTCCATTCCGGCGATGTCGGCTATCTGGACGAGGCCGGCTATCTCTACATCGTCGACCGCATCAAGGACGTCATCAACACCGGTGGCGTGGTGGTCGCCAGCCGCGAGGTGGAGGAGGCGATCTACACCCATCCCGCCGTTGCCGAGGTCGCGGTGGTGGCGCTGCCCGACCCGAAATGGATCGAGGCGGTGACCGCCTTCGTCGTCCTGCGCACCGGCCAGAGCGTCGATGCCGAGGGGCTGATCGCTCATTGCCGCGGTCATCTGGCGCCTTTCAAGCTGCCCAAGCGGGTGCATTTCGTCGACAGCCTGCCGCGCAACACCGCCGGCAAGCTGCTGAAGCGGGAACTTCGCCGGGCCTACAGCGAGACCACCTTGTGAGGGTTGCGGCATGACCGTCTATGAACCGCCGCTGCTCTCCGTCCGCTTCCTCGTCAACGAGGTGCTGAAGGCTCCCGAAGCGCTCGCCGCCGCCGGGTGGGAGGAGGCGACGCCCGACCTGTTCGACGCTGTGCTGACCGAAGCGGGGCGACTGGCGGTCGGGGTGCTGCTGCCGCTCGACCGGCCGGGCGACGAAGAGGGCGCACGGGTGGATGAGGGCGGCGTGCGCATGCCGGCGGGGTTCCGCGAAGCATGGCGGCAGTGGCGCGACGGCGGGTGGAACGGGCTGTCCGGCGATCCTGCCCATGGTGGACAGGGGATGCCGGCGCTGCTGGACACGCTGGTGACGGAGATGGTGTGTGCGGCGAATCTCGCCTTCAGCATCACCCCCGGCCTGACCCAGGGCGCCATCCGGGCGCTCGCCGCCCATGGCGACGCGGCGGTGAAGGCCCGCTGCCTGCCGCCGATGCTGAGCGGCGACTGGACCGGAGCCATGGCGTTGACCGAGCCGCAGGCGGGCACCGACCTTGGGCTGCTGCGCACCCGCGCGGAGCCGGTGGGTGACGGCAGCTTCCGGCTGGCCGGGCAGAAGATGTTCATCTCGTCGGCCGACCATGACCTGACCGACAACCTCGTCCACCTGGTGCTGGCCCGCCTGCCCGATGCGCCGCAGGGCACCCGCGGCATCAGCCTGTTCGCGGTGCCGAAGCGCTTGGCCGACGGCGCCCGCAACGGCTGGTCGGTGCTGTCGGTGGAACGCAAGATGGGGCTGCACGCCTCGCCCACCTGCGTGGTGTCCTATGAGGGGGCTGCTGGCTGGATGGTTGGGGAGCCTCATCGCGGGCTCGCCGCCATGTTCACGATGATGAACCATGAAAGGCTGTTCGTCGGCGTTCAGGGCATCGGGGTGGGGGAACGCGCGGCACAGGCGGCGCTGTCCTATGCCCGTGACCGTGTGCAGGGCAGAGCCCCTGGCGGCGGCGGTGAAGCGGGGGACCCGATCCTGCACCATCCCGATGTGCGGCGGATGGTGCTGACCGCCCGCGTGCTGACCGATGCCGGACGGGCGCTTGCGGGATGGGTGGCGCTGTGGCTCGACCGCGCCGCCGGGGATCCGTCGCTGGCCGACGAGGCGGAGGACTGGGCGGCTCTGCTGACCCCGGTCGTGAAGGCCGCCGGCACCGATTTCGGTTTCGAGGCCGCGGTGCTGGCCCAGCAGGTGATGGGCGGCCACGGCTATATCCGCGACAATGGCGTCGAACAGTTGGTCCGCGACGTGCGGGCGACGCAGATCTACGAGGGCACCAACGGCGTCCAGGCGCTCGACCTCGTACAGCGCAAGCTGGGCCTGCATGGCGGCCGGCCGCTGGAGCGGATGCTGGCCGCGGTGGAGGATGCCGCGCAGGCTCTAACCGGCGATCCGGGGACCGCGGAGCTGGCGGCCCCCCTGCGCACCGCCGCCGGCCGTCTGCACGGTCTCGCCGGCTGGCTGCGGCAGGAGGACCGCCATCCGCGCGACGGGGCGGCGGGGGCGACCGACCTGCTGCGGCTGACAGCGCTGGTCGCCTATGGCTGGATGTGGGGGCTGACCGCCAGCGCCGCGGCCCGGCGGCCGATGGGATACGACCCGGTATTCCTCGACGCACGCATCGGGCTGGCCCGCTTCTTCATGATCCGCCTGCTGCCGGAGACCGCCATGCTGGAGACCCGCATCCGCAGCGGCTACGCGGGGCTGGAGGCGGGGCTGCCGGACCGGCTGGAGGGCGTTGAGGGGTAAGCCGCCCCTCACGCGGCGGAGACGATCAGCAGGGCTGCGACCAGCGCCACCGCATCCTCCAGCAGGGCGGCGGGTCGGTCGCGGCCGAAGGCAGAGGCCATACGCATGCGGGCGGCATAGCCGGCCAGCGTGCCCACCACGGCGCCGATGCCGCCGGCCACCAGACCGCCGATCCAGAATCCGGCGTTCGCCCCGATGGCCGCACCGGCGATGGCGCCGCCGGCGATGCGGCTGGCGAAGGGGAAGGGCGACTTGCGGCTGGGAGTGGTCGGCAGCTTGTCGACGATCAACTCCCCCACCGCCATGACGGTAAAGACCCAGGGCGACACCGGGTGCCCGAGGAAGAACAGCCAGCTTCCCGATACGTCGAGCCAGCCGCCGTAAGCGGCCCAGCTGACGGCCGCCGGGGCGATCAGGGTGCGTGAGCCGGCGACAGCGCCGATCAGAAAGGCAAGGGCCAGGGCAAGCATTCGGTCATCCGTGTTTCGTTGAAGCCAAAGCCAGTTGTGAGCCGCAGTCAGGCGAGGGTCATTCGGCGGAACGTCCGCGCACCGCCTGCACCAGCCGCCGCAGCGCCCCGCCGCGGGTGCCGGGTCCGCCATGGAACAGGCGCAACGCCGCCAGCATCAGCGCCTCGTCACCGACACGCGGCTGGTCGAAATGTGGGCGCAGACGCCCCTTGCGGACCGAGACGGTCTTCACCTGCGTCATTTCCAGCAGCCCCTCGGCGCCACGGGTGACGCCCCAGCCGCTGGCATGCCGCCCCCCGAAAGGCAAACGCGGGTCGGCCGTCGGCACGATCAGGTCGTTGATCGTCACGGTCCCGGCGTCGATCCGACCGGCTAATTCCCGGGCCGGCGCCTCCGGGCCGAACACGGACGCCCCCAGCGCATAGGGGCTGCCGGACGCAACCGTCAGCGCCTCCTCCATATCCCGCACCGGCACCAGCGACAGCACTGGGGCGAAGATCTCCGCGCGCAGGATAGCCATGTCGGGCGTCGCATCGGCAAGGATCAGCGGCGCCATCGCAGCGCTGTCCTCTCCCGGCGAAGCCCCCAGCGCACGGGCTCCGCCCGCCACCGCATCCCGGGCAAGAGCCGCGAGCCGACGTCCGGTCGGCGGAGACACCGGCACAGCCGGAATCGTGCCGACATGGCGGAGCAAAGCAGCCTCCAGGCCCGCCACCATGCCGTGCGGGACGAACACGCGCCGAGGCGCGATGCAGGTGGCGGAGCCGTTGAGCCGAAGACCGAAAGCCAGGGCGCGGGCGACCTGTTCCAGATCCGCCCCCGGCAGGACGAAGACGGCGTCGTTGCCCGACAATTCCATCGTCGAGGGAACCAGATGCCGGGCCAGCGTCTCCGCCACCGCACGTCCGGTATCGGCCGATCCGGTCAGCACCAGCTTGTCGATGCCCTCTTCGATGGCCTCCGCCACCGCGGCGGCGGATTCGTCCAGCACCCGGAACAGCCCAGGCGGCAGGCCGGCCTCCTCCAGCCAAGCTCGAAGCAGGATCATCGGCGCGCTGCATCCCGGTGCCGGCTTCACCAGAACCCGATTTCCGGCCGCCAGAGCCTGGACCGCCTGAACGCCCGGCAGCAGCAGCGGGTAATTGGCCGGACCGACGATCAGCACGGTGCCGAACGGTTCCCGCCGGACCTCCGCCGCGACCCCGAACAGCCAGACCGGACGCCCCCTGCGACCCAGCCTCTTCGGTGCCAGCAGCCTGGACGTTTCCCGTTCCAGAAACCGGCAGGCTTCCGCCAGCGGCAGGATTTCAGCGCTGACGCTCTCGGCAGCGGTTCGGCCGGGGCGGGTTTTCAAAGCTTCGACAAGGTCTTCCGCAGCCGCGGCAATCCGGTGGCGGAGTCCACGAATAGTGGAGAGGCGTATTGAAATATCCTGTTCGGACCATGCCGAAAAGCCGACCGCCTCCCGAAGGATCGATTTCTCCAGCCAAGGAGATAGGACGTCAGGAGAGGGGCTGTTGTTGCGATCCATTTCCGACCCAGCTTCGTAAAGATCACGACTGAATTCGGCGGCGCAGGAGCGTTTGGCAAGCGGATGGAACGACAAGTCGTGATCATCGGCGCGGGACCGGGCGGATTGGCATCCGCGATGCTCCTGGCGCTCACCGGGGCGAAAGTGACGGTGCTGGAACGGCAGGACCGCATCGGCGGACGGTCGGCGGGCTTTTCGCTCGACGGCTACCGCTTCGACAGCGGCCCCACCTTCTTCCTCTATCCCCGCATATTGGAGGAAATCTTCGAGGCCTGCGGACGGCGGCTGTCGGACGAGGTCGACCTGATCCGCCTCGACCCGCTCTACCGGCTGGTGTTCGAAGGCGGCGGGGAACTGCGCGTTCATGCCCAGTTGAAGGCGCTGATGGCCGAGATCGCCAAGATCAGCCCACGCGACGCCGAGGGGCTTCCACGCTTCCTGGCCGACAACCGGGCAAAGATGGAACGCTTCCGCCCGGTCCTGGAATCCGATTTTTCCAGCCCCTGGGCGCTCGCCTCGCTGCCGATGCTGAAGGCCCTGGGCAGGCTGGCGCCGCACCGTTCGGTCGACCGCGACCTGTCCCGCTATTTCCAGGACCCGCGCGTCCGCCTCGCCTTCTCGTTCCAGAGCAAATATCTGGGCATGTCGCCTTTCCGCTGCCCCAGCCTGTTCACAATCCTGTCCTTCCTGGAGCATGAACACGGCATCTTCCATCCCCGCGGCGGGACGGAATCGGTGATGGAGGCGATGCGCCGGGTGGCGGAAAGCCTGGGCGTCACCGTCCGGCTGAACGAGACGGTGCGTCATATCAAGTTCCAGGGCCGTCGTGCCGTCGGCGTGCGCACGGACGCCGGCGATTATCCGGCCGACGCGCTGGTCATCAACGCCGACTTCGCCCGCGCCATGACCACGCTTGTGCCCGACGATTTGCGTCAGCGCTGGAGCGACGCCCGCATCGCCACCAAGAAATTCTCCTGTTCCACCTTCATGATGTATCTCGGCATCGAAGGCAGAGTGGACGGGCTGGACCACCACACCGTCTATCTGGCGGAGGATTACGCCCGCAACCTCGCCGAGATCGAGGAGTGCCGGGAGCTGCCGCGCCGGCCGTCGATCTATGTGCAGAATGCCTGCGTCACCGATCCGGATCTGGCGCCGCCGGGCGGCAGCACGCTCTACATCCTCGTTCCGGTCGGCCACCAACGCGGTCACATCGACTGGAAAGCGGAGGCCCCGCACTATCGCCGGTTGGTGCTCGACCGGCTGGCCGGCTTCGGCCTGACCGATCTGGAACGTCGCATCCGGGTGGAGCGGGTGGTGACGCCGGCCGATTGGGACAGCCAGTTCGCCGTCCACCGCGGCGCCACCTTCAATTTGGCACACAGCCTGGACCAGATGCTTCACCGCCGGCCGCGCAACCGGTTCGAGGATCTGGACGGCGTCTATCTGGTGGGCGGCGGCACCCATCCCGGCAGCGGATTGCCGGTCATTTTCGAAGGCGCACGCATCACGGCGCGGCTGCTGGCCCAGGAACTGGGCCTGCCGACGCCCTGGCGCACGAAGACAATTGGTTTGTCCGGCATGCTGCGGCAGGCCGTTGCAGGGGGGATGGCATGACGGATCGGATCGCGGTGATCGGCGGGGGCCTGGGCGGACTGGCGGCGGCGGTGGTGCTGGCGGCGCGCGGGCACAAGGTAACCCTGCTGGAAAAGAACGCCTGGGTCGGCGGCAAGGCGGCGGTGCTGGAGGAGGGCGGCTTCCGCTTCGACATGGGGCCGACCATCCTGACGGTGCCGCGCGTCCTGCGCCGCATCCTGGAGGAGGCCGGCTGCGATCTGGACCAGGAATTGGAGATGGTCCGGCTGGAGCCGCAATGGCGCTGCTTCTTCGACGACGGCACGGTGCTGGACCTGTCGGAGAATGTCGGCACCATGGCGGCGGAGTTGGACAAGCTGGCGCCCGGCAAAGGGGCGGGAGAGGGCTACCGCCGCTTCCAGGCGATGTCGGAACGGCTGCACGGCATCTCCGAGCGCTTCTTTTTCTGGAAGTCGGTGGAGGATCTCGGCGACACGCTGAACTTCCGCAACAGCTTCAACGCCAGCACCCTGTCGGATGTGCTGGCCCTGCGCATGGGCAGCACGGTGGCCGGCACCATCCGCAACCATGTGCCGGATGCGCGGGCGGCGCAGATGCTGGACCATTTCACCCAGTATGTCGGCTCCTCGCCCTACGGCTCTCCGGCGGTGCTGTGCGCCATTGCCCACATGCAGACCAATGACGGCGTCTGGTATCCGATGGGCGGCACCCGTGCCGTGCCGACGGCGCTGGAACGGGTCGCCCGGCGGCTGGGTGTGGAAATCCGCACCAACACCGGCGTCCGTCGTCTTCAGGTGGAGCGTGGCCGCGTGGTGGCGGTCGAGACGGACGGCGGCGAGCGCATCCCGGTTTCGGCCGCCGTGTCGAACATGGATTCGGTCCGCACATATCAGGAACTGATCGGCGGACCGCCGGCCAAGCGCTTCGCCAAGCGCCGCAGCTACGAGCCGGCCTGTTCCGGCGTGGTGTTCTATCTGGGTCTGGACCGTGCCTACGACCATCTGCTGCACCATGACTTCGTCTTCTCGCGCGACCCGGAGGAGGAATTCGACTGGATCTATCGCCAGGGGGAGCCGGCGCCCGACCCGACCTGCTACATCGCCGCCCCGGCCCGTACCGAGCCGGGCGTCGCCCCTGCGGGCGGCGAGGCGCTGTATGTGCTGGTCCACACCCCCTATCTGCGCGAGCGCCATGATTGGAACCGCATGCTGCCGGCCTACCGCCGCGTGGTGTTCAACAAGCTGAAGCGCACCGCCGGCATGCCCGATCTGGAGGACCGCATCCGGGTCGAGCATGTGCTGACGCCGCAGGACATCAACGACCGCTACAATGTGCTGAACGGCGCCATCTATGGCTTGGCGAGCCATGGCCGCTTCATGGGCGCCTTCAAGCCCGGCAACCGCTCCCGCGATGTGGAAGGGCTGTATCTGGCCGGCGGCGCCGCCCATCCCGGACCCGGTATGCCGATGGTGCTGATGTCGGGCTGGATCGCCGCCGACAGCCTCGACCAGGACATGCGCGATGGCGTCCACGGTGATGCCGGGTCAGGCTCCGCGCGCGCCGTGGCCTGACGAAAGGCAGCGGGAGGATGACGGACGATCCGGTTGCGTTACGGTCCCGGCTGCTCTGCTGGTTCTTCGGCGGGGTCATGGCCCGGCGGCTGCGGCGCGGCTTCCATGCGGTACGGCTGGCTCGGCCGGGCTGGCCCACCCTGCCGCCTGGGCGGCCGGTCATCGTCTATCTCAACCACCCATCCTGGTGGGATCCGGCGCTGCTGATCGTGATGGGCACCACCCGTTTCCGCGGCCGGCCGGGCTATGGGCCGATCGATGCGGAGATGCTGCGCCGCTACCGCTTCATGCGCCGCATCGGCCTTTTCGGGCTGGAACCCGGTCGCTCCGGGGCCGTCTCCTTCCTGCGCAACGCCGAACACATCCTGAGCGACCCGCGCGCCATGCTGTGGATCACGGCGGAGGGTGACTTCACCGACCCGCGCCGCCGCCCGGTGACGCTGCGGCCGGGCATCGCCCATCTGGTCCGCCGCATGCCCACCGCCCTGGTGGTGCCGCTGGCGGTCGAATACCCGTTCTGGGACGAACGCACGCCGGAGGCGCTGATGCGGTTCGGCCAACCTTTCGAAGCCGCTGCCCTTGCCGACCTGCCGGTGCAGGACATCGCGGCGGAGCTGGAAGGGCGGCTGGAGGTGGTGATGGACCAGTTGGCGCTCGATGCGCAGAGCCGCGACCCGGCGCGTTTCCTGACGCTGATCGAAGGAACGGTCGGGGTCGGCGGCATTTACGATCTGTGGCGCCGGATGCGCGCCCTGTCCGCCGGGCAGAGATTCTCTGCGGCCCATGGCAGCCGGGAGGTGGACGGCCGGCAAGGACCGGCCCCGCAGCAGGAGATGCGGCAGGAGATCAGGGGGCCATGAGCATCATCATTCTGATCGCCGCGCTGTCGCTGATCCTGGCCCTGCTGCCGCTGGGGCAGGGGATCGTGAACCTGTTCCTCTACCGTCGCCCGACCGCCGAACCGCCGACGGGCACCGCCGTCAGCATCCTGATCCCCGCCCGCAACGAGGAGACCGGCATCGCCGCCGCCGTCGACGCCGCCCTGCTCAGCCGCGGTGTCGATGTCGAGGTGGTTGTGCTGGATGACCACTCCACCGATCGCACGGCCGAGATCGTCCAGGCAATCGCTGCCCGCGATCCGCGCGTTCGGCTGGAGAGCGCTCCGCCGCTGCCGCCGGGCTGGTCGGGAAAGCAGCATGCCTGTCAGATGCTCGCCGGGCTGGCGCGATATCCGGTGCTGCTGTTCCAGGATGCCGATGTGCGGTTGTCGCCGCCCGCCGCCCGCCGTGTCGGCGGCGTCCTGCTGTCGGGCGAAAGCGGTCTGGTCAGCGGCTTCCCGCGCGAGGAGACCGGGACGCTGGCGGAAGCCCTGGTGATACCGCTGATCCATTTCCTGTTGCTGGGCTATCTGCCGATGTCGGCGATGCGGCGCTCGACCGATCCGCGCTTCGGCGCTGCCTGCGGCCAGCTGATCGCGGTTCGGCGGGACGCCTACCTGAAAGCCGGCGGCCACGCGGCCATCGCGACGTCTCTGCATGACGGGGTGACGCTGCCGCGCGCCTTCCGCCGGGCGGGGCAGGGTACAGACCTGTTCGACGCCACCGGCCTTGCCCGTTGCCGGATGTACCGCGGCTGGCGCGAGGTGTGGTTCGGCTTCTCCAAGAACGCGACGGAGGGGATGGCGACCCCGGCCGCCCTGCCGGTCTGGACTCTGCTGCTGTTCGGCGGCCATGTGCTGCCCTGGCTTGTCCTCGGCTGGGCGGCGCTCCAACCATTGCCCATTTCGGCGGCGGTGCTGACAGGATTGGCGGCGGTGGCCGGGCTGGCTTTCCGCCTGTTGCTGGCCGTCCGCTTCCGCCAGAGTGTCGTCGGTGCCCTGCTGCACCCGGTCGGCGTGCTGATCATGCTGACGATTCAATGGACTGCACTGCTGCGCGCCCGCCATGGCAAGCCGTCGGAATGGCGCGGCAGGGCCTATCCGGCTGCGCCGGGGAGTGGGCTGGGGCCGGGAGACGGTGCTCCATGACGCCCTGGCTGCGCCGCCACGGCCACCGCATCTTCCACCCTTTGGCCGGGGCCGACGCCGCCACGCTGGCAATGGTGCTGCGCGATGGCGGCGGTGTCGGACCGCTGCACCTGCATCGCGTCGCCACCGCGCTGGGCGCTGCCGCCATCCGCGCACCGCTCGATTTGCTGGAGCGGCGGCGGGTGGCCGAGTTGGTCGGGCAGGGCAGGGCAGCAGGGCCGCCGCCGCTGTTCATCCTCGGCCACTGGCGCAGCGGCACCACTCATCTGCTGAACCTGCTGGCACGGGATGTGCGGTTCGCCGCCCCCGATCCGCTGGCGGTCGGGCTGCCCTGGGGCTTCCTCGGCCTGAATTCCTTCTGGCGCGCGCGCCTGGAAGAGTGGCTGCCGCCCGACCGCATCATCGACGCCATGCCGGTCGACCCGACCTCCCCGCAGGAGGACGAGCTGGCCCTGGCCCTGATGCAGCCGCTGTCCTACTACCACGGCATCTTCTTCCCCAGGCACCTGCACCGCGCCTTCCGCCGGGGCGTGCTGTTCGAGGGGTGCAGCCCGAAAGCCGTCGCGCTGTGGCGCCGCCGGATGGACCATTACCTGGGCAAGATGCAGATCCAGTGCAGTGGACGGCGGCTGCTGATCAAGAATCCGGCGCACACGCCCAAGCTGGCGGAACTGCTGGCCCTGCGCCCCGATGCCGTCTTCGTCCACATCCACCGCGACCCTTACGAGGTTTTCAGCTCCACCCGGCGCATGCTGCTGACCCTGCTGCGGGAATTCTCGCTGCAATCCTACGATCCACGGGCGGTGGACGATCTGGTGTTGGACCTCTACCCGGCGATGATGACGCGGTTCGACCGCGACCGGGCGCTGCTGCCGCCCGGTCGGCTGGTGGAGATCCGCTACGACCGCTTCGTCGCCGATCCTCTGGAGACGCTGGCCGGCATCTATGACGGGCTCGATCTCGGCCCCTTCGCGCCGGTTCAGCCTGAGATGGAAAGCTATCTGGCAAGCGTGCGCGGCTATCGCCGTGCCCGTCACGACCTGGAGGATCCGGCCCGCCACGCGGTGCGCCGCCGGTGGGCCTTCGCCTTCGACCGCTGGGGCTACTGACGCGTCAGGCTTCGCCGCGCTCCTCGCGCTTGGCCTGCTGCCACATGGCCTCCATCTCGTCCAGCGTGGCATCCTGCGGCTTGCGCCCCTCGGCGGACAGCAGCGCTTCGATCCGGTGGAAGCGGCGTTCGAACTTCGCATTGGTGCCGCGGAGCGCCGTTTCCGGCTCAACCTTCATCCGGCGGGCGAGGTTGACCAGCGCGAACAGCAGGTCGCCCAGCTCGTCCGCCACCCGCTCCTGCCCCGAACCGGCATCCATCTCGGCCCGCAGCTCCTGCACCTCCTCCTCGATCTTGTCGAGGATGTCGCGGGCATCGGTCCAATCGAAACCGACCCGCGCGGCGCGGTTCTGCAGCTTCAGCGCCCGGGTCAGCGCCGGCAGCCCGGCGATGACGCCCTCCAGCGCCGACGGCGCCCGGCCCTCCTCGGCGGCCCTGGCCGCCCGCTCGGCCGCCTTGTGGTCCTCCCAGCGCGAGGTCTGCTGGTCCGACGACTTCACCTCCTCCGGCCCGAAGACGTGGGGATGGCGGCGGATCATCTTGTCGGTGATGACCCCGGCGACCTCGTCGAAGTCGAACAGCCCGTCTTCGCGCGCCATCTGACTGTAATAGACGACCTGGAACAGCAGATCGCCCAGCTCCTCGCGCAGGGCGGCCTTGTCGTCCTTCTCGATGGCGTCGGCGACCTCATAGGCTTCTTCGATCGTGTGCGGCGCGATGGTGCGATAGGTCTGCTCCAGATCCCAGGGGCATCCGCCGTCGGGATTCCGCAGCCGCGCCATCACGTCGAGCAGCCGGTCGATGTTGCGGGTCATGTCGTGCCGTCTCCGATTGCGGGGAGGTGAAAGTCCGCGACGATAACCGAGGCGGGCGGGCGGTGGAAGCGCGAGGGGGGAGGCAGCAGGCAACCTGAGCGGTCTGGCTGGGCAGTCTAGGCCTGGCCGCCGCCGGCCGTCGCCGGGGTTGCGACCGGTCGTCCATACAGGCCGACCTGTCCGCGTCCATTGCGCTTGGCGGAATAAAGGGCTTGGTCGGCATAGCGCAGGACCGTGTCGAAATCGGTATCGTCGACCGGCCAAAGTGCCATCCCGATGCTGCATCCGATCCCGACTTCCGCACCGTCCAGCCTCATGGGAGCCGACAGCGAGGCGATGATGCGTGCCGCGACCTCCTGCGGCGTCAGCCAGTCGGCCTGAGGAAGCGCCAGACAGACCAGAAACTCGTCGCCACCGAGCCGGATGACCTCGTCGCCGTCACGCACGCAGTTGAGCAGCCGGCGCCCGACCTCCGCCAGCACGGCGTCGCCGACATGGTGTCCGTGGCGGTCGTTCACCGGCTTGAAGCCATCCAGGTCGATGCAGAGCGCCGCCACCGTCGGGCGGCTGCCGGGCGGCAGGTCGGCCAGTTCCCGAACCCTGGCTTCGAGGTAACGGCGATTTCCCAGGGCGGTGAGCTGGTCCTTGTAAGCGAAGCCATGCAGGGTGGTGCCCATGTCGTGGATCGCCTGGGCGGCGTTGCCGATCTCCCGTGTCCGGAATCCGGTTGAGGCGTTCTTCGCGACGGAATCGATGCGCCCCGCCGACAGGTCGGTGGCGGAGCGCTGGAGGTCACGCAGCCCGCGCAGGACAAGGATGTCGAGCAGGAACCAGACGCCGGCAACGATCGTAGCGACGACCCCGGCCAGGATCGCGATGCCCCACATGATCTTGCCGTTCACTTCGTCGAGGACGTGATCGCGCGGCACCCCGACAGCGATCCGCCCGCCGGTGTCCTCCAGCTTCGCAAAGCCGATGATCCGCGGCTGGTCTTCGAAGCCGGGACGTTCGACGATCCCGCGGTTGGCCTGGAAGATCGCGCGGGTGACCGGATGGTCGGCCATCTGCCTGCCAACCAGGACACTTGGCCCCGGCTCGCGGGCCAGGATGGTTCCCTGAGCGTCGAACAGGGTCACCGTGGTGCCGGGAGCCTGTGCGGCCTCTCTCGTCAGGTCGCCGAGCCATTTCAGATCCAGTCCCGTCAGCAGAACCGCCCTGACGGTTCCATCCTCATTGAGCAGGGGCAGGGCGGCGGCGAGAAGGGGTTTGCCGGATCCGCGTCCGATGCGGAAATTGCTGGTGCTGAAGGACTTCGTGGCCAGCGCCAGCATGAAGTAATCCTGATCCGCCACAGTCGACACCGGGCTGCTGCCCAGGCCCGTCCGGCAGAGGATCCGGCCATCGGGCGCGGCCACCCCGAACCCGGTGCTCCAGGGCTGGAACGACATGGCCCTGCGCAAGACCGGGCCGCAATCCTCGGCCCCGCCTCCCCCGACCTCGGGGATCAAAGCCAGCGTCTGCAAGGTCTCGCGAACCCGCGCGATGGCATCGGCCTGCTGGGATGCACCTTGTTCGGCAAGCGTCAGAACACGTTGTCGGGCATGTTCAATGTCGGCGTTCCATTGCTGAAGGTAGAGTGACAGAACAAGACCAACCAAAGGCAGAAATGCAGTAACAATGAAAATTTCGAGCCGGACACGCAGGCCCATACCGCCCCAGATATTCATTATGGATTTTCTGATAGACCCAATGAACATTTCATTTCCAGAACGGCAGGAGCATTTCGATGGTCGAGCTTTGAAACACCATAGGTAAGCTACTGGGCAAGAATAACGGATTTATAGTTGCACCAAAGCGTCCTCAGTTCGAAGGGACGCAGCGGAACCCTCCATGGAGCCGCCTGGAGAGACCGTATGCCTTCGGGATTTCGAAAATGCCAGTTCTTCTTGTTAAATCGGCTTATGCTCGATGCAACCCGGTCATGCTGTCGAGCCTCCGGGCGATCATTGGCATCCCCTCATTGCAATTGGTTGGTAATTATAATTTATACGGATAAAACATATAACTATCATTATGGAAATTAAATCGATGAACCAAGCGGTCTGTTGCGGGCTGAGCCTGGCGGTTGTCCCGTCACACGTTTGAAGGCGCGGCTGAAGGCGGCCTGCGAGCCGTAGCCCAGACGGTATGCCGCGGTTTCTATCGGCATGTTCTCGCGCCCGATCCAGTGCGCGGCGAGCCGCATCCGAAGTTCGGTGACATATTGGAGCGGCGTCATGCCTGTAACCGCCAGGAAGCGTTCGGCGAAAACGGACCGCGAACTCCCCATTTCGGCGGCCAGCTGGGCAACCGTCCAATCGCGGCCGGGATCGCGGTGAAGTGCTGCGATGACACGCCCCAGCCTGGGATCCCGCAGAGCCTCCACCCAGCCTCGGGCATCGCCGCAGCCGCATTCCACCCAGCCGCGCACGATGAAGGCCGATACGACGTCTGCCAGCCGCGCCAGGATTCCGGCGAAGCCGGCGCGCTCGGTTCGCGCCTCCCGTTCCATCGCCTCCAGCATCGGAAGGATCTCCGGATAGCGGTCGAGTAGGGTACCCACCAGCATCGTTTCAGGCATGAGGCCGATCAGCGGATGCATGGCACCGAGGTCGAATTCCATGCAGCCGCTGAAGACCACCGTGTCCTTGCTGCGGCAGGTGTCCGCCGGGCAGGATTTGATGCTGCCGACCGTCTCGCACAGCGCCGCTTCGTCGAAGCCGCCCAGGTCCAGCCCCTGCCCGTCGGCATCGGAAACCAGATCGTGGACACCGCCCCGCGGCAGCAGGACCGCGTCGCCGGCATGCAATTCATGCAACGCCCCCGACCGGCCGCGCAGAATGGCGGTGCCGCAGGCCACAAAATGGAACTGTGCCCTCCCCTCGTCCCCGCCGAAACGGATGCCGAACGGCGGAGCGAACTGCAGCCGGCGGTACTTGACCCCATAAAGCCGCATGCCGAGCAACAGCTCGCTGACGGCATCGCGCGGCGGAGATAAGGAGGGCTGTCTGGCGACGGTTAGGGGCATGTCCAGACTTTCGATCAAAAACTCCGGACGGTATGGCATGGATCGTCCGACGCTTCAAGCTTAGCCTGGATCCAGCAAAAACACCTTCGAACGAGGGAAAGAGACATGAGCGATGTGACGAAGCCGGCCTGGGGCGCGGTTTTCGCGATGTCCATGGGTGTGTTCGGGCTGGTCGGTGCGGAATTCCTGCCCGCCAGCCTGCTGACGCCGATGGCAGCCGATCTTGGAGTTTCCGAAGGGCTGGCGGGGCAGGCGGTGACGGCCACGGCGGCCGTTGCGCTGGTGACCAGCCTGCTGATCGCCACCGCGACCCGGAGAGTCGACCGGCGGATCGTGCTGCTGGCATTTTCCGTTCTGCTGATCGCCTCCAATCTCGCAGTCGCCTTCGCGCCGAACCTGCCGGTCCTTCTGGTCGGGCGCGTGCTGCTGGGCATAGCGATCGGCGGTTTCTGGACCATGGCCGCGGCGACGGCGATGCGGCTCGTTCCGCCCGATCTGGTGCCCCGCGCCCTGTCGATCATTTTCAGCGGCGTGTCGGCGGCAACGGTGTTCGCGGCTCCGCTCGGCAGTTATGTCGGCGGGCTGATCGGCTGGCGGCCCGTCTTCCTGCTCGGCGCCGTCCTCGGCCTGCTTGCCCTGGCGGCGCAGGCGGCGACGCTTCCGCGCATGGCGCCGAGCGGGGATGCGCGGTTGCGCACTCTGCTCGACGTGCTGACACGGCCGGGTGTCGGCATCGGCATGCTGGCCGTGGTCCTGGTCTTCACCGGGCATTTCGCCTTCTTCACCTACATCAGGCCGTTCCTCGAAACGGTGACCAGTGTCGGGCTCGATGGCGTTTCCGGCATTCTCCTGGGCTTCGGACTTGCCAACTTCGTCGGAACCGCCTTGGGCGGCATGCTTCTGGAACGGAACATGCGCTTGACGCTGGTCGCCATGCCGCTGCTGATGGCGCTGCTCGGGCTCGGGCTGGCAAGCATGGGCGGCTCGACGGCCATCGACACGGTGCTGGTGACGCTGTGGGGGCTCGCCTTCGGAGCGGTTCCGGTGGCGTGGTCGACATGGATCACCCGTGCCGTGCCCGACGAGGCGGAGAGCGCCGGCGGCCTGATCGTCGCCGCGGTGCAACTCGCCATCGCCACAGGAGCCGCTGCGGGGGGAGCCATCTTCGGCGTCAGCGGCGTGACCGGGGTCTTCACCATGGCCGGAGCGGTGCTGCTGATCGCAGTCCTGACCATCCTGCTCGGTGTGCGCACGCGGTCGGTTGAGACCGTTTGCTGACATCTCCTGCCCATCCGATATGCCCGGAGCGAACCGATCTCCCGGCCCGTTGGTCGCCACGCAGGCGACCAACGGGCCGTCGTCTTTTTGCACTGCGGCAATCCAGCCATGCAGCGAACGGGACCTCGGGACGCCAACTGCCTCTTGCCGAATTTAGATAGCAAACCTATTAAATAGGAATGCTACAAGATAAGGCTCTGCGCCTTCCCCCGAATTTCGGCCTGCACCTGTTCCGCGCCTCCCATCTGTGGCGGCGGGCTGCAAACAAGGTGCTCGGGGACAGCGGCTTTTCCGCATCGGCCATCACGCCGCTGATGCTGCTGGCCGAACTCGGCGACGGGTTGCGCCAGCGCGAGCTGGCGGAGGAGATGGGCGTAGAGGGCCCGTCGCTCGTGCGTGTGCTCGACGGGCTGGAAAGCGCTGGATTGCTGGAGCGGCGCGAGGATCCCTGCGACCGCCGCGCAAAGACCCTGCATTTGACCGATGCCGGCCGGCACCTGCTGGTGCAGGTGAACGAGGCGCTGAACGACGTCCGCCAACGCCTGATGGCGGACGCGGCGGAGGCCGACGTCGAGGCCTGTTATCGTGTGCTGTCCATCATCGAAACCAACGCCAAGCGTGAACAGACCTGATCGTGCCGTGTTCTCCGGGGATGCGCGCCATGACCGGTTACGGCCGCGGCGACCTCCGGTCGCATCGGTGCGGTGATTGAGGAACCAAGACCGTGACACTCTTTCCTTCCTTCCGGACAGTGGTCCGCATCGCCGTGACCCTGTTGGTGACCGTGGCGGCGGCCGGCGGCGGGCTGTGGCTGTGGGATTATTACATGAACGAGCCCTGGACCCGTGACGGCCGCGTCCGTGCCGACATCGTCCAGGTATCGCCCGACGTCGCCGGTCTGGTGACCGACGTGCGCGTGACCGACAACCAGCTGGTCCACAAGGGCGACTTGCTGTTCGTCGTCGATCCCGGCCGCTACAGGCTGGCGGTGGAACAGGCCCAGGCCAACCTCGACAGCGCCAAGGCGGAACTGGCCTACCGCACTGCCGAGGCGCGCCGGTACGAGCAGCTGGGCACCAATGTCGTCTCCACCGCCCAGAAGCAGGAGGTGGCGTCCGCCATGTCCAAGGCCGCCGCAGCAGCCAAGCAAACGGAAGCGGCGCTCGATCTCGCCCGCTTCAACCTGGAGCGGACGGAGGTCAAGGCGACGGTAGACGGCTATGTCACAAACCTCCAGCTGAAGACCGGCAACTATGTCGCCGCCGGTCAGGCGGTGGTGGCGCTGATCGACAGCCATTCCTTCTATGTCATGGGCTATTTCGAGGAAACAAAGCTGCCGCGCATCCATGTCGGCGCGCCGGTCTCCGTCCGCATCATGGGGGCGGGTGCCGATCTGCGTGGCCGGGTCGACAGCATCACCCGCGCCATCGTCGACCGCGACCGGGCGGAGGGCACCGGGCTGGTCGCCAACGTCAACCCGACCTTCAATTGGGTCCGGCTGGCCCAGCGCATCCCGGTGCGCATCGAACTGGAGGATATTCCGGACGGCTTGCAGCTCGTCGCCGGCCGCACCGCGACGGTGTCGGTGATCGGTTCGCCGGACAGCGCGCCCAAGGTTGCCCAGTTGCCGGCCGGGCAGTGAGCGAACGGCCATGCCAAAAGCATCCTCCTGGGCCCCGTCCCTCGACGAGCTGGTCTTCTCGCTGAAGTCCTTCGCCGCCTCCATGCTGGCGCTCTACATCGCCTTCGGCATGGGGTTGCCACGGCCCTTCTGGGCGATGCTGACCGCCTATGTGGTGTCGAGCCCGCTGTCGGGAACCGTGCGGTCGAAGGCGGTGTACCGCGTCGCCGGCACGGTGGTCGGCTGCATCGCCGCCATCGTCCTGACGGTCGAGCTGGTCAACGCGCCGGAACTGCTGTCGCTGGCGGTCGGGCTGTGGGTCGGCGGCTGCCTCTTCATCTCGCTGCTGGACCGCACTCCGCGCAGCTATGCCTTCATGCTTGCCGGTTATACCGCCGGCCTGATCGTCTTCCCCGGCGTCGCCAATCCGGAGGCGATCTTCGACACCGGGCTGGCTCGGGTCGAGGAAATCATCCTCGGCATCGTCTGCGCCACCGTCATCCACAGCGTCATCCTGCCGCGTGGCATGGGGCCGGTCCTGCTCGGCAAGCTCGATGCCTCGCTGCGCGATGCGGAACGCTGGACGCTCGATGCGCTGGAGCAGGTCGCCACCGACGCGCGGCTGCGCGACCGCCACAAGATGGCGACCGATCTGACCGAATTGCGGGTGATGACGACCCACCTGCCCTACGACACCTCCGACCTGCGCTGGATGACCCGGCCGATGCGGGCCTTGCAGGACCGCATGGTCTACCTGCTGCCGGTGCTGACCGCCGTGCATGACCGGCTGGGCGCGTTGCGCCGCCCGGACGGCGCGATGCCTTCGGATCTAGCGCCGGTGGTGGCCGCTGTCCGCAATTGGATCGCAGCCGGTGCCGCCGCCGATCCGGCGGATGCCGCCCGGCTGATCGACCGGCTCGACCGGCTGGAAGCGACGGAGTCCTCTCAGGCGACCGACGGCTGGGAGGCCGCGACCCGCTTCAGCTTCATCCGCCGCCTGCGGTCGCTCGTGGAAATCCACCGCGACTGCCGGGACCTGCGGGCGCATTTGGCAACCGGCGACCAAGCCCTGCCCGACCATCTCGATCCGCTGGCCCGCAAGCGCTCACGCGGCGTCTTCCACCTGGATCATGGGATGGCGGCATGGTCGGCGGCGGCGGCCCTGCTGGGCATCACCAGCGTCTGCGCCTTCTGGATCCTGACCGGCTGGTCGTCCGGATCGGCAGCCGCGATGATGGTGGCGGTCTTCACCTGCTTCTTCGCGTCCTTCGACGATCCCGTACCGGGCATCCGCCTGTTCCTGGTCTATACGATGGCCTCGCTGCCGTTGTCCGCCTTCTATCTGCTGGTGGTCCTGCCATCCTTCGACAGCTTTCCGATGCTGGTGCTCTGTCTGGCGCCGACGCTGGTGACGCTGGGGATCTTCGTTGCACGCCCGGCGACGATGGGCAAGGCGATGGCGCTGATCTTCGGCGTCGGCGGCTCGCTCAGCCTGCTCGACACCGGCAACGGCGATTTCGCCTCCTTCCTGAACAGCAGCATCGGACAGATCGTCGGCATCGTCGGCGCCATGCTGGTCACCCGCATGTGCCGGTCGGTCGGTGCTGCGTGGAGCGCGCGGCGCCTGCTGCACATCGGCTGGCGCGAGATCGCCGACATCGCCCGGACACGCAAGGTGCCGGCGAATGACGGCTTCGAAAGCCGCATGCTGGACCGCGTCGGCCTGCTGTCCGCCCGGCTGGCGCAGGCCGGCGGGTCGGTGGATGTGGACGCCATCGATGCGGTGCGCGACCTGCGGGTCGGGCTGAACATCGTCGAGCTTCAGCGGGCGCGCCCGGTGCTTGGCCGTACAGGCGGGGCGGCGCTGGACCGGCTTCTGCACGGCGTCGCCGTCCATTTCCGCGCCCTGTCGGCCAAGCGGCCCGACCCGGCGCCGGCCGAATTGCTGGGCAGCATGGACGAGCTTCTGTCCGCCATCGGCGCCGCCCCGCCCTGCCCCGAGCGCGACCGGGCCGTGGTGGCGCTCGCCTCGCTGCGGCGCAGCCTGTTCCCGGGTGCGGGCCTGCAACCGCCGCCATTGGCCAACGAGGAGATCCCTCAGACGAGACACCAGGAAAGGGCACGCGCATGATCGGCGAAATCGATGTCTACGGCCTGTTCCTGCCGCCGCTGTTGATCCTGGCCGTGATCGCCTGGGCGGTGTCGGCGTTGCTGCGCCGGGGGCTGCGCGCCGTCGGCGCCTATGGCTGGGTGTGGCACGCGCCGCTGTTCGACTTCGCGCTCTATGTGCTGGTGCTGAGCGGACTCGCCGGTCTGTGGTCGGTGTGGTCGGCCTGATGCGATCCGGCTGGCCCGTTCCGGCTGAATTCGTCCACACCGCGGGCCGTTCGGCATGCTAGTCTTGCGGCCATGACCGCCCCCCTGTCGCAGCCCTTCTCCATCCCCGGCATCCCATCCGATGCCGACGCCGAGAGCGCCTGGATCGACGTGATCCGGAAGATGGACGAGACCTACGCCAATCTGGTGACGCAACAGGTGGAGTTGGAGCGCAAGAACGCGGAGCTGGAAGAGGCTCAGGCCTTCATCGCCAGCGTTCTCGGCTCCATGACCGACGTCCTGATCGCCTGCGACCGCGATGGCCGGATCGAGCAGACCAACCCGGCGGCCGAACGGGCGCTCGGTTGTGCCGGACGCGACCTGATGGGGCGTCCGCTGCGCGATTTCCTCGATGCGGCTTTCCATCCCGCCTTCGCCCGGCTGTGCAGCGCCGCCCTGCAGCGCGAGGAAGTCAGCGATGTCGAGCTGTCGCTGCGCGGCCCCACCGGCCCCTTCCCGGTCGCGGTCAACAGCACGGTGCGTTATGACCAGCGCGGCCATGCCATCGGGCTGGTTCTGGTCGGCCGGCCCATCGGGGAATTGCGCCGCGCCTACCGCGATCTTGCCGCCGCCCATGAAGGGTTGAAGCAGACCCAGCAGCAGCTCGTCCATTCCGAAAAAATGGCATCGCTCGGCCGGCTGGTGGCGGGGGTGGCGCATGAGCTGAACAACCCGATCTCCTTCGTCTACGGCAACGCCCATGCCATGCGACGCTATGTCGACCGGATGACCGCCTATCTCGACCGCGTGAACGACGGCGCCGCGGCGGCGGAACTGGCGGGCTTGCGCAAGGAACTGCGCATCGACCGCGCCCGTGCCGATGCCGCAGCGACTCTCGACGGCATGCTGGAAGGAACGGAGCGGGTGCGCGATATCGTGGCGGAGCTTCGCCGCTTCTCATCGGAACAGAAGCATGCCTCGGAACGCTTTGATCTGACGGGTCTTTTGCGTTCCGCGGTCACCTGGGTCGCCAAGGCGCAGATGCCCGACCTGACCGTCGTCTTCGACCTGCCCGACACGCTGGACATCGCCGGCCATCCCGGCCACCTGCATCAGGTCGCGATGAATCTGGTCCAGAATGCCATCGACGCCATGGCCGGTGCGGCGGTCAAACGGCTGGAACTGCATGGGCGGGAGGAGGCGGGTACGGTCACCGTCACCATCCGCGACACCGGCCACGGCATTCCCGATGCGCTTCTGGCCCGCATCTTCGATCCCTTCTTCACCACCAAGCCGGTCGGCAAGGGCACCGGCCTCGGCCTGTCGATCAGCTACCAGCTGGTGCACGACCATGGCGGTGGGCTGGCCGCGGCCAATCATCCGGAAGGCGGGGCCCTGTTCACTCTGACCCTGCCGGCCGCCGGTCGGCGCGAAGGAGCCGCAAGATGAGAGAGCGCCCGCTGTCGGTGCTGTGGCTCCAATCGGGTGGCTGCGGCGGCTGCACCATGTCGCTGCTCTGTGCCGAATCCCCGGATCTGATGACGCTGCTGGAGACCGCCGGCATCCGCCTGCTTTGGCATCCCAGCTTGTCGGAAGAAACGGGTGCGGAGGCCGTCGAGCTTTTCGAGCGCATCCTGGCGGGAACGGAACCGCTCGATGTGCTGTGCGTCGAGGGTTCCCTGCTGCGCGGCCCCAACGGCACCGGGCGTTTCCATGTCCTGGCGGGAACCGGGCGGCCGACCATCGACTGGGCGCGCGATCTCGCCGCCGTCGCCGGCACCGTGGTCGCTGTCGGCACCTGCGCGGCCTTTGGCGGCATCACCGCAGGCGGCGAGAACATCGCCGACGCCTGTGGCCTGCAATATGACGGTATGCAGCGCGGCGGCGCCTTGGGTGCGGAGTTCCAGTCACGGGGCGGCCTGCCGGTGGTGAATGTCGCGGGCTGCCCGACCCATCCGAACTGGGTGACCGAAACGCTGATGCTGTTGGCCGAGAATGCGCTCGGCGCCTCCGATCTCGACCTTTACCAGCGCCCACGCTTCTATGCCGACCATCTGGTCCACCATGGCTGCCCGCGCAACGAGTATTACGAATACAAGGCCAGTGCGGAGAAGCCGTCCGATCTCGGTTGCCTGATGGAGCATATGGGCTGTCTCGGCACCCAGGCGCACGCCGACTGCAACACCCGCCTGTGGAATGGCGAAGGGTCCTGCACCCGTGGCGGCTACGCCTGCATCAACTGCACGGCCCCGGGGTTCGAGGAGCCCGGCCACCCCTTCCAGCAGACGCCGAAGTTCGCCGGCATCCCCATCGGCCTGCCCACCGACATGCCGAAGGCGTGGTTCGTCGCGCTGGCCTCCCTGGCGAAGGCCGCGACGCCGGAACGGGTGCGCCGGAACGCCGCCGCAGACCGCATCGTCGTCGCGCCCACCGTCCGCTCCACCCGGAAAGGCTGATCCGGTGAGCGAAGCCCCGAACCGCCGCCTGATTGTCGGCCCATTCAACCGTGTGGAAGGCGATCTTGAAGTCCGGCTGGAGATAACCGGCACAAGTGTTTCTGCTGCCTACGTAAATTCGCCGCTCTTTCGCGGGTTCGAGCGCATTCTGGAGGGCCGTGACCCGATGGATGCGCTGGTGGTGGCGCCGCGGATCTGCGGTATCTGCTCCGTCTCGCAGAGCCACGCGGCGTCGCTTGCGCTGGCCGGCGTCATGGGGCTGGAGGTGCCGCGCAACGGGCTGTTGGCGACCAACCTGATGACGGCGACCGAGAATGTCGCCGACCATCTGACCCATTTCCACCTGTTCTTCATGCCCGACTTCGCCCGCCCGGCCTACCAGGGCCGGCCGTGGTTCGAGAAGGCTGAGGCGCGGTTCAAGGCCGCCCAGGGCGTTGCCGTGCGCACAGCCGCTGCGGCGCGGGCGGAGCTGTTCCATGTGCTGGGCATCCTTGGCGGCAAGTGGCCGCATACCCTGACGCTCCAGCCCGGCGGCGTCACCCGTGCGGTCGATGCGCGCGACCGGGTGCGGCTGCTTGCCACCGTCCGCAGTTTCCGCCGCTTCCTGGAGGACAGCCTCTTCGGTGCGACGCTCGACCGTGTGCTGGCCCTCGCGGGACCGGAGGATCTGGAGCGCTGGCGCATCTCCGGTCCGGCCGGCGATTTCCGCCTGTTCCTGGAAATCGCCGACGATCTGGAGCTTGCCGGCCTCGGCCGCGCCTATGGCCGGTTCCTCAGTCACGGCGCCTATGCCGACCCTGAGGGCGGACACCTCTATCGCAGGGGGGTCTTCGCCGACGGTCAGGACGGCCCCTTCGATCCTGATCGGGTGGCGGAGCACCACCGGTTCAGCCGCATGGCCGGACAGGACCGCCCGCATCCGCCCTTCGCCGGTTCGACCGTCCCGGATGGATTGGACGAGACCGGCTACAGCTGGTGCAAGGCGCCGCGGTTTAATGGCCTGCCCTATGAGACCGGTGCCATTGCCCGACAGCTGGTGGACGGCCATCCGTTGATCCGGGCGCTGGCGGCAGAGGATGGCGGTTCGGTGCGCAGCCGCGTGATCGCTCGTTTGCTTGAACTGGCCCGCACCACCGACGCGATGGAAGGCTGGCTGCGTGCCATCGATCCGTCCGCCTCGTGGTGTGCGGTTTCGGAAATGCCGGACAGTGCCCAGGCGGTCGGGTTGACGGAAGCCGCACGCGGGGCATTGGGCCATTGGCTGCGGGTCGAACGCGGCAAGATCGCCGGTTACCAGATCATTGCCCCAACCACTTGGAATTTCTCACCGCGCGACTTGGACGGAGTGCCCGGCCCTCTGGAAAAAGCCTTGGTTGGAGCACGGGTTTTGAAAGAAGAACGCACGCCTCTTTCTGTCCAGCACATCGTGAGATCTTTCGATCCCTGCATGGCTTGTACCGTCCACTGAGTTTTCATGAACAGATCGCAGGAGATTCGCAGGATTGTTATTGAATCTCTTCTTATGAGATGATGAAGGCTGCGTAGGACATTACGCTGATGAACATCAGCAGAGAGACCATCGGGGCCATTTTCTTTCTCCATCGGTTTGGGTGGTGCATTCCTTGCCAATGGATCTACGCCTCGCCGGCACTCCGATAAATGTCCCGTTCCCGGATTCATCGTTCGGAGTTTTCGAACAATGAATGGGACCTGCCGGCCACTCTTATTGATGGCATGCCGATGCGCGGTCGTCCGCTACGTTCCCCCGGTCGCCGAAGCCCGCAAAAATCATGAAAAGCGAATCCACCACTCCACCCACGGCGCCCGTGGAGGATACAGGTTTTCACCTATGCTGACCGCCTTACATTCTTAGAGGAATTCCTTCAACCTATGTTGAAACGCTAAGTTAGATACTGGATTGACCAGCCGTCGATCAGAAATAAAATAACTCCTTCAAGATCAAGTTATTCTTAAAAGTGCGATGTTAAGTGAAGTTTAAAATTCAGATTATCAAAAAAATTTTCTTTAATATTTCATTTCAATTGAAGTCCCCGTGTTTCGGCAAAAAGGGGGTGCTGTCATGACCGACCAGACATTCGCCGAGCCGGACCTGCCGGCTGAAGAGACGCCCGCAATCCCGGAAAAGACGAAGGCGCGCCTGCGGCACATTCTGGCTGGAGGCCAGCGTCATTCGGCCGGTGCGGTCCAACTGATCGGCCTTGGCACTCTGCGCAACCGGCTGGGAAGCCGCTGGGACAGCGTCAAGGAGCGTATATACGATCAGACCGAAAGACTGTTCGACCGCTATCTGCCTCCCACCGACGTCTGGCTTCGGGCCGACGAAGCGAATTATCTGGTGGTTTTCGCGACGCTGGACCGGCAGGCCGCCGAACTGATCTGTGGCAGGATCGTGGCGGAACTTCACCGCCTGATGCTGGGAAGCAGTGACACCGATCAGATAACCGTGCGCAGCATCGTGACCGAACTCGACGGGAACATCGCTGTCGAAGCGACACGGCTCGATCAACTGATTGCAAGGGCCACCCAGCAGGGGACCGTGTCCTCCCAAAACGAGGCGGCTGACGCCGGCGATGCCTGGACGGGTCAAACCGCCGATGGCCATCAAGGCGATGCTTTCCACCCCACCATCTGCTATCGCCCGGTATTCGACACATCCCACAAGGTACTGTCCACCTATGTGTGCCACGCCGATGAGGAAACGAAGCGTATCCTGAATACCATCCCCACGGACGATCCGCTAAGTGAGGATTATAGATTCAGAACAGACATGGAAATAATGAGTCAATCGATAGAGATTTATGAGGAGTTGTACGAAAACAGCTTCCGTTATATCCAGAATCTTACAGTGAGTTTTTCGACCCTCTCGATTGGCCGGCATCGTCGGGATTATCTCGCTCGCTGCCATTCGATCCCATCGCATCTCATCCCCTTCATCGTGTTCGTCATACAGGGGGTTCCCACCGGTGTTCCCTACAGCCGAATCTCCGAAATCACGGCGATCCTGAAGCCGTATTCGCGCGCCGTCCTTGTCCTGCTCGACGACGGAGCGCCAAATCTCGCGGCTTTTGCCCAGGCGGGTGTCCGCGGCATGGGCATCACGGTCCATGCCGGGGAACCGGACGCGCGGGCAACCAACCGTCTCCACACCTTTGGAACCCACGTACAACGGCATGGCATGATCTTCTTCGTCGACGGCATCAGGTCGGCGACGATGCTGCGCATCGCCGAGGAAGCCGGAGCGTCCTATGTGGCAGGACCGCTGATCGGCCAGGATGCCGATGTGCCGGGGCACATGAAGCATATGACCGAACGTGAACTGATCCAGAAATCAGCGAAAACCACCCGTCACCGCTGACCGGCAAGCTTGCGGCCACACTGGCAAGTCCGTTGCCAGTTTCCAGACATGCTGTAATGTTGATGTCCACAATCGCTGCCATATCGAGCGATGAACGGGGAAATATTTAACTATATCAATTCCCTAGCCAAGCCGTCGATCCTGGCATGGAACTTGTACGAACGATGGTTCGGCGGCAGGACGCCGCATCGTCGGACGGATGCTGGGGCACGGGAATGGAGTTCGCTGGAAACGAGGGCTATCGCGGAACGACGCGGATCCTGGTGCTGGGCATCGGCAATATCCTCTGGGCCGACGAAGGGTTCGGTGTCCGCACGGTGGAGCATCTGGCGGCCGAGTGGCACTTTCCCGACACCGTCACCGTGATGGATGGTGGAACCCAAGGCCTGTATCTGCTGCCGCATCTGGAATGCGCGGACGCGCTGATCGTGGTCGACGCCATCGACTACGGTCTGCCGCCCGGCACCCGCCGCGTCTTCCATGGCGATGACGTTCCGGCATTCCTCGGCGCCAAGAAGATGAGCCTGCATCAGACCGGCTTTCAGGAGGTGCTGGCGAGCGCCATGCTGCTGGGCCGCTGCCCGCAAAGGCTGATCCTGGTGGGCGTTCAGCCGGAGTGCCTGGAGGATTATGGCGGCGGCCTGACCGACACCGTCGCCGCCCAGGTCGCTCCGACCATCGAAACCATCCTCGGGCTTCTGCGCGATGAATTCGGTGTGGAGGGCAAGCGCCGGGATGCCGCCGCCGATATTGCCGCCCCGGCCATTGCCCGCGATGCCTATGAAGGCGGACGCCCAAGTGCCGAAGAGGCCTGCCGCATCGGCGATCCCCGCATCCTGGCGGCGCTGCCCGCCAGCCATGCCTGAACCGGGAGCGCCAGAGCATGTGCATCGGCATTCCCCTGCGCCTGACCGGCGTCGATGGCGTGGTCGGCCGGGTTGAGGACGGCTCGGTCGTCGACCTGTCGCTGGTTCCGGAGGCCGCCGCCGGCGACTGGGTGCTCGGCTTCCTCGGCGCGGCACGGCGTATGCTGGACCCGGAGGAGGCCGCCCAGATCCTCGACGCGCTGGCGGCGATGGCCGCGGCACTGGATGGGGAAGCCCTCGATGGCGCCTTCGCCGACCTGACCGGCCGCGAGCCGACCCTTCCCCCCCACCTGGAGGCGGCCCGCGCGGCCGGCCTGACGGAGGCCTGACGCCATGACCGACCTTGCCCCCCCTCCCGCCAAGCCGCGCCTGCCCCTGCCGCCGCTGGTCGATCTGCTGACCGATGTGCATGGCTATCTGCGGCTCGACCATGCCGACGACCGGCCATGGCTGGACGATCCGGCAAAGAGCTGGGTGGTCTTCCTGCCCGGCCACGGCAAGGGCAATGCGGAGACCGCCGACGTGGCCGTCATCCTGCCGGAACTTGTCCGCGCGCTGCACCCGCGCCTGACCCCGGCGGTGGCGGGCGAGGCGGCGGAGCGCGCGATTCTGGCGCTGACCGGCATGATGAGCCTGCCGGCGCTGGTCTTTTTGCGCGGCAACCGGCTGTTGGGCAGCATCCCCCGTGTGCGAGACTGGGACGATTATCTGCAACGGATCGGCGAGATCCTTGAAGGTTCTTCGGAAGGCGGTGCGGCATGAGTTCCCTGTTCGGCATGACCCATCCGCCGGTCGGCTTCGGCCCCGGCAGCCAGCCCGACACCAGCGAGGACGGGCTCGAATACCTTCCGATGCCGTCCGGCATGCGCGTCTATGAACCGCACCTGCCGGAGGTCGCCGATCCCGCCCGCGCTGCCGCCGCGCGCGAGGTGCTCGCCCGTATCCACGGGGCGCTTGCCAGCTGGTCGCCCGGCGAGGAAATCCGCATTCCGGTCGACGATCTCGACGCTCCCATCCTGGCCCTGGTCGACGAGGCGCTGGGCGAGGGCGAGGTCGCGGTCAAGGTGGAGCGCGCCGGCGACCGGCTGGAGATTCAGGAGGCGTCTCTCGCCGGCGTCTGGCGCGTGCGTGCCTTCGGCGACGGGCCGATACGAGAAAGCCTGCTGATCGGCAGCTTCCCACGGGTGGCGCTGAACCGCGCCTTCACCGCCGTGGCGCCGGCCGTGACCGCGCCGGCACCCGCCGGCCTGCTGCCAACCGGCCTGATGAACGGCCAGCCGATCCTCACCGAGCTTCTGGACCGCAGTGCCGCCTGGCGCCGCGGCGATGGCCCGCATGCGGTGAATTTCAGTCTGCTGCCCCACACGCCGGAGGATCTGGCCTTCGTCGAGCGGCGTTTGGGCGTCGGCGCCACCACCATCCTGTCGCGCGGGTATGGCAACTGCCGCGTCACCGCCACGGCGACATCGAATGTCTGGTGGGTGCGCTATTACAATTCGGCCGACACGCTGATCCTCGACACGGTCGAGATCGTCGATGTGCCGGCGGTGGTCTGTGCCGCGGCCGAGGACATCGCCGACAGTGCGGAACGGCTGGCGGAGATCCTCGACGCGCTGACAACCGATCTGGAGCGGGTGAGATGAGCGCCGCCGCTTCCCGCTTCGAAGGGTCCTATCTCGGCGACGCAACCCGCATCGGTGCGGCGACGCGTATGGAATGCAAGATCTGCTGGCATGTCTACGACCCGGCGGAGGGGTGCGAGCAGTGGCAGGTGCCCCCCGGTACGGCGTTCGCCGCCCTGCCCGACCATTGGCGCTGCCCGGTCTGCGACGGCGCCCGCGACCAGTTCATGGCGCTGGACGGCGAGCCGATTGCCGCGGAAACCGCCGCCCCGCCGGCTGCCGTTGTTCCGGTGACCGGCCCGGCCCTGCCGACCGAGGCTATCGCGCGGCTGGAAGCGGTCTTCCGCGAGATCCACACGGCGCAGATGCGCGGCATGCCCATCGTCAACGACGCGCTGGCGGTGAAGGCCGTCGGCTTCCGCCGCCATGGCGAACGCTGGCTCGGCGCCTTGGTGACCCCTTGGTTCCTCAACCTCGTCCTGCTGCCGGGCGAGGACGACGACTGGACGGGGCTGGTGCCGGGGGCGAAGGAATTGATCGAGTTTCCATCCGGCTGGTACGAGTTCGTCCATGCCAACCGCAAGGGCGTCGGCGCCTACAAGGCCTGTTCGCTCTTCTCGCCGATGTTCGAGTTCGCCTCGATGCTCCAGGCGACGGAAACGGCCTCGGCGGCTCTGGTCTCCCTCTTCGATCCCTCCATCCGCGAAGACGGCGCCCAGACCGCCGAGATTCGTCGTCGACGGGAGGAGGAACTTGCGCCGCCCCCGGACGACGCACCGGCTCCGGCCGAGCCGGTGCGTCCGTCGCGCCGCGCGCTGCTGGGCATGGGGACCGGAGACACTGCCGATGCATGAGATGGCGCTCTGCGAAAGCCTCCTCCAGGCGATGGAGGAGGCCGGACGGGCGAACGGGTTCATCCGCGTGACCAAGGTCCGGCTGGAGATCGGCCGCTTCGCCGGGGTGGAGGTGGAGGCGCTGCGCTTCGGCTTCGACGTGGTGACGCGGGGATCGCTGGCGGACGGGGCGGAACTGGTGGTGCTGGAGGTTCCGGGCCGCGGCTGGTGTTTCGACTGCAACGACACGGTGGATCTGGACGACCGGCTGTCGTCCTGCCCACACTGCGGCGGCAGCCGGCTGCATCCCAACGGCGGTACCGAAATGACGATCAAGGATCTTGAGGTTGAGTGAGGCGAGGCCGAATGAGGCAGGGCCGATGAAGAAGGACAGCGCGCAATGACTGATTCCGCCCGCCCCGGCATCCTGGTGGTGGATGACGAGCCGCGCTCCGTCGAGGTCATCGCCCGCCTGCTGGACGAGGAGTTCGAAGTCTTCACCGCCCTGTCGGCGGAGGAGGGTCTGCGCCTGCTGGAAACGGAATGGATCCAGGTCGTCTTCTCCGACCAGCGGATGCCGGAGGTCAGCGGGGTGGAATTCCTGACCCAGGTCCGCGAACGCTGGCCCGACGTGGTGCGCATCGTCTTCACCGGCTACATCGATCCCGAGGACATCATCGGCGCCATCAACACCGCCGGCATCCATCAGTTCATCACCAAACCCTGGCACCCCGACCATCTGCTGCTGACCGCCCGTAACGCCGCGAAGCTGTACCAGCTTCAGCGCGAGCACGACCGGCTGACCAGCGAGCTGAAGCTGCTGCCGCCACTGGCCGAGACCCGCGTGGCGACCAAACGGGAGCGGGTGCGGCAGTCCTACCGCTTCGACGGGCTGATCCGTGCCGAGGGCAGTCCGGTGGACGAGGTCTGCCGTCAGGCGGAGCGGGTCGCTGCCTTCAACGTCCCGGTTCTGGTGCTGGGAGAGACAGGCACCGGCAAGGAACTGCTGGCCCGCGCCATCCATTACGGCAGCCCGCGCTCCGACCAGCCGTTCTATTGCGAGAATTGCGGCGCCATCCCGGACGAGCTGCTGGAAAGCGAACTGTTCGGCCACAAGAAGGGCGCCTTCACCGGCGCCCACAGCAACCGCATAGGCCTGCTGGAACAAGCCGACGGCGGCACCATCTTTCTGGATGAGATCGGCGACATCAGCCCGGCCTTCCAGGTCCGGCTTCTGCGCTTCCTGCAGGAGGGCGAGATCCGGCCGGTGGGCTCCAACGAGACGCGCCGTGTCGATGTCCGTGTTGTCGCCGCCACCCACCGCGACCTGACCGCGGAAGTCAAAGCCGGCCGCTTCCGCGAGGACCTCTATTACCGGCTCAGCACCATGACGCTGACCATGCCGCCCCTGCGCGACCGGCCGGACGACATCCCGGTTCTGGCCCGCCACATCCTCGACCGTCTCTCGGCCGCCCATGGCAAGCCGGTGGCCGGCTTTGCACCCGACACGCTGGCCTGCCTGGAGGGCTATGGCTGGCCCGGCAACGTGCGCGAGTTGCAGAACGAGATCATGCGCATGCTCGTGCTGTGCGAAGGCGACACGCTGGGTGCCGACCTGCTGTCCGATCCCGTGCTGCGCGGTGCGGCGCTGAACGCCCGCCCCGCCTCGCCGGAGGACGGGCCGCTGCCGCCGCACGACCTGATCGGTCAGGGCGGGCCGCTGAAATCGCGAATCGAGCGGGTGGAGGCCGGCATCCTGATGGAAACGCTGGTCCGCTGCCGGTGGAACAAGAGCAAGGCCGCCGACGAGTTGGGCCTGTCGCGCATGGGACTGCGCGCAAAGCTGGAACGCTACGGCATCGAGCGCGGATCGGCGCAGCGGCACTGAGCGTTTTTATCTCCCTCTCCTAGGGGCAGGAGAGGGAATTCCCCGATCGTCAAACCACAAGAACCCCGAGGAGCCGTTCGATATGTCGAAGTTCACCCGCCTTGCCACGGTCTCCGCGGCCATAGCACTTGCCGCCACCCCGGCACTGGCCCATCCCGGCCATCTCGCCGGGGCCGGCTTCCTCGACGGTGCCGCACACCCGCTGGGCGGGCTCGATCACCTGATCGCGATGGTCACGGTCGGCGTCTATGGCGCCACCATCGGCGGCCGTGCCGTTCTGGCAGTGCCGGGGGCGTTCCTGGCCGCGATGCTGGCCGGCGGCCTGTTCGCGCTGGTTGGCGGCGGGCTGCCGCTGGTCGAGCCGGCCATCTACGCCTCCACTGTCGTACTGGCGCTGCTGTGCATCATGCCGATGTCGCGCAACAGCCTGACCGGCATCGTCTTCGCCGCCGGCTTCGGCCTGTTCCACGGCTTCGCCCATGGGGCGGAGATGCCGGCCGACGCCGCGGCCCTCGGCTATGCCGCCGGTTTCCTCGCCAGCACCGCCGGGCTGCATGCGGCCGGCGTTGCCATCGGCTGGGCCCTCCACCGCCTGATCGGCCTGCCGGAAGAGGACGGCCGCACAGCCTGACGATCACCGGCAACGGACTTTCCACCCCGGCCGTCGTTTCGGCCGGGGAGTTGCCAGCGGCAACGGTTCTTACACCTCCGTGACCGTTGGATTGCCAAATGTTCGTACTACGGCACGAATGTTGCCTATGCCCCGCGGAGAAGCGCACCGGCCCCTCGCACGCCGGTGCCGCCCGACGGGAGAAAACAAACCGATGGCAACGCTGGAAACCTTCTACGAGGTGATGCGGCGGCAGGGGATCACACGCCGTTCGTTCCTGAAATACTGCTCGCTGACCGCCGCGGCCCTCGGGCTGGGGCCTGAGCTGGTGCCGCAGATCGTCCACGCCATGGAGACCAAGCCGCGCACGCCGGTGCTTTGGCTGCATGGGCTGGAATGCACCTGCTGTTCCGAATCCTTTATACGCTCGGCGCACCCGCTGGTGAAGGACGTGGTGCTGTCGATGATCTCGCTGGACTATGACGACACGCTGATGGCGTCGGCCGGCCACCATGCCGAGGCGATCCTCGACGAGGTGATGGAGAAGTACAAGGGCAACTACATCCTCGCGGTGGAAGGCAATCCGCCGCTGAACCAGGATGGCATGTCCTGCATCATCGGCGGCAAGCCCTTCACCGACCAGCTGCGCAAGGTCGCCAAGGATGCCAAGGCGATCATCTCCTGGGGCTCCTGCGCCTCCTTCGGCTGCGTCCAGGCGGCGCGCCCGAACCCGACCCGCGCCACCCCGGTGCATGAGGTCATCACCGACAAGCCGATCATCAAGGTTCCCGGCTGCCCGCCGATCGCCGAGGTGATGACCGGCGTCATCACCTACATGCTGACCTTCGACCGCATCCCCGAGTTGGACCGCCAGGGCCGGCCGAAGATGTTCTACAGCCAGCGCATCCATGACAAATGCTACCGCCGGCCGCATTTCGACGCCGGCCAGTTCGTCGAATCCTTCGACGACGAGGGCGCTCGCAAGGGCTATTGCCTCTACAAGGTCGGCTGCAAGGGCCCGACCACCTACAACGCCTGCTCCACAGTGCGTTGGAACGAAGGCACCAGCTTCCCCATCCAGTCCGGCCATGGCTGCATCGGCTGCTCGGAGGACGGCTTCTGGGACAAGGGGTCCTGGTACGCCCGCCAGTCCGACATCCTCCAGTTCGGGATCGAGGCCAACGCCGACCAGATCGGCACCACCGCCGCCATCGGCGTCGGCAGCATCATCGCCGCCCACGCGGCGGTCAGCGCCCTGAAGCGCGCACAGCACAAGGGAGACGTCTGACCATGGGCATCGTCCAGACCCCGAACGGTTTCTCGCTCGACACCGGCGGCAAGCGCATCGTCGTCGATCCGGTCACCCGCATCGAAGGGCACATGCGCTGCGAGGTGAATGTCGACAGCAACAACGTCATCCGCAACGCGGTGTCGACCGGCACGATGTGGCGCGGGCTTGAAGTGATCCTGAAGGGCCGCGACCCGCGCGATGCCTGGGCCTTCGTCGAGCGCATCTGCGGCGTCTGCACCGGCTGCCACGCGCTGACCTCGGTCCGCGCGGTGGAGGATGCGCTCCAGATCCGCATCCCGAAGAACGCCCACCTGATCCGCGAGATCATGGCGAAGACGCTGCAGGTCCATGACCACATCGTCCATTTCTATCACCTGCACGCGCTGGACTGGGTCAACCCGGTCAACGCGCTGAAGGCCGATCCGCAGGCGACCTCCGCCCTGCAGCAGGCGGTGTCGCCGCGCCACGCCAAGTCGAGCCCCGGCTATTTCCGCGACGTCCAGACCCGCCTGAAGAAATTCGTGGAGAGCGGCCAGCTCGGCATCTTCAAGAACGGCTATTGGGACAACCCGGCCTACAAGCTGTCGCCGGAAGCCGACCTGATGGCGGTGACCCATTATCTGGAGGCGCTCGATCTCCAGAAGGACATCGTCAAGATCCACACCATCCTGGGCGGCAAGAACCCGCACCCGAACTATATGGTCGGCGGCGTTCCCTGCGCCATCAACATGGACGGCACCGGTTCGTCCGGCGCGCCGCTGAACATGGAGCGGCTGAACTTCATCCGCGCCCGCATCCAGGAGGCCACCGCCTTCGTCGAGAACGTCTATCTGCCGGACGTGCTCGCCATCGCCAGCTTCTACAAGGACTGGCTCTATGGCGGCGGGCTGTCGGCGACCAACGTCATGGACTACGGCGATTACGAGAAGGTGCCGTACGACCATTCGACCTGCCAGCTGCCGGGCGGCGTTATCCTGAACGGCAACTGGAACGAAGTCCATCCCATCGACCCGCGCGACCCGGCCCAGGTGCAGGAATTCGTCGCCCACAGCTGGTATCACTACGAGGACGAGAGCAAGGGCCTGCACCCGTGGGACGGCGTGACCCAGGCCAAGTTCGAACTCGGCGCCAACACCAAGGGCACCCGCACCGACATCAAGGAACTGGACGAGGCCGCCAAGTACTCCTGGATCAAAGCCCCGCGCTGGCGCGGCCATGCGGTGGAGGTCGGCCCCCTGCCCCGCTACATCCTGGCCTATGCCCAGGGCGTCGGTTACGTGAAGGACCAGATCACCGAATCGCTAGGCGCCTTCAACGCGCTGGCCGGCACCAGCTTCACGCCGCAGCAGGCGCTGCCGACCACCATCGGCCGCACGCTCGCCCGCGCGCTGGAATGCCAATACTGCTGCACCATGATGATGGACGACTGGAACGCCCTGATCGCCAACATCAAGGCCGGCGACACCGCCACCGCCAATGTCGAGAAGTGGGACCCGAAGACCTGGCCGAAGGAGGCCAAGGGTGTGGGCACCGTCGCGGCGCCGCGCGGCGGCCTGGGGCACTGGATCAGGATCAAGGACGGCAAGATCGACAATTACCAGTGCGTCGTGCCGACGACCTGGAACGGCAGCCCGCGCGATCCCAAGGGCAACATCGGCGCCTTCGAGGCCTCGCTGCTGAACACGCCGATGGCCCGCCCGGACGAGCCGGTGGAGATCCTGCGCACCCTGCACAGCTTCGACCCGTGCCTTGCCTGCTCCACCCATGTCATGGCGCCGGACGGCGCCGAACTGGCCCGCGTCACTGTGCGCTGACCGGCAACCGAGGAGGATTTACCTCATGGCTCCTCTCGACGATGCGAAGCCGGTCGCGCCACCGGAGGAGGAGGGGACGGCCGCTCCGGCGGCCGGCCGCTTCCTTAAGGCGATCTATGTGTACGAGGTGCCGGTACGGGTCTGGCACTGGGTCAACGCGCTGGCGATCATGGTCCTGTCGGTCACCGGCTACCTGATCGCCAACCCACTGCCGACCATGCCGGGCGAGGCCAGCGCCAACTTCCTGATGGGCTACATCCGCTTCGTCCATTTCGCGGCCGCCTACATCTTCGCCATCGGCTTCGTCGGCCGGCTCTATTGGGCCCTCGTCGGCAACCACCATGCAAAACAGCTGTTCCGCTTTCCCTTCTGGGACCGCCATTGGTGGGGGGAGCTGGTCGTAGAAGCCCGCTGGTATCTGTTCCTGGAACGCAAGCCGAAGCTGTATGTCGGCCACAACCCGCTGGCGCAATTCTCCATGTTCTGGGCCATAGCGGTTGGCAGCGTCTTCATGATCGTCACCGGCTTCGCCCTCTACAGCGAGGGGGCGGGCCAAGGCAGCTGGCAGGACACGCTGTTCGGCTGGGTCATCCCGCTGTTCGGCCAGAGCATGGACGTCCACACATGGCATCATATGGGCATGTGGGCGATTCTGCTGTTCGTGATCGTCCACGTCTATGCCGCGGTGCGCGAGGACATCATGTCCCGCCAGTCGATCATCTCCACCATGATCAGTGGCGTGCGTACGTTCAAGGACGCCGAAGCCCCGGCGGACGAAGGGCATGAGCGGCCGACGAAGAAGCCCGCGCGCGTGGGGTGAGATAGCGTTCACCGATACGCCACACCCCTTGGAAACCTTGAATAGTTCCTCATACGTTCCCATATCTGGGAGGTTCCGAAAACCACGGAGTCTCCCAGAGCGGCGCCACCCCATGCGGGTGCGTCAGGAGGACGTCATGCCCTATTTTCCGACCATCGACCTGACCCCGCAGGTGAAGATGCTGCTGGCGCGCGGGGCGCTGACGCTGAACCCCGGCCAGTGGGTGCGGGGGGAGAAGGGACGCGGCCGGTTCCTGCGCACCGACCCGCGCACCGGCACCGCCCATGTCAGCTGGCTGCGGCCGGGCGACGATTGGGAAACCGCGTCGCAGCGGTTTCACCGCGCATGCCGTAAGGGCTATATCGGCAAGTATCGCGGCCTGTACGGGTTCGACAAGGCCAACAGCATTGTCGAAGTGCCGCGCAAGCGCGGGAAGGTCCGGGCACCGGTCCAGATGCCGCTGTTCAGCTACAGGGCGAAGGATGCCGCCCATGCCTGACCGAGGCTGAGCCCGCCGTCATTGGCGGGAGCCAGCCTCGGCAGCAGCGCCTCCACCCCTGCGGAACCGAAGCCTGCCACCAGTTCCTCCGCCAGCACCGCGTTCATCAGGCAGCCGCCGGACAGCACCACCCGGTCCATGCCATGGCAGCGCAGCACCGGCAGCGTCCAGTCCACCAGCGCCGCCGCCAGCGTGCCATGGAACAGTTCCGCCCCCTCCACCGCATCGGCGACGGTCAGCAACCGTTCCAACAGGAGGGTCAGGTCCAGTTCGCTCCCGTCGATCCGCCAAGCGCCGTCGGCAACACGAACTTGGCGCACGAGCGATTCCAAAGCCATCGGTGCCTCGCCCTCGAACCCGGCCACCGCGCGGACACCCAGCAAACCGCAGGCGGCATCGAACCAACGACCGCAGGAACTGGTGAGCGGCGCATTGATGCCGCGTTCGATCATCCGCCGTACGCCCTCGGCCGGTCCGTGCGCGGCGAAGCGACAGGCGATCTCATCGGCACGCCCCATCCTGGCCATGGCCGCCGCGGCCATCCGCCAGGGCTGGCGGGCGGCGACATCGCCGCCGGGTTGGGCGAGCGGGGCGAGACTGCCCAACCGCTCGGACCGCAGCCCATCGACCAGCAGCATCTCCCCGCCCCAGGAGCCGCCATCCTTGCCAAGCCCGAAGCCATCGAGCGCAAGGCCCAACGCCGGCCCCTCGATCCGGTGTTCGGCCATCACGGCGGCGACATGGGCATGATGGTGCTGGATCGCGATCGTCGGCAGTCCGGTCCCCTCGGCAAAGTGGGTTGACTGGAAATCGGGATGCCGGTCATGGGCCACCGCCACCGGCTCCACGCCGAGGATGTGCAGCAGATGGGCGACCGTCTCCTCTAGGAAACCCAGCGTCGCGGCATTGTCGAGATCGCCGATGTGCTGGGACAGGAAAGCCTCGTCGCCACGGGTGACACAGACCGTCGCCTTCAGATGGCCGCCGATCGCCAGGATCGGCGGCACGGGGCGGGCCAGCCGGATCGGCTCCGGCACATGGCCGCGACCACGGCGTAGGAAGGCCGGCGCCCCCACCAGCCTGCGCACCACGCTGTCGTCGGCGCGGATGACGATGTCGCGGTCATGGTCGACGATCAGGTCGGCGATGCCGGCCAGCCTCTCCCGCGCCTCCGCGTTGGCGATGGCCAGCGGTTCGCCGCCGGGATTGGCCGAGGTCATCACCAGGGTCAGATCCTGCGGCAGGTCGAGCCAGCCGGTGCCGTCCGGCCGCCCGGCTGCCTCGTGGAACAACAGGTAATGCAGCGGCGTGTATGGCAGCATGACGCCCAGCCAGGCCAGGCCGGGAGCGATTCCGGGTGCCAGTTCGGGCGCATCGTCCCGCCACCGGAGCAGGACGATGGGGCGTGCCGCCCCTTCCAGCAACATCTGTTCTTCGCCGTCCATCCGGACATGGCGAATTGCGGATTTGGTGTTGGCGACCATCAGGGCAAAGGGCTTGCCGTTGCGCTGCTTGACCCGCCGCAACCTGTCCACCGCATCGTGTCGCGCGGCGTCGCAGGCGAGGTGGAAGCCGCCCAGACCCTTGATGGCAACGATTTTACCGGCACGGAGTGCAGCGACGATGTCTTCCGTCGGATGCGACAGGCGGGGGCCGCAGGCCGGACAGGCCGTCGGCTGGGCATGGAAGCGGCGGTTCGCCGGATCCTTGTACTCGGCCAGACAATCCGGGCAAAGCGGGAAGCCGGCCATCGCCGTCTGCGGCCGGTCATAGGGGAGTTGCCGTGTGATGGTGTAGCGTGGGCCGCAATGGGTGCAGTTCAGGAAGGCGTAGCGGTAGCGGCGGTCGGCGGGGTCGAACAGTTCGGACAGGCATGCCGGGCAGACCGTGGCGTCGGGTCCGATGCCGGTCGCGACGGTGCCTGCAGACAGGCTTTGCCGGATTACGAATGAGGTCTCATAGGAAAGAGGCGGAACAGCGCCGCACTCGACGGCATCGATGCGGGCGAGCGGCGGCGCCCCCGCCGACAGGGCCGTCCGGAACGCGGCGACGCCGTTGCCCTGCACCTCGATCAGAACACCCTGCGGATCGTTCAGCACCCAGCCGGTCAGGCCGAAACGCCCGGCGAGCGCATGGACATGCGGTCGGAATCCCACCCCCTGCACCCGCCCGCGCACACGGATCCTCAGCCGTTCGTCTTTGTGTGACATGAGACCCTGTCGAATGATCGTCGGTCGCGCCGACATCCGACATCCTAACCATCTCCCCAAAAGGAAGAAGGGATTTCGCAACCATCCGGCACGACGCCGGTTGACAGGGGGACATGCGGAACCGGAACGGAGATGCCGTCATGAGCGCAAGCAAGCACGATAAGACCGACAAGCCGACAGATGCCGACCTGAAGGACAATCCGCAGATCGGTGGATCGAAGGGCGCCCGCGCCGCCGGCATGACGCCGGACGATTTGGATCTGGCCCAGGGTGAGTCTACCTTCGAGGGCGACGTGGAAAACCAGACCAACGACAAGGGCGGTGTCGACAAGCCCTTCCGCGACGGCCCGCCGCTGCGGCCCCGTCAGGCCTGACGGACAGGATCATCCAAATGACCGAGGCGGCGCTCCACCGGGGCGCCGCCTTTTTCGTATCCGCGCCGTACAGCCATGCGAGGCCTCGCATGGCATAGGGTTGCAAAGACCTGCGACATTCTGTTACGCCTGCTTCCATGCTGCATCGCGTCACGCCGCCCTGACGGCCTGCCTTATCGCATTGACCTGAAGCCCGACCGCCCGATCAACCGGACGGCCGCCGTTTCGCAGCGCCCCCGATTTCCCGCTTCCATTCCCGATCATCGTCGACGGCGGTCTCCGTCCGGCCTCTGCCGGTGCGTCCTGCCGCCGTCCCGCCTTGAGCTTGCGAGACCCATGACCATCGATTTGCAACGGCTCCGCCAGGAGTGGTTCGGCAACACGCGCGGCGATCTGCTGTCCGGGCTTGTCGTCGCCCTTGCCCTGATTCCGGAAGCCATCGCCTTTTCCATCATCGCCGGGGTCGATCCGAAGATCGGCCTCTACGCCTCCTTCGCCATCGCCATGACAATCGCCATCGTCGGCGGCCGGCCCGGCATGATCTCCGCCGCGACGGCCGCAACCGCCGTGCTGATGGTTACGCTGGTCAAGGAGCACGGTCTGCAATATCTGCTCGCCGCAACCGTTCTGGCCGGACTGCTGCAGATCGGCGCCGGCTTTCTGCGGCTTGGAGCGCTGATGCGCTTCGTGTCGAAATCGGTGATGACCGGCTTCGTCAACGCGCTCGCCATCCTGATCTTCCTGGCCCAGCTGCCGGAACTGGTGGGGGTGCCGACCGTCACCTATGTGCTGGTCGCGGCCGGGCTGGCGATCATCTATCTGCTGCCGCGGTTGACCAGGGCGGTGCCGTCGGCGCTGGTCAGCATCCTGGTGCTGACCGCAGCCACAATCGGTTTCGGGATCGATGTCCGCACGGTCGGCGACATGGGGGAACTGCCCAGCACCTTGCCCGTCTTCCTGCTTCCCGACATTCCGCTGACCTTGGACACGCTGCGGATCATCCTGCCCTATTCCGCCGGCATCGCCGTGGTCGGGCTTCTGGAATCGCTGATGACCGCGGCCATCGTCGACGACATGACCGAGACCGGCAGCGACAAGAACCGCGAGTGCGTCGGCCAGGGCGTCGCCAACATGGTGTCCGGCGTCCTCGGCGGCATGGCTGGCTGCGCGATGATCGGCCAATCGGTGATCAACGTGAAGTCGGGCGGGCGGGGCCGGCTGTCCACCTTCTGCGCCGGCCTGTTCCTGCTGTTCCTGATCGTCGTGCTGGGCGACTGGGTGAAGCGCATTCCGATGGCGGCATTGGTCGCGGTGATGATCATGGTGTCGGTCGGCACCTTCAGCTGGCAATCCCTGAAAAGCCTGGTGACGCATCCGCGCAGTTCAAGCGCCGTGATGCTGGCGACGGTCGCCGGCGTGGTCTTCACCCACAACCTCGCCATCGGTGTGCTGATCGGTGTTCTGCTGTCCGGCATATTCTTCGCCGGCAAGGTCGCCCGGATGTTCCGCGTCACCTCCACCCTGTCGGAGGATGGCCGCACCCGCACCTACCGGGTCGAGGGACAGCTATTCTTCGCCTCCGCCGATGATTTTTCCGCGGCTTTCGATGTGCGCGAGACTTTGGACATGGCTGTGATCGATGTTTCCGGCGCCCACATCTGGGACATCTCCAGTGTCGCGGCTCTCGACAATGTCGTGCTGAAGTTCCGCCGCGCCGGGACCGAGGTGCGGCTTGCCGGCCTGAACGCGGCCAGTGAAACCATCGTCGACCGGCTGGCGACCCATGACAAGCCGGGAGCCGGAGATCGCGCTCCGGCGCACTGATCGACGCAACTCCTCGAAAGGCTAGTGCCTTTTGCGGCAGCAGACCGGGCGCAACGGCGGGACAAGCTTCTTGTTGGCTGAAGGGCCAGGGTGGACGATGCTGGATTGCGCATCGACCGGAAGCGCATCCCGCGCCCGACCGACGGCAGCATGCAGGAGGCAGGATGTCACCCGATCCGCAGCTGTTGGCGGTCGCCACCGCGTTGCCGTCCCACCGTTTCGAACAGGACGAGACTCTGGCCGTCGCGCGGACGGTGTTCGCCCACCGCCTGCGCGACTTCGACCGGTTGGCGCCCGTCTTCGCCAACACGGGCATCCGCACCCGCCACGCCGCCTGCCCGCTGTCCTGGTATCTTGAGCCCCATGGCTGGGCAGAGCGCGCCGCCGTCTTCGAGCAGGTGGCGCTGGAGTTGCTGGAGGAGGCGGCCGGCAAGGCGCTGAGCGCGGCGGGGCTGCGCCCCGGCGATGTCGATTCCATCGTTTGCGCCACCACCACCGGCATCGCCACACCGAGCCTGGAGGCTCTGCTGATCGACCGCATGGGGTTCCGGCCCGATACGGTGCGGCTGCCGGTCTTCGGACTGGGCTGCGCCGGCGGAGCGCTAGGGCTGGCGCGGGCAGGCACGATGGCACGGGCGATGCCGGACCGCATCGTGCTGTTCCTGGTTGTCGAGCTGTGCACCCTGTCCCATCGGCCGGAAGAGGCTTCCGCAACCAATGTGGTGGCAAGCGCGCTGTTCGCCGACGGTGCTGCCGCCGCCCTGTTGCGGAGTTCTGTCGCAGGCAACGGCACATCCGGACCGCGCCTCGCCGGCAGTGCCGAGCACACCTGGCCCGGTACCCGGCGGATTATGGGATGGCGGATCGAGGACGACGGATTCGGTGTCGTCTTCAGCCAGGACATTCCCCGCCTGATCCGCGAACGGCTGGCCCCGGTGGTGGACGGCTTCCTGACCAGTCGCGGCCTCACCCGTGCCGATCTGGGCGGCGTGATCTGCCACCCCGGAGGCGCCAAGGTGCTGCAGGCATTGACGGAAGTGCTGGCGCCCGCGACCGCCGGCATGGACGAATCCTGGGCGGTGCTGGGCGACTGCGGCAACATGTCGGCAGCCAGCGTGATGTTCGTGCTGGAACGGCGGCTGCGGAGCGGGGCTGCCGGACCGCATCTGATGCTGGCGCTCGGGCCCGGCTTCACCGCCGGCCTCACCCTGCTGGACCTGTAAGGATCGAAAGGGTGACGATGGACTCAGTCGGCTGGCCGCAGATCATCCTGGCCGCGGTCGCGGCGCAGCGTCTGCTGGAACTTGCGGTCGCCCGCCGCAACACCGCCCGCCTGCTGGCCGACGGTGCGCGGGAGGTCGGGGCCGGGCATTACCCTTTGTTCGTCGCACTGCATGCCGGATGGCTGCTGGCTCTGTTTCTGGCAGTCCCGGCCGACGCGCCGGTCAATGGCTGGCTGCTTGCGCTGTTCCTGCTGCTCCAGGCCGGGCGGGTTTGGGTGATCGCAACGCTCGGCCGCTTCTGGACGACGCGAATCATCACGCTGGACAGCGCGCCGCTGGTCCGTCGCGGCCCCTTCCGCTGGGTTCGGCATCCCAACTACCTCGTGGTGGCCGGGGAGCTCGCCGTGCTGCCGCTGGTCTTCGGCGATCTGTGGATCGCGGTCGCGGCAAGCCTGCTGAACGTTCCGCTGACCTTCCATCGCATCCGGGTGGAAGAGCGGGCCCTGAGAGGGCGCGACGGAACCGCAAGCGGTGCCGGGGGTTGGACAGGTTGGAGCAGCCGGCGCACCCCGCCGGCGGCATGAAGCCCAGATCCCGGCCCGATCCCTGAGACAGGACCCTCGCCATGCACCCGACCAACGGCGTTCAAAAGTCCCCCGTCATCTGCATCACCGGCGCATCCGCCGGGGTCGGCCGCGCAACGGCGCTGGCCTTTGCCGCCTATCGCAAAGCCTCCATCGGCCTGATCGCCCGTTCGCCCGATGCGCTGGAAGAGGTGAAAGCGGAGGTCGAACGGTTGGGCGGCCGCGCGCTGGTTCTGCCGCTGGACGTCGCCGATCCGGACGCGCTGGAGGCCGCCGCCGACCGGGTGGAGGACGCCTTCGGCCCCATCGACGTCTGGATCAACGTGGCGATGGTCACCGTCTTCGGCCCCGTCCATGCCGTGACACCGGAGGAGTTGAAGCGGGTGACGGAGGTGACCTACCTCGGCTCCGCCTACGGCATCCAGACGGCCCTGCAGCGGATGCGGCTGCGGGACAGAGGCACGATCCTGCAGGTGGGGTCGGCACTGGCGTACCGGTCGATCCCGCTGCAATCGGCCTATTGCGCGGCGAAGCATGCCATCACCGGCTTCATCGACAGCCTGCATTCCGAGCTGATCCACGACAACAGCCGGATCGGGCTGACCACCGTGCATCTGCCGGCGGTCAATACCCCCCAATTCGACTGGTCGCGCAGCCACATGCCGCGCCGGGCCCGGCCGATGGGGACCATCTTCCAGCCGGAGGACATCGCCCGAGCGATCCTGCACGCCGCCGAAAATCCCCGCCGCGAATATTGGCTGGGCGGATCGGCGATGCAGGCGATCCTGGGAAATTTCCTGGCGCCGGGCTTTGCCGACCGCTACCTCGCCAACACCGCAGTGGAGGGGCAGATGACGGAGGAGCGGGAAATTCCCGGCCGGCCCGACAACCTCTACCACCCCGTCGACGGTCTTCACCGCACCCGCGGGCGCTTCGGACTGCCGCACAACAGCCTGCGCCTGACGGCACCCAGCGGCACCGCCAGAGGTCTGGCGATGGCCGCCGGCATGATCCTGGCGGGCGGGCTGGGATTCATGATGAGCCGGGCAATCCACCGCCGGTAAATGTCACAGCGGAGCGGTCAGGAACGGGACTTGCGACCTCCGTCGAGCCGCCTATATAGGGTGTCGTACGTCAACAACTGAAAGGAGGTGATCTCGTGTCTCATTGTCCGTCTCACTCGTCGTCGAGCGCCAAGGCCGAGGTCTCTTTCTTCGCGGAAGGGATTTCGGTCCGCTAAGGACCGCGCCGTGGTGTCGACGACACACGGATTGACAATGGAAGGGCTGCCGGAAACGGCGGCCCTTCTTTGTTTTTGGATATGCAAAGTCCCCTTCCCTCGCGGAAAGGGGACTGTCCTTTAATCGATATCCAAAGTCAGTGCTGCATTTCCCCCAACTGTTTGCGGCTGTCGCCGGTCTTGTCGTGGATGATGCTGTCGTCGGGCTTGCCCTCGACCTCCAGAATGCCGATCAGGCCTTTGGTTGCGCGGCTCAGCGCGTGGTCGACCAGCGCATATTTGCCGGGGTAGTCGACCTTGAACTCCACCATGGTGGCGCCGCCGGGGGCAACGGTGACGGTCTGGATGCCCTTGGCCGGTTCGCTCTCAAGCCCGCCCAGAGTGTAGACCTTGTCGAAGATCTCGCCGATGACATGGAAGGACGAGGTCAGGTTCGGCCCGCCGACGCCGAAGAACAGGCGAACCGTCTCGCCGACCTTGGCCTTCAGCGGCTTGTCCTTGGTCAGGGCGCCGACGGTGCCGTTGAACACCAGATAGCTCGGACGCTCGTTGACGAGGCCGTCATAGTCGTCCTCGGCATTCGCCAGATTCTTGGCCTTGGTGGCGTAGATTTCCTGCTGCATCACGTAGAATTCGTGATCGACCGGTGCCAGGCCGGCTTCCGGCTCCACCACGATCAGGCCGTACATTCCCTTTGAAATGTGGTGGGCGACCATCGGGGTGGCGCAGTGATAGACATAGACGCCGGGGGTCAGGGCCTTGAAGCTGAAGGCCTTGGTCTGGCCGGGCTCGACCTGGGTGATCTGGCCGCCGCCGAGGAAGCCTGTCGCGGCGTGGAAGTCGACGGAGTGGTTCATCGTCGATTCCGGCGCGTTGGAAATCGAAACATCCACCGTATCGCCGACCCGCACCCGCACCATCGGACCCGGCACCGTGTTGTTGAAGGTCCAATAGGTGTAGGTGGTGCCGTCGTCCAGCTTGGATTCGACCTCGGTCGTCATCAGCGAGACCTTGTGGGTCTTCGGCGCCCGCTTGCCGGCCTTTTCCGGAGCCGGCACCGACGCGGGGTCCTGGACGACGCTAACCGTCGGCTGCTTGACCTTCGGGTCGGCATAGAGCGTGTCGGCGGCCGAGGCGGCGCCGATACCGGACAGGATCATCAGGGCGGCGGCGCTGACGGTGACGAGAGAGAGCTTGGTCTTCATGGCGTCGTCTCGGTTTAATGTTTGTTGTGAAGGAATATTCCTCCCGCTCCCGAGACCGATGCTTGACCGTCGTCAAGTGAAACTATCGAACGCTATTTTGTCGCATGCTCCTTTTTTATTTCCATACTAAGCATCATGACTTTGAATATCAAGATTTCGGACGGAAGGAAACGCAGATCCCGGGATCGGTCTCAATCCGGCCGGCACCGATCAAATCCAGGCAATAGGGGATCGCGGGAAACACCGCTTCCAGGCAATCATGGATGGCGGACGGCTTGCCCGGCAGATTGACGATCAGGCTGCGCCCGCGAATGCCGGCGGTCTGGCGCGACAGAATCGCGGTGGGCACCACGCGGAGGCTGACCGACCGCATCAGTTCGCCGAAGCCCGGCATCATCTTGTCGCAGACCCGCTCCGTCGCCTCCGGCGTCACGTCGCGCGGAGCCGGGCCGGTGCCGCCGGTTGTCACCACCAGACCGCAGCCGGCGACATCGCACAGCTCGACCAGGGTGGAGGCGATCAGGTCCAACTCGTCCGGGATCATCCGCGCCTCCGCCGCCCAGGGGGAGGAGATGATGCGCGACAGCTCCTCAGTGATCGCGGGGCCCCCCTTGTCCTCATAGACGCCACGGCTGGCGCGGTCGGAAATGGTGACGATTCCGATCTTCACGGGGTCGATCTTCGCCGGTACGGTCATGTCTGAAAGTCCTTTTCGGTCAGGCGGCGCAGGCGACCTGTCGATAGAGAGCCGGCAACGCCTTGGTCAGGTGGGAAACCTGCGGGAATATGGCATAGGCACCGCGTCCGAACAGATACGGGATATAGTCGCGGGCCTGCGCATCGACGGTGATGGCGAAGACCGCCAGCCCGTCGCGCCGCGCCTCGCGGATCGCCTGCCGTGTATCCTCGATGCCGTAACGACCCTCGTAATGATCGACATCGTTCGGCTTGCCGTCGGTGAGCAGAACCAGCAGCCGGTGTCGGTTGGGCCGGTCGAAAAGCTGGGTGGTCACGTGGCGGATCGCCGCCCCCATGCGGGTGTAATAGCCGGGCTTCAGCGCACCGATCCGGCGGGTGACGGTGGCGCCCAGCGGCTCATCGAAGCCCTTCAGCGTCTGAACCCGCACCCAGTCGCGCCTGCGCGACGTGAAGGAGTAGAGCGCGTGGTCGTCACCACAGGCGGTCAATCCATGGGTCAGCGCCAGCAGCGCCTCCTTCTCGACATCCAGGACGCGCCGTCCCTCGATCCAGCCGTCGGTCGACAAGGAGCCGTCGACCAGCACCGCCACCGCCAGATCGCGGGCGGCGCTGCGCACCTGCTGGTGCAAGCGGTCGCTGCCGCAACCGCCGGCCCGGAGATCGGCCCGGCTGCGCACCAGCGCGGCCAGATCCAGTTCGTCGCCGTCGGCCTGACCGGTGAACAGCGTGCGGCGCGGGCGCAGCGCCTCGAACTGGCGGCGCACCTGACGGATGCGGCGCAGGGCGGCGGCATCGGGCTGCCAGGCTTCGCCTTCTGCCGGTGCGGTTTCCGCGATCACCCGGCAGTGGTTGGGGAGATGGGCCTGCCGGCCATGGTCCCATTCGGGATAGGTCAGGGTCGCCGCCAGCGGCATGTCGTCGACCGCCGGCGCCCCGAGGTCGAGGTCGAGCTTCAGCGTGGTCGACGCCTTGCGCCGGTGGGCGCCGACGGCAATTTCGTCCAGATCGTCGGCGGCCTTACGGGCATTCTCCGCATCGTCGTCATCGACCGCACGCGGGATGTTCAGCGCCTCGGCGAGGCTCAGCATCTTTTCGAAGCGGTTGAGGATCAGCAGGTCGTTGCGCTGGATCTGGTCGGTCTGCCGGCGGGTCGCGGCCCGGCGGCGCTGGTCGCCCTCGGCCGCCTGTCCACCTTCGCCGGGGCTTTCGGCAGCGGCGGAAGCGTCATAGCCGACGCTTGGCGACACCAGCCCCCACAACGGCACCGGCAGCATCGGGGCATAGCCGTAAGGAGCGATGAAATCCGACAGCGGAACGCTGGGCGCCAGCATGCGTGCGCCATCGCTGGTGACGAGACCGGCGCCGAGCAGCGCCAGTACGGCGCGCTCGACGTCGGCCTCGACCGGCGGCAGGCGTCGGGTGGGGCGGACGGCGGCGACGGCGTGGGCGAGTTCCTCATGCATGCGGGACAAGCCGGGCCAGCGCGTCAGCACCCGCGTGGTGGTGGCGGCGGCGCTGCGGAGCGCCTGTACATCGGCCTGCAACGGGTCGGCGGGGATCGGCTCAGCCTCGGCATGGGCGAAGAAGGCGGCCAGCCATTCATACAGCCGCTCGTTCTGGGCGGGGTCGGGGAACAGGTCGATGGCGGTGGGCAACTGGAGCACAGTGCCGTCCAGTGCCGCCCGCTCCACCCGCTCCTCCCCCAGGCCGATGCGGCCAAGCAGCGAAAGCCGGTGCCCGGACGCCGACGCGCTTGCGCCGACGAGCCGAACGCCGCGGTCGCCGCCCAGCGCCCGGAAGAACACCGCCAGCCGCGGACGAATGGTCTCCAACGTGACGGCGGCATCGGGATGGTGCCGATAACTCGACCGCCCGCCGATCAGGCGGTGCCACAGACGGCCTACGGTCTCTTCCGGCTCGAAGAACTCCAGCATGGCGATTGCTCTCCGCCCTTTCCAGTCAGCCCAGCGTTACCTCGGCGACGCGCAGCAGGGCGGCGCGGATGTCCGGGTCGTCGGTCAGCGGCTCGATCAGGGCGGCACGGATGGCGCGCTCGGGCTTCATGCCGGAGCGGATCAGCGTGGCGCAGTAGATCAGCAGGCGTGTAGACACGCCCTCCTCCAAATCCTGGCCCTTCAGGGCGCGCAGGGCATTGGCGAGGCGGACCAGCGGGGCGACGCGATTCTCGGGCAGGCCGCTTTCGGTCGCGACGATAGGGATCTCGCGCTCAGGCGCGGGGAAATCGAACTCGACGGCGAGGAAGCGCTGGCGGGTGCTGGGCTTCAGCGCCTTCAGCACAGTCTGATAACCGGGGTTGTAGGACACCACCAGCATGAAGCCCGGCGGCGCTTCCAGCGTTTCGCCGGTGCGGTCCAGCGGCAGGATGCGGCGGTCGTCGGTCAGCGGATGCAGCACGACGGTGACATCCTTGCGCGCCTCCACCACCTCGTCGAGGTAACAGATGGCGCCTTCGCGCACGGCACGGGTCAGCGGCCCGTCCGCCCAGACGGTATCGCCGCCCTTCAGCAGATAGCGGCCGGTCAGGTCGGCGGCCGTCAGGTCATCGTGGCAGGACACGGTGTAGAGCGGCCTGCCGAGCTTTGCCGCCATATGGGCGACGAAGCGGGTCTTGCCGCAGCCGGTCGGCCCCTTCAGCAGAAGCGGCAGGCGATGGGTGTAGGCATGCTCGAACAGCGTGCACTCGTCGGCGGTCGGCTTGTAGAACGGCAGGGACGGCAGGGTGGGGACGGCGCTGTCTGGCATCGCGAGGGAACTCCGAAAAAGAGACAGCCCCTGCGCCGACCGGACATCCGGTGGATCGCAGGGGCCGGAGGGAACGTCACTCGGCCGGCTGGTAGCTGGCCGGGATCGAGGCGGGCCGCTCCTCGCGGGCCGGGCCGAAGACGGCGTAGAGGTAGAGCGCGACGCCCACCGCCACGGCGACACCGGCACCGAGCCGCATCCAGTAGAACAGCGCGATCTGCTCCTGGACCTCCATGTAGCTCATGCCCATTACCCGCTGCAGATGGGTCTGAACGACGCCGGCAACGGTCAGGGCAAAGGTCATGAAGGCCATGCCGCCGCTCATCAGCCAGAAGCTCCACATGTTGAGGATCTGGTTGTAGGGCTGCTTGCCGCGCAGGTAGGGCATGGCGTAGGTGATGATGGCGAGGTTGATCATCGCATAGGCGCCGTAGAAGGCGAGATGCCCATGGGCCGCGGTGACCTGGGTGCCGTGGGTGTAGTAGTTGATCGGGGCCAGCGTGTGCAGGAAGCCCCACAGCCCGGCGCCGAAGAAGGCGAAGACCGCGCAGCCCAGCGACCACAGCATCGCCGCCTTGTTCGGGTGACGGCGGCCGCTCTTCCACACCATCATGAAGGCGAAGACGACCATGGTGAAGAAGGGGGCGACTTCCAGCGTGGAGAACAGCGAGCCGATCCACTGCCAGTAGCCGGGCGTGCCGATCCAGTAGTAATGGTGGCCGGTGCCGAGGATGCCGCTGAACAGGGCCAGCCCGACCATGGCGTACAGCCATTTCTCGACGACTTCACGGTCGACGCCGGTCATCTTGATCATCAGGAAGGCGAGGATGGAGGCGAGGACCAGTTCCCACACGCCTTCGACCCAAAGATGGACGACGTACCACCAGTACATCTTGTCCAGCGACAGGTTTGCCGGGTTGTAGAAGGAGAACAGGAAGAAGACCGCGATGCCCCACATGCCCACCAGGAGGATGTTGGTGATGACCGTGCGGCGGCCCTTCAGAACCGTCATCGTGATGTTGTAGAGGAACATCAATGCGACGACGACGATGGCAGCCTTGATCCACAGCGGCTGTTCCAGGAACTCCCGCCCCTCATGGATGCGGAAGACATAGCCGACGACCGCCGCCAGCGCGCCGAAGACGAACAGGCCGAGCTGGATCAGCGCCAGTTTCGGACTGTGCAGCTCGGTCTCCGCCTCTTCGGGCACGAGATAGTAGGCGGCACCGAAGAAGCCGATCAGCAGCCAGACGATCAGCGCGTTGGTGTGGATCATCCGGATGATGTTGAAGGGCAGAAGCTCCGACAACGTGTTTGGCAGGACATAGACGGTACCGGCCAGGAGACCCACCAGGATCTGTACACCGAACAGCCCCATGGCGGCCGCGAAATAATAGAGGGCGACTTTTTGCGATTCGTACTTCATGACGGAAATCTCCTCAGCCCGACAGCTTGGGCGGCCAGTTCTGGGTGTTGATGCGGCTGGTCCACTCGAGGAAGGCGGCGAGATCCTCGACCTCCTTTTCGGTCAGGTGGAACTGCGGCATCTGGCGCCGGCCTTCGATGCCGGAGGGCTGAGCCGCCATCCAGCCCTTCAGCGCCATCACGGCACCCTCGGGGTCCTTGTCGCCACCGTAGCGCAGCCAGACATTGCCCAGCTCGGGGGCGAAATAGGCGCCCTCGCCCAGCAGCGTGTGGCAGTTGATGCAGGCGTTCTTCTCCCACACATGCTTGCCGCGGACGACCGCTTCGCTCAGCGTCTTCTTATCGGTGCTGGTATTGACGACGTAGTTGTGGCTGAGCGCGGTCAACGCGACGAAGGTCGCGAAGAAGAACAGCGATCCGCCATAGAAGATGTTGCGCGCGGCCGCCTTGGTGAAGCGTTCGGTCATCGCTCGGGATCCCTGGAAATCTCGATCTCACGGTCGAGAGTGGGTCGGTTCGGGAGGGGCGTTGGAAGCGCGAAGCCGGGGGCGGGAAGCCGGGCGTCGCAGCGTCCTACCGCCACGGGTCGGGCGAATAATTGACTGTGGCGGAAGGGCATTCCTTGACCGCGGTCAAGCCGGCCTTCGGATCGCCGCCCTATCGTTCGCGGACATGATGACAAGCTTTGGATAGTAAAATGGCCGACGTTGAGACGGCGGAACTGGAGATCGGCGATCCGGAAGCCGCAGGTCCCGCGGAGCGGGGAAGCGGCCTTGCCGCCCTGCCCGGCAACCTGATGATGTGGATCCTGATTTTCAGCGAACTGGCGGTGTTCGGCGCTGCCTTCCTGGGTTTCGCCGTCGCCCGCGTGCTGGATCCGGCGATTTTCGCCTCCGGTCAGGCCCATTTGAACGGAACGGCCGGTGCGCTGAACACCATGGTTCTGGTGACCAGCGGCTATCTGGCCGCCAAGGGGGTCGCCGCCGGCCGGCGCGGTGCCGCGCCGCAGGCCCGCCGGGCGATGCTGCTGGCGGCGGCCGTCGGGTCGGTGTTCCTGGCGGTAAAGGCGGTGGAATATTCGGCGACGCTGGGCGCCGGGCTGACCATCGACACCGACAGCTTCTTCACCCTCTATTTCCTGCTGACCGGTTTCCACGCCCTGCATGTGGTGCTGGGGATCGTCATCCTGCTGCTGGTCGGCCGCTCCGGCCCCGACACGCTGGTGGAGAATCTGGAGACCGGAGCGGCCTTCTGGCACATGGTCGATCTGGTCTGGGTGATCCTCTATCCGCTCGTCTATCTGATCCGCTGAGAGGACAGGCCATGACCATTCTCAAGAAGATCGACCGGCTGACGCTGTCCTGGCTGATCCTGATGGGGCTGACCGCCGTCACCCTGCTGTTCGCCCGGCATGGCGATGCGGGCGGCAGCGTCGGCATCGCCGGGGCGGCGATGCTGCTGGCGCTGGCGGTGACGAAGGGGCGGGAAATCCTGCTGCATTATCTGGAACTGGACCATGCCGGTCCAGGCTGGCGGTTTCTGATGACCGGATGGCTGGTCCTGCTGTGCGGGGCCATCCTGCTGATCACCGCCGCCGGCGCCCTGGGCTGGGTCGGCCCGCACTGAATAAGACCGGGGGAAAACGCCATGACCGAAGCCAAGCTCGGCCTGATCCTGACCAGCGTCGCCATTATCACCGTGGCGGCGGCGCTTTACCGCCAGCGCGCCCTGGGGCGCAACGGGCTGGTGACGGTGATCGCCGTCACCGCCGCCGTGTTCGCCGCGATGTTCCTCACCCAATGATCGAAGCCCGCCCGCCATCGGCCGCGCTGGACCCGACGATCCATATGCGTAAGATCGCCGGTTCGGAACAGCATCGGTCGGACGCGGCGGAAACCATGCAGCTTGAGGATTTGGGTCAGCGCATCTGCATCCTGGGGCCGTCCAACAGCGGCAAATCCACCCTTGCGTCGGCAATCGGACGGAAGTGCGGCCTGACGGTCATTCACCTCGACCAGCTTTATCATCGGCCCAGTACCGATTGGGAGCCACGCTCAAGGGAAGAGTTCGTACGCCTGCACGATGACGCCATCGCCGGCGACCGGTGGGTGATGGACGGAAACTACTCCGTCTGCATGGAGCAACGTTTCGCGCGGGCAACCGGATTGATCATGCTGGACATCGCCATGCCGGCCAGCCTGCTGCGGTACTTCCGCCGGACCCTGTTCGAGTGCGAACGGCTCGGTGGGCTGGATGGCGGGCGCGACAGCGTCAAATGGGACATGATCCATCACATCGCCGTCGTCACTCCCCGGAACCGAAGCCGCAATATTGCCCGCTTCGATCGAGCCGACCTGCCGAAAATTCGCCTGCCCTCCATCCGCGCGATCAAGGACCGCTACCGGCTATGGGGGCTGGAGAGATAGCCCAACTACTCTCCGCCCCGGCAAAATGCCCTAGGAACCAAGCAACGCCGCAACCAGATCGGACTCCGGGTCAGCCAGATCGTCGATGACGTCGAAGTGATGCCGCCCTCCCGCCAGCCGAAGCGCGGTCGCGGCGCCCAAGCCGAGCCAGACATTGGCGAGCAGTTCCGTCTGGCGGACAAACTCCGGACGTTCATCCGCACCCACCCAGCAGGTGATGCCGATATTGGACTGTGGGCGCAGGAGCGCAGGGCTTTCCGCCGCGGCCTCCGCCTCGTCCAGGCGCAGCGTGGCGTTCATACGGGTGTTCAGCAGCGGACGCAGGTCGTGCAGCCCGCTGATGGAGACGACGTGCCCCACCCGCGCCCGGACATCGTCCGACAGCGGGGCGTCCGCGCAGGCGAGCCGGCTGACCAGATGGCCGCCAGCGGAGTGGCCGGTCAGGCGCAGCGGCCCGGCCTCCTCCCCCGCGATGACCTCCACCGACCGCGCCATCTGCCTGGTGATGCCGGCGATCCGTGTGTCCGGACACAGCGTGTAGCTGGGCATGGCGACCGCCCACCCCCGAGCGAGCGGCCCGGCGGCGAGATGCGACCAGCGCGCCTTGTCGAAGGCCATCCAATAGCCGCCATGGACGAAGATCACGGTACCCTTGGCCGCTCCCTCCGGCCGGAACAGGTCGTAGCGTTCCCGCACCCCCTCACTATACGGCAGGTCCAGTTCCGCCCGTCCGGCGGCGGCGAGTTCGGTCCGGAAGGCCGTGGCCCGCTCCGCCCAGCGTGCGGGGTAAGCATCGCCGCCGCGGATGTGGGCGCCGTTGCTGTAGGCGTCGTCCCAATCCGTGATCCTGTGCGATTCCGTCAAAGCACCGTCCTCACCCGCCAGAGTTCCGGAAAGAGTTCCACAGCCAGCATGTTGCGCAAATAGGATACGCCGCCGGTCCCGCCGGTTCCGCGCTTGAAGCCGATCACCCGCTCCACCGTCGTGACATGGTTGAAGCGCCAGCGCCGGAAATAATCCTCGAAATCGACAAGCTTCTCGGCAAGCTCATAGAGCGGCCAATGGGTCTCGGGGGACTGGTAGATCACCCGCCACGCCTCGGTCACGCCGTCTTGCGGCTGGTGGGTCTGCGACACGTCGCGCTCCAGCACCTCGTCCGGAACCGGAATGCCGTTGCGGGCGAGCAGGCGCAGCGCCTCGTCATACAGGCTGGGACGCGACAGTTCCTGTTCCAGCAGGGCATGGATTTCCGGCCGGTGGGCATGGGGCCGCAGCATCGCCGGGTTGCGGTTGCCCAGGAGGAACTCGATCTCCCGGTACTGGTAGGACTGGAAGCCGGACGACTGGCCGAGATCGTCGCGGAAGCGGGTGTATTCGCTGGGGGTCATCGTCCGCAGCACGTCCCAGGCCGAGTTCAGCTGCTCGAAGATGCGGGCGACGCGGGTCAGCATCTTGAAGGCGGGCGACAGCCGGTCCTCGCGGATCGCCTCGCGGGCGGCGCGGATTTCGTAGACGGCCAGCCGCATCCACAGTTCCGACGTCTGGTGCTGGACGATGAACAGCATCTCGTCATGGGCGGTGGAGCGTGGGGTCTGCGCACCCAGGATGCGGTCCAGCTGCAGATAGTCGCCATAGGACATCCGCCCGTCGAAGGCCATCTCCGCCCCCTCCGCCGCCGGATCATAGGGCTTCTTCGTGTCCTGCCCGCTCATGTCACCATTGCCTTCCTGTGGTAGTCGGGCCGGTCCCAAAGCCCGCCATCCATCACCTGTTTCAGCACATCGACGGCACCGCGCACCTCCGCCTCGCCGATATAGAGCGGGGTGAAGCCGAAGCGCAGTACGTCCGGCGCCCGAAAATCGCCGATCACACCACGGTCGATCAGCGCCTGCATGATGGCGTAGCCCTGTGGATGGCGGAACGACACCTGACTGCCGCGCCGGTTGCCGTCGCTCGGGGAGGCCAGTTCCAGCATCGGACACTGCGCCTCGACCAGACTGATGAACAGGTCGCACAGCGCGATGGACGCCCGTCGGACATCGGCCATCTCGACCTCGTCCCACACTTCCAGCGCCGCATCCAGTGCCGCCAGCGCGATCACCGGCGGCGTGCCGACGCGCATGCGCTCCACCCCCGCACCGGGACGGTAGGAGGGATCGAAGGCGAAGGGCGCCTCATGCCCCATCCAGCCAGACAGGGCCGGACGCGCCGTCTCCGCATGCCGCGGGGCGACATAGATGAAGGCCGGCGCTCCCGGCCCGCCATTCAAATATTTGTATGTGCAGCCGACCGCGAAATCGGCTCCCGCGCCGGCCAGATCGACCGGCAGCGCACCGGCGGAATGGGCGAGGTCCCACACCGTCATCACCCCCGCCGCATGGGCCTTGGCGGTCAGCGCCGCCATGTCGTGCAGCCGGCCGGTCCGGTAATCGACCTGGGTCAGCATCAGGACGGCGACATCCTCGCCGATTGCCGCCTCCACCTCATCGGGCGCCACCACCTTTAGGGCATGGTCGCGCCCTAGCGTCTCGATCAGTCCTTCGGCCATATAAAGGTCGGTGGGGAAGTTGCCGCTGTCGGACAGGATCACCCGGCGGTCGGGCCGCATCGCCAGTGCCGCCGCCAACGCCTGATAGACCTTGATCGACAGGGTGTCGCCAACCACCACGCTGCCGGACGGGGCGCCGATCAGCCGAGCGATGCGGTCGCCGACCTTGCCGGGCTGCACCATCCAGCCGGCGCCGTTCCAGCCGCGGATCAGCTGGCCGCCCCATTCCCGGGCAAGGGTTCGTGCCACCCGCTCCTCCACCCCGACGGGCAGCGGCCCCAGCGAGTTGCCGTCGAGATAGATCACGCCTTCGGGAATACGGAACCGGGCGCGGGTCTTCTGAAAATCGGTCATCGATCTGACTGCTCCTTCCCCGGCAAAGGATGCCCGGCAATCGCTGACATTGCAAATTGTTGCGATACTTAAGCGTATCGGACGATATGAAATCGCCATTGTCCCGGAGGCCGCGAAAGTGGAGGATCGCACCGGCCGGAACCGCCGGCTGCCACCCTTGCCTTCCCCATCACCAAGGACCGGACGAACCGCCATGTTCAACGCGCTTTCCCGCCAGCCCGACGACGCCCTGCTCGCCCTGATCGGGCTGTACAGGCAGGATCAGCGTCCGGGCAAGGTCGATCTCGGCGTCGGGGTCTACCGGAACGAGGAGGGGCGTACCCCGGTCTTCCGCGCGGTGAAAGCGGCGGAACGGCTTTTGCTCGACGGGCAGGACAGCAAGGCTTACCTGGGGCTGGAAGGTGATGCCGGCTATCTGGAGCGGCTGTGGTCGCTGGTCGGCGGTGCGGCCGGCACCAAGGTTACTGCCGCTGGCGTACAGACCCCCGGCGGGTCGGGCGCGCTGCGGCTGGCCGCCGACCTCGTGCTGCGCGGCGGGTCGAAGCGGGTGCTGGTCGGCCAGCCGACCTGGCCCAACCATGTCGGCATCTTCGCCGCCGCCGGCCTTGAGGTCGTCAGCTATCCCTTCTTCGACACCGCCGGCCAAGCCGTACTGTTCGACCGCATGGTCGCGGCCTTCGAGGCGGCTCAGCCCGGCGACGTCGCCCTGCTGCACGGCAGCTGCCATAACCCCACAGGTGCGCCGCTGTCGCTCGACCAATGGAAGACGCTCGCAGCGGTGGTGGAGAAGCGAGGCGTTCTGCCGCTGGTCGACCTTGCCTATCAGGGCTTCGGGCGCGGGCTGGACGAGGATGCGGAGGGGCTGCGCCACCTGATCGGCGCCGTTCCGGAAACCCTGGTCGCCGTGTCGTCGTCCAAGTCCTTCGGCCTCTACCGCGAGCGCACCGGTGCGATCTTCGCCGTCGCCGCAGCGCCGGCCGCCGCCGACCTCGCCAAGTCAAACCTGATGGCACTGGCCCGCACCAGCTATTCGATGCCGCCCGACCATGGCGCCGCCGTCGTCCGCACCATCCTGAGCGACGCCGCCCTGACCGCCGATTGGACCGCAGAGTTGGATGTCATGCGCACCCGCATTACCGGCATCCGCCGCAAGCTGGCCGCCGGTCTGGCCGGCACTTTCCCCACGCTGGCCGCGGTGGCGGAGCAGGAGGGCATGTTCTCCCTGCTGCCGCTGACCGAGGCGGAGGTGCTGCGCCTGCGCGCCGAGCACGCCATCTACATGCCGACCTCCGGCCGCATCAACATCGCCGGGCTGAAGACGGTCGAGGTGGACGACGTGGTGGCGAAGTTCGCCGCTCTCCGCTAAGGCAAGGACGGACGACGATGGCCGCGACCCTCCAGGCTCCGCCCGCCGCGGTGGAGCGTCACCAGTTGTATGAAGACGCGCTCGCCATGCTGATGGGGACGCTGTTCATCGCGCTGGGCATGCTGATCTATTCCAAGACGATGCTGCTGACCGGCAGCACCGCCGGACTGGCGCTGCTGCTGAGCTATGTCACCAAAGTTCAGTTCGGCATCATCTTCTTCGCGATCAACCTGCCCTTCTACTGGCTGGCCTGGAAACGGCTTGGCTGGAAATTCACCGCCCGCACCTTCACCGCCGTGGCGCTGGTGACGCTGTTCTCGCGCCTGACCGACCAATGGGTGGGCTTCACCCATCTGGACCCGGTCTATGCCACCGTGGTGGGAAGCGGCCTGTGCGGCACCGGCCTCCTGATGCTGTTCCGCCACCGCACCGGCCTGGGCGGCGTCAATATCCTGGCGATCTATCTGCAGGAGACCTACGGCATCCGCGCCGGCTATTTCCAGCTGGGCGTCGATTTCGCGATCCTGGCCGGCGCCTTCTTCGTCCTGGCGCCGGACCGGCTTCTGCTGTCGGTGCTGGGCGCGACCATCGTCAACGTCACCCTGGCGATCAACCACAAGCCTGGCCGCTATCTCGGCATCAGCTGAGGAATGGCCGCTGTCGGTGCCGGTCAGCGCCCGCAGCAGGCCTTGTGTTTTTTCCCCGAGCCGCAGGGGCACGGATCGTTGCGGCCGACCTTCACCACGCGGCGCGGCGGGTCCTTCGGGTTGAGGACACTGTCGACATAAAGCCAACGGCCGTCGACGCGGCGGAAACGCGACCGCTCATGCAGCGGCCAGTCCTCGCCATCGCGCTGGAAGGTCAGGAAGAACTCGACCATCCCGTCGTCGCCGGTCTCCTCCGCCTTCATGACGGTCAGGGGACCCCAGTCGCATTCGTCCGCCACCCGTTCCACATCGGCGCGGCTGAAGGTGGACCGTGTTTCCGGCACGCAGCTCCGCTCGATATGATCGATGTCGCGGCGGACGAAGGCGGTGTAGCGCGACCGCATCAGCGCCTCGGGCGACGGCGCCGGCTCCCCCGCCAGGATCGGGCCGCAGCACTGGTCGAACTCGCGGCCGGAACCGCAGGGGCAGGCGGACATGGACAACTCTTCCATCGCAGACATCGGCAAAGGTCAGGGTTTAGCAGGGGTGATGCCGCGCAGGAAGAGATCCACAGCCTTGTCGACGAAGGCATGGCGTTCCTCCTCCGTCGGTACCGGACAGAGGCCGAGTACCAACTGGCAGTAAGCGCCGCCCTGCATGGCGGACAGGAACTGCCGGGCGACGAAGGCCGGATCGTCGGTGGCGATCACGCCGCGGTCGTTCAGCCGGGTGAACAGGGCGACGAAATTGGCGATTCCCTGCTCCGGCCCCGCCTGGAAATAGAGCTGGGCTGCCACCGGCATCCGCGTCGCCTCCCCGACCACCGCCTGATGGACGCGGATCGCCGCATCCGACCACAGCAGGTCGGTGAAGCGGCGTCCGACCTGGATCAACACCTCGCGCAACGCCATCCCGTCGAACATCTCCGGCGCGAATCGCAGGCCGCGCCGCTCGCATTCGGCGGAGATCACCGCGGTGTACAGCTCCTCCTTCGATGGGAACCGGGTGTAGAGCGTCGTCTTGGACACTCGAGCCTGTTGCGCAACCTGATCCATCGACGCGGCGGCATAGCCGAGTTCGAGGAACACCTCCCGCGCGGCTGCGACGATCTGTTCCGCCTTCGCATCGAGGGGCTGGGCGGGGTGGGACGCTTTCTGCTCCGATGACTGCACTGAACTGTACCGTTCACTCTTGACGTTGGCTGTAGGCCGGAGTAGGACGGTAACAGTACGATACAGTCCAGTCCAGTGTGGAGAGGTGGTATGGCCCAATTCCGCGAAAGGCGGCTTGCGTCCGCCGTCCTGGCGACAACGGCGCTTCTGACGGTGGCGGGCCTGCTTGCCGGCTGCAACGAAACGCACTCCGCCTCCACACCGGCAGAAGTGGAGGTGCGTCCGGTCCGCGTCGCCACCGTCACGCTGGAACCGCTGGTCGACAGCGTGCGGTACCCGGCGGTGATCCGCCCGCGCGTGGAGGCCGATGTCGGCTTCCGCGTCGGCGGCAAGGTGACCGCAAGGCTGGTGGAGGTCGGCACCCGCGTCGAACCCGGCATGCCGCTGGCCCGCCTCGATCCCACCGACCTGCAATTGCAGATCCGGGCCTCCCGGGCGCAGCTCGCCTCCGCCCAGGCCGACGCCGCCAATGCCCGCAGCGATTTCCAGCGCTACGCCAGCCTGCGCCAGGGCGAATGGACCACCCGCCAGGAATACGACCGCCGCAAGACCACCCTGGAAAAGGCGGAGTCCAAGGTGCGCGAGGTGGAGGCGCAGCTTCATGTCCTCGACAACTCCGCCCAATATGCCACGCTGGTGGCGGACGAGGCCGGCATCGTCACCGCGACGCTGATCGAGCCGGGACAGGTCGTCGCATCCGGCCAGACCGCCCTGCGCATCGCCCGGCTGGGCAGCCTGGAGGCGGTGGCGAACATCCCCGAGCAGAGCGTCGCCGCCCTGCCCCGCCAGAAACTGGCGGTGGAACTGTGGTCGCATCCGGGCCAAAGCATCGCCGGCAGCCTGCGCGAGGTCTCGCCAAGCGCCGATGCCAACACCCGCACTTTCCAGGCGAAGATCACGCTGACCGATCCGCCGCCCACGGTTCAGCTCGGCATGACCGCGACCGTCGTCGCCGCAGCCGACCATGGCGCCCCCATCGCCCGCCTGCCGCTGAGCGCATTGGCGCAGCGCGAGCAGAAGCCGGCGGTGTGGGTTCTGTCGGCGTCGGATGACCGGCTGGAATTGCGCCCCGTCACCGTCGCCGCCTATGCCGGCGATCTCGCCCTGATCGGCGGCGGGCTCAAGGACGGCGAGCGCGTCGTCACCGCCGGGGTCCACAAGCTCGACGCCGGCCAGAAGGTCCGCGTCTGGACGGAGCCGGCGCGATGAACCACTCCCGCATGAACCTGTCGGCCTGGGCGCTGGCCCACCGCACGCTGGTGCTGTTCATGATGCTCGCCAGCGTCCTGGCAGGGGCGCTGGCCTACAAGACCCTGGGCCGGGCGGAGGATCCGTCCTTCACCTTCAAGGTGATGGTCGTCCGCACCCAATGGCCGGGCGCCACCGCGCGCGAGGTCGAACAGTTCGTCACCGACCGCATCGAGAAGAAGCTGGAGGAGGTTCCCTACTACGACGTCGCCCGCAGCTATTCCAAGCCCGGCGAGTCGGTGGTGTTCGTCCAGCTGAAGGACTATACCCCGCCGAAAATGGTGCCGGACCTGTGGTATCAGGTGCGCAAGAAGATCGGCGACATCCGCTACACCCTGCCCGACGGCGTGGTCGGCCCCTTCTTCAATGACGAATTCGGCGACGTCTATTCCGGCATCTACGCATTCATGGGCGAGGATTTCACCCCTGCCCAGCTGAAGAAGGTGGCCGAACAGGCCCGCGCCCGCCTGCTGAAGCTGCCGGGTGTCGAGAAGATCGACCTGATCGCCCCCCAGGAGGAGCGCGTCTATGTCGAGATCTCCAGCCAGCGGCTCGCCAGCTTCGGCCTGCCGGTCGATTCGGTGATCCAGGCGCTCCAGCGGGAGAACGCCATCGCCGCTTCGGGCGACGTCGATACCGGATCGCAGCGCGTCTATGTCCGCCTCGACCTCGGCCTCGACACCGCGGCGGCGGTGCGCGCGATCCCGGTGGAGAGCGGCGGCCGGCTGCTGACCATCGGCGACGTGGCGGAGGTCAAGCGCGGCTATGTTGAACCGCGACGCTACACCCTGCGCTACAAGGGTCGCGACGCCATCGGCCTGGGCGTCGTCATGGCGAAGGGCGGCAATGTGCTGAAGCTGGGTGAGCAGCTTGACGCCGCAATGGAAAAGGTCCGCGCCGAACTGCCGGTCGGTCTGGAGGTGGCGCAGGTCGCCGACCAGCCGAAGGTCGTTGAGCATTCCGTCGGTGAATTCATGGAATCGCTGGCCGAAGCGCTGGGCATCGTCATCCTGGTCAGCCTCGTCAGCCTGGGCTGGCGCACCGGCATCGTCGTGGCGCTGGCCGTGCCCCTGGTGCTGGCGATGACGCTGGTGGCGATGCAGCTTCTGCATATCGATCTGCAGCGCATCTCGCTGGGGGCCCTCATCATCGCGCTCGGCCTGCTGGTGGACGATGCCATCATCGCGGTGGAGATGATGGTGGTGAAGATGGAACAGGGGTGGGACCGGCTGAAGGCCGGCGCCTTCGCCTATACCTCCACCGCCTTCCCAATGTTGAGCGGCACCATCGTCACCGCCGCCGGTTTCGTGCCGGTCGGCTTCGCGGCCTCGGCGGCCGGCGAATACACCAACTCGATCTTCTGGGTGGTGGCGCTGTCGCTGCTGCTGTCCTGGGTGGTTGCGGTGATCTTCACCCCGTATCTCGGCTGGCTGCTGCTACCCAAGCCCAAGCATGTGGTTCCGGACGGGCACGAGCTGGACATCTACGACACCCGCGCCTACCGCATCCTGCGCGGGATGATCGAGGCCTGCGTGCGGGCGCGCTGGGTCACCATCGGCGTGACGGTGGCAGCCTTCGTCACGGCACTCGTCGGCTTCGGCCATGTCCAGCAGCAGTTTTTCCCGTCGGCCAGCCGGCCGGAACTGTTGATCGACATCCGGCTCGCCGAAGGCGCCTCCTTCGAGGCGACGGCCGCCGAGGTGAAGCGGATGGAGGCGGTGCTGGCCAGGGATCCGGACGTCGATTACTGGGTCGCCTACACCGGCGGCGGGTCGCCGCGCTTCTACCTGCCGCTCGACCAGCAGCTGGAGACCGCCAATTTCGCCCAGTTCATGGTGATGACAAAGGGTCTGGAGGAGCGCGAGCATTTCATGCAGCGGCTGGAGCCAACGTTGGAATCCGACTTCCCGGCCGCCCGCGTCCGCATCAGCCGGCTGGAGAACGGCCCGCCGGTCGGCTACCCGGTGCAGTTCCGCGTCACCGGCGAGGACCCGGCCACCATCCGCAAGATCGCCTATCAGGTGCGCGACACCATGCGCGCCCACCCCAACACCGCCAACGTCCATCTGGACTGGGACGAGCTGTCCAAGCGCGTCCGGCTGGAGGTGGACACCGCCAAGGCCCGCGCGCTGGGCGTGTCGAAGCAGGATCTGTCCAACGCCCTGCAACTGCTGCTGAACGGCATGTCCGTCACGCAGTACCGCGAGGGCACCGAACTGATCGGCGTCCTGCTGCGCACCACGCCGGAGGAGCGGATGGACCTGTCCCGCCTGGGCGAGCTGAACATCCGCACCAGCCGCGGCACCGCCGTCCCCCTCAGCCAGGTCGCTACGGTCCGTTACGAGCTGGAGGAACCGGTGCTGTGGCGCCGGGCGCGCGAGACGACGATGACGGTCAAGGGCGACGTGACCGGCGGCTTGCAGGCCCCGGTGGTCAGCACCCAGCTGAACGGGCAGTTCGACGCCATGCGCGCCACTCTGCCCGACGGCTATGCCATCACCATGGGCGGCGCCATCGAGGAGAGCGCCAAGGGCCAGGATTCGATCAACGCCATGATGCCGGTGATGCTGCTGATCATGGTCACCACGCTGATGCTGCAATTGCAGAGCTTCTCGCGCGTGTTCATGGTCCTGCTGACCGCACCGCTTGGGCTGATCGGCGTCACCGCCTCGCTTCTGCTGTTCAACCTGCCCTTCGGCTTCGTCGCCATGCTGGGCGTCATCGCTCTGGCCGGCATCATCATGCGCAACTCGGTCATCCTGGTCGACCAGATCGAGCAGGATATCCGCAGCGGCAGGTCGCGCTGGGAGAGCATCGTCGAGGCGACGGTGCGCCGCGCCCGCCCCATCGCCCTGACGGCAGCGGCAGCGATCCTCGCCATGATCCCGCTGACGCAGAGCGTCTTCTGGGGACCGATGGCGGTCGCCATCATGGGCGGTCTGGCCGGTGCCACCGTGCTGACGATCTTCTTCCTGCCGGCCCTCTACGCGGCATGGTTCCGCGTGCCCCGGCCGGAGAGGGAGGAGGTGGAGGGCAACGGCATGGGCGGCGCGCTGCCTAAACCGGCGCTGGGGGACTGATGCCGCACTCTTTTGCTCAAGCTTGACCGCGGTCAAGGGAGGCGCGGTTCATCGGTGACAGGGTGACCCCACAATCGATCTCCCGATTGCAGCATTACTGCTGATGAGCCTCTTTCGTACTGTGCCTTTGCGCCCGGCGGTCACGGCCCCCGGGCGCTTTTTTTAGGCATCAGTTCGCCCGGCGCCCCACCGTCGCAAGCGTCATCCGGCCGAAGCGCGGCCCGTCCCGCAGAAGGCGCCGGCCGCCGACTTCGATCCGGCGGTAGGCCGGGCCCGCCATCAGCAGGCAGGCCGTGACCATCGCCACCAAGAGCGCCATCGACCAGCTTTCCGGCAGCGCCTTGCGGTCATGGATGCCGAGCCCGAGGCCCAGCAGCCGCGTGGTGACATATTCGACGAAGCCGTGGATCAGGTAGAGCGAATAGGACACGTCGCCCAGCCAGACCAGCGGCCGGACATTCAGCATGCCTGCGGCCCGGCCGTGGTTGGCGACGGCCGACAGGATCAGCAGGGCGAACAGGGGCACGGCCAGCAGGTCCGGCCCGCCGGTGTGCAGAAGCAGCAGGATCGCCAGAACCACCCCGGCCATCGTCAGGTCGCTCGACAGCACCGACGCGGCCAGCCCGCTGCGGAAGGCGCTGTAGAGCAGGGTGCCCAACAGGAATTCCGGCAGGCAGCGCAGCAGGGTCTGCGGCCCGTCCCACTGGTTCAGATTGTCCTGCGTCGCCCAGGCCAGGGCGAAGAGCGTCGCCAATGCACCGGCCGCCAGCAGGGCCTGCGTCCGCCCGCTCGACCGCCAGACCCAGGGCAGCGCGAAGGGGAAGACCAGATAGGCCATGAACTCCAGGCTGATCGACCAGGCCGGGTAATTCCAGCTCAACATGCTGGCATAGAGGCCCTGGAGCATGAACAGGTTGGCGACCAGCGCCCAGAGCGATTCAGCCCCTTTCAGCGGGATTGCCGGGAAGCTGCCGGTGGCGGCGTATTCCACAGCGCGGACGGCCAGCGCCGTCGCCACGAAAAGCAGCAGGACCGCCAGATGCAGCGGATAGAGCCGGGCGATGCGCGCCCGCAGGAAGCTCCAGTATTTGTCGCCGACCGAGTCCGTGAAGGTGCCGTGATAGACATGCGTCAGCACGAAGCCGCTGAGCATGAAGAACAGGTCGACGGCCAGATAGCCCTTCTGCACCAGATGCGTGTAGCTGTCCGGGTGCAGGTTGGGGAAATACTGGAAGCTGTAATGGTACAGCACCACCCACAAGGCCGCGATGCCGCGCAGCGGGGTCAGGGAGTGGAGGTGGCCGGGGTTGGTCTGCGTGCTCATGGCGCAGGCTCCGGCCGCTCAGACCGTTGGACCCTGCCCGCTCGGTGGGAGCCGGTCCGAGCAGGATTGCCTGGGAGCGGCCATCGGCCGCCCCGCCTTGAAGCCCGCACCCGTGTTCCAGCCGAGACCCATCGAAACCACGTCACCCTCCAGGCGTTACGCCGCGCGGCATCTGTCCGATGTCGGACAGAAGGCGGCCCCAGTGCGGGTTAACGGCGGAGGTGACGATTGGTTTCGCTGGAGGCTGTTACAGATTGGGGACCGTTACAGGAAGAAGACCAGCGTGGTCAGGCCCAGCAGCGGCACCAGGATACCGACGGACCAGGCCATATAGCCGAAGAAGCTGGGCATGGCGACGCCGCGCTCCTCGGCGATTGCCTTGACCATGAAGTTGGGAGCATTGCCGATATAGCTGTTGGCGCCCATGAACACCGCACCGGCCGAGATCGCTGCCAGCGTCAGCGACAGATCGGACATCAGGGTGTGGGCGTCGCCGCCGGCGGTGTTGAAGAAGATCAGGTAGGTCGGCGCATTGTCGAGGAAGCTGGACAGGATGCCGGTGGCCCAGAAATAGGCGGCCGGGTTCGGCTTCCCGCCCTCGTTCACCGCGGAGATGATGGCGCCCAGCGCGCCGTCGGTGCCGGCTTTCAGGATGGCGATGGCCGGGATGATGGTTAGGAAGATGGCGGCGAACAGCTTCGCCACCTCCAGGATCGGCCCCCAGCTGAAACCGTTCAGGCGGCGGCTCTGCTTGCTGGTCAGCGCCAGCGACAGGCCGGTGATGCCCAGCAGCAGCAGGTTCGACACGATGGTCTCCAGCGATACCGTCACATGATACAGGGTGATACCCACGCCGGGATGCCAGACGCCGCTGAGCAGCACCGCGCCGACGATGGCGACCAGCAGCAGCAGGTTGACGCTGCCCTCGATGCGGATCGGTTCGCGCTCGTGCACACCCTCGATCAGCGGATGCTTGCCCGGGTCGCGGGTGTGCAGGAAGAGGTCGAGCGCGAAATAGATCGCCAGCAGCAGGCCCGACAGGAAGGCCATCGGAGCCAGCAGATGCACCGTCGGCCAGAAGAAATCGACGCCCTTCAGGAAACCCAGGAACAGTGGCGGATCGCCCAACGGAGTCAGCGACCCGCCGACATTCGACACCAGGAAGATGAAGAAGACGACCGTGTGGACCTTGTGGCGCCGATGTTCGTTGGCGCGCAGCAGCGGGCGGATCAGCAGCATCGAGGCGCCGGTGGTCCCCATCAGGCTGGCCAGCACGGTGCCCAGAGCCAGCCCGACCGTGTTGGCCATCGGCGTGCCGACCAGCGACCCGGTCAGCCGTACGCCGCCCGCCACCGTGAACAGTGCGGTCAGCAGCACGATGAAGGGGATATATTCCAGCAGCACCGTGTGCAGCAGTTCGTAGGTGGCGAGGTCCACCCCGAAGGTCGCGGCGAAGGGGACCAGAAAGGCCAGGGCCCAGGCCGCCGAGATCTTGCCGAAATGATGGTGCCAGACCATCGGCGCCAGCAGCGGGAACAGCGCGATCGACAGCAGGATGCCGGCGAAGGGCACCACCCATGCCGCACTCAGCAACCGCCCGTCCAGATGCGGCAGGCCGGCATGGGCGACCTCCGCCGCCACCTCCGCCGCCTGCACTCCTTGCGTGCCCAGCAGCACGCCGCCAACGGCGAGCGTCACGCCGACAGCGGTCGGAAGGATGGATGGGCGGCGTCGGTGCGTGGGAGAATTGATCATCGGTCCGGAAAATAGGCTGACGAAAGGAACGGGAGTATGCGGACTGACGCAGCGTAAGCCAAGCCGGAAGGGGTGGCGACGACACGAACTTTCGTACGCGGGTATGTGCCGGCCCTTACCGGCAGGCCCGCAGGACGGTTGCCCGGTCCGCCATCCCGGTCCAGCCGGACAGCGGCCGGCACTCGCCGCCCGCACACAACCGATGCTCGCCGGTGAAGCCGGACGCCGCCAGCGTGACGCTGTCCTGCGGCGGCAGTCCCGGCGTCCAGGCCATCCAGCCGTCGGCGGTCATCCGGGCATCCGGGCCGGGCTCCATCCCCGCACCGGTGCCGCGGATGCGGGCCTCCGTCAGGCGCAACCGTCCTGCTTCGACGACCCACTGTTCCCGCCATTCCGTCTTCTCGATGGAGTGGGTCCAGGACAGGGTGAACGCCGCCCCCGGCAGCGACGCCAGCAGCGCGCCGCCGAGAGCGAACAGGCAGAGCCCCCCCACCTCAGGCCGCGGCGGCGGTCGGCACGCTCCGGCGCCGGTGCTGCCAGAACAGGAACAGGACGGTCATGACGAAGGCGGCCTCGTCCGTCAGGGGCAGCGCCACGATGAACAGGAAGGAGGCCGCTGCGGCATAGAGCCGGGCGACCAGAGACAGCGGCGTCCAGAAGAAGCCGATGGTGGCGGCCCCCCACAGGGCGATGGCAACGCAGGCCTTGACGAACACATAGGCCACCGCCAGCCAGCTTCCGCCTTGCAGGACCAGGGCTGGATCGTAGACCGCCATGAAGGGCACGACATAGCCGGCCATCGCCACGCGCGTCGCGATCCAGCCGATCTCCATATGGTCGGCCTTGCAGATCGACGAGGCAGCCAGCGCCGCCAGGGCGACCGGCGGGGTCAAGTCGGCCATGATGCCGAAATAGAAGACGAACATGTGGCTGACGATCAGCGGCACGCCCATGGTCAGCAGGGCCGGTGCCGCAATCGACGCGGTGATGATGTAGTTCGCCGTCGTCGGCAGGCCGGTGCCAAGCACGATGCAGGCGATCATCGTCAGCACCAGCGCCGCCAGCAGGTTGCCGCCCGACCAGTCGACGATGGTGGACGCGAAGCTGGAGGCCAACCCGGTCAGCGTCATCATGCCGATCAGCACGCCGACCAGCGCACAGGCGACGCCGACGCCGACCGCGTTCTTGGCGCCGTCGGCGATGCTGTTGACCACCAGCACCAGGGTCTGCCGCCCCCCCTTGAACAGCAGGCAGGGAACGATCAGCAGCGTGACCATGGTGAAGGCCAGATGTTCCGTCCGGAACCCCAGCTTCCACAGGCCGGCGGCGACAAGCCCGACCGCGACCCAGAAGGCGACGCGCAGCGCCATCGGTCCGATGGTGCCGACGATGGTGGTGCCGAGGATCAGCGCCGCCGTCGCCGCGATGCCGATCACCCCGGCGAACAGCGGCGTGAAGCCGGAGAACAGCAGGTAGATCAGCGCCGCCAGCGGCAAAATCAGATACCAGCCCTCCACGACCGCCCGCAGCGCGCTGGGGCACTGGTCCTTGGGCAGGCCGACGAGGTTGCGCATCCCCGCCTCCAGATGGACCATCCAGAAGGCGCTGCCGAAATAGAGGATGGCGGGAATTGCCGCGGCAATGGCGACCTCGCTGTAAGGCACGCCGATGGTCTCCGCCATGATGAAGGCGGCAGCCCCCATCACCGGCGGCATCAGCTGCCCGCCCATACTGGCTGTCGCCTCCACCGCACCGGCGAAGGCGGGGCGATAGCCGAAGCGCATCATCAGCGGGATGGTGAACTGGCCGGTGGTCAGCACATTGGCGACGCCCGACCCGTTAATGGTGCCCATCAGGCCGGACGAGATCACCGCCACCTTGGCCGGACCGCCCTTGGCATGGCCGACGAGACCGAGCGACACATCGTTGAACAGCTTGATCATGCCGGCGCGTTCCAGGAAGGCGCCGAACAGGATGAACAGGAAGATGTAACTGGCCGACACGAAGGTCGGCGTGCCGTACAACCCCTCCGTCGACAGATACAGGTTGTCGATCACCTGATCGAGATCGTAGCCGCGGTGGGCCAGCCCGAAGGGCAGATGGCGGCCGAACAGGGCGTAGGGGATGAAGACGCCGCACATGATCGGCAGCGCCAGCCCCATGATGCGCCGCGCCGCCTCGAACACCAGCGCCACGGCGATGGTGCCGACGATCAAATCGGTGGTGTTGGGGTCGCCCGCCCGCTGGATCAGGTCGACCTCGAACACGTAATGATACAGGCCGACGCCGAAGGCGGTCAGGCCCAGCAGCCAGTCGTACCAGGGAATCCGCCTGCGCTCCGCCGTCTGGCGGAAGCCGAACAGGGTGAAGGTCATCAGCAGCAGGAAACCGACATGGACCGCCCGCACCACCATGGTGGAAACCGGGTTGAAAGCGGCGGTCCAGATCTGGAAGGCGGAGAAGGCGACGGCGATGGCGAAGACCGCCCGCCCGTCGAACCCTTCGAATGCAGCCACGGTCGCCGGATTTTCCCGGTCGATGGCTTGGCGGATCTCGGAGTCCGCCTGATTTTTCTGTACGTTCACCACGGCTTCTCCGCCCGTCGGATTCTTACATCAGGCCCTTTTCCTTGAAATACTTGATGGCGCCCGGATGCAGCGGCACCGGCGACTGAGTGGCGGTCTGGTCGAGCTTGATCTGCTTGGCGGCGACATGGGCGGCGGCCAGCGCGTCGAGATTTTCGAACAGCGTCTTGGTCATCGCATAGGCCGCATCGTCCGACACGCCGGAATGGCTGACCAGCAGGTTGCGGACGGCGGCGGTCGGCACGGCCTCCGTCTGGCCCGGGTAGGTGCCCGCCGGGATCGTCTCGGCGATGTAGGCGGCATCGCCGACCTTCTGGACGATGTCCGCCGGAATGCTGACGACGGTGATCTCCTGCGACGAGGACAGATCCTTGATCGCCGCCACGCCGAGGCCGGCGGAAATCAGCGTCGCATCGAGCTGGCGGTTCTTGATCAGGTCGACCGATTCGCCGAAGGGAAGATATTCCGTCTTGGCGAAATCCTTGTAGGTCAGGCCGGCGGCGCCGAAGATCGCCCGCGCGTTCAACTCCGTCCCCGATTTCGGTGCGCCGACCGACACCCGCTTGCCCTTCAGGTCGGCCAGCGTCCTGATGCCCGATTCCTTGGCGGCCACGACCTGGATGTAGTTGGGATAGATGGCGGCGATGGTGCGCAGCTTGTCCAGCTTCTGCTTGAAGCCGACCTCCTCGTTGCCCTTCCAGGCATCGCTCAGCGAATCGCCCAGCGTAAAGCCGATCTCGCCGCGGCCGGCCTGGAGCAGGTTCAGGTTCTCGACCGACGCCTTGGTCGCCTGCGCCGTCACCTTCGCACCAGGCAGCGCCTTGCCGTACACGTTGGAAAGCGCCACGCCCAGCGGGTAATAGACACCGCTGGTGCCGCCGGTCAGGACGGTGATGAAGGTTTCCGCCTTGGCCGGAAGTGCGGCGAGGCCAAGGCCGACGCCGAGACCCGCAGCCGTGCACAGGGCCAGGACGCGACGCTTCACAGATGGGCGATTCATGGTGGCTCTCCCCGTCATCATTGCCATGCCCGGATCGTTGCCGGGCGGATTTATTCGCAAGCCCACAAAGGGCTGCATTGTATGCCCACAGAGCGTGGGCAGCCCCAACCCACTGTAACGCGCCACAAAATTGCGCGCCAGTACGTACAATCCGACATAACGATGGTTGCAATGCCATTCTTTCGGCCAAGCCATGCACAGGCTCCTTGACCTCGAAGGGCAGAGACCCCCTATCCTTGTGGCACAAGACCGCCGACCGAAGCGGACACCCCCATGGCTTCGGCCGACGGCGCCTCAATCGACAGTGATAAGTCCCAACTGCACGCCATACGACTGCAAGCCAGACTTCAGCCAGCGGGAGGAAAACCGATGTCCTGTACCGTTTCGATGACCGTCAATGCCAAGACGGTCTCGCGCGAGGTGGAGGAGCGCACCCTGCTCGTCGCCTTCCTGCGCGAGCATCTTGGCCTGACGGGCACCCATGTCGGCTGCGACACCAGCCAGTGCGGCGCCTGCGTCGTCCATGTCGACGGCCGGTCGGTCAAGTCCTGCACCACGCTGGCCGTCCAGGCGAACGGGGCGGATGTCACGACCATCGAAGGGCTGGCGGCGGCGGACGGCACGCTGCACCCGATGCAGGCCGCCTTCCGCGAGCATCACGGCCTGCAATGCGGCTTCTGCACGCCGGGCATGGTGATGAGCGCGGTCGATCTGGTCCGCGACAACCCGAACCCGACCGAAGCAGAAATCCGCGAGGGGCTGGAGGGCAACATCTGCCGCTGCACCGGCTACCACAACATCGTCAAGGCGGTGAAGGCGGGAGCCGAGGCGATGGCGGGGGCGCAAGCGACGCCGGTCGCGGCCGAATAAGGGCGAAACGCCCAGAGCAGAAAAGATTGCATTTCAGGCATTTCCGCATCTTCAGCGTTCCTATGGGAGGAAACACGAGATGGCGAACCCCAATGGCATCGGCGCCTCGGTGCGTCGGCGCGAAGACCAGCGTTTTCTGACCGGCCGCGGCAATTACACCGACGATTTCAAGCGCCTGAACATGACCCATGCGGTCCATGTGCGCTCGCCCTATGCCCATGCCCGCATCCTGGGCATCGACTTCACCGACGCGGCGGCAATGCCGGGTGTGGTCGCCGTGCTGACCGGGGCGGACATGGAGGCCGACAAGGTCGGCAGCCTGCCCTGCGGCTGGCAGATCCACTCCAAGGACGGCTCGCCGATGAAGGAGCCGCCGCACTACCCGCTGGCGCGCGACCGCGTGCGCTATGTCGGCGATGCGGTGGCGGTGGTGATCGCCGAGACCCGTGAGCAGGCGCGCGACGCCGCCGAGATGGTGGTGGTCGATTACGAGGAACTGCCGGCGGTCGGCTCCTCCACCCGCGCGGTCGCCGGCGGTGCGCCGCTGGTCCATGACGATGCGCCGGACAATGTCTGCTACGACTGGCATCTCGGCGACAAGGCCGCGACGGATGCCGCCTTCGCCAACGCCGCCCATGTGGCGAAGATCGATCTGGTCAACCAGCGTCTGGTGCCGAACGCGATGGAACCGCGGGCGGCGATGGGCGAGTACGACCAGTCCAGCGGCGAATACACCCTGACCACCACCAGCCAGAACCCGCACGTCACCCGCCTGCTGATGGGCGCCTTCGTGCTGGGCATTCCCGAGCACAAGCTGCGCGTGGTGGCTCCCGACGTCGGCGGCGGCTTCGGCTCTAAGATCTTCCACTACGGCGAAGAGGCCGTCGTCACCTGGGCCGCGCGCAAGGTCGGACGGCCGGTGAAATGGACCGCCGACCGCTCGGAAAGCTTCCTGACCGATGCCCATGGCCGCGACCATGTCAGCCACGCCGAGCTGGCGATGGACGCCGACGGCAACTTCCTGGCGCTGCGCGTCTCGACGCTGGCCAACCTCGGCGCCTATCTGTCGACCTTCGCGCCGTCGATCCCGACCTACCTCTACGCCACCCTGCTGGCCGGCCAGTACAAGACCCCGGCGATCTATGCCGAGGTCAAGGCGGTCTTCACCAACACCTCTCCGGTCGACGCCTATCGCGGCGCCGGCCGGCCTGAGGCCTGCTATCTGATCGAACGGCTGGTCGATGTCGCGGCCGGCGTGATGGGCATGGACAAGACCGAGATCCGCCGCCGCAACTTCGTGCCGAAGGAGGCGATGCCCTACCAGACGCCGGTGGCGTTGCAATACGACACCGGCGACTTCGCCAAGAACCTGGACATCGCCCTGCCGCTGGTCGACTACCCTGGCTTCCAGCAGCGCCGGGCCGAATCGAAGGCGCGCGGCAAGCTGCGCGGCATCGGCTTCGCCACCTACATCGAGGCCTGCGGCATCGCGCCCAGCAATGTCGCCGGTGCGCTCGGCGCTCGCGCAGGACTTTATGAATGCGCGGAAGTCCGTTTCCATCCAACGGGTTCGGTGACGGTCTTCACCGGCGCTCACAGCCACGGCCAGGGCCATGAGACCACCTTCGCCCAGATCGTGGCGGAGCGGTTCGGCATCCCGATCGAGAATGTCGAGATCGTCCACGGCGACACCAACAAGATCCCCTTCGGCATGGGTACCTACGGTTCGCGCTCGCTCGCGGTCGGCGGGTCGGCCCTGGTGAAAGCGATGGACAAGGTGGAGCGCAAGGCGAAGAAGATCGCCGCCCACATGCTGGAGGCCGCCGAGACCGACATCGAGGTCAAGGAGGGCCGCTTCACCGTCGCCGGCACCGACAAGAGCCTGGGCATCGGCGACATCGCCCTGCAGGCCTATGTCCCGCACAACTTCCCGCTCGACGAGCTGGAGCCGGGGCTGGACGAGCAGGCCTTCTACGATCCGAAGAACTTCACCTACCCCAACGGCTGCCATGTCTGCGAGGTGGAGATCGACCCCGACACCGGCGTCACCACCATCGTCAGCTTCGCCGCGGTGGACGATTTCGGCAACGTGATCAACCCGCTGATCGTCGAGGGGCAGGTGCATGGCGGCCTGGTCCAGGGCATCGGTCAGGCGCTCTACGAGAACTGCGTCTATGACGAGGAGTCGGGCCAGCTCGTCACCGGCTCCTACATGGACTATTGCATGCCGCGGGCGGACGATGTCCCGTCCTTCACCGTGCGCTATCACGAGGACCAGCCCTGCACCCACAACCCGCTGGGCGTGAAGGGCTGCGGCGAGGCCGGGACCATCGGCGCAGCCGCGGCCGTGATGAATGCGGTGGTGGATGCGCTGTCCGACTATGGCGTCACCCACATGGACATGCCGGCGACGCCGGAAAAGGTCTGGCGGACCATCCGCGATGCCGCCCCTGCCCCGGCAATGGCGGCGGAATAAGACGGCCGAAGAAGAAGGAGGCTGGAGAATGTACGCTTTCAACTACCAACGGCCGACATCGCTTGCCGACGCGGCGACCGCCATCCAGGCGGAAGAGGCCAAGCTGCTGGGTGGTGGCCAGACCCTGCTGCCGACGCTGAAGCAGCGCCTTGCCCGACCGACCGACCTGATCGACCTCGGCGCCATCCCGGAACTGAAGGGCATCCGCGAGACCGACGGAGGTCTTGAGATCGGCGCCTTCACCCGCCATGCCGAGGTCGCCCATTCCGATCTGGTCAAGCGGGTGATCCCGGCGCTGGCCAGCCTCGCCGAGGGCATCGGCGACCGGCAGGTCCGCAACATGGGCACGATGGGCGGCTCCATCGCCAACGCCGATCCGTCGGCGGACTATCCGTCGGCCGTGGTGGCGCTCAAGGCCACCGTGACCACCGACCGCAGGACCATCGCCGGCGACGAATTCTTCACCGGCATGTTCGAAACCGCACTGGAACCGGGCGAGATCGTCAAGTCGGTCCGCTATTCCCGGCCGGACAAGGCGGCCTACGCCAAATTCCGCAACCCGGCCAGCCGCTACGCCATCGTCGGCGTCTTCGTCGCGAAGTTCGGTGCCGAAGTGCGGGTGGCTGTGACCGGCGCCGCCGGCTCCGTCTTCCGCGCCACCGCGTTCGAGACGGCACTCGCCGCCGACTTCCGTGCCGAAGCGCTGAACGGCCTGTCGGTGGAGGCCGACGGCCTGAACGCCGACATCCACGCCAGCGCCGACTACCGCGCCCACCTCGTCACCGTGATGGCGAAGCGCGCGGTGGAAGCGGCGGGGTGATCTAACTCCCTCTCGCTCCCCTACCCTAGGGGGGCGAGAGGGCATTTCCTGTCCATCTTCAAGGCCTTCGATGACCACAGCGCTCCCCGCCTCCGTCGACGACACGCTGGCGCTTCTCACCCGCGGCAATTACGTCGCGGACCGCTCGCTGGCGACAGCACTCTTCCTCGCGCTGAAACTCAAGCGACCGCTGTTCCTGGAGGGCGAGGCCGGGGTCGGCAAGACGGAGATCGCCAAGGTCCTGTCGGCGACGCTCGGCCGCAAGCTGCTGCGGCTGCAATGCTACGAGGGGCTGGACGCCTCGTCGGCCGTCTATGAGTGGAACTATGCACGCCAGATGATGGAGATCCGGCTGGCCGAGGCGTCAGGCGGGCAGGATCGCGACTCGCTGGCTGCCGACCTGTTCTCCGAGCGCTTCCTGGTCAAGCGGCCGCTGCTCCAGGCGCTGGAGCCGGATCTCGCCGGACCGCCGGTGTTGCTGATCGACGAGTTGGACCGCACCGACGAACCGTTCGAGGCCTATCTGCTGGAGATCCTCTCCGACTATCAGGTCTCGATCCCGGAATTCGGCACCGTCCATGCGCCGGAGCCTCCCGTCGTCATCCTCACCTCCAACCGCACGCGCGAGATCCACGACGCGCTGAAACGGCGCTGCTTCTATCACTGGGTCGATTATCCCTCGGCCGCGCGGGAGCGGGAGATTCTGTCGGTCAAGGCGCCGCAGGCCGATGCCCGGCTGGCGGCCCAGGTGGTCGGCTTTGTCCAGACCCTGCGCGGCATGGACCTCTACAAGGCGCCGGGCGTTGCGGAGACGCTCGACTGGGCGCAGGCCCTGGTCGAACTGAACCAGCTGGAACTGGAGCCCTCCGTCATCAACGACACGCTGGGCACGTTGCTGAAATATCAGGACGACATCGCCCGCATCCAGGGCAGCGAGGCGGCGCGCATCCTGACCCAGGTCAAGACCGAGCTGGCCGCCACCACCGCCCGGTGAGCCGATCATGACGGACCCCGTTCCGGCCGGTCGCCTCACGCTCAACCTGATGCATTTCGCCCGCGCGCTGCGCGCCGCCGGCCTGCCGGTCGGGCCGGGCAAGGTCTTGCAGGCGGTGGAGGCGGTGGAGGCGGTCGGCCTGTCCAACCGCACCGACTTCTATTGGGCACTGCACGCCATCTTCGTGAACCGCCACGACCAGAGCGAGCTGTTCGACCAAGCCTTCCACGTCTTCTGGCGCAACCCCGACATCCTGAAGAAGATGATGTCGCTGATGCTGCCGAAGGTGCGGACGGAGGCGCCGCCCGACCAGCCGGAAATGGCGCAGCGTCTTGCAGAAGCCCTGCACGGCGGCGGCACTGAACGGGAGGAGCCGGAAAAGACCGAGATCGAAATCGACGCCTCCTTCACCGTGTCGGCCGCCGAGCGCCTCCAGGACAAGGATTTCGAGAAGATGACGGGGGAGGAGATGGCGCAGGCGAAGCGCCTGCTGACCCGCCTCTCCCTGCCGCTGGCGGAGGTCACCACACGGCGCCACCGGCCCGACCCGACGGGACCGCGGCTGGACCCGCGCGCCACGCTGCGGCGGATGCTGCGCAGCGGCGGCGACCTGTCGGACCTCGCCCGCAAGCGGCGCCGCACCCGGCCGCCGCCGCTGGTGGTGCTGTGCGACATCTCCGGTTCGATGACCCGCTATTCGCGGATGCTGCTGCATTTCATGCATGCGGTCACCAACGACCGTGACCGCGTCTACAGCTTCGTCTTCGGCACGCGGCTGACCAACATCACCCGCCACCTGCGGCACAAGGACGTCGACGTGGCGCTGGACGCCGTGTCGGGGGCCGTCGCCGACTGGTCGGGGGGAACCAGAATCGGCACCGCGCTGCACGCCTTCAACCGGACCTGGGCACGCCGGGTGCTGGGCCAGGGGGCGGTGGTTCTTCTCATTACCGACGGGCTGGACAGGGATGCAGGGGAAGGGCTTGCGGCAGAGGCCGAACGGTTGCACAAAAGCTGTCGGCGGCTCGTCTGGCTGAATCCTTTGTTGCGCTGGGAAGGCTTCGCGCCGAAATCCTCGGGCATCCGGGCGTTGCTGCCGCATGTGGACGATTTTCTTGCGGCCCACAGCCTGAACAGCCTCGCGGATCTGGCCGGCGCCCTGTCGGCCGACGGTTCGCGTCGTAGCCCAGGCTTGCGCCGCTGGTTGAAGGAGGCGGCGGGATGAACGACACCCTGATGGCGGACAACATCGTGGAACAGGCGGCCGCGTGGCGGACAGCCGGCCGCCGGGTGGCCCTGGCGACCGTCGTGTCGACCTGGGGCTCCTCGCCGCGTCCGGTCGGCAGCCAGATGGCAGTCGACGACCGCGGGTCCATGGCCGGCTCCGTGTCCGGCGGCTGCATCGAAGGCGCCGTGGCGCATGAAGCGGCCAAGACGATGGAGGACGGCGAACCGCGTCTGCTGTCCTTCGGCATCACCAACGAAATGGCCTGGGAAGTCGGGCTGGCCTGTGGCGGACAGGTGCAGGTCTATGTCGAGGCCGTGGAATGAAACGCGAAATTCTTGACCGGCTGCTGGCGGCGAAGGCCGACGCAACTCCGGCTGCCCTGGTGACCGACCTGAACAGCGGCCTCCAGACGCTTGTTTTCGAAGACACCGTGCATGGCGGATTCGGGTTGGAGCCCGACCTGCTGGACGAGGTGCGCCGGCGCATCCGCCAGGACCGTTCCGGCATGCTGGTCGATCCGCAGGACGAGGACGGCTTCAGGCTGTTCGTGCATGTCCACAATCCGGCAATGCGGCTGCTGATCGTCGGCGCGGTGCACATCGCCCAGGCGCTGGCGCCGGTGGCGGCGCTGACCGGCTATGACGTGACGGTGATCGACCCGCGCGGCGCCTTCGCGACCGAGGCGCGATTCCCCGGTGTGAAGCTGAACCACCTTTGGCCGGACGAGGCGCTGGCCGAGCTGAAGCCCGACGCCCGCACCGCCGTGGTGACGCTGACCCACGATCCGAAGCTGGACGACCCGGCGCTGATCGCCGCCCTGCGGTCCCCCGCCTTCTATGTCGGCGCGTTGGGCAGCAAGCGGACCCACGCCCTGCGCCTCGACCGCCTGCGCGACGAGGGGTTGAGCGAAGCCGAGGTGAAGCGCATCCGCGGTCCCGTCGGCCTCTCCATCGGCGCCGTCACCCCGGCGGAGATCGCCATTGCCATCATGGGCCAGATCACCTGCGTGCGGCGGGGAGAGAACCATCCCTGCTGAGGGCTGAGAACCGGAGTGGGGGATCCATAACCGCACCCCCCACCCCACACCTTCCGCCCATTGCCCCGCTCCGGCCCGGTCGCCATATCCGTCGGCGAACACCGACCGCGCCCATCCGGAGCCCCCATGTTCTTCGGCCCGTTTCCCCTGTCAGACGCCGAGGGTGCGATCCTCGCCCATTCGTTGCGCCTGGGCTCCATTGCCTTCAAGAAGGGCCGCCGGCTGTCGGCCGCTGACCTCGAAGCCCTGCGCGAGGCCGGCATCGGCGAGGTGACCGCCGCCAAGCTGTCCGACAGCGACATCGGCGAGGATGCCGCCGCCAGCCGCATCGCCGCCGCAGTTGCGGGCGACGCCGTCCAGGTCGCCGCTGCCTTCACAGGCCGGGTCAATCTGTTCGCCGTATCGCGTGGCCTGTTGCGCCTCGCCCCGTCCCGCATCGACGCGATCAATGAGATCGACGAGAGCGTCACCATCGCCACCCTGCCCGACTTCGCCCCGGTCGAGCCTGGACAGATGCTGGCCACCGTCAAGATCATCCCCTTCGCCGCTCCCGCCATCGCGGTGGAGCAGGCCGAGCGGATCGCCACGGACGGACCGCCACCGCTGGCAGTGCTGCCCTACCGTCCGCTGTCGGTGGCGCTGATCCAGACACGGCTTCCGGGCGTGAAGGACAGTGTCCTCGACAAGACCGTCACCGTGACGCGGGAGCGGGTCGAGGCCGTCGGCGGCACGCTGATCCACGACTCCCGTTGCGCCCATGACGAGGGGGAATTGGCGGCGCAGATCGCCGGGGCACCGACCGCCGACCTGCTGCTGATCGCCGGCGCCTCCGCCATCACCGACCGCCGCGACGTGCTGCCGGCGGCCATCGAGCGGGCCGGCGGCGTGGTGGAGCATTTCGGCATGCCGGTCGATCCCGGAAACCTGCTGTTGCTGGCGCGGCGACAGGCCAAGCCGGTGCTGGGGCTGCCGGGCTGTGCGCGCTCACCCAAGCTGAACGGCTTCGACTGGGTGTTGCAGCGCATTGCCGCCGGCATTCCCCCCAGCAGGGCCGAGGTGATGCGGATGGGCGTCGGCGGGCTGCTGGCGGAGATCCCGACACGCCCTCTGCCCCGCGCCGGCCTTTCGACGGAGACGCCCCGCGCGCCGCGCGTCACGGCGCTGGTGCTGGCTGCCGGCCGATCCAGCCGCATGGGACCGACCAACAAGCTTCTGGCGGAGGTCAACGGCGCTCCGCTGGTCGCCCGCGCCGTCGATGCGGCCCTCGCCTCGCAGGCCGCCACCGTGATCGTGGTCACCGGTCATCAGGGGGAGCGTGTGGCGCGGGCGCTGGCCGACCGCCCGGTCACCTTCGTCCACAACCCCGCCTTCGCCGAGGGTCTCAGCAGCTCCCTGCGTGCCGGTTTGGCGGCGGTGCCGGGCGACTCTGACGCGGTGGTCGTCTGCCTGGGCGACATGCCCCGGGTGGCGTCCGCCGTGATCGACCGGCTGATCGCCGCCTACAGCCCGCTGGAAGGCCGCGCGATCTGCATCCCCACCACCCATGGCAAACAGGGCAATCCGGTGCTGTGGGACCGTGCCTTCTTCGCGGAGATGACGGCGCTGAGCGGTGACTCCGGCGCCAAGCGGCTGATCGGCCAGCATGCCGACCGTCTGTGCGAGGTGCCGGTCGACGATGCCGGCATCCTCTACGACGTCGATACCCCGGACCTGCTGGCCCGCTTCACCGAGGCTGCCGGCAATGGCCCGGTCAGCGCGCCAGATCCAGCCAGCGCCGGGTCATGGCGCGGGTGAATCGCTCCGCCACCGGCAGATGGGTGGCGATCGAGTCCTCCAGCCCGTGCAGCATCTCCGCATTGTTCTGACGCGCCTCCTCCCGGATGCGCGAGGCCCATCCGCGCAGGATGTCGCCGGTCGCCTCGGGGTGGAACTGGAAGGCGTAGGTGGCGCGTCCAAGGCGGAAAGCCTGACGATCGCAGGATTCGCTGTAGGCGAGCGGTACGGCGCCCTCGGGAAACTCGAAGGTGTCGTAATGCCATTGGGCAAGGTTCAATTCCGAACCGAAGCCGCCCAGCAGCGGGTCGTCCTGCGCCCCGTCGGTCAGGCTGACGCGATGGATGCCCAGTTCCGGAATGGTGTGGCGGTAAACCTTGGCGCCATAGGCGCGGGCCGCGAGCTGCGCGCCAAGGCAGATGCCCATCACCGGCCGGTCCGCCTCGGTGAAGTCGCGGATCGACTCCATCACCCGGCCGAAATGCGGGCCCTTCTCGTCGTCCCAGGCGTCCTGCGGACCGCCCAGCACCACCAGACCGGCGAAGCCGTCCTTGTCGGGGATCGCCTCCCCTTCGTTGGCGGCGATGGTGACGAGTGTGGCGCCGTTGTCGGTCAGCGCATCGCCCACCAGACCGATGGGGGCGGTACGGCTGTTCTGAACCACCAGGATGCGCATGGGTCTGCTCGGCTCGCGTCGTTGGTAGGGCTGTCATCAAGTTGTGAGACCGTCGCAGGCGGAGTTCAAGCCGCAGCTTTTCCCAACCGCATGCGCCGATATGCAAAGCCGCTATGCGCAACGATAAAAAGCTGATCTAGAGCGTACCAGGCACCCTCTTTCCGCCGGAGGTTCGTTCAGATGCTGTTCCGCACCCGTCTCGCCGCAGCACCGCTGCTCGCCATCATGCTCGGCGCCGGACTGCCCGCCTGGGCGCAAAGCGGCACGCTGACCTTCCTGCATGTGAACGACGTGTATGAGATAGCGCCGGCGAAGGGCCAGGGCGGGTTCGGGCCGCTGATGACCCTCTTGAAGCGCGAACGCGCGGCCGCCCCCGATGCGATCACCACGGTCGGCGGCGATTTCCTGTCGCCCTCGCTGCTGTCCGGCACGACGCGGGGCGAACAGATGATCACGCTGTTCAACGCCATCGGCGTCGATGCGGTGACCTTCGGCAACCATGAATTCGACTTCGGTCCCGACCTGCTGAAGCAGCGCATGGCCGAATCGAAGTTTCCGTGGATCGGCACCAATGTGCGGTCGGCCGACGGCTCCGCCTTCGCCGGCACGGTGCCGAGCTGGACCCGGACCATCGATGGCATCACAATCGGCTTCCTCGGCCTGATCACCCCCGACACCGCCCGGCTGTCTGGCGCCGGACCGAGCCTCGACTTCCCGCCAGTGCTGGAGACGGCGGCGGCGGCGGTGAAGGAGTTGCGGGCGAAGGGGGCGGCGGTCGTGGTGGCGCTGACCCACCTGACCATCGAGGAGGACCGCGAACTGGCGTCCAAGGTCAAGGGCATCGACCTGATCCTGGGCGGCCACGACCATGACCCGATCAGCTTCTACGAGGGCTCCACCCTGATCCTGAAGGCCGGGCACGACGCACAGTATCTCGGCGTCGTGAAACTCGCAGTCGAAACGAAAGATGCCGGAAAAGGTCCGGCGACCACCACCGTCCCGACGGAATGGCGCTTCGTCACCACCGCCGGCGTCGCTCCCGATCCGGAGGTCGAGACGGTGGTGGAGGGCTACACCAGGCGGCTCGACAGCGATCTGGCGGCGGTGATCGGCACCACCACGACGGAACTCGACAGCCGCAAGGATGTGGTGCGCAGCCGCGAGGCCAGCATGGGCAACCTGATCGCCGATGCCATGCGCGACACGCTGAAGGCCGATGTCGCCATTACCAACGGCGGCGGCATCCGCGCCGACGCGCTGCATCCCGCCGGGTCCACGCTGACCCGCAAGGACATCTTCGCCGAACTGCCCTTCGGCAATGTCGGCGTGCTGGTGGAGATGTCGGGGCAGGATCTGATCTCCACCCTCGAACATGGCGTCAGCAAGGTGGAGGAGAAGGCCGGCCGCTTCCCGCAGGTTTCCGGCCTGACCATGACCTACGACCCGAAGGCACCGGCCGGGCGGCGGGTGACCTCGATCATGGTCGGCGGCAAGCCGGTGGACCCGCAGGCGACCTATCGCGTCGCCACGAACGACTACATGCTGAAGGGCGGCGACGGCTATGCCGCCTTCCCGCGCTCCAAAGTCATCGTCGATGCGTCGGGCGCGGTGCTGCTGGCAACCATCGTGATGAACTACGTCGAGGCCAAGAAAACGGTGGCTCCGGCGGTGGACGGCAGGATCGTGGCAAAATAACGCAGCAGCCGGGACATTATCGTGCCCTGGACCGTCACTCCGTTGCGCGTGGCGGCCATTTCCCTTTAGGGTAATCCGTCAGCCCCAGATCCGCCCCGAAGGCCGCCGCATGTCCGACACCCTGACCGCCCGTTCCAATGACTTCGCCCAGACCTTCAACACCGCCCATGGCGAGGCCGGTCTGGGTCGGGTGTCGATCGCGCACATTTTGCAACGCATCCAGACCGATCCGGGCTTCCTGTTCAGCGAGGAGTTCCGCCAGGGCGCCGGGCAATGTCCGTTCCACGCCGGCAAGAGCGACGGTGCCGCGGAAGGTACGCCTGCGATCCCGCAGGACGACGCCGACAAGGTGGCGGTGAACAGCCTGCTCGCCCTTCTGTTCAACCGGCTGCGCGACCACATCGCCGGCACGCTGCCCTTCGATGCGGATGGGCGACCGATGCTTCCCATCCCGCCGCGCTCGCCGCATGGGCTGGATCCGGCCGACCGCGCCGCCATGGCCGCGGCGGAGCCGGATGTGTTCTGCTCGGTCCTGCGCGATTCCACCTGCCATCTGCTGGACGGGCTGATCACCGGCTGGGCCGTCGATCTCGTGCGCGAAGAGGAGTATTTCCGCTCCCAGGGTTCCGGCGAGATCTCGCTGGAGGCGGCGGCGACCTTCGTCCTGCGCACGGTGCTGGAACATTCGCCGCTCTACCAGCGCGCCGGCTACGACATGCTGTCGATCACCAAGACCGGCAGCCACACCGCCATCCACATCTGCTGGGCGATGGTGGAGGCAGCCCCCCTGCTGGTGCCGGGACGGGACGCGGCCTTCTACGACGACCTCGTCCACCGCAGCCTGAAGCAGATCGTGCCGCTGTCGATGTCCAGCCTGGGCATGCTGGTCCATTACATGGAGGAAAGCGGGATCGAGCCGCCCGACGGGCTGGCGGTGCACCGGCTGCCCAAGGACCAGAGGGCCTTCATCCTGGACGCGAACGGGCTGATCCGGCTGAACGCCGATCCCATCGTCACCTTCGCCAAGCCGGGCGAGCGCTATTACACCGGCTGCCCGGCCTTCTACACCACCAACCTGATCAAGCTGTATCTCGACATCGTCGCCGGGCTGGCGCTCGACTACTCCGTTTACGACCGCCTGCAGGAGAGCTGAGCCCGATGGCCCGCACCAACGACTTCGCCCTGACCTATGCCGGCGCGCATGAGGAGGCCGGGATGACCCGGATCAACCTCGCGCCCATCCTGCACCGCATCGCCGAAGACCCGAACTATCTCCTCAGCGAGGAACTGCTGACATTGGCCGGCCACTGCCCGGCCCATGCCGACACCCGCAAGGAGGATTTCGAGAAGGTCGCGATCAACACGCTGCTGGGATTCCTCTATTCCGACCTGCGGGAGCACATCATCGCCCGCATGCCGCTGGACGATAACGGGCATCTGCTGCTGGCGACGCCGCCGGACTCGCCGCATGGGCTGGACTTCGCCGATCCCGGCGGCATGGCCGCCGCCGATTCCGACCGCATGGTCGGTTTCCTGCGCGATTCCGTTTGCCACCTGCTGGACGCCATCATCAAGGATTGGGCGATCAAGGTGATGGTGGAGGAGGACCGCTGCCGGACGGAGGGGACCATCACCGACATGGCGGCCGCCGGTTATGTGCTGGGCCGCGAGTTGCAGAAGTCGGTGCTGCATGGCCCGTCCGGCTACGACATGCTGTCGATCACCAAGACCGGCAGCCACACCGCACTCCATGTCTGCTGGAATCTGGTGGAAGCGGCGCCGCTGCTGCGGCCGGGGCTGGAGGCCACCGCCTACGACGACCTCGCCCGCCGCAGCCTGAAGCAGGTGCTGCCGCTGGCCATGGGCAGCCTGGGCATGCTGTGCCAGTTCATGGCGGCGGGAAAGATCGAAGCGGACGACCATCAGGCGATCCACCCGCTGCGCACCGACCAGTCAGCCTTCCTCTACGATCCGGACAAGGACCTGATCGTCCTCAACACCGACCTGATCGAGCCGACCGCAATGGCCGGAGAGCGCCATTACACCGGCTGTCCGGCCTTCTATGCCAACGGCCTGATCAATCTGTACATGGAAATCGTGCTGACGCTGGCCGCCCAATACGGCATGTATGTGCGGATGCAGGACAGGGTAGCCTGACCCTTTTACGCGATGGTGGTTCTTGACGGAACGGCGACCATGCCTATGTTGGCGTTCCGTCAGAATCGGAAGGTTTGAGTTGGCGAAGAAAAGCACCCTGCGGGCGGTCACCACCACCGCGCTTGCCGATGCGATCAAGCGCAGCCGGAGCCGCATGGCGACGCCATGGCAGCGTGCGCTCGGCCATCTGGAAGCCGTGTTCATCGACCATGCCTGTTTCCGGCTGATCTACTCCAACACCTACCGCATCTCGCCCAACATGTACCGGGCGAGCCAACCCTCGCCCTCGCACATCGCGGCGGCGGCGCGCAACGGGGTCAAGTCGATCCTGAATCTGCGCGGCTCGCGCGACTGCGCCTCCTACATCCTGGAGGCGGAGGCCTGCCGCGCCCATGGCCTGGAACTGGTCGATTTCCCGGTGAACTCGCGTGATATGCCAAAGAAGGAAACCCTTCTGAAGGCGCGCGAACTCTTCAAGACGATGGCCTATCCGGCGCTGATGCACTGCAAATCGGGGGCCGACCGCGCCGGCTTCATGTCGACGTTGTATCTGTTCGCCCATGAAGGCCAGCCGCTCGAACAGGCGATGAAGCAGTTGTCCTGGAAGTACGGCCACTTCAAGCAGGCGAAGACCGGCATCCTCGATTACTTCTTCGATCTGTACGCCGCCTACAATCAGAAGCGTCCCATCGCCTTCTGGGATTGGGTCGAGCGCGTCTATGACCCGGTGGAAGCCAAGGCGAGCTTCCGGTCGCGCGAATGGGCCGATGCCGTGGTCGACCGGGTGCTGGGCCGCGAATAGAGCGGCCCTTTTTTTCTCAGCGGGCGACGTACCAGTCGGCGCGGTGGTTGAAGGCGACGAAGGCGTTCAGCACGGCAGCCCCGAGGATCGACGCCAGCAGCGCCGGCCAATCGAGCACGAAGGCCGCGGCCGAGAACACCGCCAGATCGAACAGCGACTGCAGCCAGCCGGCGCGGAAGCCGGTCTTTTCCTGCAGGTAGAAGGCAAGGATACCGACCCCGCCGCCGCTGGCGCCATGGCGGAACAGGGCGATGACGCCGATTCCGACGCAGAAGCCGGCCAGCACCGCCGCCACATAGGGATTGATGGCGCTGAAGCTCATCATCGTCGGCAGCAGGCCCGACAGCACGGCGATCCCTGTCACCGCGATCAATGACTTGATCGTGAATCCGACGCCGATGCGCGCCAGCGCAAGAAAATAAAACGGCAGATTGACCAGGAAGAACAGAATTCCGAAATCGATGCCGGTTGCGTAAGAAATTACAAAAGCGAGCCCCGCCGCCTGTCCGGTGACCAGACCCGCGGCATGAAGAATGGCAATACCGAAGGACGTCATGACGATACCGAACAGTTGCCCTTGCAAATTATCAAAGACACTGTGCGCCGCCTTCGGGCGTTCATAAGTGACAGATGTAGGGGATGACGAAATGGTCGAGGCGGAATTGTTCGTCATGCCAGCTACCCCTCGGTGTCGCCTGTGTGTTTACATGCGACGACCAATATAGGTCATTTCTACTGACCTATCCATACTTCGCTTCGGTGAAGAGGTGAGCTATGCGATTCGCGGGGGGATGGCCGAGGTGGCGGTCCTTTGGTGCCAGCCCGCCTCCCCTGACACGTCGTCAAGACGGCAATGGATGGGGAGAAGGGCAAGCCGCCGGATCGATTGATGAGTGACACACATTCACGCTGCCAGCGTCCTTGCCAGCGTGTCGCCATCGACGTTGCGGCCGGACAGAACCGCCACTGTCCGTCCGGTCCGTCCCAGCCGGCCGCCGAGCACCGCGGCGAGCCCCGCAGCCCCGGCTCCCTCGGCGACCACGCCGAAAGAACGGTGCAGAGCCCTCATTGCCGCGGCGATCTCCGCCTCTTCGACTTCGACCACCCGGTCTACCAGGGTTTCGACGATCGCCTGGGGCAGCTTGCCGAGCGCATGGACGTTGATGCCGTCGGCCAGCGTCGGACCGCCCCGCCGGGCAAGTCGGACGCCGATCACGTGCACCCACGGGCTTTGCGCCTTCACCGCGGCGGCCACCCCGGCCAGCAGGCCGCCGCCGCCGACCGGAACCACCACCGTGTCGACATCCGGCCGGTCGGCCAGGATCTCCAGCCCGACAGTACCTTGCCCGGCGATCACGTCGGGATCGTCATAGGGATGAAGGAAGGTCAGCCGGCGTTCCACCGCAAGCTCCAGCGCCCTGCCTTTCGCCTCGCCGACCGTGGCGCCGTGCAACACCACCTCGGCACCCAGTTCCGCGGTGCGCTCCACCTTGCAGCGCGGCGCGGTCTCCGGCATCACGATGGTCGCCCGCACCCCCAGGCGGGCAGCATGCAGCGCCACCCCCTGCGCATGGTTGCCGGCCGACATCGCCACCACGCCGCCGGCCCGCTCCGGTGCCGTCAGCCGCAGCAGGCGGTTCAGCGCGCCGCGCTCCTTGAAGGCGCCGGTGGCCTGGAACACCTCCGCCTTCAGCCACAGGTCCCGGCCCAACGTTGGCGCATGCAGCAGCGGCGTGCGGACGATCTGTCCGGCCAGCCGGTCGGCGGCATCGGTTACCGCCGAGAACGGCAGCCACGCCGGCAGACCGTCTTCAAGGGATCGGTGAAGGGAAGCGCAGACGGAAAGGGTGCGCGCGGCATCGGCATGCGCGGTGAACATCGCGAAGATCCTCGGGGAACGAATTTGCGGGTAAGTCGGGCGTGCCCCGGACCGCCTCAGCGGACCGGGAGAATAATTCGCGCCGAGCCACACATTCGCTCGCCGAAACGGACGCCAAAAGACAACGACGCAGCAGCGGTGAGAGCGTTGGACCAGTCATGAACCGGATTGAGGGCTCCGGGAACCACGCGGTGCAGCGACACGCCACACACTCCACACGACCATTGAACACGAATACGGCAACCCTCCGACGCTTCAGAGCGCCGGGCCGGTAATTCGCATTCGCATGGTGTCGGTGGTCTTCATGGAGCCTGCATAGCGGTTGCAGCGGCGGCGGTCAAGCCGCCATCGTTCAAATTGTCGCAGGTCCACGGCAATTCACGTCACCTCGACCCGGTTCCGCCCGAGCGCCTTGGCGCGATAAAGTGCCTGATCGGCCCGCCCCAGAACGCTTTCCACGGTATCCCCCAGCGCCCGCACCTCGGTCAGACCGAAGCTTCCCGTCAGTTGGAAGCTACGGCCATCCGGCAGGTCGATCACCAGAGCAGCGAGCCCGCAGCGCAGCCGCTCCGCAATCGCCACACCGTCGGCACGCCCACTGTCCGGCAGCAGGATGGCGAATTCCTCTCCACCGATGCGGCCGATCTGGTCGGTCGCACGCATCTGGCTGCGGATCTCCTCGACCACCCGGCGAATCGCGATATCGCCGGCACCGTGACCCATCTCGTCGTTGATGCGCTTGAAATGGTCGATGTCGAGCATGATCAGGCAGGCCATGCCCGCTGCCGGACGCCCCTCCGGAATGACATCCCGCCCTGTCAGCAGACGCTCCAGAAGATCCAGGATATGGCGGCGGTTGTGGGCGCCGCTGAGCGGGTCGGTGATGGCGAGGCGCTGCAGCTCGCGTTCCATCCGCCGGCGCTCCGTGATGTCGGTGGCGATGGCGATCACGCCGGTCGCGGCGCCGTCCGGCGACGACAGCGGACGCTTCACCACCAGCAATTCACGCGGGTCGCCGTCCGGCCCGGCAACGCTGGTTTCGAAGGAGAAGGCGTTTGTACCGGATTGGGCCTGATCCGGGAAATCCGGATCCGGGAGTTCCTGGCTTATGGACGACCATTCAGCCCCGTTGTCGGCGTTTGGAAACAGCTCGCGGAACGCACGGTTGCAGAGGGCATAGCGGCCGGCCGAGTCCTTGTACCAGACTGGGCTCGGCATGAACTCCACCAGATTTTCGATGAAGCGGCGCTGCTCCTCGGCCAGGGCGGTTTGCCGTTCCAGCTCTGCCGTGCGTTCGGCGACGCGATGTTCCAGCGATTGGTTCAGCGTCTCGATGGTGACCAGGTCGCGCCAGCCGCGCATGGCGCTGACCAGACTTGTGAACAGCTTCTGGGCGGTCAGCTCCGACTTGCTCTTATAGTCGTTGATGTCATAGGCGACGATGGCGTCGCGTTCCGGCGCCTGTCCGGGCTGGCCGGTGCGCAGAATGATGCGGATGTGGCGGTTCCCCAGGTCGCGCCGGATGTGATGGACCAGACGCAAGCCCGCATCCTGCGTTTCCATCACAACGTCGAGAAGAACCACGGGCAGGTCCAGCCGTTCGGCCAGGATCGTCCGCGCCTCCGCTGCGGAAAAGGCGCTGACGATGGCAAAACGGCGGCCTTCGAACTCGAAATCATTCAACAGCACGCGCGTCATCGCGTGCACCTGCTCGTCGTCGTCGACCACCAGCACCGGCCATGGCACAGCCGTCGTCGTCAGCCGCGCCGACGCCGTGCCGGCTTCGTCATCCTCGAACATCAGATCGTCGGGCGACATGTCACCTGCCGGGAATTGCCCAGTTGAGGATTGCATAAGCCTGTACTCACCGGGCCTCGATGTCGACACCAGAAAAATCCTGATTGAAAATGTTGTTCGTGTAGTTTTTCACTTCCTTGCGGTGGGCAACGACGATGATGGAATTCGCAATGGGGAACCACGGGACTTCCTGATGGAAAATCTGCTGGGCTTGCCGGTAGTGGGCAGTCCGGCGGGTGACATCGCTGGTCACCTTGGCCTTGGTGATCTGCTCCTCGAAATCGGGGTTGCACCATCTCGCAATGTTGGCGCCGCCGGGACGCACCGCACCGCAGTTCAGAAGGAAATACAGGAAGTTGTCGGGATCGCCATTGTCCCCAGTCCAGCCGTAGAGCACCATGTCCTGCTCGCCCTGGGTCACTTGGCGACGATAATTGCCCCAGCCTTCCGTCTTAAGGGTCAGCTTGATCCCGACGCGCTCCAGATTTTCCCGAATCATTTCGGCGGCGCGCTTGCCGTTGGGCAGATAGGGGCGCGTCACCGGCGGGTACCACAGGTCGAGGGTGAAGCCTTCGGCATGCCCCGCCTCGACCAGCAGACGGCGGGCTTCTGCCGGATCGAACGGATAATCCTCGATGCTGTCGTTGTAGGACCACATGCCGGGCGGAATAGGGTTCTTGGCCGGCAGCCCGCCATTCTGATAGACCGCATCGACCAGGGTCCGCTTGTCGATCGCCAGCGTGATCGCCCGTCTCACCCGCACATCGTCCATAGGCGGCTTCTGGGTGTTGAGCGCCATGTAGGCGACGTTCCGACCGTCCTGCCGCTCCAGCACCAGATTCGGATCCTTCTCGATGTTTCCGAGTTCCGCCGGATTGGGAAAAATCATCACGTGGCATTCGCCCGAGCGCAGCTTGTTCAAGCGAACCGCGATGTTCGGGGTGATCGAGTAGATCAGATTGTCCAGCGGCTGGCGCCCGCGCCAGTAGCCATCGAAGGCCTTGTAACGGATCGCCACATCCTTCTGGTAGGACACCAGCCGGAACGGTCCCGTTCCGATGGGCATCTCGTCGAACAAAGCCTGGCGGCCGGACTTTATCAGAAAATCGGCATATTCGGCGGATTGGATCGACAGGAACGGCATCGCCAGATCGGCAAGGAAGGGCGCTTCCGAGTGATCCAGGGTGATACGGACGGTGTGGTCGTCCAGTTTCTCCACCGACTTCAACAGGGACGGCAGCCCCATATCCCTGAAGTAATCATAGGTCGCCGGCCCAACGTTATGATAGGGATGGTTGGCACGCCATTGACGCTCGAAGGTAAAAAGAACGTCATCGGCATTGAGCGGCCTGCTCGGATTGAAAAGATCGTTGGAATGGAATTTCACATTCCGGCGAAGATGGAAATCATAGATCAAGCCATCGGCCGAGATCGTATAGGATTCCGCCAGTCCGGTGTCCGTGATTTGCCCATCCTGGCCCATTTCAACCAGATTGTTGAAAAGCGGCGTCACCGCATTCACAGTGGTGCCTGAGGTCGAGAGCTGCGCGTTGAAGCTCTGTGGGTTTCCCTCGGTGCAATAGACGAGCGATTTCTCCGCCAATGCCACGTTGGACATGGTCGCAAGCCCGAGATAAACAGCCGCCCCCTTTGCAAGCGTCCCCGTCAAGGTCTTGAACGGCAAAGGCATTCACTGCTCCTGCGGGGATGGCATTGCGGCGACCAACGTCATGTTATCAGTGGCAAATCGTCGTGGAAAGCGAATGGTGAACCGCACGCCGCTATCGGGAAGGCTATCCACCGCGATCTTTCCACCAAGCCGATTGACAACGAGGTTATAGACAATGTGCAGGCCGAGCCCGGTACTGCCTGCACCGCGGCGGGTGGTGAAGAACGGATCGAACACGCGCCCCAGATCGGCGGGGGCGATGCCGCGGCCGTCGTCGGAGTAGACCAGCGTCACCATGTCGACGCCTTGCTCGGCGGCGGAAATCAGCAGTTGCCCCCGCTGTCCTTCCCGATAGGCATGGGTGATCGAGTTCATCACCAGATTGGTGAGAATCTGTGCCAGAACGCCGGGAAACCCATCGATCTCGATGGTTTCGGGACAGTCCACCCGCAGGCTGTGGCCCGCCCGGCGCCAGGAGGGGCTGAGGCTGGTCGCCAGATCCTCCAGATAGGGCTTCAGCAGGAAAAGCCGCTCCTCACCGCTGGTCTGGTCGGCGGCGACCTGCTTGAAGCTCTGCACCAACTCACAGGCCTGCTGCAGGTTCAGCACCAGAAGCCGGGCAATCTCATCCGCCGTCTCCTGAAACTCGGCGAAGTCGCTGCGGCGCAGGTTGCCTCCGCTCGCCTGCCGCGCCAGCAGCGTCAGCCGGTCCTCAAGATGGGTGGCCCCCATCAGGGCGTTGCCCAGCGGCGTGTTGATCTCGTGCGCCACGCCGGCAACCAGACCGCCCAGCGAGGCCATCTTTTCCGCCTGAATCAGATCGGCCTGGGTGCGGCGCAGATCTTCCAGGGCCCGGTCGGCGCGGTCCTTCGCCTGTCGGGCCGCCTGCTCGCGCAGCCCGATTTCGCGGATGAAGAAGGCAGCGGCCCGCGCCATCGCGCCGAATTCGTCCTGGCGACGGGTGCCGTCGATGGGGCCGGCCAGCGGGTCCTCGGCCAGCCGGGTCATCTGCCTTTGCAGGCGCAGTACCGGACGACTGATCGACCGCGCCACCACCGCCGCGGCTCCACCGCCCAGCAGCAGGCCGATGGTCGCCCCGATGACCAGGATACGGGTCAGCAACTCGCCGATGCGCGCGGCCTCGTCCCGGAAGGTCTCGTCCAGCTGTCTTGCGGTTTCGACGAGTGCTCCGGCATCGCGATCCATGGTGATCAGCAGCTGGTTGAGGCGGCGCAGTCCCTCGGCGGTGCGGCGCAGACTGTCCCGCCAGTTGCGGATGGCCGACAGCACCTCGTCCTGCAACAACGGCGACATTGGAAGGCCACGCACCGTCTCCAGCAGGGCGCCCGCATCGGCGACGATGCGGTCTGCCTCCTCCGCGTCGCGCACCGCCACCGCGTCTGCGGCCCGCCGGCCCAGCCGCAGGGCGACGACGGCGACATTTTGCGTCTCCTGCTCGGTGTCGTTGGCCTGGATGGCGTAAGCGATCAGCTGCACCACCTCGTCCTGGATGGCGGTGTAACCGGTGGACTTGACCATCAGGATGCGGGCGGTCAGCGCCTCGATGGCCGACGCGGCCTCCGCCCCGGCACGCTGGGCGGCTTCGAGCGCCTGTTGAGCCGCGGCGGCGCGGGCCTGGACCCGGTAAAGCCCGTCCAGCGGCGCACGCAGGGACGGCAGCATGGAGGACAGGAAGGTCACGTCCGGCTGGCGGTTCAGCGTTCCGGTCAGCACCAGCGCCCGCACCACCGGCAAGGTGCGGATGATCTGCTCAGCCAGCATCCGCTCGGCCAAGGGACTGGAGATGGCCGGCCGTTCGACATCGTCGGTTCCCAGCCCCGCGGCGGCCTGCACGGCGGTCTCGAATCGGATCAGTGCCGCGTCTCGTTCGGCCTGGGCCGCACGCAGCTCCGCGACGGCGGCCTGCAACTGATCAACGGTTGCGGCATAGCGGGCGGCAGCCTGCTTCGCCGGATAGCGATCGACCAGCGGATCGGTCCGACCCAAGGCCGCCTGCAAGCGGTCGGCGGTTCCGGTCAGCCTGTCGATGGCGATGTGAAAATCCGCCAGGGTCAGGGGCCGGCCGCTGCCGAACAGTCCGACCCCGAAGCCGAGGGCGGCGACATGCTGGGCCTCCACCCGCTGCAAATCCAGCATCGCCTCGCGCAGCTCATGGGCGCCGTCCACCACGTCGCGGCTGTCGCGCAGACGCCGGTCGGCCTCCGTCAGAGATCCAAGCGAATCGACGTTGGCGGCATGCTGCCGTTCGCGGGCGCGGTCGGTCAGTGTCATCAAGGTGGAGGCGTGAAGCCCCATCTCGGCCACCGCGGCATCGTTCGCGGCGGTCACCTGGATGAAACTGCGCATCTGGTCGACATAGCGCGACAGCACGGCGGTCGCGCGCTCAACCTCCGCCTTATGGGTCTTGGCCGACCCGGCCTTGTCCAGCTGGTGCAACTCGGCCGCTGCCGAGTTCGACATGCTCTCGAAACGGCCGGCGCGGCTCGCACGGTCGGCGGGAGCCACCTGAAGATAGTCGATGCGGGCCGCGGTCGCCGCCAGCACGTCGCGATAGACCGAACCTGCGAGCACCGCCGATTCGTAAACCCGCTCGCTCCGGGCCAGAAGCAACCCGCCGGCGACAGCGATGACCGCCGCCACCATGACCGGCACGCCCCCGACGACCGCGATGCGCGAGCGAATCCTCATGCGCGTCCCGCCGCGCAGTCACGCGCGCCGGCTGCCCGGTTAGAGTGCCGGGAGAAGGGCGGGCTCCCGGAAAAGGCTGAATGGCGATCCGCCACGAACGCTCCGCACTCAGGACCTAATGGCCCTTATCAGAGCAATGCGCTGTAGCAAAGGGATAAAGCCGCCGGAAAGAAAGCGGTAGGCCCGATGGGGCAAAAGGCCGCCCCATCCGCCCCATCCGACGCCCTTTACGACTTGGTTGCGACGCCGAGCTTGGCCTGCACCGCAGCCAGACCGTCCTTGCCATCAATGGTGGTGACGCCCGACAGCCAGCTCTTCAAAACGTCGGGATTCTTCTTCAGCCAGGCCTTGGCGGCGGCGTCCGGCTTCTTGTTGCCGTTCATGATGTCGTCCATCACGGCGTTTTCCATCGCCAGCGTGAAGGACAGGTTGGACAGCAGCTTGCCGACATTCGGGCATTCGGCGGCATAGCCCTTGCGCACGTTGGTCGACACCGTGGCACCGCCCAGGTTGGGGCCGAACCAGTCGTCGCCGCCCTCCAGATAGGTCAGCTCGAAGCTCTTGTTCATCGGGTGCGGTTCCCAGCCCAGGAAGACCACCCAGCCCTTGCTGCGCGTCGCACGCTTCACCTCGGCCAGCATGCCGGCCTCGCTGGATTCCACCAGCTTGAAGTCCTTCAGGCCGAAGGCGTCGGCCTTCAACATCTTGTCGATGATCAGGTTGCCGTCGTTGCCGGCCTCGATGCCATAGATCTTGCCGCTCAGCTTGTCCTTGAACTTCGCGATGTCGGCGAAGGTCTTCAGCCCGGCGTCGGCGGCGTATTTTGGTACGGCCAGCGTGTATTTGGCGCCTTCGAGGTTGACGCGCGTCACCTCGACCGAGCCGTCTTCCAGCACCGGCTTCACGAAAGGCTCCATCGTCGGCATCCAGTTGCCGAGGAAGACATCCAGCGACTTTGTCTTCAGGCCCGTGTAGACCAGCGGCACCGACGACATGGTGGTGGTCGGCTTATAGCCCAGCGCGTCAAGCGTGACGGAGGCGAGCGCCGTCGTCGCCGCGATGTCGGTCCAGCCGACATCGCCGAAGCGCACCGCCTTGCAGGAGGCCGGTTCGGCGGCCATCGCCCCGCCGGCGCCCAGCGTAACGGCCGCGGCGATGCCCGCACCAGCGATCCCCTTGGCCAGAGCCTTCCATCCGTTCATATCCTCAACTCCTCTTTCTTGTCGTTCGGGCTTGTTGTCCGGGCCTTGCCGTTCCGGTCCGCGTTAGCGGGTCTGCCGATTTCGCCATCGACGGACCGGCGAAAATGGCGCATTTGTTGCGGTACAGGCCAAGGCCCCGGTTTGAACCGCCTTGGCTGAACAGGACAGGAGACTGCCAGCCCCATGCCCAAAGTCGGAATGGAACCGATCCGCCGCCGCCAGTTGATCGACGCCACCATCACCTCGATGGGCGAGCATGGCTTGGCCGACACCACGGTCCAGACGATCAGCCGGGGGGCCGGCGTTTCGCCGGGCATCATTCACCATTATTTCGGCGGCAAGGACGAACTGCTGTCCGCCACCATGCGCAGCATGCTGCAACAGCTGCGCGACGACGCGACCCAGCGGCTGGCGACCGCCAATTCGCCGCGCGCACGGCTGGAAGCGATCGTCGACTGCAACTTCGCTCCCGGTCAGTTCGAACCACGGGTGGTCGCGGCCTGGCTCGGATTCTGGGCGCAGGCGCCGCACAACCCGGCGCTGGCCCGGCTGCAACGGATCAATGCCCGCCGGCTGCATTCCAACCTGCTGCATGCCCTGCGCCCGCTGCTGCCGCCGGACCGGGCGGAACGGGTTGCCGTTGGGCTGGCGGCGATGATCGACGGGCTGTGGCTGCGCTTCGCCCTGACCGGTGCAATCGACGGCAGCGCCGCCCGGGCCGTGGCGCTGGGTTACCTCGATTCCGAACTGAACGCCTGACCTCACCGCCGCCACCAGCGCTGCTTGGCCGCTCCGGCGGCCCGGCGGCGGCCGACGCCGCGACCGACACTCCGGCCGAAGCTCTGCGTGATGCGGTCGAGCACGACGGCCAGCAGCACCACGGCCAGACCGCTCTGCACGCCGAGGCCGATGTCCAGGCGCTGGATGCCCTGGAGCACCACGTTGCCCAGCCCCCCGGCACCGATCATCGAGGCGACGACGATCATCGACAGCGCCATCATCATCGTCTGGTTCACCCCGGCCATGATCGACGGCAGGGCGTTGGGAAGCTGGATCTTGAACAGAAGCTGATGATCGCGGCAGCCGAAGGCGCGCCCGGCCTCGACCAGTTCCACCGGCACCTGCCGGATGCCCAGCGCCGTCAGACGCACCGCCGGCGGCATGGCGAAGACCACCGTGGCGATGATGCCCGGCACCCGTCCCAGACCGAAGAACAGCACCGCCGGGATCAGATAGACGAAGGCCGGCATCGTCTGCATCAGGTCAAGCAGCGTCTTGCCCACCCCGTCGGCGATTTTGCTGCGCGCCATCCAGATGCCGAGCGGCACCCCGCCGATCAGGCTGAGCACGGTGGAGGCGAGAACCAGCCCAAGGGTGGAAACCGTCGGCTCCCACAGCCCCATCACGAAGATGCCGCCCAGCGACAGCAGGGTGAACAGCGCGAACGCGCGCCCGACCCGCCAGAGCGCGACCGCCGACAGCACCAGCGCCAGCAGCCAGGGCGGCACCCCGAGCAACAGCCCGTCCAACGCCTCGCCCAGCCCATCCACCGTCGCGGCGATGAGCGTCAGCGCCGGCTGTCCATGGTCGAGGATCGTCGTCACCACCCATTCGGCCCCGCGGGCGATGCCGCCACCGATGGTTTCGTTCAGCCACTCGATATCCAGCAGCGCGATGTCAGCCATGCCGCACCTCGCGCCCGGCGGTCTCACCGCGGTCGAGCGCCGCCAGCAGCGCCGCACGGGAAATCACGCCGATGAGCCGGCCGTCCGGCTCCACGACCGGCAATGGACAGGGCGCAGCGGCGACCCGGCCGAGCAGGGCATGGATCGGCGCATCCGCGGCAACCGGCTCCAGCCCGAACAGGGCCGATGCGCCGTCACCGGCCAGCACGCCACGGAAATGGCCGGCCGCATCGGTGCGGTAGCGGAACCGGCCGGGCTCCCCCGCGGTCCCATCGTCGGGCGGTCGGGCGAGGTCGCGGGCGCGCAGCACACGCGAGGCATCGACGCCGCGGAAGAAGGCGCGGACATAGTCGTCGGCCGGCGCACGCAGGATGTCCGCCGGGGTGCCGATCTGGGCGATCCGGCCCTCCTCCATCACCGCGATGCGGTCGGCGATCCGCATCGCCTCCTCGGCATCGTGGGAAATGAAGACGATGGTGCGGGCATCCTCACGCTGGAGCCGCAGAAGCTCATCCTGCATGTCGGTGCGGATCAGCGGATCGAGCGCCGAAAAGGCCTCGTCCATCAGCATGATCGTCGGATTCTTGGCCAGCGCGCGGGCCAGCCCCACCCGCTGCTGCATGCCGCCGGACAGCTCGTCCGGATAGCGGTCGGCATAGTCCGCCAGACCGACCCGTTCGAGGGCGGCCAGTGCCGCCCGGCGCCGCTGGGCCCGCTTCACCCCGGCCACTTCCAGCCCGAAGGCGGCATTCTCCAGCGCGGTGCGGTTGGGCAGCAGGGCGAAGGACTGGAAGACCATGCTCATGTCCCGCCGCAGCACCTCGACAAGGTCGGCGTAGGGAAGCGCGGTCAGATCCCGGCCGTCCAGCCGGATTTCCCCCTCCGACGGCTCGATCAGACGGTTCAGCAGCCGGATGATGGTCGATTTGCCCGACCCCGACAGGCCCATGATGACGAAGATTTCGCCCGCCCGGATGTCGAAGCTGGCCTCGGCCACGCCGACATTGACGTTCAGCCGATGCAGGACCTCCGCCTTGGTCGCTCCGCGGCGAAGCATCTCCAGCGCCGGGCGGGGATCGTCGGCGAAGATCTTGCGCAGACCGCGCACCGCCAGACGCACCTGTCCAATCGTCGCCGAAGACGAACCGGTGGGTGTGGGCAGAATCGTCGTCATGGGCAAGGCTTCCGGAACGCAACAGACCAGGGTGAAGGCAATCGGGCCGTAGATTGCCCCGAGACGAGGGGCGCGGTCGATAGCTGCGTTCACGAAAGCTGCATTTTGATGGCGCTGTTGCGCAATTGGCCGCAGGCGGAAGCCGTTTTTATTTTGATTGATCGTTCAATGAAAAAACGGTGGAGAGCTTTGGGTACGGGCGGGCGATCCCGCCCGTACCTGCCCGAAGCTTCAGACGCGCTCGAAGATGGCGGCGATGCCCTGGCCACCGCCGATGCACATGGTCACCAGGGCATAACGGCCGCCGGTCCGATGCAGTTCGTGGATCGCCTTCACCGTGATGATGGCACCGGTCGCCCCCACCGGATGGCCGAGCGAGATGCCGGAGCCGTTGGGGTTCACCTTGGACGGGTCGAAATCCAGCTCGCGGATCACCGCGCAGGCCTGGGCCGCGAAAGCCTCGTTGGATTCGATGACGTCGAGGTCGCCGACCGACAGGCCGGTGCGCTCCAGCACCTTGCGGGTCGCCGGGATTGGACCGATGCCCATGTAGTCCGGCTCGACGCCGGCATGGGCATAGCCGACGAGGCGGGCCAGCGGCTTCAACCCCAGCGCCTCGGCGCGCCGGGCATCGGCCAGCACCACCGCGGCGGCGCCGTCATTCAGGCCGGAGGCGTTGCCGGCGGTGACCGATCCGTCCTTCTTGAAGACCGGCTTCATCTTCGCCAGCCCGTCCGGGGTGACGTCGCCGCGGACATGCTCGTCTGTGTCGAAGACGATGGTGCCCTTGCGCGAGGCGATCTCAACCGGGACGATCTGCTCCTTGAAACGGCCCTCGGCGATGGCATGGGCGGCGCGGCGCTGGCTTTCCAGTGCCAGAGCGTCCTGCGCCTCGCGGTCGATGCCATAGCGGGCGGCGACATTCTCCGCCGTCACGCCCATGTGAATCTTCTGCCAGGGGTCGTGCAGGATGCCGTTCATGTAATCGACCAGCGCCCCGTCGCCCAGGCGGGTGCCCCAGCGGGCGCTCGGCACGAAATAGGGGCCGCGGCTCATCGATTCCGCACCGGCGCCGATGGCGACGTCACAGTCGCCGAGCGCGATGGACTGCGCCGCCGACACGATGGCCTGAAGGCCGGAGCCGCAGAGCCGGTTGACGTTGAAGGCGGGCGTACCGATGGGGATGCCGGCGTCGATGGCGGCGACGCGGCTGAGATAGGCGTCGTTGGTCTCGGTCGGGATGACGTTGCCCATCACCACATGACCGACGGCGTCGGGCGCGGCTCCGGACCGCTCCAGCGCTGCCTTGACCGCCACGGTGGCGAGCCGGGTCAGCGGCACATCCTTGAGGCTGCCGCCGAAGCCGCCGATGGCGGTGCGGGCGGCGCCGACGATGACGATGTCGTTCTGCATGGTAGGGTCCACTTCTCGGACGATAGGACGGTCAGCGGCCGGTGAAGTCCGGCCTGCGCTTGGCGATGAAGGCGCTGACGCCCTCAATGAAATCGTCGGTGGCGGCGGTGGCGAGGAAGCGGTCGCGCTCGGCGTCCAGCTGCCGGTCCAGCGTCCGGTCGAAGGACTGGCGCATCAGATGGCGGATGCCGGCGTAGGCGACGGTCGGCCCGGCGGCGAGCCGTTCGGCGAGCTTTGCCGTCTCCTCCGCCAGGGATGCCGCCGGCACCACCCGGTTGACCAGCCCGATCCGCAAAGCCTCCGCCGCGTCGATCACGTCGGACAGCATCGCCAGTTCCATGGCGCGGCGCAGACCGACGAGACGCGGCAGATGGAAGCTGCCCGACCCGTCCGGCGTGGCACCGATGCGGGCATAAGCCATGGTGAATTTTGCGTCGTCGGCGGCGATGCAGAGGTCGGCGGCGCTGGCAAGGCTCATCCCCGCCCCGGCCACTGGGCCATGGACGGAGGCCAGGACCGGCACGTCCAGCCGGTCGAGAACGCGCAGCGCCTCATGAAGATGAGCGATGATGGCGCCTGCCACCGCAGGGGCGGCGGCGGGATCGTCGTTGAAGCGACCGACGTCGCCGCCGGCCATGAAGCCGCGGCCGTTGCCGGCGATCACAAGCACCCGCGTCGGCCCCGTCCCGCCCTCCTCCGCCACGCTGCGGCAGGCGTCGAGGAAAGCGGCGGCTGTCGGTTCGTCCAGCGCATTCAGCACGCCGGGCCGGTTCAGCCGGAGCCAGGAGACCGCCCCCTCGCGGACCAGCTGGACCGGCGATGGGGTGGCGGGCGCGGTGTCGGTCATGCTGGCGTCTCCCGAAGCTCTACCTAAGGGAAGGTATGTTACCGATCGGTATGCCCTGTCAACGGTCCGGTTGACCCAACGGTCACTCGCTTCCCTGGGCTTCATCCTTGGATGCATTCCTGCTCCCCGCCCCCGGCGACGGACCGAATCGATGGCTTGGCTGTTGGACCTTGCGACAGGTCATATCACCGCACACCAACAGAGATTCGGAGCATCGCCATGCATCATCGGCCCCCGACCGGCTTTCCGGCCCTGACGCACTGACGGCTGCGGAGGCCTCAAGGGATGTCACCGGTTGTTCGTTCGGTCGCCTCGCTTCTGCTGGGCGTCGCCTTTCTGATGCTGGCGAACGGCGCCATGTCGACTTTGATCGGGCTTCGGCTGTCTGCGACGGCGTCCGGTGCGACGGCGGTCGGGATGATCACCGCGGCCTATTATGGCGGGCTGACGCTGGGATCGCTCTATGCGCATCGGATCATCACCCGCGTCGGCCATATCCGGGCTTTCTCCGCCTTCGCCTCCGTCGTGTCGGTCGCAGCACTGTCGCACGCGCTGTTCGTCGATGCCCCGCTCTGGGCCGTTCTGCGGCTGACGCAGGGGTTCTGCATGGCCGGACTCTACATGTGCATCGAAAGCTGGCTGAACGGCACCGCCACCAATGAAAGCCGCGGGCAGTTGCTTTCGGCCTACATGGTGACGCTCTATGGCGCCTCCGGCTTCGGGCAGCAGCTGCTGCGCCTGGACGACGAGACGGGCGTGCGGCTGTTCATGATCGTGTCGATCCTGCTGACGCTGGCGCTGGTACCGGTCGCGCTGACACGGAACACCCCGCCGCAATTGCCGAACGTCTCCTCCTTCGGCATCGGGCGGCTTTATCGCAGCTCGCCGCTGGGGGTGGCGGGGGTGTTCATCAGCGGGGCGATCACCGGGTCGATCTATGGGCTGGCCCCGGTGTTCGGCGCTTCCTCCAGCTTCGGCGTGTCGGGCACGGCGCTGTTCATGTCGGCTCTGATCCTCGGCGGCATGGCTCTGCAATGGCCGCTCGGTCGGCTGTCGGACCGCTTCGACCGGCGCAGCGTCATCATCGGCCTGTCGGCCGCGCTGTCGCTGACCAGCGTTGGCATGATCGCCGCCGCCGGGTTCGACCAGCCGCTGGCGCTGATGCTGGTGGCGCCGCTGTTCGGCGGACTGGCCTTCACGCTTTATCCGGTCTGCCTTGCCCACACCAACGATTACGTCCGGCGGGAGGACATGGTGTCGGCCAGCGGCGGCCTGATCCTGGCCAATTCCGTCGGCGCCATCATCGGTCCGCCGGCGGCGTCGATGCTGATGACGACCACCGGGCCGGCGGGGCTTTTCACCTTCGTCACCGGCGGCGCGCTGTGCGCGACCCTCTATGGCCTGTGGCGGACCCGCGTGCGCCCGCCTTTGCCCGCCGAGGCGCAGGCCGCCTTCCGCCCCCTGCCGCAGACCACGCCCACCGTCTCGCCCCTGGATCCCATGAGTGCGCTGAAAGCACGCTGAAAGGACCAATGATACACCGACGATTTTTCGGGAATGCTCCGTTAAGGAGTTCGGGATAAGCTGCCGCCCGCAGGAATGCTGACTGGTGGTTGAATGCCGTTTTCGCGGGAGCCCCACGTGCCGGGGACGTTGGACAACGATGGGACAGGTGACGCCGGCCGGGCCGATGCCGAACGGTTCGGAGGACTGGTCCATGCGGTCGCGCAGGATCGCGACCGCACGGCCTTTGCGGCACTGTTCCGCCATTTCGCGCCGAAGATCCTGCAATATTGCCTGAGGCTCGGCGCCGACCGCAGCACGGCGGAGGAGCTGGTCCAGGACGTCATGCTGACGGTCTGGCTCAAGGCCGCCAGTTTCGACCCGGCTCAGGCAACCGTCGGCACCTGGGTTTTCACCATCGCCCGCAACCGTCGCATCGACCGCCTGCGCAAGGAGATGCGCCCCGTCCCCGACCCGGATGATCCGGCAATGATCCCCGCCTCCCTCGCCACGCCGGAAGAGACCGCCCAGATGGTCCAGAGCAGCCGCCAGCTTCAGGACGCGATCGAAACTCTGGCGGAGAACCAATCCGAGGTGCTGCGCCGTTCGTATTTTCTCGAACAGACCCATGAAGAGATCGCCGAGGACACGGAGGTGCCCTTGGGAACGGTCAAGACCCGGCTGCGCCTCGCGCTCAGCCATCTGAAACGCAGCATGAGGGACAAGGCGTGACGGTGCCGTTCCACCATCCGGACGACCAGCTTCTGATCGGCTATGCCAGCGGGCAGGAGCGGGCCGGCAAATCCCTTCTGGTGGCGACACACCTCGCCTATTGCCCGGACTGCCGCCAGCGCGTTGCGTCTTACGAGGCCTTGTGCGGGAACTGGTTCGAAGAATTGCCCTGTATGGTTGAAGATGGGTTGGATGCCCTTCTGGACCGCATGGACGGCCTGCTGTCCGCTGCGCGGACATCGCCGCAGCCGGCCCCCATCGAGCTGCCCGCAGCCGGCCGGACATGCGGACGGCTGGTGCCTGAACCGCTACGCAGCTGGCTGCCGGACGCCATCGATACGCCGACCGATGACGGGTCCTGGCGGGAGATCTCCACTGGGATTTGGCTGTCGGGCTGGGAGCGAACGCTGTCCGGCACGACGATCCGCCTGCTTCGGATGGCCTCGGGCGCCCCGGTTCCGGCGCATCGCCACACCGCCGACGAACTGCTGCTGGTCCTGCGTGGAGCCTTCCGCGACGAATATGGCAGCTACGGGCTCGGCGACGTCGCCCACTATGTCGCCGGCACCGACCATTACGCCCGCGGCGCCAGCGAGGAAGACTGCATCTGCCTCTTCCTGCTGGACGGCGATCTGATCTTCCTCGACGAGGACGGCAACCCGCTTTAGCCGACGAGGTCCTGATACTCCGGGTGGCGCTTGATGTAAGCCTCGATGAAGGTGCACATCGGCAGAACCTTCAGGCCCTGGGCCCGGATGTCGTCCAGGGTGCCCTTCGCCAGTTCGGATCCCACCCCCTGGCCGGTCAGGGCGCCCGGCACTTCGGTGTGGGTCAATGCGATCTTGCCATCGCGCATGTCGTAGGTGACCAGCGCGGTCGAGCCGGCCACCGTCAACTCATAGCGGCCGAGTTCCTCGTTCTTCCGCACCTTGTCGTGCAAGCTCATGGTGTTCTTCGCCTTGGTTGTTGGGTTTTGCCGCCGAGCCGCGGGATTGCGGATCGTCAGCCGACCATCAGGGATTCCGCACCGTCGATCCAGACCGGGGTGCCGGTGATGTGCTTCGCCCGGTCCGACGCCAGGAACAGCGCAAGCTCCGCCACGTCGAAGCTGTCGCCGGACTTGCCGCCGGTCAGGGGCACCTTACCCTGCGGATACTCGATGGGCGTCTTCACCGATTCGATATTCCGCATGCTGGTGTTGTCGGGGATGTCCGTCTCGATGATGCCGGGGCAGATGGCGTTGACGCGGATGCGGCTCGGTGCCAGCTCCAGCGCCAGCATCTTCACCATGGCGAGCTGTGCCGCCTTGGTGCAGGAATAGGCGGTGGCGCCGGTGTTGCTGAACACCCGCGTGCCGTTGATCGACGCCGTGACGATCACCGAGCCGCCGCCCGCCTTCTTCAGGTGCGGAACCGCGTGGTGCAGCGTCAGGTAGGTGCCGCGCAGGTTGGTGTCGATCGTGCGGTCCCACTCTTCCGGCGTCAGGTCGTCGATGGGCGCCCAGACGCCGTTGATGCCGGCATTCGCGAAGACGATGTCGAGCCGCCCGAACTCCTCCACCAGCCGCTCGACCGCCTGCCGCATTGCCGCGTCGTCGCCGACATCCGCAGTCAGGGGAACCGCCTTTCCACCGGCGGCACGGATCTCCTCGGCGGTCTTCGCGATCTCGTCCGCGGTGTGGCTCAGCACGCCGACCGAGGCGCCGGATTGGGCGAAGCGTATCGCGGACGCCTTGCCGATCCCGGACCCCGCACCGGTGACCAGCGCGACCTTCCCCGTCAAATCCATAACCCAACTCCAGCCGGTGACCTTCGACGCGAGTGCCAACCCGTGACCGCGCCAATCGGTTCCCGATGCCCCGGTTTGGCCGATCAAATTCCGTATAAAGGAATTAAATTCCGAAAACTTGATTTGGCTGGATCGTCTGCTAGACTGACGGTGCGCGGGCCTCCCATCCGTCACGCCGTTTGGTCGGATAGGCCCGCATCCTTGGTTTTTCGGAGAGTGCCGATGCCGTCGCCGGCCCAGACTGAAGCGGTTCCGCCCAACCCTGTCCGGTATGCCCGCCAGGGACGCATCGGCATCATCACCGTCGATTACCCGCCGGTGAACGCCGTTGGCCATGGCGTGCGCAGCGGGCTGGTGGCGGCCCTGGACGCCGGGCTGGCCGACGACGGGGCCGACGCGCTGCTGATCATCTGCGCCGGCCGCACCTTCATGGCCGGCGCGGACATCCGGGAGTTCGGCAAGCCTTCTGCCCCGCCGACCCTGCCGGAGGTGGTGGCGCGCCTCGATGAGGCCGCCAAGCCGGTGATCGCCGCCATCCATGGTACGGCGCTGGGCGGCGGTCTGGAGGTGGCGCTGGCCTGCCATGTCCGCGTCGCGCTGAAGTCGGCCAAGCTCGGCCTGCCGGAGGTCAAGCTGGGCCTGCTGCCGGGTGCCGGCGGCACGCAGCGGCTGCCACGGCTGGTCGGGGCGGCCAAGGCACTGGACATGATCCTGTCCGGCGACCCGGTGGGTGCCGAAGAGGCGCTGGCCCTCGGCCTCGTCGATGCGGTGGAGGATGGCGCCTCCCCCCTGGATGCCGGCCTGCGCACTGCCGAGCGGCTGCTGGCGGAGGGGAACCGCCCGCAGCCGGTCAGCGCCCGCACCGACCGCATCGCCGGCACCGATCCCGCTTTCTTCACGGCGAAGCGGGCCGAGCTTGCCAAGCGGCTGCCGCATTTGTTCTCCACCCACCGCATCGTCGACGCGGTGGAGGCCGCCCTCACCCTGCCCTTCGACGAGGGCACGGCACGCGAGCGGGAACTGTTCCTCGCCTGCATGGACTCGCCCCAGCGCGCCGGCCTGATCCACGCCTTCTTTGCCGAGCGCGAGGTGGCTAAGGTGCCCGGCCTGCCGCCCGGCACGCCGACGCGCGACATCCGCAAGGTCGGCGTGATCGGCGCCGGCACCATGGGCGGCGGCATCGCCATGTGCTTCGCCAATGCCGGCATTCCGGCGGTGCTGGTCGACAGCGCGCAGGAAGGGCTGGAGCGCGGCATCGCCGCCATCCGCCGCAATTACGACTCCACCCTCCGCAAGGGCCGCCTGACAGCGGCGCAGGTGGACGAGCGGATGGCGCTGATCCATCCCACCCTGTCATACGACGAACTGGCCGACGCCGATCTGGTGGTGGAGGCGGCCTTCGAGAGCATGGAGGTCAAGCAGGCCATCTTCCAGACCCTGGACCGGACCTGCAAGCCGGGGGCGATCCTTGCCACCAACACTTCGACGCTGGATGTGGACGCCATCGCCGCGGCGACCGGCCGGCCGCAGGATGTGCTGGGCATGCATTTCTTCAGCCCGGCCAACGTCATGCGCCTGCTGGAGGTGGTGCGCGGGGCCAGGACATCCGACACGGTGCTGGCAACCGCGATGGGGCTGGCGCGCCGGATCGGCAAGGTCGGCGTCGCCGTCGGCGTCTGCTACGGCTTTGTCGGCAACCGCATCCTGCACCAGCGCGGCCGGGAGTCGATGGCCCTGGTCGAAGAAGGAGCGAGCCCCGAGCAGGTCGACCGCGTGATGACCGAGTTCGGCTTCCCGCTCGGCCATTTCTCGATGACCGACCTTGCCGGGATCGATGTCGGCTGGCGCATCCGCGAGGAGCGGCGCAAGGCCGGCGATCCGGAGGCGCAGTCGCCCAACTGGCTCGATACCCTGGCGGAGCGCGGGCGGTACGGCCAGAAGACATCGGCCGGCGTCTACCGCTACGAGCCCGGCAGCCGGACCCCGATCCCCGATCCGCAGGTCGCGGCGGTGATCGAGGAAGACCGCCGCCGCCGCGGCATCCTCCCGCGCCCGGTCAGCGACGAGGAGGTCCGCGAACGCTGCCTCTATGCGATGGTGAACGAGGCGGCCAAAATCCTGGAGGAAGGCATCGCCGCCCGTCCGGTGGACATCGACGCCATCTGGCTGCACGGCTACGGCTTCCCGTCCTGGCGCGGCGGCCTGCTGTTCTGGGCCGACCGGGAAGGGCTGGGCAAAATTGCAGAGGCGGTCCAGCGTTACCATCGCGACATCGGCGGCCCGCAATGGCGGCCTTCGGCTTTGCTCCTGCAATGTGCGGCGGAAGGCCGGGCCATCGGATGCTGAATCCGGAATGTGGATTTCAAACCGGAAACTAGTTTCCGTTACTGATTGTTAGGAATCTCCCCTATACTCTGTCGTCAGGGACGCCCCGCTGCCCCCGACCGGCCCCCCGGCCGACAGGATCGACGGAGCGGACCTGACCAGAGGAACCCGGACCACACCGAAGGGGAAAAGCATGAAGGACATCACCGTCGCAGCCACCGACTGGGGTCTCCACGCCGTCGCCTGCAGCGGCCTTCGTGACGCTCCTCCCTCCGTCTGGCTTGGGACGTTGCGCAACGCGCTGTCCGGTGCCGGCACCGGCCGCAGCCTGTTCCTGGATCTGCGGGAGGTCGGCAATTCCCCCTTGCCGCCGTCCCATCTGGGGGCCCTGGCGTCGGTCATCGCACAGGCCGGTTACAGCGCGGTTCTGGTGTCGGACCTCCGGCTCGGCCATGCGCTGTGCGATGCGGTTCGCCGCAGCGGTTCGAACGGGGAAATGGCTGCCGGTTTGCGCGTGCTGTCCGCGGAAGGACGCGACCGGGTCGCCATCGCCGCCGCCTACCAGTGGCTGTTGAACGGGCGGGAGCCTGCGGACGCCCTTCTGGTGTCCGACCGCCGCCCGTCGGTTCTGGTCTTCCCCGCAACCGTGGCACACAGGCGGCCGACCTCCCCCGGTTCAGCCGATCTGCGCCACGCTTCGTAACCTCCTGCCGCAACCGCCTCATCTCCGCAGTCGTCGTCGTCTCAACTGCCTTTTCGCCCCGGCCGGACCCGTCCCGCCGGGGTTTTTTATGTCCATCTGAATTTTCCCGAAAAATCCGCGCCAGTTTTCGCCGGGCGTTCCGTGGATAGCCACAGAACGAACGGGGCGGCGCCAGCCCGCCGCCCATCCCGAAGAACCATCGGCCTGAACCGCCGCGGAATCCCGCCCGGATTCCGCGAACGGGCCGCGATTGGGTGGAGAAGGCGATGCTGGTCGATTCCGTCAGCTCAACGACGTCCACGACGTCGACGAAGTCCACGTCGAGCAGCTCGTCGGCCACGAGCGCGACCGACAGCTACCAGACATTCCTGACGCTGCTGATGAAGCAGCTGGAGGTCCAGGACCCGACCAACCCGGTCGACACCACCACATTCACCACCCAGCTCGTCCAGCTGTCCGGGTTGGAACAGCAGATGTCGATCAACGACAAGCTCGACGAGCTGAACAGCACGGTGTCCGATCTCAGCAGCACCCTGTCCTCCTCCCTCGGGTCCGGCAGCGGCGCCGTCAATTATTACGGCAAGTCGGTCGAGGCTGAAGGCTCCACCACCCCGTTGCAGGACGGCGAAGCGACCTGGGAGTACGACCTCGACTCCGCGGCATCCTCGGTCAAGCTGACCATCACCGATTCCAACGGCAACACCGTCTACAGCGACGTCAGCTCCTCCACCGCCGCCGGCACGCACGAGGTGACCTGGGACGGCGTCGGCACCAACGGCAAGAGCTACAGCAGCGGCACCTACACCCTGTCGGTGACGGCGCTCGACGCCAACGGCAAGGCCATCGACACCACCACCCGCTTCAAGGGCACCGTGACCGCCGTGGACAGTTCGTCCGGCACGGCGGTGCTGAACGTCGGCGGCGTCAGCCTGTCGGCCGACAAGGTGCTGACGGTTTCCTGACCCCTCCCCCCGGACATTTCGAAAGACAGGTGCCGCCATGAGCCTCACCAGCGCAATGTACAGCGCCACGTCCGGGCTGACTGCCCAGAGCAAGGCGCTCGCCAGCATCTCCAGCAACATCGCCAATTCCAGCACCACCGGCTTCAAGGGCACGGTGACGGAGTTCACCTCCTACATCAACAAGACCACCACGGTGGACGAACAGGTCGGCGGCGTCATCGCCTCCAACACCCGCAGCGTCAGCCGCCAGGGTGAAATCCAGTCCTCGGCGACCACTACCAACATGGCGGTCAACGGCGACGGCTTCTTCGTCGTGTCGGACAAGACAGCGAGCGGCGGCACCTATTTCACCCGCAACGGCTCCTTCTCCACCGATTCCAACGGCAATCTGGTCAATTCGGAGGGCTACTACCTCTATGGCTGGGCGGTCGGGGACGACGGCACCATCAAGGCCGGCAACAAGACCTCGACCGACAGCCTGGAGGCGATCAACCTCACCAGCATCAAGGGCACGCCCAAGGCGACCTCGACGCTGGACATCGAGGCCAACCTGCCGTCCGACGCCGCGACCGGCGACAGCTTCACCACCGACGTCGAACTGTTCGACGCCCTCGGCAACAGCCATTCGGTGACGATGACCTGGAGCAAGACGGCCGACAACACGTGGTCGCTCAACGCCTCCGACCCGACCAGCTCGGCCGACGGCACCACCACGACCGGCACGATCTCCGGCTTCCCGATCTCCATCACGTTCAACAGCGACGGTTCTCTGGCCAGCGCGACCCAGACCGACAGCAGCGGCGCCACCGCCAGCGTCGATCCGTCGGCCATCGGCTTTTCGGTCGGCGGCTGGACCACCGGCGCCAGCGACAGCACGGTGACGATGTCGCTCGGCAGCGCCAACAGCACGACCGGCCTGACGCAATACGCATCGGGCGAGAGCACGGCCGCCATCGGCGACTGGACCGCCACCGGCAACGGCTACGAGCCCGGCACCCTGACCGGGACCACCATCGACAGCAGCGGCGTGGTGCGCGCCACCTTCGACAATGGCGAGACGCGGGCGATCTACCAGATCCCCATCGCGACCTTCGCCAATGCCAACGGGCTGGAGAGCGAAAGCGGAACCACCTTCACCCAGACCTACGAGTCCGGCAATTACCAGCTGCGCACCGCCGGGGACGGCAAGGCCGGCGAGATCGAGGCCAGCTCGCTCGAAAGCTCCACCGTGGAGCTGACCGACGAGTTCAGCCGGATGATCGTCGCGCAGCAGGCCTATTCCGCCGCATCCAAGGTGATGACGACGGCACAGGACATGCTGGACACGCTGATCTCGATGAAGCGTTGACGCCATGGCCGCCGCACCCGACGGGCGCTTCGACCGCGCCGAAGCCCTGCTGATGGAACACCGGCGGCTGACGGTCCAGGCGCGGGCCCTGCTGGCGAGGACCGCCACACAGGCCGAGCGGCTGGCGATGGCCGACGATCTGATCGCGCTGATCGATGGGCTGGATGTGGAAAAGCGGGCGCTGGGAGCCCGCATCCACCGTGGCCGGATCGCCAATGCCGCGATGAGCGCCTACGGGCGGGCAATGGCGGCGCGGCGGTAAAAATTCCCCGCCAGTTTTCGACCCTCCCGCCGTGGAACCAGACACCCAAAACCCGGAGCTATCGCCATGGCGCTCAAGCAGACCCTGCGCAAGCCGGCCCCGCCGAAGCCCGTTCCGACCAAGGCACAAAGCCCTTCCCAGGCTCCTGCTCCGACCGGCCAACCGGAAAGCCCCACCATCTTCCTCCGCGTCGATGCGGTGGAGGTGCTGGAGGTCTTCGTCGCCGAACTGGACCGCGCCGCGGCGCGTGCCGAGGCGGCGGTGCGCGAGGGACGGCCGCGCGATGCGCTGCTCGCCGCGGGCGACATGCAGACGCTGCTGCGGAACTGGAAGGACCGGCTGGCCGACGCGCTGGCGCAGACGCGCAGCAAGCGCGTCGCCCCCGTCGTGCGCGGCGCCGCCAAGGCCGCAGCCGATCAGGTCCTGCCGGTGCTGGCCGCCCGCATGCGGGAGATGGAGGCGCAGATCAAGGTCCACCGCGCCCGCCAGAACGCCATCGGCGCCGCCCTGCGCGCCGCGTCCACCGCACCGACAGGCGTCTATGGCGTCGCCTACGGCCCCGGCGCCCGCTATGGCGCACGGGTGGCGATGCGCACCACCGGCCATGTCGTCGGGCTGACAGCCTGACCGTTTGGGCGCGGATAGCCGGAAAGGAGGCCCGCAATGTCGCTTCGCGTCGCCAGTTCCATTGCCTCATCGGCGCTGCGCACGTCCGAGGTCGGCATCGCCGTCGCCTCCTCCAACGTCGCCAATGCCGACACCGACGGCTACACCCGCAAGACCGCGTCCAACGTCACCCGCAGCACCGGCGTCAACATCGCCAGCGTCGACGTCACCGCGGTCAGCAGCAATGTAGACCGGTATCTGCTGAAGACGCTTGTCTCGGCCCAGTCCGACCTCGGCTACACCGACACTCGCAACAGCTACCTCGACCGGATGCAGTCGGCCTTCGGCAGCGTCAGCAGCGATGACAGCGGCGGCACCGACATCGGGTCGATGATCGACGCGCTGGCCGACACGCTGGGCACGCTCGCGACCTCTCCCGAAAGCGAGAGCGCCAAGGCCGCCACCGTGCAGGATCTGTCGGATCTGGCGGAGACACTCCGCAACACCTCCTCGTCCATCCAGTCGCTGCGCGACCAGGCCGATGACGAGATCGCCACCACCGTCGACAGCATCAATGACTCGCTGAACAGCATCGACTTCCTGAACGACCGGATCGTGAAGGGCAAGGCGCTGGGCCAGAACGTCACCGACCTGGAGGACCAGCGCAACACCGCGCTGAAGAGCCTGGCGAAATCCATCGACGTCACCTATCAGGTCGACGACAGCGGGCTGATGCGCATCTCCACCGCATCGGGCAAGTCGCTGCTCGATACCAAGGTGCACGAGCTGTCCTACACCCCGGCCGCCTCGGTCAGCGCCAGCACCGTCTACAGTGCCGGCAGCAGCAGCGGCTTCGGCGGCATCATGCTGAACGGGGTCGACGTCACCGGCTCGTCGCTCGGCGGCTCGCTGGGCGCGCTGGTTCAGCTGCGCGACACCGATCTGCCGGCGCAGCAGGCCGGACTGGACGAGCTGGCGACCACCCTGATGGACACGCTGAACGCCATCCAGAACCAGGGCACCTCCTACCCCGCGCCGCAAAGCCTGACCGGCAGCGAAACCGTCTCGGCAACCGATGCGCTGAAGGTGACCGGCGGCACACTGCGCGTCGCCGTCACCGACAGTTCCGGCACGGCGGCGGAGGTCCTGGACATCGACCTGTCGACCAAATCGACGCTTCAGGACGTCGTCGACGCCATCAACACGATGAGCAACGCGTCGGCCTCGATCTCCGCCGACGGCAAGCTGGTCATTTCCGCCGCCAGCGCCGGCAACGGCATCGCGCTCGGCGGCGACGCGAATGACGGTACCACGGGCTCCTTCTCCGATGCCTATGGCCTGAACGACCTGCTGACCGGCACCGGAGCCTCCGACATCACGGTCGCGACCCGCATCGCCAGCGACAGCAGCCTTCTCGCCACCGGCGCCCTGTCCTCCGCCAGCGGGCTGACCGCCGGCGGTACGGCGCTGACCAGCGGCGAGGGATCGGTGGCGAAGGCGCTGTCGGCGGCCTTTTCCGCCAGCCACGACTTCGATGCCGCTGGCTCCTTGAGCGCCCGCAGCACGAGCTTCGCCGGCTATGCCGGTGCGGTGATCCAAGGGGCGGCGACGCTCGCCGACAAGGCATCCACCGCCTACGACAGCCAGAAAACCTACACCAGCAGCCTCGAATCGACCTTCTCGTCGCAGAGCGGCGTGAATGTCGACGAGGAGACCGCCGCGATCTCCACCCTGCAATCCGCCTACGAGGCCGCAGCCGCGGTCATGAAGACGCTGCAGGAGATGTTCAGCACGGCGCTCGACATGGTCCAGTAGAGGAGACCGCGATGGAACGGGTCGCGACCTACAACCATCAGAACACGCTCGTCCAATATATGATGAAGGCCGAGGCCAAGGTGGCCGCGGAACAGGTCCGCTCGGCATCGGGGCTGAACTCCACCGACTACAAGGGCATCGCCTCGGACAGCGGCCGGCTGGTCAATCTCGAAAGCCATTACCGCCGGCTGGAACAATATATCGACGAGGGCGAGGTCGTGAACGGCCGCATCCAGTCGATGTACGACGCCGTCGGCAGCATGTCCGATCTGACCTCCCGCCTCAGCGCGCTGATCACCGGTTTGCAGGGCAACAACGCGGCCGGGGTCGAAGGCGTGGTGGCAGAGGCCGGGCAGCTGATGGAGGAACTCGGCGGGCTGCTCAACACCCGGCAAGACGGCCGCTATCTGTTCGCCGGCGGGCGCACCGACCAGCCGGCGGTCGACCTCGACAGCTACACCGCCGCGACTTATCCGTCGAGCTCCGACACCAGCTATTATAAAGGGGACTCCACCGTCGCCCATTTCCAGGCCGCCGACGATTTCGTGCTGTCCTACGGCGTCACCGCCGACCAGCCGGCCTTCGAGAAAGCCCTGCGCGCCTTCAGCCTGATCGCAAACATGTCGACCGATCCGGTCGACACCGATCTGCTGGCGGAGGCGACGCAGCTCGCCTCCGACGCCACCGACGGGCTGTCGATCACGCAAGCGAAGCTGGGTGCGGCCAGCTCCTCTCTGGAGAACACCATCGACCGCCATGTCGACGAGCAGCTTGTTCTGCAAACCCAGGTGGACGACATCCGCAGCGTCGATCTGGCCGAATCCACCACCAAGCTGTCGCAGCTCCAGGCCTCGCTGGAGGCGACCATGAGCCTGATGAAGATCCTCGAAGAGAACAACCTGTCCAAATACCTGTGACGGACGGGGGCTTTGCCAAAAAAGCGCTACCCCCACCGAAAAAGTCCGCCAGCTTTCGCCCCCTGCCCCGTGAGTCCCGGTGAGGGTCGCCGAAACGGCCCGGTTCGATCAGGAGACCACATCATGCCCGTCATCTCGACCAACACGGCTTCCAATTCGGCCCTTCGTTACCTCAACATCAATTCGACCAACCAGTCGGACTCGGTCTCGAAGATCGCCAGCGGTTCGCGCATCACCAAGGCGTCGGACGATGCCGCCGGTCTCGCCGTCGGCACCTCGCTGAAATCCGACGTCACGGTGCTGAACCAGGCGGCCACCAACGCTTCGCACGGCTCGTCGATCCTGCAGACCGCCGACGGCGGCATGTCAAGCATCTCCGACATCGTGCAGCGCATGCGCTCGCTCGCCACGCAGTCGTTGTCCGGCTCGGTCACCGACAACGAGCGCTCCTACCTCGACGCCGAGTTCCAGCAGCTGCAGGATGAAATCGACGGCATCGCGTCGGGCACCCGCTTCAACGACGAATCCCTGCTCGACGGCGCGACCAACTGGTCGACCGGCGTGTCGTTCCGCGTCGGCACCACGTCGAACGACAACATCACGGTGCAGATCGCCGGCGTGACCACGACGGGGCTGGGCATCAACACGCTGGATGTCGGCACCTCGGCCACCGCCGCCGCCGCCCTGACGGCGCTCGACACCGCGGTAACCACCCTGTCGGATGCCCGCGCCGACGTCGGCGCCCTGATCTCGCGCTTCGAGTTCCGCAGCGACATGATCGACACCACCATCGAGAACACCGAGGCCGCCCAGTCCAAGATCATGGACGTCGACGTGGCCGAGGAGCAATCCAAACTGGCATCGGAGAAGGTCCTGACCCAGGCCGCCATCGCCGTGCTGTCCCAAGCGAACCAGATGCCCGAGAATCTGCTCTCCCTTCTCCGCTGACGGTTCGCAAGGCCGCCGGACAAGGGTGCCGCGTCCCGCACAGCCTCACACACGCGTGGGGCGCGGCACCGCCGGCGGCCGTTTCCTTACCACCATCAGCGCCGCAAAACCCCGCTTCGCCGCGCCATCCGCCGCGTTCCCCGCGGCCGGAACCGGGAGAGCCTTGCCATGACCACCGTCAGCTCCACCACCTCCAGCACAGCCGCGACGACGGGTTATTCGGCGCTGTCCTCAAGCGATTCCGGCACCGGCATCGACTATTCCCTGCTGATCGAGGCCAAGGTGAACGCGCGGCTGGCCAAGGCCGACCGCATCGACACCAAGATCACCGCCAACGAGGCGAAGATCACCGCCTACACCGACCTGCAGGACAAGCTTCAGGCGGTCAACGACGCCATCGACGGGCTGCGCAACCGCAGCGTCTCCACCGGTGCATCCTCCAACCTGTTCGGCCAGCGGACCGCCTATGTCGGCGACGACGACGTGTTCAGCGCCACGGTGGACGACGATACGGAGGTCGGCACCTATTCGGTCGTGGTGCAGCAGCTCGCCACCAAGCACAAGATCGCGGCGGACGGCGTCGCCAGCAAGACGAGTGCGCTGGGCTATTCCGGCAGCTTCACGCTCCAGGCGGCCGACGGCAGCGCCGTCACCATCGCGATGGACGGCGACGACAGCCTGACCGACCTGCGCGACGCCATCAACGCCAACAAATCGACCAGCGGCGTCACCGCCAGCATCGTGCAGGTCAGCGACAGCAGCTATCAGCTGATCCTGACCTCCAACAACACCGGCCAGGCGATTTCGATGACCGACGGCGGCGACGGCGTCCTCTCCTCGCTCGGGCTGACCGACAGCGACGGCGCCATCAAGAACGAGCTGGTCGCGGTGCAAAAGGCGATCGTGGAGGTTGACGGCGTCACCATCACCCGCAGTTCCAACACCATCGACGACGCCATCGAAGGCGTGACGCTGAACCTCTACAGCGCCAGCCCGGACACGGCGATCTCGATGGAGGTGTCGACCGACCTGTCCTCGATCAAGTCGGCGATCACCAGCTTCGTCGACGCCTACAACGAATACCGCGACTTCGTGGTGACGCAGCAGGCGACGACCAGCGACGGCACGGCGTCCAGCGACGCCACGCTGTTTTCAGACAGCCTGCTGCGGCAGATCGTCCGGTCGGTGAACAGCGCGCTCAACACGTCGATCACCACCGACGACGGCACGGTTTTGTCGATGGCCTCGCTGGGCATCAGCTTCAACAGTTCCAACGAGTTGGAGCTGGACGAGGACACGCTGAACAGCATCCTCAGCAGCGACATCGACGCGGTCAAGCAATTGCTCGGCCTCAACATGACCTCGTCGTCCAGCCAGATGTCGCTGCTGCGCTACACCAGCAGCGCCTCGGCGCTTTCCGTCACGCTGGACATCGTGCGCGGCGACGACGGGACGCTCAGCTCGGCATCGGTCGGCGGCGACGGCAGCCTGTTCACCGTCAGCGGCAACCGCATCATCGGTGCTGCCGGCACCGCCTATGACGGCATCGTGCTGGTCTATACCGGCAACAGCGGCAGCGTGGACATCGACTTTTCGCAGGGGCTGGCCGACAGGCTGTTCGGCGTCATCGACGATGCGTCGGCCACCTACGGCAGCGACCTCGCCACCGCCATCGACGATCTGGAAACCCGGGACACCGAGCTGGAAAGCCGGTCAACCGACATCAAGACCAAGGCCGAAACCTACCGCAGCACCCTGACCGCCTATTACGCCAGGCTGGAGGCGGCGGCGGAACAGGCGGCGCTTCTGCTGAAACAGCTGACCTACAAGGACAGCAGCGACGACAGCTGACACCGGCCACTGCCCATCCAATGACGAGGATTTGGCGCCATGCGCAATTCCCCCTATTCGAAGGCCCTGAACGCCTATGCCGTCGCCAACAGCGCGGTGCCGCCGCTGATGGCGGTGGTGCGGCTGTACGAGCGTGCGATGACCCATCTGTACGCCGCCCGCGACGCCGCCGCCGACCGCCGGTTCGAGGCGCACCACACGGCGGTCCGAAACGCCGTCATGGTGTTCGCAGGCCTTGATTCCATTCTGGTTTTCGACAAAAATGAGGATGTCGCGCTGACGCTTCGCCGGTTCTACCGCCGGCTGATCGCGCAGGCCGGCGCCGCCGCCAGCCGGAAGGATCCGGTTGCGGCCTGTGACTCGCTCATCCGCCAGACGTCCTTCATGCTGAAGGCTTGGCAGGCCGTGGCCGCAGAACGCGGCGGGCCGTCCACTGTCGTCGGTGCCACGGCCAAAGGGCCGCATGCATCCGTCGTCGGGAGAACGATGGATCATGCAAATGGCGGACTTTCGGGCGGACTCTCGGCTTGACCGGCCTCGCGAGGACTCCGGTGCCGGACGCTCCATGTCGGGGGACCTGAGCCGGGGGTCGGCCTCCGGCGTCATCGTCCCCGCGGACGAGGACAGCGACGAAGCGCTGATGGCGCAGATCCGCACCGGCAGCCAGTCGGCTTACCGGACGCTGGTTCATCGCCACCTGAAGCGCACCTACGCCCTGGCCCGCCGCCTGACCGGCAACGAGGCGGAGGCGGAGGATGTTGTGCAGGACGCCTTTCTCCAGGTCTGGCAGCGCCGCAGCCAATGGAGCGACGACGGCGGCGCCCGCTTCACCACCTGGCTTTACCGCGTGGTGGTGAATCGCTGCATCGACCACAAGCGCCGGCCGGTCGGCCAGGATCTGGAAACCGTGGCTGAGCCGTCGGACACTGCACCCGACGCAGTCAGCGCCATCCATCGCCGGCAGGTCGCCGCCCGGCTGCTGGAGGCCCAGGACAGGCTGACCCCGCAGCAACGCGCCGCCGTGACCTTGTTTTATTACGAGAATTTAAGCAACGCCGACATCGCCAGCGTTATGCAAATCAGCATAGGTGCTGTAGAGTCGCTGTTGAAACGCGCGCGCCAGCAGCTCCGGCTGCTTCTGCGCGCCAGTGCGCAGGCGGCCAGGGATTCCTTCGATGACGGATGAGGAGTTTCGCGATCGGCTCGATCGTCACGGAGGCGACCTCGCCCTTTGGCCAGCCGACGCGGCCAGGGACGCGCGGCGCCTTCTTCTGCGTTCGGTCAGGGCGCAGGCGATGCTGGACGAGATGGTGACGATGGAGCTGGCGCTGGGGCAATCGGCGCCGGATCGGTCGGAGGACCGTCCCCCGCCCGGCCTCGCCGACCGCATCTTTGCCGCGGCCTTCCGGCTGCCGCCGTCCGACCGCGGCTTCGACGAGGATGGGGATCAGCCGTCCCGGTTGATGTAGCCTGTCGATGTAGTGGCCAGCGCCGACGATTGGAGCTGGCGGTCAGCGCCGTGCCACCCGGCGCAGTTCCACCGCGATGCGTTCCAGCGCCTGTTCCAGCCCCTGGCCGCCCAGCGGCTGGAACAGGCGCATCGACGGGTACCAGGGCCGGCCGGCGGTGCCGAGCTGCGTCCAGTCGCGGTGGCCGAAGCGCCAGACCGGCACGCCCAGCGCACCGGCAAGCTCCGCCACCGAATTCGCCGGCGCGATGACGAGGTCGAGCGCCGAGACCAGCGCCGCCGTCTCTTCGAAATCGTCGCGCAGGTCCAGCCCGGACCAGCCATAGATCGGCTGCCCGAACCGGCGTTCTGCCGCCAGGATCTCGCGCCGGCACTCGTCATACTGCAAATTCACGAAGGTGACGCCGGGCACGGCGAAGACCGGACCCCAGGCATCCAGCGGCAAATAGGCGCCGCGGCGGTCGGCGGTCATCAACTGGCTGCGCCAGCTGATGCCGACGCGCAGGTCGTCACCGGCGCCGTCCAGCCGTTCGCGCCAGTCGGCGACGCGGCCACCCTCGGCGAACAGCCAGCAGGACCGCGTCGGGAAGGCCGACAGTTGTTCCCGCAGCAGGCGGGGCACCGAACCGGCCGGGATGTGATAGTCGCAATCGACCGTCTCGGCTTCCATCAGCCCGCAGGGCGGCTGCTCGGCCCGCAAAGTCGCCTTCGGGAAGGAGCGGGCGAACAGCGGCACCAGCCGGCGCTCGCACTCGATCACCACATGCCCCGCCATCTTGATCAGGTCGGGATAGCAGGAGGCGAACAGGAACTCGTCGCCCACCCCCTGCTCACGCCAGACGAACAGACGCTTGCCGGCCAGCGGCTCCCCATTCCATTCGGGAATGGTGAAACGCCGTTCCGGACGGACGCGGCCGGCCTTGAAGCGGAAGGCGTAATCGGCCCAGCCGGCGCTCAGCGCGCCGCGCTCCAGCGACAGCAGGCCGCGGTTGAAACGGGCCAGCGCATGGCCGGGCGTGGCGGCGACCGCACGCTCGAACCAGCGGCCGGCATCGGTGCGACCCTGCCGCTGCTCCGCCAAACCCACTGTGCAGAGCGGATCGGCCAGCGACGGTGCCAGCGCCAGCGCCCTGCGGCAGGCGGCATCGGCTTCGACCGGCCGTTGGGCGCCGTTCAGCGCATAGCCCAGCACGGCATGCAACGGCGCATGGCCGGGCATCAGACGGATGGCGCGTCGCACCTGAACCGTCGCCGGGTCAAAGGCTTCGCGGTCCGACAGGTCGGCACCGAGATTGCCCAACGCATCGGCGAAGGCGGGGTTGAGCGCCAGCGCCCGCTTCCAGCAAGCCTCCGCCTCCAGCGGACGCGCCTGCGCCTTGCAGGCGTTGCCGAGATTGTTCCAGGCCTCCGCCTGACCGGGGTCGCGGAAGAGGGCACGGCGCTGCCAGCGCTCGGCCCGGCCATAATCTCCGAGTGCCGAGTCCGCCAGCCCGAGATTGACGAGTGCCGGCACATGGCAGGGATCGAGAGCCAATGCAGTGCGGAACCGCGCGCGCGCCTCCGCATGACGGCCCAAGGCATGCAGCAGCAAACCCAGATTGTTGCGTGTCTCGGCGTGGTCGGGCTGGCGCCGCAATGCTTCGCCATAGGCGCTCTCCGCCTCGGCCAGCCGGCCCGATCCCTGAAGTGCGGCACCCAGGTTGGCCCAGACCGATCCGGTGTCCGCCCCCAGCCCGATGGCCTCCCGATACGCGGCGGCGGCCTCGGCCACCGCACCCCAGCGGCGCAATGCGTTTGCCAGCGTGACGCGGGTCGAGGCGTCCTGCGGCCGCAGCTTCGCCGCCAGACGGTAACAGCCGATGGCCGCAGCGGCCTGCCGCAGATCCTCCAGCGCCCGGCCCATGCCGAGCCGCGGTTCGGCAGCCCCCGGCACCAGTCGCGCAGCAGCACGGTAGCAGCGCAGGGCCGGCATCGGCCGCGCCTGCCGTCCGGCGATGGCGCCCAGCAGGCAGAGCGCATCGGCATCGTCCGGGTTGACGGCAAGGGCCCGGCGGGCGCTGGCAAGCGCCGCGGTCACCCGCCCCTCCTCCATCAGCGCCTGCCCCAATGCCAGATGGTAAGAGCCGACCAGCGCGTTGGAGCGCGCCGCGGTGTCGAACAGACGGGTGGCGTCGGTCCGTCGTCCATTTTGAAAGGCGATATGGCCCAGCAGATGGGCGGCGTCGCCATGCGTCGGGTCGATCCGCAGGATCTCGCGATAGAAGCGCTCCGCCCGCTCGGTCTGTCCGGCATTGTGGTGCTGGACCGCAAGGCGCAGCAATCCGTCGGTACGCCGTGTCGCGTTCCCGTCCATGTCGTCGCCGTTCCGTCAAATGAACTGGTCAGCGGCATCCGTGGCCGCGTCTGTTCCTTGTTACGGCGCCGACATGGGACTCCTGCGCGGATCTGCAACTTTTCCGCTGCCTTCCGTACTTTTATGAGTCTGACCTCGATGCATCAGGCGAGCGAGCTGTGCGAGCAGACCCAGAGAACCCGCGCATCCTCCGCGCCGCCGGAGATGCAGGCATGCCCCATGGCGCTGTCGAAATAGCAGGAATCGCCCTTGCACAAGGTGAGGGGCGTGTAGAAATCGGTGTAAAGCGTCACCTCGCCTTCCAGCACATAGATGAACTCCTCGCCGTCATGGCGGGAAAGCCCGCCGAACTCCTGGATGCTGCGTGACTTGATCGTGGTGACCAGCGGCACGAACCGCTTGTTGGGCAGATCGGGGTTCACCGCCTCGTAGCGGTACTGGTCGGTTTCGTGGACCACGCCGCCGCCGGCCCTGGTGACGCTGCGGCGACCCAGCGGAACCTGCTTCGGAAACTGCCCGAACAGCTCCCCCACCTCCACCCCCAGGCCGGAAGCCAGCGCGGCTATCTTCTCGTAGGTGGGCGACAGCTGCCCGTTCTCGATCTTTGACAGGGTCGATACCGAGACCCCGGACCGCTCGCTCAGCTGCTGAAGCGTCAGCCGCGCCGTGGTCCGCAACCGCCTCAGCGTCGGCGCGAGGATGCCCGCGGCACCGTTCACCCCTTGCCCATCCCGTCCGGTTCGCTGTGATGATCCGCTCACGCTGCTGTCCTGACTTGCGCGCCCGGCTCGCGCCGGCCGGCACAGTATAGCCGGCCAAAATTTTTCTTATACGAAAATCCTGTGGCGCATCATCCGGGCTGGATATAGCGTGACGGTCCCTGACGCCCACCCGTCGCAAGGAGAGCACCGCCTTGACCACAGCCGCCCTGTCCATGCTGTCGCCCGCGGAAACGGCCGAACTCCTGCCTTTCGCTCCCCTGTGCGATGCCATCGCCGATGCTGCCCGCGACTATGCCGCCGGCCGGATCCATAGCCCGGAGCGGCAGGTCCTGCCGCTGCCGCAGAACGGCGTCCTCCTGTCCATGCCGGCGACGGCCGGGGATATCGGCATCCACAAGCTGGTCAATGTCTGTCCGGGGAATGGAGCGCTCGGGCTGCCGACCATCCATGGCGTGGTCGCCGCCTATGACGGCGCGACCGGGGCCCCGCTGGCGATCCTCGACGGGCCGACGGTCACCGGCCGCCGCACCGCCGCGGTGTCGATGCTGGCGATCCGGACGCTCGCACGGCGCCCTCCGCAGCGGGTCGCCCTGTTCGGCACCGGCAAGCAGGCCGCGTATCATGTCGAGGCGCTGGCATCGCTCCATCCCGGGATCCGGGTCGACGTGCATGGCCGGCGGGAAGAGGCCTGCCAGTCCTTCTGCCGGACCTCCGGCGTTGCTGGGATCGATCTGCGACCGGCCTCCGGGGCGGTGGACCCCGCCGTCGATGTCGTCATCACCCTGACGACCAGCCTCGTGCCGGTCTATGACGAAGCACCGCGGCCGGACCGGCTGCTGGTCGGCGTCGGCGCCTTCAAGCCCGAGATGGCCGAATACGGTCCAACCTCCATCCATGGCAGCGACGTGTTCATCGACGACCCGGCCGGCGCACGACACGAGGCCGGCGACCTGATCCAGGCCGGTTTCGACTGGACGACCGGACGGTCGCTGGCCGATGCGCTGGATGCGGTCGGCATGACGGACCGCCCCCGCCTGTTCAAGAGCGTCGGCTGCGCCGCCTGGGACCTCGCCGCCGCGCGCTGCGCATTGAGGAGCCGCATTCCGGCGTAAAGGCGCCGACACTATTTCTCGCCGATGAAGGCGCAGTGGGGAAAATTCTGGAAGTCGTAGCGGTGGATGCGCAGGTTCGGACGATGGCGGCCCAACCAGTCCAGCGCGGCCAGATGGGCGGTCTGGTCGAGCATCCACTGCGGCCGGCCCTCCAGCAGGAAATGGCCGATATAGGACGCCACCGTCGCCAGATATCGCCCGGCAAGGGGGGTGTCGTTGTAATAGACGAAGCAGACGACGATCTCGCGAAACGGCCCGCGCCGGCGCCGGTCGTGCAGGACGCCAAGGTCGAAGCCGGCCATATCCCCGGCAAGCAGCCGCAGGTCGCTGCGGATCGTCGCGTCCAGATCGATCAGGATCAGCGGCCGGCCAAGATGCCGATGCCATTGCTGGACGCGGATGAAACGCGCGCAGGCGTAATAGGTGACGCGCTGCGCGTGGCTCCATCCGGTCAGGTCCGGCTGCTCGGTCGACAGGCCGATCGACAGAGGATAAAGCCGCCGCCATTCCCCCAGCATCCCCAGCAGCGACGGCGACGGCGACACCACGTTCAGCACGACCGAGGCACCGGGACTGGATTCGCCGATGGACCGCAAAAGGTCCGGTCCGAAACGGCGCACGTAGTTCTCATCGCCGCTCACCATGATGACCGGGCCGCTGCCCTCCGGCAGATCCGCCACAACGGTCATTTCCGGCAGCCGGGCGATGACGCTGTCCGGCGAGGGCAAGCGCTCGAAGAACCCATCGTCCGCCCGCAGCATCGACCAGGACCCGAGTTCGCCGGCACCGTCCAGTTCCGCATCCGCAAAGCGGGCGGCGAATCTCATCTGCAGCTTCGATGCAAGGATCAGGCGCCCCTGGCGATAGACGTGGTAGCCCACAATCGAGGCGGCCAGGGCATCCTTGGGATCGCTGCGCAGGCGCCGCCAAGCCGCCCGGGCCGCCCATGCAAGCCGCCGGTCGTCCAACGCGCCCAGCTGGAACAGGTCGAGCGCCAGCGCCAGCCAAAGGCGCAGGCTGCCCGGCTCGTCGGGATGGACCGTCTGCACCCGGCGCAGATGATCGAAAGCCTTCACCGCCAGATCCAGATCGAGCGTCATCGCCTTTCCCGGCGTCCAGTCCAGCAGCCCGCTGCGGTACTGGAGCAACCGGGCGAGGATGTCATGCCCGCGCACCGACTGCGGGTCGAGCGCCACGGCACGGCGGGCGGCGACCTCCAGCCGGCCGGCCTCCTTGCGGCGCAGAACCTCCAGATTGTTCCGCGCCTGCTTGTGGTCGGGCACCACGGCCAGGATGCGCTGGTACCAGGCCGCCGATTCCAGAGGCGATCCGATGCCGGCCGGCGGCGGCGCGGCGAGAAGATTCGCCAGATTGTAGGCCCCCGCCGCATGGGCCGGCGCCAGTGCCAGAGCCCGCCGGCAGGCATGGTCGGCATCCTCCGGCCGGCCGGCGCCGCGCAGCAGGCTGGCATAATTGGCCCACTGATCCGGGCTGTCGGGCTGGGCCGCCACCACTCGACGGAAATGGTCGGCGGCGTCCGCCGGACGGCCGGTCTGCATCAGCAGCAGGCTCAGCATCTGGAGTGCCTGGAGATGGCCGGGCATGGCCGTCAGGAACCCGCGGTATCCCGCCTCCGCCTGCGTCAGATCGCCCTGCTGATGACTGCGGATGATCTGACCGAGATCCATGCCCATTGCCAGCCCGTTGCCTCCGCCATCCATTGTGCAGAGCCTGCCATGGCAGGTGCCGGCGGGTCCATGGTTCAATACAGCATACGGTCCGGCGGCAGGGAACGGCGAACCATCGCCACGACCCTGCAGTCTCCACACCTTCTCACCTGCGCGGGCGCAGGAAGAACAGCATGGCGAGGCCGGACAGCAGGATCGACAGCATCACCCACCAGAAGGCATGCGGCGACACATGATCCTCGATGCTGCCTACCCCCGGCACCCCTGCCACATTCATGCCGAAAATGCCCGAGATCAGCGTCATCGGCGCGAAGATCACGGTTACCACCGCCAGCACATGCAGGCTGTGGTTCTGCTGGTCGGCGACACGGGCCAGAAGCTCGTCCTGCAAGACCTTGGCCCGGTCCTGCAATGCCTCGATATCGTAAAGCACCCCGGCGAACTTCTCGACCGAATGCCCCAGCCGCGCGCGGTCGTCGTCGTCGATCCAGGGCACGCCGCTGGTGGCGAGCCGGCCCAGCGCCGCGCGCTGAGGCGAGACATGGCGGCGCAGCCGGACGATCAACTGGCGCAGTTGGCCCAGTCGCTGCCGGGCGAGCTGGTAGCGTTCGGCCAGCACGGTATCCTCCACCTTGTCCAGATCGGCTTCGGCCCGCGTCACCACCTCGCCCAGAGTGTCGGCCAGCATGTCGATCAACTCGGCCATCAGGGCGGCGGTGCTGCCGTAGCAGCCCTGGTCGTGCAGGGATTTGCGCAGGCGGTCGATCGCCTTCAGCGGATGCCGCCGGCAGCTGACGATGCGGCGTTCGTCCATGAACAGGCGCAGGGTGCCGATGTCGGACGGCTCGAACTTGAAATCGTAATGCATGTCGCTCAGCACGGCGAGGAAACCGTCGTCGAACGGCTCGAGCCGGGTCCGGTCGTCTTTGGCGTCCAGCAGGATTTCGCGGGCGAACTCGTCGAGCCCGCTCTTGCGGTCCAGCCAGTCGCGCGCCCGCGCTGAGGCGAGGTTGAAGTGCAGCCACAGCACCCCGCCGCCGCGCTGCTGCGCCGTGTCGATCTCCTCGAAGGACACCGGCACCGGCGGTGCATTGGAGGTGAGGAAATAACCGCAGATCAGGTCGGTCCCGGTATCGAGCTTGATTGGCACTGCCATACCCGGCGAACCTTCCATTGCCTCTTCGCCGGCTGGGTGCCGGCCGGCGGCCAGGATACGCCGGCCGACGTGCGGCGCAACCTCGTCCTGGGCGCCTGGAGCAACTGCAACAAGACCGTCTTGAAACCGTCATCACCCTGTCGCGCGTTTGCGGCAAGAACGCGCGGGCGTCATCATTCGACAGGGGCATGACCGTGAGGACCGAGACCGCCGCCGGCGCCCACGACATGGACGCTTGCGATTTTACCCGCCAAATCCAAGACCCTGTTGGCCGAATCCGGCCCGACTCGCATCATCCCGTCATCCGCCAGTCCACCGAGGCGGACGTTCCGGCCATGCTGGAGATCTACGGCTACCACATCCAGCACGGGCTCGGCCCCTTCGACATCGAGCCGCTGCACCCGGAAGAGCTGAAGCGCCGGCGCAAGGCGATGCTGAAGCGCCGCCTGCCGCATCTGGTGGCAGAGTTGAACGGCGCCATCGCCGGCTACGCCTATGCGGCCCCCTTCCGCAAGCGCCCGGCCTACCGCTACACGGTCGAACACTCGATCTACGTCCACAAGGATTTCCAGGGCCTCGGCATCGGCCGCCGGCTTTTGTCGGCGCTGGTCGACGCCTGCACCGCCGCCGGCTGCCGGCAGATGGTCGCGGTGGTCGACAGCGCCAACACCCCGTCGCTGCGCCTGCATGAATCCTGCGGCTTCGAGCAGGCCGGCGTCCTGCGCTCGGTCGGCTTCAAGTTCGGCCGCTGGACCGACAGCGTCTTCCTCCAGCGTGCGCTCGGCCCCGCCGACGGCGCGCTGCCCGACGACCATCGCGGCGGCACCGTCCAGGCCGGCGACTGACAGCTTTCCCTCCCCCGGAGTTCCCCCATGGATTTCTTTCGACGCTTCTCCTTCCTCGTCTGCGCCCCGGCCTTCGACGCCGACGAGCTGGAAGGCGTGCGCGTGCAGCAGATCGTCGCCGAGGTCGAGCGGATCGGCTTCGAGGTGGTACGGACGCGCCGCGTCGAGGATGCCGAGCTGGCAATCCGCACCGACGCCGCCATCGGCTGCATGATCGTCGATTGGGGCAAGCGCGGGCTGGAGGGCAAGCCGGCCTCGCTGATCGCGCTGGCGCGCAAGCGCGGGCTGGAGATGCCGATCATCCTGCTGGTCCGCCGCCAGCGGCTGGAGAACATCCCGGTCGATGTGCTGAACCAAGTGGACGGCTACGTCTTCCTGGCCGAGGAAACACCGGAATTCATCGCCAAGAACCTCGTTTCCCGCCTGAAGCAGTATGCCGAGACGCTGAAGACGCCCTTCTTCGGCGAGCTGGTCGATTACGCCGAGGAAGGCAACCAGCTGTGGACCTGCCCCGGCCACAATGGCGGCATCTTCTACAGCCGAAGCCCCATCGGCCGCATCTTCGTCGAGCATCTGGGCGAGGCGGTGTTCCGCGACGACATCGACAATTCGGTGCTGGAGATGGGCGACCTGCTGGTCCATGAGGGACCGGCGCTGAAGGCGCAGAAGGAAGCCGCCAAGATCTTCGGGGCCGAGCGCACCTACTTCGTTCTGAACGGCACCTCGGCCTCCAACAAGATCGTGCTGTCGGCGCTGGTGGCGGAGGACGACCTCGTCCTGTTCGACCGCAACAACCACAAGGCCGCCCACCATGGCGGGCTGTTCCTCGGCGGCGGCATTCCGATCTTCCTGGAAACCGACCGCAACCCCTACGGCCTGATCGGTCCCATCGACCACGAGGCGCTGGACGAGGAGCGCATCCGCGAGAAGATCCGCAGGAACCCCCTGGTCAAGGATCCGGACGCCTGGAAGCGCGAGCGGCCCTTCCGCGCCGCGGTGATCCAGCAATGCAGCTACGACGGCACCATCTACAGCGCCGAGACCATCCTGGCGAAGATCGGCCATCTCTGCGACTACATTCTCTTCGACGAGGCGTGGGCCGGCTTCCTGAAGTTCCACCCGCTGTTCAAGGGTCGCTTCGCCATGGGGCTGGACAGCCTGCATGACGGCCATCCCGGCATCATCGCCACCCAGTCCACCCACAAGCAGCTTGCCAGCTTCTCCCAGGCCTCGCAAATCCATGTGAAGGACAGCCACATCAAGGGCCAGCGCCGCCGGGTGGAGCATCGCCGCTTTAACGAGACCTTCCTGCTGCACGCCTCGACTTCGCCCTTCTACCCGCTGTTCGCCTCGCTCGACGTCGGCGCGCAGATGATGAAGGGCAAATCCGGCGAAGTTCTGTGGGACGACACGATCCGGCTGGGCATCGAGCTGCGCAAGAAGCTGCGCGCCATCCGCCGCGAGTTCGACGAGCGCGAGAGCGATCCGGCGCGGCGCTGGTTCTTCGACCCCTTCGTGCCCGACCGGGTCGAGGTCGGCGGCACCACCTCCGCTTGGGAGGATGTGCCGACCGACGCGCTGGCCTCCGACGTGCGCCATTGGGAATTCGCGCCGGGTGCGGACTGGCACGGCTTCCGCCATGTCGCGGCCGGCTATGCCATGACCGATCCCAACAAGCTGACCCTGCTCACCCCCGGCTTCGACCGCCGTACCGGGGCCTATGAGGACCACGGCATCCCGGCGCCGGTGGTGGCGCAGTATCTGCGCGAGAATCGAATCGTTCCGGAAAAGAACGACCTGAACTCGATCCTCTTCCTGCTGACGCCCGGCGTGGAATCGAGCAAGGCCGGCACGCTGCTGAGCGCGCTGGTGGCGTTCAAGCGGCTGCACGACGACAACGCGCTGCTGGAGGACGTGATCCCGGAATTCGTCGCCCGCCGTCCGGCCCGCTACACCGGCCGCCGGCTGCGCGACCTCTGCGCGGAGATGCACGCCTATTACCGCGAGCGCGGCACCAACGACCTGCAGCGCCGCATGTTCCGCCCTGACCATCTGCCGGCGATGGTGATGCCGCCGCGCGAAGCGGTGCGGCATCTGGTGCGCAACGACGTGGACTACCTGCCCATCGACCGCATCGCCGGACGGATCGCCACCACCCTGTGGGTCGTCTACCCGCCGGGCATCGCCACCATCGTGCCGGGCGAGCGGCTGGACGACCACGCCCGGCCGATGATCGAGTATCTCCAGGTCTTCCAGGAGGGCGCCAACCGCTTCCCCGGCTTCGACAACGAAATCCAGGGCCTTTACCGCGAGACGGAGCCGGACGGGTCGATCCGCTTCTACACCTACGTCGTGCGGGAGAAGAGCGCGGACTGAGCCCGCGCCTCCGCTCCAACCTTCAATAGGGCCGGTCGCCCAGCACGGTGGCCCGGTGCATGATGCGCCGATGCGGCGAATAATCGTTCACCGCATAGTGCTGGGTCGACCTGTTGTCCCACAGCACCAGATCGTCCGCCTTCCAACGCCAGCGCACGGTGAATTCCGGGCGGCTTATATGGTCGTACAGGAACTCCAGGATCGCGGCGCTTTCGCGGTCGCTCAGCCCGACGATGCGCGACGTGAAGTTCTCGTTCACGAACAGCGCCTTGGCGCCGCTGACCGGGTGGGTGCGGATGACCGGGTGCACCACCGCCGGATGCTTGTCGCGCGCCGTCTTCCAGCGGGCGTGGGTCTCGGGATCGCCGTTGTGACGCCATTCCGGGAAGGAGCGGGTGAAGTCGTGGAGCGCCTTCAGCGGCTCCAGCAGGCGGCGGATCGGCTCCGACAGGCCGTTGTAGGCGGCGATGTTGCTGGCCCACACCGTATCGCCGCCGATGGGCGGAATCAGCTTGCCCGACAGGGCGACGATGGCCGGCGGCGTTTCGATGCAGGTGACGTCGGTGTGCCAGACGTCGTTGTCGGTCGGGTTGTGCGGCCCGGTGTCCAACACCATGATCTCCGGCTGCTCCGGCACCTTCGGATAGATCGGGTGGACGTGCAACTGGCCGAAACGGGCGGCGAAGTCGCGCTGCGCCTGCGGCGTCAGCGGCTGGTTTTCGAAGAACAGCACCTGATGGGCGACCAGCGCCCGCTCCAGCGCCGCCGCTTCGCTGTCCGACAGCGGGCGGGAGAGGTCGATCCCCTCCACCCGCGCGCCGATGGCGGGGCTGACGGGCGTGACGGTCAGGGCGGACAAGGCGATGTCTGGCATGGCGGTTCCCCAATCTTTTTGTTCGGCGGTTTTTGGAAGTCCGGCGGTCGTCCGTCCTCAGGACTTCCCCTTCCACGGCACCAGCCACGCTTCCAGCAGGCGCATCCCGTAGGAAAAGGCGAAGGCGAAGACCGCGATGATGCCGATGCCTACGAAGACCACGTCGGTGGCGAGGAAATGCGAGGCGGACATGATCATGAAGCCGATGCCGCGGGTGGCGGCGATAAGTTCCGCCGCGACCAGCGTGCTCCAGCCGACGCCGATGCCGATGCGCAGGCCGGTTAGGATCTCCGGCAGGGCGCTGGGCAGCACGATGGTGCGGAACAGTTGCCAGCGGCTGGCGCCCAGCGACAGGGCGGCATTCACCCGCTCGATGGGCAGGGACCGCACCCCGGCCTGGGCCGACAGGCAGACCGGCGCGAACATCGCCAGCGTCAGCAGGACGATCTTCGACACCTCGCCGATGCCGAGCCAGATGATCATCAGCGGCAGATAGGCCAGCGGCGGCAGCGGCCAGTAGAACTCGATGGGCGTGTCGAAGACCCCCTTGGCCCAGCGGTTCAGCCCCATCGCCAGCCCCAGCGGGATGCCGAGCGAGGCGGCGATGACGGCGGCGGAGAAGATGCGGAACAGGCTGGCCGACACATGCTCCCACAGGGTGGCGCCGGCATAGCCGTCCTCGAGAACCGCCAGGAACTGGGTCGCCACCTCCTGCGGGGTCGGCAGGAACAGCGGCGGCACCAGCCGATAATGGGTCGCCAGGAACCACGCCGCCAGCAGCAGGAGGGCAGTGGCGAGGCTGATCGGGCCGGTGCGCGCCCCGTCCAGCCCGAAGGGGTGGAGCCGGACGATCTTCGGCCGGGCCGCTAGGCCAGTTACTTGGTCGATAACCCGGTCGCCGGGACGGGCGAGGTCGGTCATTGCAGCACCATCCGGCGGGACTCCGCCTCGGCTTGCGGGCGATGCACCAGGGAGCGGATCTCGTCATAGAGGTCGGCGAATTCCGGTGCCGACAGGATGGCCCGCACGTCGCGCTCGGCGGCGAAGCGGCGGACGAAATCCACGTCGAACCGCGCGACGATCCGGCCCGGCCGCGGCGACATCACCACCACGGTGGTGCCGAGGAACAGCGCCTCCTCGATGGAATGGGTGATGAAGAAGATGCGCTTGCCGGTGCGCGCCCAGACGTCGATCAGCAGTTCCTGCATCTGTTCGCGGGTCAGGCTGTCGAGCGCACCGAACGGCTCGTCCATCAGCAGGATCTTCGGGTCGGTCGCCAGCGCGCGGGCAATGCCGACGCGCTGGCGCATACCGCCCGACAGCTCGTGCGGGAATGCGTCGGCAAAACCGTCCAGCCCGACCAGCCCCAGCAGCTCCTCCGCCCGCTCGCGCCGCTCCCGGGCGGGAACCCCGGCGAAGCGCAGGCCAAGCGCCACATTGTCGGTGACGCTGCTCCAGGGCAGCAGCGTGTCCTTCTGGAACACCACGCCGCGGTCGGCGCCGGGGCTGGCGACCGGCTGGCCGTCCAGCGTGATCGATCCCTCCGACAGGGGCAGGAAACCGGCGATGGCGTTCAGCAGCGTCGACTTCCCGCAGCCCGATGCCCCCAGCGCCACGACGATGCTGTTGGCGTCGATGTCGAGCGACGCGCGGTCCAGCGCATGGACCACCCGCCCGTCGCGGGCGGAGAAGAAGACGCTGGCGTTGCGGACCTGGAGCATGGGCGCTCTCCCGTCGGCGATCAGATTAGCGGCCAAATCAGCGGATTTCCTTGACGTAATCGGCGGTGACGAAGCCGCCGTAGCTGGGCAGCACGGTGGTGATCTTCTTCTGCTCCTTCAGGAACTCCGCCGTGTCCTTCAGGATCTTCGCGGCACCGCTTCCCTCGCCGCCGGACAGCCAGGCGGTGGAGGCCTGCACCTCCGCCGGGACCAGCGACAGGTTGGTCAGCGCCGAGGCCTGATCGGAGGGCGTGCCGCCCAGCAGCTTCGCCAGCGTCTTCGCATTCTCAGAATCCGGCCCCCAGGCCGCCTTGTCGTTGCGGAAGGAGGCGCTGTAGCGCTCGATGGTGCCGGCGAAGCTCTTGAGGAAGGCGGGATTGTCCTTGGCGAAGGCCGCGGTCGCCACCCAGGCGCTGAAGGTCGGGGCGCCGCGGTCGGCCACCTCGCGCGAGGTCAGCAGCACCTTGCCTGTCTTCTTCAGCTCGGTCAGGGCGGGATCCCAGACGAAGGCGCCATCCAGGTCGCCGCGGTTCCAGGCGGCGACGATGTCCGGCTGCGGGATTGCGAAGACCTGGGCGTCGCGCTCCGTCAGCTTCTCCTGCTTCAGCACGGCGAGCAGCTGGTAATGGTCGGTCGAGACCGGGGCGGCGGCCAGCTTCTTGCCCTTCAGGTCCGACGGCTTTTCGATGCCGGCGCCGTTGCGCACCACCAGCGCCTCGTCGGTGCCGGAGATGGTGGCGAGATGAAAGGCCTTCACGTCCAGCCCGCGGCTGACCGCGGCGGCGAAGGGGCTGGAGCCGACATAGCCGACCTGCACATCGCCTGAGGCGATGGCGGCGAAGATCTCCGCGCCCGAATTGAATTTGCGGAAGTCGATCTCGGTGCCGGTCGCCTTGGCGAAATCGCCATTGGCGATGGCGACCGAGGAGGGCAGCGCGTCGGTTTGATAGCCGACCACGACCTTACCGGACGCGGCTTCGGCAATGGTGGAGGCGGCGAAGGGGACGACCGCCGCCAGCGCGGCAGAGAGGAGAATGGGCAGAGTGGGCTTCATCGTCGTTTCCCCCGTCACGGTATGAATGCCGGCCTGCGAGCGCCGGAAATCCGAATGCCCGTGAACTCTAAAGCGACGCCCTCGCCGTTGTCACTATAAAATCTACATTCCTACAGGGAAATAGATTATAAACACTATATTAAATTGTTAAATTGCGAGTGCGACGCTTGCCTTGGTGGGGCGGGATGCAAGGTTTTCTCACCATCGGCTGACCAGGAGCGGAACCGAGTCCGCTGAAAATATCAGCCGATATGAAGCAGACGCTTGACCTCGACGTTTTTTCCCATTTTCCTATAGACAATAAAATATTTGAACAAGGCCAGACCGTTAAATCCGGCAGCCGTTGGCAAGCGCCACGCCCGAACCACCTGCCCCCAAAACCACCTGACCGCAAACCAACTGACCGCAAACCAACTGACCAAGGAGTTCCGCCATGCAGGGTTTGAGTGATTTCGACCGGATGGTGATGGCGTCGCTCTGCCCCTCGGGCACGCTGGTGCTGCCGCTGCTCCCGCCCGATGGACACAGAGCGGATACGACGGACGGCTCAGGCGGCGATGAGCGTCCGGACCGCAGCCTGCTTCCGCTCGGCCTCGGCATCGTCTCGGCCATTCTCCTGGCATCGCTGGCGGCGCTGGCCTGATCGGACCGGCAGTCGCCAAATTCTCGAAGGATAAGAAAAATTGGCGGTTCAGGACCACGACGCATATTGGCACCCCGGCCTGGAAACCCAGAGCCGCGCCGACTGGCGGACACTGCAGCTCGACCTGCTGAAAGACCATCTGCGGCATGCCTACGATGGCTCACACTACTACCGCGCCACTTTCGACGCGCAGGGGGTGTCACCCGACGACCTGCGCACGCTGGACGATCTGCGGCGGTTTCCCTTCCTGGACAAGGCGACCATCCGCGACCGTCAGGTCGCGGTGCCGCCCTTCGGCGATCTGGTCGCCGTGCCGGAACGGGAGATCGTCTACATCTCCGCCTCCAGCGGATCGACCGGGGTGCCGACCGCCTCGCCCTTCACCGCCAAGGACTTCGAAGAGTGGATCGACTATGAGGCGCGGCAGTTCTGGTCGAGCGGCCTGCGCCCGGCCGACCGCTATGCCCATGCGCTGAACTTCTCGCTGTTCGTCGGCGGCCCCTGCGTGCTGGGCGCGCAGAAGCTGGGTGCTCTCAGCATCCATGCCGGCACCCTGCCGTCGGAACGGCTGCTGGCGGTGCTGAACCAGTTCAGGGCGACGGCGCTTTGGACGACTCCGTCCTACGCCTGGCATCTCGGCGAGACCGCCCAGAGCGAGGGCATCGACCCCGCCCGCGATCTCGCTGTCCGCCGCCTGTTCGTGGCGGGCGAGCCCGGCGGCTCGATCCCCGAGACGCGCGAGCGGATCGAGGCGCTTTGGGGGGCGGAGGTCTACGATTACTACGGCCTGTCCGACATCTTCGGCTCCTGTGCTGGCATGTGCGTGGAGAAGGACGGGCTGCACTGGGCCGAGGACCATATCCTGGTCGAAGTCCTGAATCCCGAGACCCTCGAACCGGTGCTGGAGGGCGGGCGCGGCGAGCTGGTGCTGACCACCCTGCGCAAGCGCGCCCGCCCGATCATCCGCTTCCGCACCGGCGACATCGTGTCGGTGACGACGGAGCCCTGCCGCTGCGGCCGCACCTCCCTGCGGCTGAAGGGCGTGCATGGGCGGCTCGACGACATGCTGATCGTCAAGGGTGTCAACCTGTTCCCCGGCGACGTGGAGGCGGTGGTGCGCCAGGACCCGGCGCTGACCGGCGAATACCGGCTGGTGCTGGACCGGGTCGAGCGGCTGGACCGCCTGACGGTCGAGGCGGAACACACCCACGGCTTCAACGGCGATCCGGAAGAGCTGCGGGGCCGGCTGCGTCGCCAGTTGAAGGCCGCCACCGGCGTCGGGGCGGAGGTCGCCCTGCTCGCACCCGGCACGCTGCCCCGTGCCGTCCACAAGGCCAAGCGGATCGACGACCGCCGCAAGCATGTGTGGTCCTGACCCAATCCCCTGACGGAGCCCGCTCCCATGCCGGACACCAACCTTCCCGTCACCGAACAGCTGCCTGACGGCATAGCGCCCGACCACATCGCGCTGGCGGCCGACCGCCTGTTCCTCGATGCCCGTACGCCGCAATCCTGGTCCGATCGGCCGGTCCCGGTGGAGACCCTGCATCGCCTCTACGAACTGGTCCGGCTGGCGCCGACCGCCTTCAACGGCAGCCCGGCGCGATTCGTCTTCCTGACCACGCCGGAGGCGAAGGAGCGGCTGCGGCCGTCCTTGAGCCGCGGCAACCAGTCCAAGCTGGCGGCCGGCGCCATCGCCATCGTCGCCTATGACCGTCGTTTCTTCGAACATCTGCCGCTGCTGAGCCCACATTACGACCCCTCTCCGATGTTCGTCGACGAGCCGTCGCTGGCCGAGACCACGGCCTTCCGCAACGGGTCGCTCCAGGCCGGTTACCTGATCCTGGCCGCCCGGCTGCTGGGGCTGGATGCCGGGCCGATGTCCGGCTTCGACGCCGAGGCGGTCGATGCGGAGTTCTTCGCCGACGGCCGGCTGCGCACCAACCTGCTGGTGGCGCTGGGCCATGCCGACGGACCGCCGTCACGCCCGCGCGCGCCGCGGCTGGACGCGTCGAAGGCGGTGGTGATCCTTTGATTCAAACGCCGTAGCGGCCGGTCATCCCCGGCCGAACCGGAGACCCATCATGAGCGTGAACGACACGGCCGCCGCCCTGCCGGCGGCCAATGGCGGAGCCTTGCCGATCGGCGGCGGCCTCCCGTCCAACCTCCTCCTGCGATTTTCCGCCGCCGCCCTGCTGTGGTTCGCCGCCTCCGGCGTGACGGCCCTGTGGCCCGACGCCGCCGATGCCCAGGAGTGGGAGCGGACCGGCGAGTTCGCCAGCCTGCTGGCGGTCGCCGCCGGGCTGCTGGTGCTGACCGCCCTGCTGGCCGCGGCGATCCGTCCAGCGCCGCGCGGCCGGCTGGACTCCGCCATTGCCAGCCTGTCGGCGTCGGTTCCGTGGCTGATCGCCCTGGCGCTGGGCATCACAGGTTGGGAGATCCTGACCGCCAAGCTCAATCTGCTGCCCCGGCCCTTCTTCGTCCCGCCGCAGGCGCTGCTGGAGGTCTATCTCGACGATTGGCCGCGGCTGCTCGACTGCTTCGCCGCTTCGCTGAGGCTGCTGGTCACCGGCTATGCCGTGGGTTCGATCCTTGGCGTGGTGACCGGCGTCGCCATCGGCTGGTCGCGCGCGGTTGGCTATTGGGTCCATCCGGTTCTGCGGCTGATCGGCCCGCTGCCGGCCACCGCCTGGCTGCCCATCGCCTTCTTCGCCTTCCCCACCAGCTGGAGCGCCAGCGTCTTCCTGATCGCGCTGGCCAGCGGCGTGCCGGTGACCGTCCTCACCTGGTCGGGCGTGGCCGGGGTCAACAGCGCCTATTACGACATCGCCCGCACGCTGGGGGCCTCCCCGCGCTTCCTGGTGCTGAAGGTGGCCGTCCCGGCGGCGATGCCGCATGTCTTCGTCGGGCTGTTCATGGGGCTGGGCGCCTCCTTCGCCGTTCTGGTGGTGGCGGAGATGCTGGGCGTGAAGTCCGGCGTCGGCTGGTACCTGCAATGGGCCCAGGGCTGGGCCGCCTACGGCAACATGTACGCGGCCCTGCTGGTGATGGCGCTGCTCTGCTCCGGTCTGGTGACGCTGCTGTTCCGCGTCCGCGACCGCCTGCTCGCCTGGCAGAAGGGAATGCTCAAATGGTAGCGCTTGAGACTGCTGACACCCAAGCCGGGGTGGCCGGCATGACCATCGACGTGCAGGCGGTCAGCCACAGCTTCGAACTGCATGGTGCGCCGTTGCCGGTGCTGGACGGGGTGGAGCTGCGGGTCGAGCCCGGCGAGCTGGTCGCCCTGCTGGGGCCGAGCGGCTGCGGCAAGTCCACCCTGCTGCGCCTCGTCGCCGGACTGGAATCGCCGAGCCATGGCCGCATCCTGGCCGACGGCCGTCCGATCACCGGTCCCGACCCGTCCCGCGTCGTCGTCTTCCAGGACCCGACGCTCTATCCCTGGCGGACCGTGCGCGACAATGTCGCCCTGGGGCTGGAGGCGCGCGGCCTGCTGCGCTCCCAAGGGCACCGGATCGACAAGGCACTGGCGCTGGTCGGGCTGACCGGCTTCGAAAGAGCCTATCCGCATCAACTGTCCGGCGGTATGGCCCAGCGCGCGGCGCTGGCCCGCGCCCTGGTCAACGACCCCCGCCTGCTGATTCTCGACGAACCGCTGGGCAAGCTGGACAGCCTGACCCGGCTGGCGATGCAGAGCGAGCTGGTCGATCTATGGCGCAGTTCTGGCTTCACCGGCCTGCTGGTCACCCACGACATCGAAGAGGCGCTGTTCATGGCGACCCGCGTGATCGTGTTCAGCGGTCGCCCGGCCCGCATCAAGGCCGACCTGCCCGTGGACCGCCCCTATCCCCGCCACCGCGGCGATCCCGTCCTGACCGAGCTTCGCCACCGCATTCTCGAACTGCTCGGCCTTGCCGAGACTTGGTGAGGACACCCGACCATGCCCGACAGCTTCCCCCCCGCCACCGTCACCCCCAACCTGTCTCGTCTGCGCAGCTTCATCGCCGACTTCACCCGGCTGGTGGAGCGGCATGGCGACGACGAACCCGCCCTGCTCGATGCCGGCCGCGCCCTGCTGGCCCGGCTGATCGCCGACGACGACTGGCTGCCCGACGCCTATGCCCGGCCCGACCCGGTGCACTACCGCCAGTATCTGCTGCATTGCGACCCGTACGAGCGCTTTTCCGTCGTCAGCTTCGTCTGGGGGCCGGGGCAGCGCACGCCGATCCACGACCACACCGTCTGGGGCCTCGTCGGCATCCTGCGGGGGGCGGAACGCTCGCAACGCTACGACCTCCAGCCGCAGGGCGGCCCGCCCGTCGCCTCTCCGCCCGAAATCCTGAAGGCCGGGGCGGTCGAGGCGGTGTCGCCCCACATCGGAGATGTCCATGCGATCTCCAACGCACTGCCCGACCGGCCGTCCATCAGCATCCATGTCTATGGCGGCAACATCGGCGCGGTCCGGCGGTCGGTGTTCGACCCGCTGACCGGCCAGCACAAGCCCTTCATCTCCGGCTATGCCAACAGCGCCCTGCCCAACCTGTGGGACCGCTCGCAGCCCGTCCCCCACGCCGCCTGAGGATTCGTCACCGCCATGACCGCAGCAGTCACCGCATCCGCGCCGCTCGCCACCCGCCACCCCGCCGACATCCGCCGTGCCTGGATCGAGCGCGACGAGGTCGCCCTGCTCGACGCGCGGGAGGAAGGCCCCTATTCGCTGTCCCACCCGCTGTTCGCCGTTTCCGTCCCGCTGAGCCGGGTCGAGCTGCTGGCCTACGACCTGCTGCCGCGGCGCGACGTGCCCATCACCGTCTATGACAACGGCGAAGGTTATGCCGAGCCCGCCGCCCGCCGGCTTCAGGCGCTGGGCTACGGCGACGTGACCCTGCTGGAAGGCGGGCTGGCCGGCTGGACCGCCGCCGGCTTCGAGGTCTACCGGGACGTGAACGTGCCCAGCAAGGCCTTCGGCGAGTGGGTCGAACACCATCGCCACACCCCCTCGCTGCCGGCGGCGGAGGTCAAGGCGCTGCTCGACGCCAAGGCCGATCTGGTCATCCTCGACGCCCGCCGTTTCGAGGAATACCGCACCATGTCGATCCCCGGCGGCATCAGCGTGCCGGGCGCCGAGCTGGTCAAGCGCGTCCACGACATCGCCCCCAACCCCGACACGCTGGTGGTGGTCAACTGCGCCGGCCGCACAAGGTCGATTATCGGAACCCAGTCGCTGGTCAATGCCGGCATCCCCAACCGGGTCGCCGCCCTGCGCAACGGCACCATCGGCTGGACGCTGGCCGGGCTGACACTGGACAGCGGGCGCGACGGCCGCTTCCCGGACGTCTCGGCAGAGGGCGACGCCGCCGGCCGCCGGGCGGCGCGCGCGGTCGCCGACCGGGCCGGCGTCGGCCGGATCGACGCGGCAACGCTCGGCCGCTTCCGCGGCGACGAGCGCCGGACGCTCCATCTGTTCGATGTGCGCACACCGGATGAGTACGAAGCCGGCCACCTGTCGGGCTTCCGCCACGCCGCCGGCGGCCAGCTGGTCCAGGCGACCGACGAGTATGTGGCGGTGCGCGGCGCCCGCATCGTCCTGGCCGACGATCCGGCCGGCGGAGGCGGCCCGCGCGCCGACATGACCGCCTCCTGGCTGTCGCAGCTCGGCTGGGAGGTGCATGTGCTGGAGGGCGATGTCTCCGCGCTCGCCAGCGAGAGCGGCCCCGACCGCCGCCGCCTGCCGCCGGAACCGGAAGTGGGGGCCGAGACCATCGCGCCGCGCGACCTGCTGGCCCTGCTGGAGACTGGCGAGGCGGCGGTGATCGACATCACCCGCAGCCCGCGCTACCGCGCCGGCCACATTCCGGGAGCCTATTTCTCCACCCGCGCCCGGCTGGCCGGCACCATTGCCCGCCTGCCCAAGGGGGTCCGCCCGGTGCTGACCTGCGGCGACGGCACGCTGACCCGCTACGCCGTCGCCCACTTTCCCGCTGGCGAGCGCCCGCTGCTGCTGGAAGGCGGCACAAAGGGCTGGGTGGCTGCCGGACTGCCGCTCAGCACCGATCTCGACCGGTTGGGCGGCGATCCCGACGACGTCTACAAGCGCCCCTATGAGGGCACCGACAACAGCGCCGCCGCCATGCAGGGCTACATCGACTGGGAGCTTGAACTGGTCGACCAGCTGAAGCGCGACGGCGCCCACAATTTCCACGTGATTTGAAGGAGCCTGCCATGACCATGCTCTCCCTTCCGTCCCGGCAGCTCACCCGCCGCCATGCCCTCAGCCTCGGTAGCGCCGCGCTCGCCGCCGGGCTCGCTCCCCTGCGGCCGGCACATGCGGCCATTCCCGCCGGCACCGTGCTGAAGGTCGGCGACCAGAAGGGCGGCGTCCAATCGGTGCTGGAGGCCGCCGGGCTTTTGGCCGACCTGCCCTACCGCATCGAATGGAGTCAGTTCCCGGCCGCCGCCCCCCTGCTGGAGGCGCTGAACGCCGGCGCCATCGAGGTCGGCTATGCCGGCGATGCGCCGACCACCTTTGCGCTGGCCGCCGGCACCTCGGCCAGGATCATCGGCGCCGTCCGCTCCAACCCGCAGAGCACCACCATCCTGGTGCCGGGCACCTCCCCCATCCGCAACGTGGCCGACCTGAAGGGCAAGACCATCGGCACCGGGCGCGGCTCCATCGGCCATTACCTCGTTCTGGCGGCGCTGAAGGCGAACGGGCTGAAGCCGGACGACGTGAAGATCGCCTTCCTGCTGCCGTCGGACGCCAAGTCGGCGCTGGCTGCCGGCTCGATCGACGCATGGTCGACCTGGGGCATCTATGTGTCGCAGGCGCTGCTGGTGGACGGTGCCCGCGCGGTCGTGACCGGGACCGGCCTGATGAGCGGCCTGTCCTATCAGTCCGCCACGCTGGAGGCGATCTCCACCAAGCGCGAGGCGTTGACCGACCTGATCCGCCGCTTCGCCACCGCCCGGCTGTGGGCGCTGGAGAACAGCGACGCCTATGCCGGCATCTGGGCCAGAACGGTCGGCGTCGATCCCGCCATCGCCCGCCACACCTTCGGCGTCGAGCGGGCGCGGCCGGTCGCCATCGACGCCTCGGTCATCGCCGACCAGCAGGCGACCTCCGATGTCTGGCGCGAATTCGGCATCATCCCCAAGCGGCTGGATGCGGCGGCCATCTTCGATCCCGGCTTCAACAGCGCGCTGCCGGCCTGACGGCGCCGAACCGCGGGATGGCGATGCCGGATGGCGATGTTGCCCACCAACCTCGACATGGATGTGCTGCGGGCGCTGGTGATCGCCATGGAGCATGGCGGCTTCGCCCGTGCCGCCGAGCGGCTCGGCCGGACCCAGTCGGCCATCAGCCTGCAAATGAAGAAGCTGGAGGAGCAGGTCGGCCAGCCGTTGTTCCGCAAGGCCGGCCGCACGGTGGCGCTGACCGACGCTGGCGACCTGTTGCTGGGCTATGCCCGTCGCATCGTCGCCCTGAACGACGAGGCGCTGTCCGCGGCCCGGGGCCGGGCGATGGACGGCACCGTGCGGGTCGGCTTTCCCCAGGATCTGGCCGAACGCTGGCTGCCAACCGTGCTCGGCCCCTTCCACCGAGCCCACCCCCGCATCCATGTCGAGGCTCAGGTCGGCCGCGGGCGCGAGTTGCGCGAGCGGGTGGCGCAGGGGACGCTCGACCTTGCCCTGGCTTTCGGCGAGATCGGCAACGGGTCCACAGCCGCGGCAGCCGGTGCGGTCACTTTGGCCCATCTGCCGGTGGCCTGGGTCGCGCCGGACGGCTTCCGCGCCGACCCGGAGGGTCCGCTGCCGCTGGCGCTGCTCGACGCGCCCTGCATGTTCCGCCAGCACGGCATCGACCGTCTGGATGGCGGCGGGCGCCCCTGGCGCATCACCTTCACCAGCCCCAGCCTGTCCGGCCTGTGGGCGGCGGTGGAAGCCGGGCTGGGGGTGACGGTCCGCACACCTCTCGGCCTGCCCGACACTCTGGCAGCTCTTGAGCCGCATCATGGCCTGCCGGAACTGGGCTCGGTCCCGCTGGAACTGCATCGCGCTCCGTCCGCCGCCAACCCGGCGGTTGAGCGCCTGCATGGCATCCTGGCGGACTCGCTGACCGCGGTCCTGCGCGACGCGGGCGCACAGTAATCACACAAAAATACCGTTACTTAAGTTTTTCTCAACAGTGCAGTTTGTGTTTTTTGTTTTTCCTATTCACGCAATAGGAATAGTCTTTCTCCCGTAGCCACCGCAACAGACCGCCATCGGGAGGAACCATGACGGCAACCACCGCGACCCAACGGTCGGGAAACCGATCCCTGACATGGGCGCTTCCGGCCAGTTTGCGCCGCTGTGCGGTGCCGCTGGCTCTGCTGGTTCTTTGGCAGACCAGCGTTGGGCTGGGTTGGATATCCACCCGCTCCATCCCCTCGCCGAGCCAGATCCTCACCGCCTTTTGGGACCTGACGGTCAGCGGCGAGCTGGCGGTGCATCTGCTGGTTTCGCTCGGCCGGGTCAGTGCCGGGCTCGCCATCGGCGTGTCGGCCGGAACCGTCTGCGCCCTGATCGCCGGCCTGTCGCGGCGGGGCGAGGATGCGCTGGACGCGCTGCTCCAGATGCTGCGCACCCTGCCCCATCTGGCGCTGGTACCGCTGTTCATCCTGTGGTTCGGCATCGGCGAGACGCCGAAGATCGCGCTCGTCGCGCTCGGCACCGCCTTCCCGATCTACCTGAACCTGTTCGCCGGCATCCGCACCGTCGACGCCAAGGTGGTGGAGGCCGTCTCCACCCTGGGCCTGACCCGATGGGAGATGATCGTCCAGGTCATCCTGCCGGGCGCCCTGCCCGCCTTCCTGACCGGACTGCGCTATGCGCTCGGCGTGGCATGGCTCAGCCTCGTGGTGGGCGAACAGATCAACGCCTCCAGCGGCATCGGCTATCTGGCGATGACGGCGCGGGAGTTCCTGCGCACCGACGTGATCATCGTCGCCCTGATCGTCTACGCCATCCTCGGCCTGCTCGCCGACCTGATCGTCCGCTTCATCGAACGCCGGGCGTTGGTCTGGCGCCCGGCCTTCATCAAGGAGTGACCCTCCATGAGCCAAGCCCTGTCCCGGATCCCCGTCTCCCAATCCACGAACGGCAAGCCCGTCGTCAGCGTCCGCGGTCTCGTCCGCAATTTCGGCAACGGCAATGTGCTGGACGGCCTGTCGCTCGACCTACAGCCGGGCTCCTTCACCGCCCTGCTCGGCCGCTCCGGCTGCGGCAAGTCCACGCTGCTCCGCACCCTGGCCCGCCTCGACCCGGCACCGGAAGGCACGGTGCAGCTTCCCGACGAGCGCGCCGTGGTGTTCCAAGAGCCGCGGCTGGTGCCCTGGATGCGGGTGCTGCGCAACGTCACGCTGGGCCTGCGCCATCCGGAGGCCGAGGCCCGCGGCCTTGCGGCGCTGGCGGAGGTCGGGCTGTCCCACCGCAGCCGCGCCTGGCCGCTGACCCTGTCGGGCGGCGAGGCGCAGCGGGCCGCGCTGGCCCGCGCCCTGGTCCGCGAACCGCGCCTGCTGCTGCTGGACGAGCCCTTCGCGGCGCTGGACGCGCTGACGCGGATGCGCATGCAGGGGATGGTGGAGACGCTGTGGCGCGCCCATGCCCCCGCCGTCCTGCTGGTGACGCATGACGTGGACGAGGCGCTGCTGCTGGCCGACCGCGCCGTGGTGATGGCGGACGGCAAGATCGCCGCCGACATCCCGATCCCCCTCTCCCGCCCGCGCCGCCACGGCGATCCCGGCTTCATCGCGCTGCGCTCCCGCCTGCTGGCCGAGCTTGGCGTCGACGAAGAGCATCTGGCCGCACGGGAACCGCAGCGCACCGAGACCAGGGCAACCGGCACGAAACCCGGCGGCTACGGCCTGCCCGCCGGCGCCGCCGCAGCACCCAGCCTTTGAAATCACGAATGCCGATGGACCCGCACGCCATGACGACACACCTTGTGCGCCTCCCCTCCATGCCCCTCGGCCGCCGCGGCCTGTTGTGTGGAGCCTGCGGAGCCCTGGCGCTGGGCACCCTGCCCAGCCTCTCGCAGGCCACCTCCGGCCCGGCATCGGAAACCGTTCTGCGCATCGCCGACTACAAGGCTTTGGACGGGCTGGCGCTGGAGGCGTCCGGCAATGCCGGGTCCGGCTTCCGGTCGCAGTTCGCCGAGTTCGCCTCGGGCAACCTGATCGTCGAGGCGATCAACGCCGGCTCCATCGATGTCGGCTCCAGCAGCGAGATCCCGCCCGCCTTCGGCATCGCCGCCGGCGCCCGGCTGTCCATCGTCGCCGTGGTCAAGGACGACGTGAACTGGCAGGTGGTGCTGGTGCCGCAAGGCAGCCCGATCCAATCGGTCGCCGACCTGAAGGGCAAGCGCGTCGGCTATGTCCGCGCCACCACCACGCAATATTACCTCGCCAAGATGCTGGGCGAAGCGGGCCTGCGCTTCACCGACATCCAGGCGATCAGCCTGACCCCGTCGGAGGGACAGGCCGCCTTCGAGCAGGGCGCGCTCGATGCCTGGGCGATCTACGGCTACTCGGTGCCCTTCGCCATCAAGAAGGGGGCGCGGGTCCTCGTCACCTCCAACGGCTATCTGTCGGGCAACTACCTGTATCTCGCCTCGCCCGACGCGCTGGCCGATCCGGGCAAGTCCGCCGCCATCGGCGATTATTTCCTCCGGCTGCGCCGCGCCTTCGCCTGGCGCGCCGCCAATCTGGAGCGCTGGGCGCAGGTCCATTCCGCCGCCATCGGCGTGCCGGTCGAAACCGACCTGGAAATCCTGCGCAGGAATTCCCGCCAGCGCGATCTGGCGCCGATCGCCGATGCCGACATCGCGTCCGCCCAGAACGTCGCCGACATCTTCCACCAGCTGGGCGTGCTGCCCAAGCGCATCGACATCGCCCCGGCCTTCGACCGCCGCTTCACCGACATCCTCTCGCGTCCGCTCAGCTAGCCGACGCCTTCCCGATTCCTCGCCAGCCACAGATATTAGGGGACCATCGCCATGACAGCCACCCACAGCACGTCGGCCCATCCGCTCCGCTTCGTCGGCTTCGTCGGCAACCACAATGCGTCGGAGATCATCCCGCGCCAGGGTCCGGTGGTGGACCGCGACTATATCGAGACGGTCGCCAAGGCGCATGAGCTGGGCGGCTTCGATTCGGTGCTCCAGGCCTTCCATGCCGACGCGCCGGACAGCCTGCAGGTCAGCCAGCACATCACAAGCGTCACCGACCGGCTGGGCGTGCTGATCGCCCACCGTCCCGGCTTCCAGGCGCCGACCATCCTCGCCCGCCAGCTTGCGACCCTCGACCAGCTGAGCCGCGGCCGCGTCGCCATCAACGTCATCACCGGTGCCGAGCGCAGCGAGCTTGCCCGCGACGGCAACCTTGTGGACGACAAGGACGACCGCTACGCCCGCACGTCGGAGTTCCTCGACATCGTCCGCGCCGAATGGACCAGCGACAAGCCCTTCGACTACCAGGGCCGCTTCTATCAGGTCGAGAAGGCCTTCTCGCAGGTGAAGCCCTACAACCCGTCGAGCATCCCGGTGTGGATCGCCGGCGCGTCCGCCGCAGCCGTCGAGGTGGCCGGGCGCCATGCCGACACCTATGCGGTGTGGGGCGAGACCCACGACCAGGTGCGCGAGCTGCTCGCCCGCGTGCGCGCCGCCGTCGCCAAGGCGGGCCGTCCGCAGCCGGCCTTCAGCCTGTCGCTGCGCCCGATCCTGGCAGAAACCGAGGACGCCGCCTGGGCCAAGGCCGAAGCCATCTACGAAAAGGCCAAGGCGCTGCTGGAGAAGACCGGCTTCACCCGGGGCGATCTGCCGAACAACGAGGGTGCCCGCCGCCTGCTCGCCATCGCGGATAAGGGCCACCGCCACGACAAGCGCCTGTGGACCGCCATCGCCGCCCTGACCGGGGCGAAGGGCAACTCCACGTCGCTGGTCGGCACGCCGGATCAGGTCGCCGACGCCCTGCTCGACTATTACGACCTCGGCGTCACCACCTTCCTGATCCGTGGCTTCGACCCGTTGCCCGACGCCATCGCCTATGGCCGCGACCTGCTGCCGCGCGTCCGCCAGCTGGTGGCCGAGCGCCAGCGCGCCCAGGCCGTCGCGGCGGAGTAGGCATCGTGCCGGCACCGTCTCCGGTCATCCTCAACCAGCTTGGCCCGGTCGTGGGGGAGCGCATCACCGCCCACCCTTCCCGGCCCACGGTGCTGGCGCATGAGGCCGGCCGCGCGCCCTGGCAGGTCCCGGCCGGGGTCGAGGTTCTGCTGACCCGTCCGCTGATCGGGTGGGAGGCGGCGCCCGCAGCCCCTCCCCCCGGCTGGGGTGACGGCCTGCGCTGGATCCAGTCGGCGTCCACCGGCATGGATTTCTACCCGCCCTGGCTGCTCGACGGTGCCCCGGTCGTCACCTGCACCCGCGGCGTGTCGGCGGTCGCCATCGCCGACTACGTGATGACGGCCATCCTCACCTTCGAGAAGCGGTGGAACGCCATCCGCCTCGCCGGACCGGAGGGCTGGCGGCGCGAGACGCTGGGCAGCCTGTCCGGCAAACGCCTGGGGCTGGCCGGCTTCGGCGCCATCGGCCGCGCGGTGACCGAGCGAGCGCTCGCTTTCGGGATGACCGTCGGGGCGGTCCGCCGCTCCGGCTGGGCCGAACCGGAACCGGGCGTCGAGCCGTTCGCCAGGTTGGAGGAGCTGGCAGCGGTCAGCGACCATCTGATCCTTGCCCTGCCGCTGACCGCCGCCACCCGCGGGCTGGTGAGCGGGGACCTGCTGGCGCAGGCCAAGCCGGGGCTGCATCTGGTCAACGTCGCCCGCGGCGCGCTGGTCGATCAGGACGCCCTGCTCGCCGCCATCGACGGCGGCCGGATCGCCGGTGCCACGCTCGACGTGACCGACCCCGAACCGCTGCCCGCCGGCCATCCCTTCTACAGCCATCCCGCGATCCGGCTGACACCGCATGTCTCGTGGTCCGCCCCGGACTTCGACCGGCGGCTGGCCGACCGCATCCTCGCCAACCTCGACGCCTACGCGCGCGGCGAACCGCTGCGCGACGTGGTGGATGCAGGCACCGGCTACTGACCCTTTCCCGACGGAGCCCCCGCCCGATGACCCACATCCAGCCCCGCCCGCGCAAATTCTGGCCGCCGGTCGATCCGGTCAGCTACACCAGCGTCGAGGAGGAACGGCAGCACCGCAAGCAACGGCTCGCCGCCACCTTCCGCCTGTTCGGCCGCTACGGCTTCGACCAGGGGCTGGCCGGCCATGTCACCGCCCGCGACCCCGAGCATCCCGACCGCTTCTGGATCAACCCGCTGGGCCAGCATTTCCGCACCATCAGGGTATCGGATCTGCATCTGGTCGACGGCGACGGCACCATCCTGCAGGGCGACCGCGCCATCAACCAAGCCGGCTTCACCATCCATTCCGCCATCCACCGGGCGCGTCCCGACGTGGTGGCCGCCGCTCATACCCATTCGACCTACGGCAAGGCATGGTCGGCGCTCGGCCAGCTGCTCGCCCCGCTGAGCCAGGATGCCGCGGCCTTCTACGAGGATCAGGTCATTTTCAACCCCTATTCCGGCGTCGTCCTGACCGAAGGCGAGGGCAAGCGGCTGGTCGAGGCGCTGGGCGACCGGAAGCTGGCGATCCTGAAGAACCACGGCCTGCTGACCGTCGGCCCGAGCGTCGAGGCCGCCGCTTGGTGGTTCATCAGCGCCGACAACGCCGCCCACACCCAGCTGCTGGCCGAGGCCGCCGGCCGGCCCCAGCCCATCGACCATGAAACGGCCCTGCTGACCCGGTCGCAGGTCGGCACCCACCAGGGCGGCGCCTACAACTTCCACCCGCTGTGGGAGTGGATCGTGGCGGCCGAACCCGACCTGCTCGACTGACCCTGTCCCGTCCCACCTTTCGCGAAAGCACAAGAACGATGACCGCGAATCCCGCCCTTTCCCAACTCCGCCCCCTCTCCCGCCGCGGCCTGATCGCCGCCGGCGCCGTCGCCCTCGCCGCCCCCTTCGTGCTGCGCCGCAGGGCGGTGGCGGCGGAGCCGCTGCGCCTGTCCTGGAACGCGGGGGCCGTCTGCTTCTCCGCCGTGCCGCTGGCCTTCCAGCTCGACCTGTTCAAGAAGCACGGGCTGGAGGTCGAGCTGGTCAACTTCACCGGCTCCACCGACCAGCTGCTGGAAGCCATCGCCACCGGCAAGGCCGATGCCGGCGTCGGCATGGCGCTGCGCTGGCTGAAGCCGCTGGAGCAGGGTTTCGACGTGAAGATCTCCGCCGGCCTGCATGGCGGCTGCATGCGGTTGTTCGGGGCGAAGGCAGCGGGGGTGAAGACGGTGCTCGACCTGCCGGGCAAGGTGATCGGCGTCAGCGACATGGCCAGCCCGTCGAAGAACTTCTTCTCGGTCGTGCTGACCAAGTTCGGCCTCGACCCCAACAAGGACGTCGAATGGCGCCAGTTCCCCGCCGACCTGCTGGGGCTGGCGGTGGAGAAGGGCGAAATCCACGCCATCGCCGACGGCGACCCGCTGGTGTGGAGCCAAACCAAGAACCCGCAGATGGTGGAGATCACCAACAACGTCTGCGGCGAGTTCGCCACCCGCACCTGCTGCCTCGTCGGTGTGCGCGGCAGCCTGCTGCGCGACAACCGCCCGGCGGCCAAGGCGCTGACCACAGCGCTGATCGAGGCGCAGCACGCGGCCTACGCCGACCTGCGCGCCGCCGCCGCGGCCTATGCGCCCTTCGCCCCGAAATTCCCGGTGGAAGAGCTGGAGGCGATGCTGCGCAGCCACGCCCACAATGTCACCCCCATCGGCGACGAGTTGCGCCAGCAGCTGGCGCTTTACACCGACGAGCTGAAGAGCGTGTCGGTCATCAAGCGCTCGACCGACAGCCAGCGCTTCGCCGGGCGCATCACGGTCGACCTCGCCTGAATCGGTTCCACTGCAGCGGGATTGCCTGCCATGCCCTTCGACGATCTGCCCTTTTCGGCCTCTCCGTTCGGCGGGACCGCCCCGGCCCCGGCGGTCGACCCGTCGCTGATCGCTGCCCTCTCGGCGGAGTTCGCGACGCGTGCCGCGGAGCATGACGCCGCGGCCAGCTTCCCCTTCGAGAATTTCCAGCGGCTGGCATCGTTCGGGCTGCCGGCGCTGGTCACTCCGGAGGCGGCGGGCGGCAAGGGCGGCGGGCTGCGCGATGCGCTGGCGGTCGTGAACGGGATCGCCGCCGGCGAGCCGTCCACCGCCCTGGTCCTGGTGCTGCAATATGTCATCCACAACCAGCTCTGGCGCGGGTCAGCCTGGCCGGAGGCGCTGCGCGAGCGCATCGCCCGCTCCGCCGCGACCGACGGCGCGCTGGTCAACATCCTGAGGGTGGAGCCGGAGCTGGGCACGCCGCACCGCGGCGGCCTGCCGGCGACGGTGGCGCGCAAGGTGCCGGGCGGCTGGCGCCTCTCAGGCACCAAGATCTACTCCACCGGCATTCCGGCGCTGTCCTGGCTCGGCGTCTGGGCCCGCACCGACGATGCGGAACCGCTGGTCGGCACCTGGGTGGTCCCGCGCGGCACCGGGCTGGCCGAACAGGGGATCGAGGTGCGGGAGACCTGGAACCACATCGGCATGCGCGCCAGCGGCAGCCACGAGGTGGTCTTCCACGACGTCTTCGTCCCCGACGACCATGCCGGCGAGCTGCGCCCGCCCGCCGGCTGGGCCGCCCCCGATGCCGTCGCCACCGCCTGGATGGCCACCCTGTTCAGCGGCGTCTATGACGGCGTCGCCCGCTCCGCCCGCGACTGGCTGGTCGGCTTCCTGCACGCCCGCAAGCCGACAGGGCTGAACGGTGGGTCGCTCGCCACCGTTCCCCGCCTGCAGGAGGCGCTCGGCGGGATCGAGGCGCTTCTGCTGACCAACCGCATCCTCCTGCGCTCCCTGTCGGCGGCGGTCGACGGCGTCACGCTGCCCTCGCAGAGCGACGCCCTGCTGGTGAAATATACGGTGACGAACAACGCCATCGACGCGGTGGCGCGGGCGCTGGAGGTCACCGGCAATCCCGGCCTGTCGCGCGACAACCCGCTGGAGCGCCACCACCGCGATGTCCTGTGCGCCCGCGTCCACGCCCCACAGAACGACATGATCCTGGCCGGGGCCGGACGGGCCGCCCTGTCACGGTGAACGGCAGGCCGTCAGTGTGGGGACCGGCGGAAGCGGACGGTCCGCCTCAGAGTGCGATTCACGTCTCAAGAGCCAGAGCCGGAACCGTGAATCGCACGAAGAACCATAAAGTTAGAGTCTGTCCGAAGCGTCAATAAGCATCAAACAGACTCTAGAATTTCACCGTCATGCCGGCGATGAAGGACCGTCCCGCCCCCGGAAGCGCGCCGGCCGTGCCCCGGCTTCCCCCTGCCCGGAAATCGGCATAGTCGACACCGCCCAGCGGCAGGTAATATTGCCGGTCGAACAGGTTTTCGACGCCGGCATCGACCCGGACGTTGGCCCACTCGTACCCCGTCCGCAGATTGACCAGCGCATAGCTGGGCGTCTTCGGCTCGTTACGCGCCGCTTCCACCCTGTCCTTGCGGGCGGTCGCCTGCAACTCGACGGCGCTGTTCCAGCCGCCCAGCCGATGTTCCATCGTCAGCAGGGCGTTCAGCGGCATGATGTGATAGAGCGCGTCGCCGGTGTCGAGGTTGCGGCCATGCACCCACCCGACCACGCCGGACAGGCGGAAGGAGCCGATTCCTTCATCCTCGTACAGCCCGGCCGCCGCCGACAGGTTGGCACCGACCAGGATGGCGTCATGATTGGCGAAGCGCAGCTTGACGAAGCCGTTGCCCAGCGTGCCGATCCGCTCGACGTCGATGAAATCCTGCACATAGGTGTAATAGGGGGTCAGCTTGACCTCCCAGGATTTGCGGGTGGCATCGTGCAGCGACAGGGTGGTGCTGACGGTGTTGGCGATCTCGGGCTTGAGGTCGGGGTTGCCGACATAGCCGTTCGCGTCGCCGAACCAGCCGTTCATGCTGCTCGACATCGCGCCGGTGCCCCAGGCGTAACGCTCGTAGAGATTGGGCGAGCGGGTCTTGCGGGCGTAGCCGGCTTCGATGGAGCTGGTATCGGAAGGGGTGTAGCGGACCAGTGCCGTCGCATCGAAATTGACGTCGGTTCGGCCATGGCCGCGGGCGTTGAAGGCGCGTGCGTCGGCCGCATCGGGGTTGGCCATCGGCATCATGCCCATGCCCATGCCAAGGCTGTTCTGCCAGGAATAGGGCTGCACGGCGCCGGTGTCCATCCACACCACGTCGTTGCGCACGCCGAGCAGCGTCGTCCAGGCCGGCGACCAGGTCGCCTCCCACTCGGCGAAGGTGCCGAGGCGGTTGCGGGTGCCGTCCTTGACGTTCCAGAAGGTCAGCGGACTCATCATCATGCTGCCCGCCACCGGATCCCACCAGTCGTCCAGATGGGTGTGGCGGAACTCACTGCCGACCCGCAGGGTGTCGCGCACCGACAGCGGCAGGGTCGCCTTGACCGAATAGCCGGCGTCGGTGGTCAGCGTGTCCATCGGCATGCCGCCGCCAGCGGTGCCGCCCTTGTCCTCCAGGAAATTCATGGTGTGCCGGGTCCGCCGCCAGTTGGCGCGGGCGTCGAGACTTCCCCAGTCGAAGGCCCCTTCGTACCGGCCGTTCAGGAAAGCGGTGCGGTTGTCGGTCAGATCCATGCGCTGGGTGGGAAATCCCTGGTAGGGCATGGTCTGGATGCCGCCCTGCAGCGTGACCTGATGCCCATCGCGGCGTGCCCCGAACGTCACCGCATTGTCCTGCACGTTGTAGAGGGTCGAACGGACGGTCTGGCCGTTGCCGGCCTTGTAGTTCCCGGCCCGACTCCAGGATCCGCTGTAGCCCAGGCTGAGGCTGTCGGTGGCGACGGACGCCTCCGCCGCTCCGGTCACGCCGCGGCCGTTGGACCGGTAGAAGGCCGACAGCTTGCCTTCGGTGTGCACCGCCTCGCCGGCCGGGGCGAAGACCGGGGGCGCACTTTCGGCAGCGATGGTGCCGGCGATGCTGTCGCCGCCGGCGCTGACCGGCGTGATCCCAGCCAGAACCTCGATCTTCGACAGGCGCGTCGGCGTGATGGTGGACAGCGCCGGGTTCATCTGGTTCGGGCAGGCGGGCGCGATGGGCGCGCCGTCGACCAGCACATTGACGCGGTCGGCGCCCAGCCCGTTCAGCGCCGGCAGGCTCGACACGCCGCCATTGCCGTAAAGGCTGACACCGGGCAGGCCGCGCAACAGGGCCGCGACATCGGCGGTGGTGGGCCGGCGGGTGGCCAGCCCATCCCCGCCCAGGGCGGTGCCGGCGGCCAGAGCATCGTCCGGGCCTGCGGTCACCGAAATCGCAGGAAGCGATTGGGCAGGCGGCGGAGCAAACGGCGGAACGGTCTGGGCGGACACACCGGCGGGAAACAATGCGGCGGGGAACAGTGCGGTGAGGGCAGCACCGGACAGCAGGCCAGCGCGCAGGGCGCCGGCCGCGGTGAAACGCAACGTCATGGAATATCTCGATCTGAGGCCAGCCGAACACGGCCCCGCGCCATCGGCGCGAAGGATCTGCAAGGCTGCGAACAGGGAAGGTCGGCAAGGGCGGGTTGCCGCGCGGAGGTCCCGCGTTGCGATCCCGCAATTCCAGCCTCAAACCGGTGGCGCGCGGGCCTGGAGGGTGGAGAGGAACCGGCCAGCGGCGATCACGTCACCGGGCAGGGCTTCCGGGCTGTGCCGCCCCGCCGATGCACGCGTCATCCCCAGGTCCGGCGGCGGCATCGCCAGTCCGCCGATCAACGGACAGAGCGGACAGGAGCCGCCGGACATCAGGAGATCGCCTTGGAGCAGATCGCCTTGGCCCAAATCGCTTCTCGCCGGATCGCCTGCAGTTCCGTGATCGTCCAGCACCACGGTCTTGAACCCGTCCGGCGTGCAGATGACGATCCGGCTGCTTTCGGCCGCAGTGGCGGAAGCGATGACGGCGGGCATCCAGGCCCAGGCAACGACCTGCAACAGCAGCGCAAGCACGCCGGCCGCAAGGCCGGCCCGTCGCGTGGGTCGCAATTTGTCCTGGCTCGCGCTCATGCCGATCCGTGCATCGATCCGTCGCGCGGGCAACCGCACGCATTGGGTGCGGCACATTAGCCGAATTGCCTAACGGAGATCAGCGGCATTTTCCCGCAGGCCGCCAAATCCGGCGGCGAACTTCAGCTTGCAGAGCGCGCAGCACCAATGTATGTAACGTTATAACATAACATTTTAGCGCCGGACTTTTCGATGCATTCGCTCGTTCGCAAAGCTTGACCGCCGCCGCCGCGTCGCTCATGAATGGTCCCGGTTCTGGTTCTTCCGGCGGTTCGCCGCCGGAAGCTAAGAGGGAACCCGGTGAGCCGCCGCCCCTGAGACGGGGAATGCGGTGAGGCCGGGGCTGCCCCCGCAACTGTGAGCGGCGAGCCATACCGTCATTTCAAGCCACTGGCGCCCATCGGCGCTGGGAAGGCCCGACGGACCGGCGACGACCCGCAAGCCAGGAGACCTGCCAGCACCACAACGAAACGTCCTCGGGCGGGGTGTCCCGGTGGAACGCTTGCCATGCGTGTGCCCGGACTCCGCTCCGGTCTCGCCCGCGTGATCCGCAAGACGTCCGCCTTGTCTCCCCGTCGGCAAAGACAGGAAGCACGGATGGCGTCAGCGCCCTTCCCCACACAGGCACCGCTCCCTCCCCCCGCCGTCGCGGTGGAGCGGCTGAGCTGCCGGCTGGCCGGCCGCATGGTCCTGTCGGACATCGGCTTCTCGGTCGCCGGAGGCGTGATCCTCGGCATCCTCGGGCCGAACGGCTCGGGCAAGACCACGCTGCTGCGCTGCCTCGCCGGCCTGCAAACCCCGTCCGCCGGCCGGGTCCTCATCGAAGGCGACGATCCGCGCGCCTTGCCGCCGGTCGAACTGGCCCGCCGGCTGGCGCTCCAGGCGCAGGATTCCACCGCGGCACTCGGCTTCACCGTGCGCGACGTGGTCGGCATGGGACGGCTGGCCCACCGCCGTTCCCCCTTCGCCGGGGAAGGTGCGGAGGACCGCGCCATCGTCGCGGACGCCCTGGACCGGCTGGAGTTGTCCGGGCTGGCCGGGCGGGCGGTCGAACAGCTGTCGGGCGGCGAGCGCCAGCGGGTGATGATCGCCCGCGCCCTGGCCCAGCGCCCGCGCATCCTGCTGCTCGACGAGCCGACCAACCATTTGGACATCCACCACCGCTTCGCCGTGCTCGACCTCGTGCGCGCGCTCGGCATCACCGTGGTGGCGACGCTGCACGACATCGAGCTGGCGGCCCGCTGGTGCGACCGCATCCTGCTGCTGGCGGACGGACGCCTCCAGGCCGATGCCGCACCGGAACAGGCGCTGACCCCCGACCGGCTGACCGCCGTCTACCGCGTCGCTGCGGCGGTGGACCGCCACCCCGACGACGGTCGCCTGCGCATTGACCTGTCCCCTCTTACGGAGCCATCGCGATGAGACGCCTTCTCTGCGGCGCTCCGCCCCTCGCCCCGGCCTTCGCGATTGCCCTCGCCCTGCAAGCCGGCGGTGCCCTCGCCCAATCCTATCCGGTGGAGGTCGCGAACTGCTTCGAGACCGCCCGCTTCGCCGCTGCCCCGAAACGGCCGATGGTCCATGACACCAACATGACGCAGACCATGCTGGATCTCGGTCTCGCCGACAGGCTGGTCGCCGTTTCCGGCATCGAGGGGGTGGAGCACCGGCTGATCGCCCCGCCGGGCGTGGTCGCGGCGCTGCCCCGGCTGCCCGACCGCGCGCCGACTCTGGAGGCGGTGCTGTCCGTCGATCCCGACTTCCTGTTCGCCGGCTGGAGCTATGGCTTCAACCAGGCGCGCGGCCTCACCCCCGCCCGGCTGGCGGAGATGGGCGTGGCGACCTACACGCTGCGGGAAAGCTGCATCCGCATCGGCCCACGCGAGCCGATCAGCATGGACACGCTCTACGCCGATCTGCTGGCGCTGGGCGCCATCTTCGGCGTGACCGAGCGCGCCGAGGCCATGGTCGCCGATTTCCGCCGCCGGGTCGCCGCCGTCACCGGGCGTGTCCGCGCCGTCGCCGACCGGCCGCGCGTGATGTATTGCGACCAGTGCCACACCGATGCAGCGCCCTTGTCGGTAGGGCGCGAAGGGATGACCAGCCTGCTGATGGAACTGGCCGGCGGACGCAACATCTTCGACGACATCCCGGACAGCTATGTGCGGGTGAGCTGGGAGGAGATGGTCCGGCGCGATCCGCAATGGATCATCGTCAGCGCCCACCGCATCCCGGCCGAGGATGCCATCCGTTACCTGACCTCCGCCCCGCAGCTGGCCGACATCGAGGCCGTGCGCAAGCGGCAGTTCATCGTGCTGACCTACGCCGAGCAGACGCCGTCCACCCGCAATATCGACGCGCTGGAGCGGATGGCACGGACCCTGCACCCGGAGCGCTTCGCGCCATGAACCGCTCCCGCCTGCAGGGCCTGTCGCTTCTCCTGGCCGCCACGCTGGCGCTGTCCGCGGTTGCCGCCGTCGGCTTCGGCGCCGCCCGCGTCCCCATCCCCAAGGTCTGGGCGGTCGTCATGCACGAGCTGTGGCCGGCGCTGGCCCCGCCCGCCGACGCCAGCCGGGCCGAGCGCAACATCGTCTGGGAATTGCGGGTGCCGCGCGTGCTGCTGAGCGCGCTGGCCGGGGCCGGACTGGCGGCGGTGGGGGCGGTGCTTCAGGTGCTGACGCGCAACCCGCTGGCCGACCCCTATCTGTTCGGCGTGTCGGCCGGCGCCTCGGTGGGAGCGGTGAGCGTCCTGCTCCATGCCGGCACGGTCGCCGGAATGCTGGGTTTGCCGGCCGCCGCCTTCCTCGGCGCGCTCGCGGCGATGCTGATCGTCTTCGCCGCGGCGCGCGGGCGCGACGGCGTGGTGACCGGCGAAAGGCTGGTGCTGACCGGCGTCGCGGTCGCTTTCATCCTGCACGCCGTCACCAATGTCCTGATCGTCATGGCGACGGACCGCGGTGCCGACGCCGCGCTGTTCTGGATGATGGGCGGCTTCGGCACCGCACGCTGGAGCGTCCTGCCCGTTCCGGCGGTGCTGGTCGTCGGCGGGCTGCTGTGGCTGTTGCTGCGGGCGGAGACCGTCAACACGCTGGCACTGGGCGACGATGCCGCCCGCTCGCTCGGCACCGATCCGGGGCGCCTGCGGCTGGAGCTTTTCCTCGTCACCGCCCTGATGACCGGGGCGCTGGTATCGGCCTGCGGCGGCATCGGCTTCGTCGGGCTGGTGGTGCCCCACATCGCGCGGATGCTGGTCGGCGGGCATCTGCGGGCGCTGTTGCCGATGGCGGCACTGGGTGGGGCGCTGCTCCTGCTGTGGGTGGACGTCGCTGCCCGCTCCCTGTTCGCTCCGCGCGAGATTCCGGTCGGCATCGTCACGGCGCTGGTCGGCGGCGCCTTCTTCCTGTGGCTGATGCGGCGGAGAAGCACGCCATGACCCAGGCCCCGGCAAACCCGACGCCCCGGCGCGCCATCGTCCTCTACGGCCGCGCCTCCTTCGACCATGGCCAGAACCTCAAGGCGCTGGCGGCGGCTTTGGCCGCCCGGCACGCCGCGCGCGGCGAAACGGTGACGGTGACGACTGCTTACGCCGACCTGTCCGGCCCGGCACTGCCCGGCGTGCTTGCGGATCTGGACCGCGACGGCGTGACCGAGTCCCTGGTCATACCGGCCATGGTGCCGGCCGACCCCAGCCTGTCGGCGTGGCTGCCGGGCGCGCTCAGCCATTGGGCGGCGGCTGCCGGCACGGCGATGGCCGTCCGTCTGGCACCGCCAGTGGAAAGCGCGCTCGACCTGCCCGCTGCCCTCGACCGCATCGCCGGAGGGCCGTCGGACAGCCTTGTGAAGGACGTTCGCGAGACCGAGCCCAGCCTCGGCAAGCCCGGCTGGTCGGCGATCCCCGACCATGGCCGGCAGCTGTTCTTCTGTGTCGGCGCCCGTTGCCTGCATCGCGGCGCCGAGGCGCTGTACCAGCATCTGCGCGCGTCGATGAAAGGACACCGCGCCCTGAACGCCGGTCCGCGCCGGGTGATGTGCGCGCGGACGAGCTGTCTCTACCCCTGCAACCGCGGACCACTGCTGGTCGTCCAGCCCGACGCCGTCTGGTACGGCGACCTGACGCCCGCGAAGATCGACCGCATCGTCGCCGGCCATTTGCTGTCCGACACCTTGGAAACCGCCGACATTCTGCACCGCAACCGCCCGGCGGAGCGGGCGGAGGACGACCCCATGGGGTGATCCGGCCTCCCTGAATTCCAGCCGCCCGGCTTTCCACCTCAACCGAGCGGCTTCTTCCCGTCCAAACCCGCACAGCCATCGGCCGCGAAGCAGCGACTTCGCGGGATGCCTTCTCTCGTCCTTTTTCATCCTGGGGGATTGTCCATGTTCACTGCCCATCCTGCCCACATCCGTTCCGGCAGGCACACTCGCCACCGCTCCGGTTCGCTGGCGACACTGCTCCTGGTCGCCGCCTCCTTCGGGCCCGCAGCGGCCGGAGCGGCCGAGGCCGAGCCGCCGGTCACCCTGGAGCCGGTCACCGTAACCGGTCGGACGACGGGCGCCGATGCCGCCGGGCTGGCCCTCGACCGGCCGAGCACCGGCGGCAGCCGCCTCGGCCTGACGCCGCTGGAAACCCCGGCCAGCGTCGAGGTGATCGACGGCCGGACCATCCGCGACCGCGGCCAGACCAGCGTGACGGAGGCCGTCACCCAGAACGCCACCGGTTTCACCTCCCTGGCGGCTCCCGGCAACGGCGGATCGTCGCTGGCGACGCGCGGCTTCGCCGGTCATGGCTCGGTGATGCAGCTTTATGACGGGACTCGGCTCTATGTCGGGTCGGGGACGGTCACCTTCCCGTTCGACGCCTGGTCGGCCGAACGCATCGAGGTGCTGCGCGGCCCGGCTTCCGTGCTCTATGGCGAGGGCGCCATCGGCGGCGTGGTCAACGTGGTGCCCAAGCGTCCGACCTCCGATTTCCGCAACGAGGCGACGGTCGCCATCGGCACCGACGGAACCCGGCGCGCCACCTTCGGCAGCGGCGGCCCGGTGGGGGATAAGCTGTCCTACCGGCTGGATGCCAGCGGCAACCGCTCCAACGGCTGGGTCGACCGCGGCGACACGAACAATTTCGCCCTGTCCGGCGCGGTGAAGCTGCAGGCGACGCCGGATCTGGCGGTCACCCTGTCCAACGACTACGGCGACCAGCAACCGCAGGAGTATTTCGGAACACCGCTGATCGCCGGAAGTCTCGACCGCGCGCTGCGGCACCGCAACTTCAACGTGGCCGACAGCGACATCCGCTATCGCGACAACTGGACCCAGCTGAAGGCCGAATGGGCGATGTCCGACGCGCTGACGCTGCGCAACACCGCCTATTACCTGACCAGCCACCGCCACTGGAAGGACGTGGAGAGCTATGGCTGGACCGCCGCCACCCGGCGCATCCAGCGCAGCAACTACATCGAGATCTATCACGACCAGCGGCAGGTCGGCGACCGCTTCGACGCCACATGGCGCAACAGCGTCTTCGGCATGAAGAACGAGATGGTCGGCGGTTTCGACCTGAACCGGATCGAGTTCAAGCACACCAACAACTCGCCCTATGGCGGGTCCAGCACGGTCGATCCGTTCGACCCGGCGCCCGGCCTGTTCCTCAACACCGCCGGCACCTCTCCGCGCAGCCGGTCGCGCACCCGCCAATACTCCCTGTTCGCCGAGGACCGGCTGGCGGTGACGCCGCAGCTGTCGCTGGTCGGCGGCATCCGCTACGACGCCCCAACGGTCGAGCGCTGGGATCTGGTGGCGGGAACCGCCTACACCAAGGATTTCCAAGCCACCAGCTGGCGGACCGGCGCGGTGTACGAGGTCGTTCCCGGTCTTGCCGTCTACGGCCAGTACGCCACCGCCGTCGACCCGGTCGGCAATCTGATCTCGCTGTCGCCGACGCAGAAGGACTTCGCTCTGTCCACCGGCCGGCAGATCGAAATCGGCGTGAAACAGTCCTTCCTCGAAGGGCGTGGCGAGTGGACGCTGGCCGCCTACCGCATCGTCAAGGACAAGCTGCTGACCAGCGATCCCAACCAGCCGGCGGTGACCGTGCAGGTCGGACGGCAATCCTCGCGCGGGCTGGAGGCCTCGCTGTCGCTCGGCCTGTGGGACGGCGTGCGGGTGGACGTGAACGGTGCGTTGCTGCGGGCCGAATATGACGACTTCACCCAGACGGTGTCGGGCCGTGCGGTGTCCTATGCCGGCAACGTGCCGACCGGCGTGCCGGAGCGCACCGCCAATGCCTGGGCGAACTGGGCGTTCCTGCCGGGCTGGGAGGTGCGTGCCGGCGTGCAGTATGTCGGCAAGACTTACGCCGACGCCGCCAACACCAGCGTGCGGCCGTCCTACACGGTGGTCAATGCCGGGCTGGATTACCGGCCAACCGACAGTACCAAGCTCAGCCTGCGCGCCTTCAACCTGTTCGACGAGGTCTATGCCGTGGCCGGAGGCACCGGCAGCTGGGTGCTCGGCCGTCCGCGCTCGGCGGAGCTGGCCTTCTCCATGACCTTCTGAGGTCCGCTCCTCCCGCCCGGTCCGGTCTCCGGAACCGGGCGGGGCGAGAGACTGCTTGCATTAAATGTAATGATATAACATTACTTCTGCGAACACAGTGTTCCGCCGGAGATCGCATGCTTGGCCCTTTCCCTCTTCCAGCCTCCGCCGCCAGTCCGGCTCCCGCCCGTCCGGCTCCCGCAGATCCGGTGCGGGACGGGCATCTGGCCGTCTGCCGCACGGCCGGCGGCCTGTCCGCCATCGGCCGTTCCGGCGTGACCCTGGCCGTCTGGCGCCGCCGGCTGCCGGCCGGGCTGTCCAGGCACTGCGCGCAGCTTGCGGAAAAGGATTGGCCCTCCTTCCAGCTCGCGACGACGCCGGACGAGGTGGCCGCCGATCTGGCCGCCGCCCTTCCGTCGCGCTGGAACGCGGGGCCGCTGTTCGAGGACATCGTCCATCTGGTCTCGGTCTATGCGGACATCGTCGGCTGCCCCGCGATCCGGCTGCGCCTGGACAGCCTGTCCGGTGACGGCTGCCGCTTCTTCCATGTCGATTATGTCGGCCTCCGCCTGCTCTGCACCTACCGGGGCGCCGGCACGCAGTGGCTGCCCGACGGGGCGGTGACCCGCTCGGCGCTCGGCCACGGCGACAACGACGCCGTGCTGTCCGATCCGCGCCGCATCCAGTCGCTCCGTGCCGGCCATGTCGCCCTGCTGAAGGGAGAGTCATGGCCCGGCAATCGCGGGCGCGGGCTCGTTCACCGCTCGCCGCCGGCCGACCCGGCCGGTTCGCGCCGCCTGCTGCTTTGCCTGGACCATGATGAGCATTGACCGCTTCCGCTCCCCTTTGGCCGCCTCCGCACTGACCAGGATCGCCGCTGCCGCCCTCCTCTGCGCGCTTCTCTGGCTGACGGTCGGCTGGGCCCTGGATTGGACCCCCTGACATGACATCGACCCTTCCCGAGGCGACGGCGGATCCGCTCGTCCGCCTGACCGACCTCACTTTGAGATACCGGCGGCATCCGGCGGTCCACCATTTGACCGGCGGTTTCCGGGACGGCTCGCTGACCGCCGTGGTCGGACCGAACGGCGCCGGCAAGAGCACGCTTCTGAAGGCGTTGGTCGGCGCGCTGCGCCCGCTCGGCGGCCGGGTGACCCTGCACGGGCTGACCGCCGCCGACATCGCCTATCTGCCCCAGCAAGCGGAGATCGAACGCGATTTTCCCATCGATGTGCTCGACACCGTCCTGCTCGGACATTGGCGGCGGGTCGGGCTTTTCCGGTCCATCGGGCAGGCCCTGACCCGGCAGGCCGGGGAGGCGCTGAACGCGGTCGGCCTGTCCGGCTTCGAGCGGCGCCCCATCGCCGCCCTGTCGGCCGGCCAGTTCCAGCGCGTGCTGTTCGCCCGCCTGCTGCTTCAAGACGCCCGCCTGATCCTGCTCGATGAGCCCTTCACCGCCATCGACGCCAAGACCACCGCCGACCTGCTCGCGGTGATACGGCGCTGGCATGGCGAACGGCGCACCGTGGTCGCCGTGCTGCATGACCTGGAGCAGGTCCGTAGCCATTTCCCCGACACGCTCCTGCTGGCACGCGAGCCCGTCGCCTGGGGCCGCACCGCCGATGCGCTGGCTTCCGCCAACCTCATCCGCGCCCGCGCGATGGCGGAGTCCTGGGACGACAAGGCTGCACTCTGCCGAAGGTCGGCATCATGACGCTCTACGACTTTGCCGCCGCCCCCTTTCTGGAGTTCGGCTTCATGAGGCGGGCGCTCGCAGCCTGCCTGGCGCTGTCGCTCGGTTGCGGCCCGGTCGGGGTTCTGCTGGTGCTGCGGCGGATGAGCCTGATGGGCGATGCCATGTCGCACGCCGTGCTGCCGGGTGCCGCCATCGGCTTTCTGACCGCCGGCCTGTCCCTGTGGGCGATGAGCATCGGCGGCTTCCTCGCCGGGCTCGCGGTGGCGCTTCTCGCCGGGCTGGTGTCGCGGGCGACGGCATTGCGCGAGGATGCCAGCTTCGCCGCCTTCTACCTGATCTCGCTGGCCGGCGGGGTGCTGATCGTCTCGCTGCGCGGCAGCAACGTCGATTTGATGCATGTGCTGTTCGGCACCATCCTGGCAGTGGACGACGCCGGCCTGCTGCTGGTCGCCGGCATCGCCACCGTCACGCTGCTGACGCTGGCGCTGCTCTACCGCCCGCTGGTGGTGGAATGCTTCGATCCCGGCTTCCTGCGCGCGGTCGGCGGCACCGGGGGGCGGCTGGGTGCGCTGTGCCACCTCCTCTTCCTGGTGCTGGTGGTCCTCAACCTCGTCGGCGGCTTCCAGGCGCTGGGCACGCTGATGGCGGTCGGACTGATGATGCTGCCGGCCGCCTCCGCCCGCTTCTGGACGGAGGGCATCGCCACGCTGGCGCTGGTTGCCATGGCGCTCGCCTTCGCGTCCGGCATCGGCGGGCTGCTGCTGTCCTTCCATCTCAATCTGCCGTCCGGGCCGTCCATCGTTCTGGTCGCCGGGGCCGGCTACCTGCTGTCGCTGGCCTTGGGTCCGGTCGGCAGCTTGCGGACGCGCTGGTTTCCCGGACGGCATCTGGAGGCATGATTTCCGTGCCTCCTTCCAAGGAGAGTTCCCGATGAAACGTTCATTTGCCGCTTCCCTGGCGATGGCGATGGCGCTTTTCGCGCTCCCCGCCATGGCCGAACCGGTGAAGGTGGTCGCCACCTTCACCATTCTCGGAGACATGGTCCGCCAGATCGGCGGCGACGAGGTCGCGGTGACGACCCTGGTCGGCCCCGACGGCGACGCCCATGTCTACGAGCCGACCCCGGCCGACGCCCGCGCGCTCGGCACCGCCAACCTCGTCGTCGTCAACGGCCTGGGCATGGAGGGCTGGATCGACAGGCTGGTCAAGGCGTCCGGCTACAAGGGGCCGGTCACCGTCACAAGCACCGGCGTCAAGCCGATTGCCGGCGAGGAGGAGCATGACGAGGCCGGCCATGAGGACCATGGTCACGACCACGAACACGGTCACGATCATGGTCACGATGCCTACGACCCGCACGCCTGGCAGTCGGTCGCCAATGCCAGGATCTATGCCGACAACATCCTGAAGGGTCTCGTTGCCGTGGCTCCCGACAAGGCCGCCACCCTGCGCGCCAACCACGCCGCCTTCAAGGCGAAGCTCGACGCGGTGGAGTCGGAGATCAAGGCCACGCTGAAGCCGATCCCGCGCAAGGACCGCAAGATCGTCACCTCGCACGACGCCTTCGGCTATTACGGCAAGGCTTACGGCGTGACCTTCCTCGCCCCCGTCGGCATGTCGACCGAAGCGGAGGCATCGGCCGGCGACATCGCCAAGCTGATCCGCCAGATCAAGAAGGAGAAGATCAAGGCGGTCTTCGTCGAAACCATCGCCGACCCGCGCCTGCTGGAGCAGGTTTCCAGAGAGACCGGCGCACGCATCGGCGGCCGGGTCTATTCCGATGCGCTGTCGGCGGCGGACGGTCCGGCGGCAACCTACATCGACATGATGCGCCACAATCTGGCCCAGTTCACCAGGGCGCTGGCGCCGGCTTCCTGATAGCGCGGCCGGACGGGATGGGCACACCTGTCCCGTCCGGTTGTGGCCGAGACCAGCCTTCGCGACGGTCGGAGTGGCCCCATGACGCCGCTTCGCGTACCATAAGGCCAATCCATTCGGCCTATGGGTCCATAGATGAAATCAATGAATTTCGCCCAGCTCCGTGCCTTCCATGCGGTGGCGACGGAAGGGGGATTCACCAAGGCAGCCCGCCTGCTGAACGTGACGCAGCCCACCTGCTCGCAGGAGGTGAAGGCGCTGGAGGAGACCTTCGGCGTCACCCTGTTCGACCGCGGCAACCGTCAGGTGGCACTGACCGAAACCGGGACGGCGCTGTTCACCGTCACCCGCCGCCTGTTCGCGGCGGAGCAGGAGGCGATGGAACTTCTGGCCGGGGTGCGTCATCTGGAAGGCGGGACGCTGGCGGTGGGGGCGGACGGGCCGTTCCACGCGGTGCCGCTGATCGCCCGCTTCACCCATGCCCATCCGGGGCCGACGGTGACGCTGGCGGTCGGCAATTCCCGGACCATGCTGGAAGGGCTGATGGAGACGCGCATCGACGTGGCGGTGCTGGCCGACGTGCCGGGGGATTCGCGGCTTTTCGTTCTGCCGCTGCGGCGCGATCCGGTGCGGGCGTTGGTGCCAAAGGCGCACCCGCTGGCGCGGCGCCGGGCGGTGGCGCTGGGCGATCTGGCGGCTGAGCGGCTGGTGCTGCGCGAGCCGGGATCGATGACCCGCCGGCTGGTCGAGCGGGCGCTGGCGGCGGCAGAGGTCACACCCGCAGCATTCATCGAGATTCAAAGCCGGGAGGCGGTGGTGGAGGCGGTGGCGGCGGGGCTGGGCATCGGCTTCACCTCGGCAGCGGAATTCACCGGCGACGGGCGGTTGGTCCTGCTCCCCATCGCCGGGGCCGAGATCGAGATGGACGAATATGTGGTCTGCCTGCGCGAACGCCGCCGGCTGGCGGTGGTGCGCGCCTTCCTCGATCTGGCGCGGGAGGTGGCCTCGGAGGCGGACGTCCCCCTGTCCGGGCTCAGCGATGCCGCCAAGCCTGGGTCCGCGCCTGCAACGCCCGCGACAGCAGGGCATGCAGCCCCCGCACCGCAGCGGAGGTGAGGACGATCATCATCGCCATGGCGGCGGCGCCCGCCACCTCGCCGGCATCGTCCATGTTCAGCACGGCCACCGAGGCCGGTTTGGTGTCCGGCGCATAGAGGAAGACCACCGCCGACACCGTGGTCATGGCGTTGACGAAGAAATAGATGGCGATGTCGAGGATGGCCGGCAGGCAGAGCGGCACCGTCACCCGCAGGAAAGTCGACCAGACCGGCACCTTCAGGCTGGCCGACACCGCTTCGAATTCGGCATCCAGCTGCTTCAGGGCGGTGACGGCGGTCAGGTGGCTGACCGTGTAGAAATGCGCCACCGTCGCCAGAACCAGGATCGCCATGCCATGATAGAGCCAGCCCAGCGGGTTCCACGGCGCGTTGAAGAAGAAGATGTAGGCGAGGCCCAGCACCATCCCCGGCACAGCCAGCGGCAGGATCGCCAGCAACCGCACAATCCCTTTCATGGCCGCGCGCCCCGGCGCCCGTTCCACCAGCCAGGCGCCGGTGAAGACGATGGCGGTGCCGGCCAGCGCCGTCCAGAAGGCCAGGGTCAGGCTGTTGGCGTAGCTGCTCCAGCCTGCGGCATCGAACTCGGCGAAGTCGTAGTTCGCCAGCGTCGGCGTCAGGTTGTAGGGCCAGAAGGTAACGATGGAGGCGAAGCCGGCCACCCCCAGCAGCCCCGCCAGCAGGCCGCCGACCGCCGCACAGAACAGGAAGGCCAGCCGGTCGCCGGCCGGGTTCACCCGCGGCTGGAACGGCACCGAGCGGGCGGACAGCTGCGCCAACTGCCGGCGCTGGCCGAACCAGTCGGCGACGAAGGCCAGCACCGCCGGCAGCAGCAGGACGATGCCGACCACCGCCCCCATGCCGAAATTCTGCAGGCCCACCACCTGCTTGTAGACGTCGGTCGCCAGCATGTTGGTGGAGCCGCCGATCACCTTGGGCACGCCGAAATCGGTGACCACCAGCGTGAACACCACGAAGATGGCGGAGATCAGGCCATAGCGCACACCGGGCAGGGTGATGGTGGCGAAGCGCTTCCAGGCGCCGGCCCCCAGTGCCTCCGCCGCCTCGTAGAGCCGGGCATCGGAGGTCGACAGCGCCACGGTCAGGATCATCACCGCATGGGGGAAGGCATAGAAGACCTCGCCCATCACGATGCCGATAGGGCCGTAGATGCTCTCCCCCATCAGCAGGCCGCGCAGGATGCCCTTGTTGCCGAACAGATAGACCAGCGCGATGGCCGGCAGCAGCGATGGCGCCAGCAGCGGGATCTGCGCCAGCAGCCGGAACAGCCCCTTGCCCGCCATGTGGGTGCGGGTCAGGCAGAAGGCGTAGAGGAAGGCCAGCGCCACCGTGATGACCGTGGTCAGCAGCGACAGCGTCATACTGTTGAGCACCGACCGTACCAGCGTCGGCGCCTCCAGGAAGGCGGCGAAGTTGGCGAGCCCGACGAAGGCGCCGTCGCGGTCATAGACGCTGCGCAGGAACAGCGCGCAGAGCGGCAGCAGGATGAACAGCGCCAGGAACAGTGCGATCCCACCCATCCCCAGCCCGAACAGCCAGCGCTCGCCCGGCTCCACCGGCCGGCCGGAGTGGCGAACGGTGAAGAAGGAAGGCCTCGGCGCGGTCACCTTCAGCACCCTCATCGCGCGGCCTCGAACACGCGCAACCGCTCGCGCGGCAGGGTCACCGCCAGCCGGCAGCCGGACTCCAGCGACAGGTCGCGCACCAGATTGGCCGACAGGTCGGCGGTGACGCGGGCGTCGCCCAGCCCGTCGGCTGCCAAGCGGGCGCGGTGGAAGGGACCGAGGAATTCCAGGCTTTCGATCACCGCGTCGAGCGTGTTGGCGCCGCCGGCCGTGCGCACCTGCACATCCTCCGGCCGCAGGCAGACGGTGACGGCGGCACCGGGGGCCGCGGCAGACAGATGGTCGCCGCCGCATTCGAAGCCGCACTCGAAATTGTGATCGCCCAGCCGCACCCGCCCCGGTGCCTCCAGCACGCCGGACAGGAAATTCATCGCGCCGACGAAATCGGCGACGAAGGGGCTGGCTGGCCGGCGATAGACCTCGTCGGGGGCGCCGACCTGCTCGATCACGCCGTTGTTCATCACCACGATACGGTCGGCCATGGTCAATGCCTCTTCCTGATCGTGGGTGACCATGATGGTGGTGATGCCCAGCCGGCGGTGCAGGTCGCGGATCTGGCGGCGCAGATGCAGCCGCACCCGCGCGTCCAGCGCCGACAGCGGCTCGTCCAGCAGCAGCAGGCCAGGGGATGGCGCCAGCGCACGGGCCAGCGCCACCCGTTGCTGCTGGCCGCCGGAAAGCTGGGCCGGGAATTTGGGGCCGGCATCAGGCAGGCCGACCAGCGCCAGCAGTTCTTCCACCCGCGCCCGTTCGGCAGCCCGGCCAAGCTTCAAACCATAGGCGACGTTCCGGTGTACGGTCAGGTTCGGGAACAACGCATAGGATTGGAAGACGATGCCGTAGTCGCGCGCCGACGGCGGCAATTGCGACACGTCGCGGTCGCCCAGCCACACCGTCCCGCCGCTCTGCGGGTCCAGCCCGGCGATCACCCGCAGCAGCGTGGTCTTGCCGCATCCGGACGGCCCGAGGAAGCAGATGAACTCGCCGCGCCGGATGTCGAGCGACACGCCCTTCAGCGCGGTGAAGGTCCCGAACGTCTTGACGATGGACTCCAGGCGGAGATGGGGTGCGGCGGTCATTGGCGGCTTGTCCAGGCGGGAAACGAAAAGGACGGGCGGGCGCGTCGGGCGCCCGCCCCTGCGGTCGGCCTACGGCCGGCCTCAGCTCTTCGGTTCGGACTTGGCGCCGTAGCGCTTTTCCCAATCCGCCAGGATGCGGTCGCGGTTGGCCGCGGCCCAGGCGAAGTCGTTGATCTTGTTCATCGCCGCTTCCGCGTTCTTCGGATAGTTCGGCGTCTCCTTGGTCACGCCGGGATGGGCGGTGACCTGATAGAAATTCACATACTGCTCGTTGGCCTTGCGGCTGGCCGCCCAGTCGGCCAGCGCCTTCGCTGCCTCGGCCTTCCGGGTGCCCTTGACGATGGCCGTCGCCTCCATCTCCCAGCCCACCCCATCGGAGGCCAGGATCACGTCGATGGGCGCACCCTTGGTCTTCTGCTGGGCGCCGGTGTATTCGATGGAGATGCCGATGGGATATTCGCCGGCCGCCGCCATCTTGCAGGGCTTGGAGCCCGAATGGGTGTAGAGCGCGACGTTGTCGTTCAGCCTGTCCATATAGGACCAGCCTTTGTCCGCCCCCATGGTCTGCAGCCAGCCGGACACGGCGAGGAAGCCGGTGCCCGAGGAGGCCGGGTTCGGCATGACGATCTGGCCCTTGTATTCCGGCTTCAGCAGGTCGGCCCAGGAGGTTGGCTTCGGCAGCTTCTTCTTCTCGGCCTCGACCGTGTTGAAGCAGATCGCCGCCATCCAGGCGTCCATGCCGACCCAGGCCGGCGGGGTCTTGGCGTCGCGGAAGCTGGCCTTGAGCTCCTCGGCACCCTTCGGCTGATAGGGCATCAGCATGCCCTGCGCATCGAGGATCATCAGGCTGGACGCGGCGAGGCCCCACACCACGTCGGCCTTGGGGTTGTCCTTCTCGGCCAGCAGCTTGGCAGTGACGACACCGGTGGAATCGCGCACCCAGTCGATCTCGATTCCGGGATTGTCGGCCTCGAACGCCTTCTTGTAGGGGGTGAGCTGTTCGTTCTCCAGCGCGGTGTAGACGGTCAGGCGGGTGGCTGCCCCGGCCGCCGTGGCGGCCCCCGTGGCGGACGCGACGGCGGTCAGCAGCGCAAGCGCACAAGTCCCAGGCAGAGTGGTGCGGCGGATCATCAGGAAGCTCCCGTGGTCGGATCGGCGGTGTCTGAAGGCGTCCCGGAACAGCCGTGTCCGCCGTCCCGTTACAGGAAGCCTCTCTACGCCCAAGCGCCCGGTCACTCCCGTTAAGCTTTGGTGACTCCAGTTGGGTGAAATTCCCGCATTGCCGCCGGCCGCATCGCACAGGCGATCGGATCAGCCAGCCGGCTCTCCAGAAGGCGCGACGCTCGCTTTTCCGATGCCGCAAGAGCTGAACACCTCGAAAAACCGGTTTTCAGATTGGTTAAGGCGATGAAACGGTGTTTGACCGTCAAAATTCCGGTAATTTTCAGGGTAGCAGCCCCAGTTTTGTGCAAAACGGTGAAAGTATGCAGTGGTTTTGGCGCTGCACATCAGACGGCGGAAGTTATAGGCGAGGTTGGCGATGCCGACCTTCACCGTGGCGCCCCCCAGGCCGATGGTGCGGATGAACAGCGCCATGCGTTGCTTCTGATCGCGGAACAGACAGATCGTCGTGCGGTCCGGAAACCGCCCTCCCAATCCCAGCCCGGGGGATCGCATGAACGACAGCTGTTCGCGTACCTGATACTCCGCCTGCTCGTCCGACAGTCCATACAACGCCTGGAACGCCAGGATTTTGAACACCATCACCGCGCCCTGCGGCGGACAACCGCCCCGGGAGCGATCCTTGCGCCCCAAGGCCGCATCCAATGTCGGACGGAGAACCTCAAAGTCCATCACCGACAAAAGATGCTCCAGCGGATCGCCGTTCTTGCTCAACTCTGCATAGCGATCCTGAAAATCGAAAAACCCTGCTTGACCGGCCATGATCCCGTCTTCCCTCGCCCACAGGCCAAGGAATCACCGGAGCGCCGAACGCGCTACAGTTTTTCGAGGCGTCCGGCGAAAGGTCGCGAGCGGCAAAGACCGGACACGAGAAAGCCCGCTCGCCATTGGCCTAGCGAGCTAATTTGGCTGCGGGGGCAGGATTTGAACCTGCGGCCTTCAGGTTATGAGCCTGACGAGCTACCGGGCTGCTCCACCCCGCGGATGTCTCATTGTCGGATGATGGATAGCGAAGATGCAAGCATTTGTGCTTTTGTTTGTGAGCGTCTCTTGTGCCTGAGCGACCTGGCGGCGACCTACTCTCCCACGTCTTAAGACGCAGTACCATTGGCGCGGAGGCTTTTCACGGCCGAGTTCGGGATGGGATCGGGTGTTTGACACCTCGCCATGACCACCAGGTCACCGAGGCACAAGACCGACGCTCGTTGTCCCAAAAGCGCTTAATGCTTGTTCAGTGCAAGTGAGGGAGGATGTATCGAACCGGCGTTTCTGCGTCAAGCACTGCTTCGAGCAGGCTTGCTGCTGCGCATGGCGCGGTAATGTGGTGTCGAGATCAAGCCGATCGAGCGATTAGTAAGGCTTAGCTTCAGACATTGCTGTCCGTCCACATGCCTCCTATCGACGTGATGGTCTGTCACGGCTCTCAAGGGAGCTCTGGTTTAGAGGT